>ENA-OWOZ01000139-OWOZ01000139.1-bioreactor-metagenome-genome-assembly--contig:-NODE-139-length-106336-cov-8.894428_pt1 | contig 106336 bp, 79 predicted proteins | sample MGYA00238140_ERZ651804 | MGnify/ENA primary metagenome ERZ651804 (study PRJEB26910, sample SAMN07631232) | bioreactor metagenome | isolation source: Switchgrass digestor | place: USA: Dartmouth...
GATTACACATTAAAAGATAATCTAGTTGTAAGTGAATTAGTAATAGATAAAGCATTAACACTAGATTTAGATGGATATACAGTTTACGGTGACATAAAAGTTACTGCTTCAGGTTCAGTTACAATCAAAAATGGTAATATAAGCGGTACTGTAACTCTAGATAACACTGCACTTGATTTTACTAACGATGCAACAATTAATAACGTTACAATCATAAATGTTGGATCTTCTACTTTCTATAACGACGGTGTAGTTGGTGGAATAGTTATTAATACAAAGAATGCAGTTAAGATTGTAAACAATGGAACTATCGAATCAGCTATAGTTGTTAAAAATGCTGGGGATACTATCACAATTCAGAGTGTAAGCAATGTAGAAGTCAACAATGCATCAGATAAAGATATCAAAGTTGGCGGAACTACAGTTAAACCAGGTGAAACTTTTAAAGTAGATATTAATACGGTTGCTGATGCTGTATATGAAGCAGTAAATGCAGTATTAAAAGAAGACTCAAGCGTTGACGGAATTAAAGCAGCAGTTGCAGCTGGTTTTGAAGCAGCAAATGATTATGGTGTAGTAATTACTTGGAAGAGTAATAAAGAAGATGTAGTAAAGATTAATAATGACACTAAAGAAGTTACTGTTACTCAGCCAAAAGCTGGCCAACCAGATGCTAAAGTTGAGCTAACAGCAACAATAAAGAAAGATAAAGACGCTAAAGAATCAAAAGATATAAAATTTGATGTGGTAGTAAAAGCAGCAGAAGCAGCAGATGCCAATGCAGAAGAGTAACTAGAATCTTAACTTAATTAAAAAGAACCGGGAAACCGGTTCTTTTTATTGGCAAAAATTACATGGTATAATACGGCGTTAATACTATATATGTTGCTAAAAATGTTTGAAAAACTTCTATCTTTGGTATATTATATATATGTGTAGCAAATATGGACAAGGAGTGCAGTAAATGGTTAAAGCAACATCTAAACCAGCGTCAAGTAAAAAATCAGTAAAGAATGAAAAAAAGCTCATGAAGGAAAGCAAATACATAGAATACACATTTTTAGTTATATTATCAGCTTTTATGATAATCATCCCCTTTTACAGAGGGTTATTTTTTAGAGAAAACTATATGCCTGCCATAAGCTTTGTAAGCCTACTTTACTTAGCTTTTTTAGTGTACAAGCTTATAAATAAAGATTATAAAGTTCTAAATACATATCTCGACTTAGCTGTACTAGCTATTCCCATATGCTATTTCATATCTTTTCTATTCGGAGTTAATGCAAAAGATGGTTTTGATGCTGTACTTATATATTCTAGTTATTTTATGATATACAGAATTGCTTCTGGGTTATCAAGTAAAAATGAGAAGATAAGAAGCACATTAATAAATGTTATAATACTAAGTACTTTTGTCACAGCCTTTACTTCCATACTCGTGTTGGCGAAAGTCATATACTTAAATGGAGTAGTTGTTTATGACAGATTATATGGTTTATATCAATACGCTAACACTACTGCTTCAGTATTGGGAATTGGAATTGTACTTGCAATAAATACATTGATGAGAGCTGAAGACATAAAAGTTAAACTTATATATCAGATAGTCCTCACCACGCTATTGTCAACGTTTATATTTACATTATCTAGAGGAGCTTTTTTGGCCATAGCTGTTGTATTGCTCCTTTATTTTCTAGTGGTTGATGGACAAGGGAAATTGAAGTTGGTTCTGAATTTAATGATATCATTTTTATCAAACCTAATGTTTATATTTAAATACTATACGGAAGGTCAAGCAGAGTACAACAATATAATGACAGAATATATATTAAGCATTGTTATAGCTCTAGTATTGACCAGTATTTTACATTTATTGTACAAAAAATTTTTAAAGAACATATCAAACAAGGCTGTAAATATAGCCTTTACATTTGTAGTGTTAATTTTTGCTGGCTTTATGGTGTTTATATTATCAGCAAAAGAGTCAATAGAGTATAAAATTGAACATTTAACCGGAGAAGAAAAGTCATGGAAGAATACGACCATATATATGGAAAATATAAATAAATCAAAAGACTATTCTCTTGAATTTGATGTAAAGTCTTCTTTGGAGAATCCTAATAGCTATGGAGTAATAATAAGAAGCTATAATGAAAAAGAAGAATTTGAAGAGATATATAAAGAGTTTAATTCTGTTGGGAATGATTTTGAACATAAGAAAATAGAGTTTACAACTTTAAATGATACGTATCGTTTGGCTCTTTTATTTTACAATTATGAAACCGATAGTTATACTATTTATACTAACATTGTTCTTAAAGATGATATGGGAAATATCATTAAAAAGCAGGATCGCTTTAAATATTTACCTGATACAATAGCCAACAGATTTACAAATATAAAATTGGATGATAATAATGCTTCAAGCAGAATACAGTTTATAAAAGATGGTATAAAAGTATTTAAAGATAATATAATCATAGGTGCCGGAGGAGGCGGCTGGAAAAATCTATATAGGCAGTATCAGTCAAGACCATACAACACAACAGAAGTTCACAATTTTTATGTCCAGTATGCCATAGAAGTGGGCTTGTTAGGACTAATTCCTTTGGTTGTTATTTTAGTTCAGCTTCTAATAGGATGTATAAAGGCTATTAATAATAGATCAAATTATTTATCCATATATTTGGCAGTACTGTTAATGTTTATGCATTCATCAATAGACTTTAACTTGTCATTAGTAGCTGTAGCATATATATTATGGCTTCTTATAGGAATATTAAACACAGATAGTAGTTTAAAGCAAATCATCCCTAAGTGTGAAAAGTGGAACCATATTGCTCTAGCAGTTTTATCATTGCTTATATTTACTTTCTCTTCCACTAGAGTTTATGCTATAAACATTGGAAAAGAAGCTTCAAAGATTATAAATAAAGATATAAACAGATCGATTGAGTTATATGAAAAAGCGATTAAATATGATAAGTATAATGGGGCCTATAGGATTGACTATGCACAAATAATGAGCAAAAAATTAGATGAAGAAAAAGATAAAAAATATTATAATGAGGTAATGAACCAAATTGGTAAAGTAACTGAATATGAGCCTTATAATGCTGTTTACACTCCGAAAATAATTAATCTAATGTTATCTTGTGGGCACATTGATGAAGCAGTAAGCATGGCAAATATTAAAGTTAGTAAAGAACCTATGTTATCGGAATGGTATAATCAAAAGATAGAAGTAAATTATCAGATAGCCAAATATCTTATAGAAAATGATCAGGTTGATAATTCAATAACTTACCTTAAGAATGTTCTTGAAACAAAACAGCAACTGGAGGAAACAAACAGCAAATTAGCGAAACCGATAAAACTGTCTCAAGAATATGAGACCAAAATAGAAACAGCTATAAGTTGGATGGAACAAGCTGACAGGATTGAGAACAGAGAGTAAAATTATATAGGAGAGGTGTATATAAATGCAGGAAGAAATAACTTTACGGGAATTAATAGAAATACTGCTAAAAGGTAAAAAACTCATAGCGATAATAACGGTTGTAGCAATTGTAGCATCAGGAATATTAAGCTTTCTGATCTTAGATCCTGTATATGAAGCAAAAACCATACTTATTGCTTCAGGAGTAAATGCAAAAGTACAAACTCAATCTCAATCGCAGGGAATCGAAGAATTATTGGATACTATGTCCAGATATCCTCAGATGTCCATAGAAACATATAAAGAGCAGATAAGTAATCCTCATATATTAAATCAAGTAATCCAAGAACTTAACTTGGAAGAGAAGGGTATTAACAGAGTACAGTTGAGAGACATGCTGAGTCTAAGTACTATAAAAGATACTAATTTGATTACAATAGCAGTTAAACATAGTGATCCCGTATTGGCTGCAGATATTGCCAATACTGTGGCGAAAAAATTTACTGCCCATATATCAGATATAGCCAAGGCTCAGGCAGATAAATCATCTAATTATATAAAAACCCAGATGGATATAGAGAAGGAAAATCTTGATGCAGCATTGCTGGAATACAAGAATTATCTGGCACAACCTAAAGGGCTATTAGAACTGCAAAAAGAAGTAAATTCAAAGACAGATCTCATAACTCAATATAAAAATGATTTGCTGAATGCAGAGATAGAAGAGAAAAAGATAACAGCATCTTTGGAAGCTGCGAAAAAGGAATTGGCAAATACTCCGGAAAGAATAACACTAAAAAAATCGATAGCAGATGACCCATTGCTTACACAATATGCTGAAAATAAAAATGATAACACTATAAAAGATGTTCTTAATATAGATTTAGAATCTGAAGAGTTGAATAATTTATATATAAATTTGAAAAATCAAGTGAATAACTATGAAATACAGCTTTCTCAGATAAGAGCGCAGAAAGAAGCCTTATCTAAAGCTATTGAAGAAACTGCAAACGAATTGGAAACATTGCAGGTAGAGCTGGCAGAGAAACAGCATCAAGATAATATAATGAAGCAGAAAGTTGAGTTTGCCCAATCTACCTATGAAGCATTTCTCAATAAATATGAAGAAACCAGAATATTAAAATCCTCGGACATAGGAGAAGCAAGTATAATTATAGTTTCACCAGCAGCAAGACCACTTACTCCTGTTGGGCCCAGAAAAATGTCGAACATTGCTATAGCAGCAGTACTTGGTTTGATGATTGGTGTATTTGTAGTATTTTTCAAAGAATATTGGACTAGCACAAGCTCTACTGATAACAATTCCATAAAGGCATGAGGTAATCAAACATGTCTCTTAAAGTTATGCAGCTATCTTCTTTAGATATAACTATATATAAATTTATACTTCCTATGATGAAATCATTGAAATCACAAAATTATGAAGTATTATTTGCTTGTAAGGACATGGGTTTTCATGATGAGATAAAGAAACAAGGGTTTGATGGATATAAAATAAATATTGATAGAAAAATTGATATTATAAGCAACATTAGAAGTGTCATAGAGATATATAGAGTATTAAAAAAAGAAAAGGTTGATATTCTTCATGTTCATACTCCAATTGCCGCAGCGTTGGGTAGAGTAGCTGCAAAATTGGCAGGAGTGAAGGTTGTATTTTATACAGTACATGGTTTTTATGTGGATAATCCTATTTTTTATAATGTTGAGAAGATATTGACAAGATACTTTACATACCATGTATTTACAGTAAACCAAGAAGACTATGATTTTGCCTTAAATAACGGTTTTGCAAGGAAGGATGAAATAACAAACATCAATAGCGTAGGTATAGATATAAAGAGATTTAATCCAGTTAATTTTAATACCGAAGATAGGATTCAGATGCGAAACTCATTAAATGTTGATGAATCAGATATCACAATAGGCTTTATAGGGAGATTAGTAAGAGAAAAAGGTATTCTTGATTTGGCAAAAGCATTCAGGGATATCGCCGATGAGTACCGTAACTTAAAGCTCATAATAACAGGGCCTTCAGATCTTGATGAAAGAGATAAATTTGCAAATGATGAGTTAAGAAGTATCATCATTGAAAATAAATTAGAGGATAAAGTTATTTTTACAGGCTATAGAGAGGATATACCTGAGCTTTTGTCAATAATCGATATTTTTGTGCTTCCTTCATACAGGGAAGGTATGCCTGTCTCCCTTCTTGAGGCCATGGCAATGGAAATACCTGTTGTTGCTACAAATATTAGAGGGTGTAAAGAAGAAGTAAATGATGAATGCGGTATATTGTATGATAAGGGAGATATTGAGGGCTTGAAATATGCATTATCATGCCTTATAGAAGATAAAATGCTTAGACAAAAAATGGGAAAGAAAGGTAGATGTAGAGTCGTCCAAATGTTTAATGAAGAAGAATCTATCAGGAAGCAGTTAGAAGTATATAAGATGGTTATGGATGAGGTTACAAAATGAGGTTTCAGATTATTGTCAAAAACATATTGGATTTTATTTTTTCACTGCTGTTTCTAATTATATTGCTGCCTATATTTGTTATCATTGCTATAGTAATTAAATTAGATTCAAAGGGCAGTGCCTTTTTTATACAAGAGCGAGTAGGAAAAGATGGCAAGTTATTTAAAGTATATAAGTTCAGGACGATGTATCAAAACAATAAGCAAATGAAAATAGATGAATATTATACGGAAGAGAATGATCCCAGGATTACTAGAATAGGCAGGTTTCTCAGGAAAACCAGCCTTGATGAATTACCACAACTAATAAATATTATTAAAGGTGAAATGAGCTTTATAGGACCCAGACCAACACTGAAATATCAGGTGGATCAATATGACGAATTTCAAATGCAGAGACTAAAAATGAAACCTGGTGTGACAGGTTGGGCTCAGGTAAATGGCCGCAATAGCATACCATGGTCTGAGAGGATAAAATATGATATATACTATGTAAATAACTACTCACTATTTTTTGATTTGAAGATCTTATTTAAAACTATCAAGGTTGTACTATCCCATGATGGTATATATGGAGAAAAAGAAAACTTTATAATTAAGGATTGATTAATAGGAGTAAATTATGAAAGATTTAGTTATACTTGGAGCCGGAGGCTTCGGAAGAGAAGTTGCCTGGCTGGTAGAGGAAATAAATAAGGAAAGTCCACAATGGAACTTACTGGGTTTCATTGATGAAAATTATAGCAAGCATGGTAGTATTCTAAATGGATATAAAGTCCTTGGTGATCTAAACTGGCTAGAAGGCAAAGATGATATTTACTGTATCTGTGCACTAGGTAGTACCACTGCCAAAAAAGCTATGGTACTTAAAGCTAAGACAAAAGGTGTGAAATTTGCAACACTGATAGATCCCTATGTGAGAATCTCCGGAACTGTAGAAATTGGTGAAGGTACAATCATATGCGCAGGTAATGTGCTGACGGTGAATATAAAGATTGGGGAGCATGTAGGACTTCATGTTAATTGCAACACTGGACATGACACAATAGTTGATGATTATGCAACTATACTTCCTGGGTCTAATATAGCAGGTCATGTACATATAGGAGAAGGCTGTTTCATTGGCACTGGAGCATCCATAATAAATGATATAAACATAGGAGAATGGACAACTATAGGAGCTGGAGCGGCAGTTATAAGAAATGTTCCCTCCCATTGCACAGCCGTAGGAGTTCCTGCCAAGGTGATAAAGCATCATGAAGAGATATAGTTTATTTAAAAAGCTGATTTGGGTTATAACAATATTATGGATGTGTATGATCTTTTATTTCTCCCATCAGCCGGGAGACATATCGAGGATGGAGTCCGGCAAGATTCTTCATAAGATGGATCTAATTGAAGAAGATGAAATAGATGTAGTAGACGATTTTAAGGTCTTGAGCTTGCAGCGGGTTATAAGGAAGTGGGCTCACAAGATAGTATATTTTCAATTAGGAGTACTGCTTGTATTGTCCATCATTAACACAAGATTTACAAACATAGTAACTTATTTAATATCTTTTATAGCTGCTACAATATATGGAGCAACAGATGAGCTTCATCAAATGTTTATACCTGGGAGAGGTCCCCTTTTAAGCGATATTTTTATTGACTCTGTCAGTGCACTTACAGGAGTAGTTTTTATTGCAGTGATTATTGAACTGTTGAAGAAAACAAAATTTGATTTAAAAAAATTTATATAGATGGTGAAAAAAATGAAACAGATACCTTTAGCAAAACCGGATATAACAAATAGAGAAATTGAATATGTGGCAGATGTTCTGAAATCAGGAATACTCAGTATCGGTCCAAAAGTGGCCAAGTTTGAAGAAATGATTGCCCAATATGTCGGGGTAAAGCATGCAATTGCAGTGAATAGTGGGACAAGCGGACTACATCTCATTGTAAGAGCAATGGGAATAGGAGAAGGAGATGAGGTCATAACAACTCCATTTTCCTTTGTGGCTTCTTCCAATTGTATTTTGATGGAAGGTGCTAGACCCGTATTTGTAGATATAGACAAGAATACTTTAAACATTGATATAGATAAAATAGAAGAGAAGATAACAGATAAGACAAAGGCAATACTGGCTGTAGATGTATTTGGTCATCCTGTTGATATGGAAAGAATAAATGCTATAGCAGAAAAGCATAATCTTAAAGTTATAGAAGACTCTTGTGAGGCATTAGGTAGTGAGTTTAAAGGAATAAAATGTGGTAAAAATTGTGATGCCGGAGTGTTTGCTTTTTATCCAAACAAGCAGATAACAACTGCTGAAGGTGGAATAATTGTAACAGATGATGATACCCTGGCAGACTTGTGCAGAAGCATGAGAAGTCAAGGCAGGGCTATAACAGGTACATGGCTTTATCATGAGAGACTTGGATACAACTATAGGCTTAGTGAACTTCATGCGGCCTTGGGTATTGCTCAAATGGAGCGTATAGGTGAAATACTTGATAGACGAAATAAAGTAGCAGAAATATATAGCAACTTGCTGAGAGATGTTCCTGGAGTGGCTGTGCCGTATATAAGTCCTGATATAACCATGATGAGCTGGTTTGTTTATGTGATAAGGCTAGATAAGGATATAGATAGGGATAGAGTAATGGAAGAGCTACAAAGAAGGGGTATAGGATGTAAGCCATATTTTACACCTATAAATCATCAACCTTTTTATAAGGAGTATATATCACCTGATACTGATCTTAGTGTCAATGATGATATATCTGAAAGGACTATTGCTATTCCCTTTTTTACTACTATGACAGAAGAAGAGGTAATATATGTAGTAGACAATTTGAAGGATATTCTATATAGAATGAAGAATATGTAAAATATATAAAGGATTGTGGCATATGGAGACTTTACTGCAAAAATCAAAGAAGCTGCTTATATATATTATAATAGCGACACTGCCTGTAATGACATATATTAACTTACTTGGGAAAATTAAAGTTAATGTATCTGTTGCAGATATCTTTATTGCATTGTTAGCAATAGTAACACTGTTGGACTTTAAGAATTTTTCACTTAGCAGAAACTTTCCTCACTGGTGGTACTTTGCAGGGCTTATATTATGGTCAATAATCTCCAATACTCTCGCATATTACAATCAGCATATAGTAAGCGGTAGTATGTTGAATACCATAAATGAGTTGATAAAGTTTGGTATATCAGGACTATACTTTTATGTTGGATATAATAGTTTTAAATATAGAGAAGATTATACGAGAGTTTTGAGAGTATGGGTCTATACTGCTGTAATAGTATCAATAGTAGGCATATTTGTTACCATAAACTTGTATCTAGGCAATATGATACAAGATGGACTTTTTATACACAGCGATATAGGAGCCAAGAGATTAGTAGCTACATTGACTGATCCTAATCTTGCGGCTGCTTATTTGAATTTGTCATTTTGGATTGCTGTAATGTTTTACAATACTTCCAAGAGAAAAGTTGACAGGTATTTAACTATAACAGCTTGTGGTTTGATTTTTGTCAGTTTGCTTTTGACACAATCAAGAAGCGGACTTATATCCTTTTTTATTGCTTTATTAGTATTTATTGCGTTTAAGTTTCAGTATATTAATAAATATTTACCTATTATCATTCTCTTCCTATTCATACTATATTTTGGTATACTAGATATTGATGCCACTTATTTTGATAAGAGTTTTTATAACAGCACAGTAAGAAGATTTGAACAGGTTGTAGAAGGTACCGGCGAATGGGAAATTAGATCAAACCTTTCAAAGGCTGCCTTTATGATGGGTAGGGATAACTTTATTTTTGGTGTTGGCAGAGGAAATTATGTTAATAATTCTAAGCCATATTATGAAAAAATAGGAATAGATACAACTTCAATTAGATATGAAGTGGATTATGGAATAAAAATACCCCATAATACTTATGCAACATTTTTTGCGGAACTTGGTATTATTGGCTTGATATTATTTTTGACGATATTTTTTATAGTTGGTAAAAAAATAATTGTTTCAAGGGAAATTATTTATATAGTATTGTTGATTACATATATGACACAAGCTTTTGTTGTAAATCTTGAGAATTTTAGGGGTATTTGGTTTGTGTTGCCATTCGCTGTATTGGTAAATGGTGTTGAGGTTGCTACGTATAACAAGTTAAATGAGAATATTGACAAAAGGAGATTCAGTAGATATGTAGCTGTATGTACTGTAATGTCATTTATTGCAGTTATCATATTCTTAGATACTGCTCCTAGATATTCAAAACCAATAACACTTGGAGTTAATCCTGTAGTTGATTATGTTGATGATGTGGCATCAGATGAAGAGTACATATTAAGATACTATATAGAGGGACAAGCAGAAAAGGAAGATAGGCCATCAAGCTTCATTAAAGTCTATGCAATAGAGAAGGATGGACGAAGAATTTTGATTGATGAAATATCTCACTATAGCCCAAAAGGATATGCCTATATACCTTTTACTACTCCTAAAGAGACTAGCAGAATAGCTATAGAAATGAGTGGGACATCTAACAAACAAAAAGTAACAATAAAAGATGTATTGCTTGTCAATAAAACTACTGGCAAAGCAGATAGAGTTTTCATTGACTCTAAATATGTACCAAACAATATAGAAAAGTATCTGATTAATACAGCTTTTTATAAAAAGAAAGTAGAACAAAATATAGATTCCTATAAACTGTTTGCTGATACTTTTGTTACTAATGACAAAGAAATAGAAACTACCACAGGGCAAACTACTTTATATTTCAAGGGTGATAAGGCTATTAATATTTCTAATAAAATTCTGTTTCTTGGCGCTATAAAAGAAAAAGTAGATGATAATAAGATAAAGATGACTTTAAAGTTTAAATGTATTGATAAAATTGATAAAGAATACTCGCTATGGTTTCATGGTAGTGTTATAGATAAAGGCATAGTATCAGTAAACAGAAAGCAATATGGTTTCGAAAACTGGGATCATGGATTTAAGATAAAAACAACAGATTGGCAAGTAGGCCAGATATATAAAGATATATTTGAAATAGAGGTAAAAGAAGGGCAATATGATTTGATATTTGGGCTTTGGAACTCTGAATTGGAAGATAGGATGTATCCATCGATAGACTTAGGTTGGATGTATACTGAATAATATACGAATGGCTACTAAAATAGCGAATCATTTAAATCTTACATATAAACGAGGTAAAAAGATGAAAAACATATGGATATTGAATCACTATGCTGTACCACCAGAATTAGGACCATTAACTCGCCATTATAAATTTGCAGAGAATTTGATTAAAAGAGGATATGGTGTAAAAATATTTTGCGCGAGTACATTGCATTATTCTAGTGACAATATGATTAAAGACTCAAGTAAATATTTGAAAAAAGTATTTGATAATGTACCTTTTATATTTGTAAAGGCTTCAGACTATATAGGAAATGGGAAAAAAAGAATCTTAAATATGTTTCAATATGCATTAAGAGTTCTATCTGTTTCTAAAAAGTTTGATAACGAAAAACCAGACGTAATTTATGCTTCATCTGCTCACCCTTTGACTTGGCTATCTGGATATATACTCTCAAGGCGCTATAATGCGAAATTTATTGCAGAAACTAGAGATTTATGGCCTGAGACTTTAGTAGCCATGGGTCAGATAAAGAGAGATAGCCTACCTGCAAAAATATTATATAAATTAGAAAAGTTTATATATCAAAAAGCAGATAAACTTATTTTTACTTTTCCTGGAGGAAAAGATTATGTTGAGAGTGTTGAAGTTGATACATCTAAGGTAAGATATATAAACAATGGAGTAGATTTGGAAGAGTTTAATTATAATAAAGTTATCAATATTTTAGAAGACAAAGATTTAGATGGAAAAGATAAATTTAAAATTATATATACTGGGTCAATGGGGCAAGCTAATGCACTTGAGTATTTAATAAAAGCTGCGGAGATTATTCAAGACAAGGGAATTAAAGATATTTATTTTATTTTATTCGGAGATGGATACCAAAGAAAAGAATTAGAGCAATATGTTAATGATAATAATGTAACTAACATAATTTTTAAAGGAAATGTTGAAAAAAAATATGTGCCATATATTTTAAGTAAATCAGACCTTAACATTATTACTGGAAAGCATATTTATTTATATAAATATGGTCTAAGTCCCAATAAAATGTTCGAATACTTTGCTTCAGGTAAACCTACTTTATCTAATATCGAATGCGGTTATGATATGCTACAGGAATATAACTGCGGAATCACTGTACAAGGAGGTTCTGCAGAAGCACTAGCAGAAGGAATCTTAAAGTTTTACAATATGCCAAAAGAAGAGTATAATATATATTGCCAAAATGCATTAAAAGCAGCTCAAGATTTTGATTTCAAAATATTGACTGATAAACTAGAAAAAGTTATATTAGAAGATTAACCTATAATGAAAGCAGGTGAAATAATGCAAATACCACTAATAAACCTGAAAAAACAATACGAAACCATAAAAAGTGAATGCGGTAATAAACTACTAGACACACTATCCTCAGCCCAATACATAATGGGTCAAAATGTTAAATCATTTGAAAAAGAGTTCAGCGAGTATATAGGTATAAAACACAGCATTTCTGTAGCAAACGGTACAGATGCGCTTGTTATAGCACTAAAGGCATTAGGCATAGGTGAAGGTGATGAAGTAATTACCACACCCTTTACCTTTTTTGCCACTGCAGAAGCCATATCAGCAGTAGGAGCCACCCCTGTATTTTGTGATGTAAGGTTGGATACTTTTAATATAGATCCTGAAAAGATAGCAGAAAAGATATCAAAAAAAACTAAAGCCGTAATGCCAGTACACATATTTGGACAACCCTGCGACATGGATGAAATAAATGAAATAGCAAAAAAACATAATCTATATGTCATAGAAGATGCCTGTCAGGCAATAGGCTCACAATACAAAGGTAAAATGATAGGAACCTTAGGTGATATAGCATGCTTCTCCTTCTTCCCTACAAAAAACTTAGGCTGTGCCGGTGACGGGGGAATGATCGTAACAAAGCATGATAATTTAGCAACCATATGCAAAGCCCTAAGAATCCATGGCAGCGGAGAAAACGGGAAAAAGGCTTACAATATACTTAACCATATAAATGAAGAAGTAGAAGAAGATACGACACAAGACAACACAATATATAACCCCTTAAAATACTACAACTACATAATAGGCCACAACTCAAGGCTGGATGAAATACAAGCTGCCATACTAAGAATTAAACTACCACACCTTGATGAATGGAACGATAAAAGAAGACAAAATGCAAAATACTACAATGAAGAACTTAAAGACACCAAACTGGTTACCCCATATGAAGATGAAAATGTAAAGCACATATACCACATGTACATACTACAATCAGAAAAAAGAGAAGAAATAGTATCATACCTCAAAGAAAAAGGTATAGCTACAGGCATATACTACCCTGTACCCCTACATTTACAAAAAGCTTATGCAAAATTGGGATACAAAGAAGGGGACATGCCCAATGCTGAATACCTATCCAAAAGAACCTTTGCAATACCAATGTATGCAGAACTGACAAAAGAAGAAATGAAATACATAGTACAAGCTATAAAGAAATTTGGTGAATAATATGAAAAGTAACGATAATATGAATGAGAATAATAAAAAGAAAGATAACAAAGACAAAAAATACTTCATACACGAATCCAGCTATATAGATGAACCCTGTGAAATAGGAGAAGGCACAAAGATATGGCACTTTAGCCACATAATGAAAAACTCAACCATAGGGAAAAACTGCAACATAGGACAAAATGTAGTCATATCACCAAATGTAACAATAGGAAACAATGTGAAGATACAAAACAATGTATCCGTATACACAGGAGTAATATGTGAAGATGATGTATTCTTAGGTCCCTCATGTGTATTTACCAATGTAATAAACCCCAGAAGCTTCATAGAAAGAAAAGAAGAATACAAAACTACAATAGTAAAAAAAGGAGCTTCCATTGGAGCCAATGCCACAATAGTATGTGGGCATGACATAGGAAGATACGCATTCATAGGAGCGGGAGCAGTAGTGACAAAAGACATACCCGACTATGCTCTCGTAGCAGGAAATCCTGCTAAGATAATAGGCTATGTATGTCAATGTGGAAACAAACTGCAACAAGACAAAGAAGAATATACCTGCACCTCATGCAATAAAAAATACCATATGATTAATGGAAATCTAAACCCAAAGGAGTAATAACATGAATAACTCTAATACAACTAAAGAAACCCTGCTTAAAAAAATAAAAAACAAAACAGCTATCGTAGCAGTAATAGGCCTAGGTTATGTAGGACTTCCTTTAGCAGTGGAAAAAGCAAAAGCAGGATACAAAACCATAGGCTTTGACATACAAGACAAAAGAGTCAATATGGTAAATGAAGGTAAGAACTACATAGGAGATGTAGTAGACGAAGAATTAGATGACCTGGTAAAAAAAGGTCTGCTATCTGCAACCACAGACTACTCTATAGTAAAAGAAGCAGACTTTATAGCCATATGTGTACCTACACCGCTGGATGAATATAAGCAGCCAGACATTAGCTATGTAAAAAACTCCACTATTGAAATATCAAAACACCTTAAGAAAGGCGCAATAGTAGTATTGGAAAGCACCACATACCCGGGTACCACAGAAGAACTCCTATTGCCAATATTAGAACAAGGCTCAGGCTTAAAATGTGGACAAGACTTCTATTTAGCCTTCTCTCCTGAAAGAGTAGACCCGGGAAACCTCATATACAAGACTAAAAACACTCCTAAAGTAGTGGGTGGAGTAGGAAAAGATGCCACTGAAATTGCAGCGGCAATGTACAGAAATATACTACAAGGAGAAGTATTTGAAGTATCCTCGCCAAAAGTAGCAGAAATGGAAAAGCTCCTTGAAAATACATACAGAAACATAAACATAGGATTAGCTAATGAAATGGCCATAATATGCAACAAGATGGGCATAAATGTATGGGAAGTCATAGAAGCAGCCAAAACAAAACCCTATGGATTCCAAGCCTTCTATCCGGGACCCGGACTTGGAGGACACTGCATACCACTAGACCCATACTACCTAAGCTGGAAAGCTAGAGAATATGACTATCATACACAACTTATAGAAACATCGGGAATAATAAATGACAGCATGCCTCAATACGTAGTAGAAAGAAGCAGTAAAATACTGAACAAATTTAAAAAAGCTCTAAACGGATCCAAGATACTTATACTGGGAGTAGCCTACAAACAAGACATAGACGATTATAGAGAAAGCCCGGCGATAAAAGTAATAGAAAACTTTGAAAAAGAAGGCTCCATAGTGGATTACTATGATCCCTATGTTGATGAATATAAATATAAAGGAAAGACAAAAAAAGGGATAAAAGGGCTAACCAAAGAAGCACTTAAAAATGCTGACCTGGTAGTAATAACAACATCTCATACAAAAGTGGACTATGAATTTGTACAAGCTAATTCCATATATATATTTGATACCAAAAATGCTATGAAGAATGTAGAAAATAGGAATAATATTGAATTGTTATAGGATAGGGGTACTATTATGGATTTTACATATAAAGCATATAAAGATATGTTAGATTTAATTAAGGAAAAAGGGTATACTTTTTGCAACTATACAAATTATGAGCAATTTGAGAAAACAGTTATATTAAGGCATGATATAGATTTTTCTTTAGAGAAGACTATTGAATTTGCAAGACTTGAATATAACAAAGGTATTAAATCTACATATTTTGTGTTATTGTCTACTGATTTTTATAATATTTTTTCAAAGAAATCCTATAGGATTTTAAAAGAAATAAAAGATATGGGCCATGATATTGGTTTGCACTTTGATGAGAAAAGGTACGAGATATGTGATTTAAAAGCTTTAGAGTTTTGGGTAAACAAAGAAATTTCATACTTAGAAAGTGTATTAGATTGTTCAGTATCTATTGTTTCAATGCATAGACCTTCAAAGTGGATATTAGAAAATGATATTAAATTTGAAAAAATAATTAATACATATTCTAAAACATTTCTTGGAGAATTTAAATATTTATCAGATTCTAGAATGTATTGGAGAGAAGATGTTATAAGAATAATAGAAAGCGAACAATATGATAAACTTCATATTTTAACGCACCCATTTTGGTATTCGCTTAAGAAAAATAATATGAAAGAAAAGCTAGTTAATTTTATTAATCATTCAAAGAAGGAAAGATATTATAGCATTAAAGATAATTTAAGAGATATTGAAGAAGTATTGAAGGTGAGTGAAATATAATGATTAGTATAAATATAAATGATATATTAGAATATTTGAATAATTTAGGACTAGACAATAAATATATAGGCAACCAGCAATTAATCATTAATGGATTTTGCTCAATAAATAATTTAAAAAATAACTGCATTACATGGATTAAGAACATAGATAGTTTTAAAGTTGATAATTTTATTGGCATAGAAAATCTTTTAATTGTATCAAATGAAATTACAAATATTCGAAATTATGATAAAAACATTAATCATATTTTCTGTGAAAATCCGAAAGAAGTTTTTTTTTCTATCCTAGAAAGGTTTTTCAAACAAGCAGAATATAAGGATTATGTAAGTCCTAACTCTGTGATTGAAACTAATTCTATAGGCAAAAATGTATATATAGGGCATAACTGTTATATTGGTGAAGATGTAGTAATTGGTGATAATGTTATAATAAAAAATAATGTATCAATAGAGGGAAAAGTTAAAATCGGTAATAATACAACAATTTGTTCTGGTGTAGTAATAGGTTCTGATGGATATGGTTATTATCAGAATAATGAAGGTAGAAATATAAAAGTACCTCACTTTGGAGGAGTTATAATTGGTGAAAATGTGGAAATTGGAGCTAATACTTGCATAGATAGAGGGACTTTGGATGACACAGTTATAGGCAATAATGTCAAGATAGATAATTTATGTCATATAGCCCATAATGTAGTGATAAAGGATAATTGCAGTGTTATTGCATTATCTATGTTAGGAGGTAGTGTAGTACTAGAGAAGGATTCGTATATCGCTCCAGGAGCAATAATAAAAAATCAGTTAAATATTGGTGAAAAAAGCTTAGTTGGACTTGGTGCAGTAGTTATTAAGCATGTAGAAAAGAATAAAGTTGTAGCCGGAGTACCTGCTAAGGTAATAAAAGAAAACATTTAAAAGTAGGTGGATTAAGTGAAAAAACTAAAGTTTGCTATAATAGGCTGTGGAAGGATATCCTACAAGCACATAGAAGCATTGATAAACAACGTTAAAGAAGCAGAATTAGCAGCAGTATGTGACATAGTAGAAGAAAAAGCTATTGAAAGAAAAAGACAGTATGAAGAAGCAATAGAAAATGCTAATGTAAAAGTATATACAGACTATATAAAGATGCTGGACAATGAAGAAATAGATGCAGTATCCATATGTACAGAAAGCGGATATCATGCAAAACATTCTATAGACTGCTTAAAAAGAGGAAAACATGTACTGGTAGAAAAACCTATGGCTTTATCAATTAAAGATGCAGACGAAATGATAAAGCTGGCTAGAGACAATAACTTAAAGCTTGGAGTATGTCATCAGAACAGATTCAATCCCCCTATACAAAAGTTAAGAAGAGCCATAGAAGAAGGAAGATTTGGCAAATTAATAAATGGAACAGCCAGGATACTATGGACAAGAGATGACAACTACTATAAACAAGCACCCTGGAGGGGAACCAAAGAACTTGATGGTGGGACACTTATGAACCAATGCATACATAACATAGATCTACTCCAATGGATGATGGGCTCAGAAGTAGAAAGGATACATTGCGAAAGAGGAACCTTTCTAAGGAATATAGAGATGGAAGACTTTGGAGCGATACTAATTAGGTTTAAGAATGGTACTATCGGAATAGTAGAAGGTAGTGCCTGTGTATATCCCAAGAACCTTGAAGAGACGTTATCCATATTTGGAGAAAAAGGGACAGTAATAATAGGTGGACTAGCTGTCAATGAAATAAAGACCTGGCAGTTTGCAGATGAAAGAGACTATGATAAAGAAGACGACAGCACAGAAGTAGATAATGTGTATGGAAAAGGACATACACCACTATATAAGGACTTTATAGATGCAATAAACCACAATAAAGAGCCTTTGATAAATGGAGAAGAAGGCAAGAAGGCTATGGAGATAATATTAAGAGCCTATGAGTGCTAATAGAATCAAAAGAGATGGTGGAAAGAACAATGCATGAAGTTAAAATGATTGTTACAAACAGATTTGATCCAGATGTAAGAGTATATAAAGAAGCGAAATATTTAGTTTCTTGTGGATTTGATGTAGAAATCTTATGTTGGGATAGAGAAGGAGAATATAAAGATAAAGAATTTGAAAATATTGAGGGTATAAAAATCAAAAGGTTTTTTCCATATACAAAATACGGGACAGGTTTAAAACAGATTAAGCCGTTTATGAAATTTATTTATGAATGCAGAAACTACTTAAATAGTAAAGAATATCAATATTTACATTGTCATGATTTGGATGGAGCATTAGTGGGTTATCTATGTAAGAGTAAGAAATGCAAGTTAATCTTCGATATGCACGAGTTTTATGAGGGGCAAAGGAATAAGCAAAAAATAAGATTAATTATAAGGAAAGCAGTAAGTTATCTTCAAAATAAATCAGATTTTATAATTTATGTAAATGAAGCTCAAATAGAACATATGAAATTGAAAAATAAAAACAAGCTAGTTTATTTACCAAATTATGCAGAAATAGATAATTATCGAGATTGTGAAAAGGAGAAATCAGATAAGCTAAGAATATCATATATAGGTTCAGTTAGGCAATATGAAGAACTTAAAAATTTAATGGATGCAGGTAAAGATGTAAATAATGTTGTAATATCAATACATGGATCAGGTACTGCATATACAGCTTTAAAATCAATTGAAAACGATTATAAAAATGTTAATATAACAGGGTTATACCATTTTTCTAAGAGTGTTGAGTTATATCGCAAAACAGATTTGTTATATGTTGTATTCAATACAAAGTTTAGAAATTGGAAATATGGATATTCCGTAAAGTTTTTTGAAGCGATAATTACCAAGACTCCTGTGATTGTAAGTCGAGGATCAGCCATGGAAGAATTTGTAAATAAATACGATATAGGTTTTACAATTGATGGAAGTAATATTCAAGAGATAAAAGAGTTAATAGTATATATTAGTGAAAATAGACATTTACTAGATGAGAAAATAAAGAATTTAGAAAAGATACAATATGAATTTACATGGGAGAGAGTAATCAAAAATTTGAATAAAATATATGATTTGCATTAGTGTTAATTATGTAGGGAGTTTATATGTTCATATACTAAATATAATAATGATCATAGTTTATAGATATATTGTTTTATTTATAACTAAAGATTATATATAATAAGTTATATCAAAGCATATTATGTAAACAATGCTTAATAATATTATATTAACAGTTTAAATCTTTATTTGTTGTTTTATCGAGACAATATAAACATAGTATAATTCATTTTTCATAATTAAAAATTTTATATATGATATTAATACATGAAAACAAAGGATTAAAATCAAAATGTTAGTGTTATTTCCATTTTAAATAGGAAGATTAGGTAAGAAGTATTATAATACCGTTTTGTAATATTTATTAGAAATAGTATAAGATAATACACTTGCACTGTATACTGTTATCAATTTAATAGAGCTTTCTATATTTTTCTTTTATTTAATATAATTGCATTAACGTTTTTGATTAGTAGTTTTATGCTTAGTATAATTAGAAGTAGCATAATAAATATATTGGATTTGTTTTCTTATCTCCTATAACATGAGTTATTAATTATAAGTATAATATTTTATTATTTTTTCAGTTTCAAACAAATCAATTTTTGGTGAAAATAATAAGCTTGATTTAAACACTTATTCTACTCGCCACTCAAACGTAAGTGTTAGTTATCAACACTAGGTATAAGTAATAACTATAGAAGCAAATAAAACGAATTATATAAAAATCAATATACAGATGTCTAGGAGGATGCGCTGGTGAAATATCAAATATGTAAACGATGTGTAATGGATAACCATTCTGATGATACCATTTATTTTGATAATGATGGTTATTGCAATTATTGTAATGAAGCTTTAAGCAAGATTGGTAAAGTATATCTACCTACTGAAGAAGGAGCTAAAAAGTTAGAAAAACTGCTAGATAAGATAAAGTTGGAAGGTAAAGGCAAAAAATATGATTGTTTAATGGGTATCTCAGGAGGTTTAGACTCATCATATCTTGCTTATTTAGGCTATAAGTGGGGATTAAGGATACTTGCTGTTCATGTAGACGATGGATATGATACAGAGATTACTAAAGAAAATTTAAGAAAGTTAAGCAAAGCTACTAATATAAACATTATTTATATTGTGCCAGATCAAGAACAGTATAATGATCTGATTAAGGCGTTCTTGCTTGCAGGTGTTCCAAATTTAGCAATACCACAAGACAACATATTATTGGCATATTTGTATAAGTTTGCAAAACAAAATAAGATCAAGTATTTCTTATCAGGAGGAAATTTTGCATTAGAATCAATATTGCAAAAGGGTAATACTTATACGTCGTCTGATGTTGTTAATATAAAAGATATTCATAAGAAATATGGAAGCAAGTCTATAGATAAGTTGCCATTATTATCAGAATTTGAGAGAGATATTGATAAGTATTGTTACAGATTTAAAAGTATACGTCCATTAAATTATATAGAATATAATAGAGAAAGAGCATTAAAGGAACTTCATGACTTTTGTGATTTTCAATACTATGGAGCAAAACATTTAGAAAACACATTAACTAAATTTATACAGACATATTACCTTCCCAAAAAATTTAGTGTAGATAAAAGAACATCGCATCTTTCTAGCCTTATAGTATCTGGACAAATGACTAGAGAGGAAGCGATTGAAGAGCTTAAGAAACCACTATATGATGAAGCTGACATGGAAAAGACAATAGATTATGTGCTTAAATGTCTCAGTATTTCAAGGGAAGATTTTAATATAATAATGGAGCAAACTCCTAAACAACATGATGCCTATAAAACTTCATTATATATTAATTTTAAAACTATTGCGAGGAAAATAGTTTATGCAGTAAAGTAAAAAGAAAGATTATTTTATATTGAAAAGATTGAATTTCTGAGGCTTAGCTTGATTCAAACTTAATGCTGAGAAAGTACTTGCTAAATCTTTCTTGGGGTTACAAACAAGGATTAAAGCTATTGGATCATAAATTGATTTATTACATCATTAAACTGACATTATCCTAAAAAATAGGCACAAAAAATGGCTAATGTATTTTGTTTTCTTTGCATTCATTTAGTTTTTATTAGGCAACAACGAATGAACTTTCAAATATATTGAAGACTTGTATCCAAGTTTTAAGTGAAGTCATATTATGTTTCAAAAACTACTATATAATCAAATACTGATAAACAAGCTTCTGCTCTTGTTTTAAACCTTGTTAAGTAAATAAGTTTAGTCTTTAATATGCCAAAGATGGATTCCATACAAGTGTTGTCATAACAGTTACATTTGCGGCTCATGCTTTATATAAAACCATGCTTCTTTAAAAGTTTTCCATATTCATAGTTTAGATAATGAGTACCTCGTTCAGAATGTTGAATTATTCCTGCAGATGGGTTATATCTCTCAATAGCATGTTTTAAAGCATTTATAACAAGTTCTTTAGTCATTGTGCTATCCGTATTTAGCCAACAACCTTACGATTAAATAAATCAACAACTGCAGCAATATAAAGCCAGTCTTCATCTATAGGTATATATGTTATATTTTCTATACAAGACTAGTTAGGTGTTGTCAGATTAATGTTTCTATTTAAAATGTTATCAGCAACTGGAGAGTTATATTTTGAGTTAATTGTAGTCTTGAACTTTTTCTATGTTTTTGGCTTTATATCATTCTCTTTTATCAAATGGGTTACGTCATTTTTGCTACATGAGATACCTTTATTATTAAGGGCATGAGTGATCCTCGAGCTTACATAAGTATTGCGACATTGTTGAATATTTTTTTATTCTCTCAACCATATTCTCGTTTAATTGCTTATGGTTGCTCTTTGGACGTATAAGGCATGCGTAATATCTGTTCCTTGAAACTTCAAGCACTTGTCACATCTTCTCCAAACGAAACATGGAGCAGTATTTGCAGATAAAGGAATAAGCTACTTCTGGTGTATTACGAAGATGGACGTGGCTTTTTTAGAGTAGTATTTTCCTCCTCAAGGTCTGCTTTGCGTTTTTTGAGTTGCCTTATTTCTTCATTTTGAGGCTTTAAGTTACCATTGCTAGGGAAAGCATCATTGCTATGAATGCTGTATTCTTTTATGCATTTGCGAATTGATACTCATGAATATCAAGTTCTTTTGCTACACATAAAGCACTGCGTACTTATCATAAAACTAGAGGAACTGCTTCAGTCTTAGAATTTTTATCAAAGTGTTTCATTGATGGAACCTATAATATTATGGTTTTATTATACAAGTCATTTTCTATGTCCATCAAGCCGGGGTAATCTCAAAATCGGGAATGATAGCAAGATTTATCATTGTAACATTAGTCGGTGTAATGTTTATAGTTAAGATGAATGAAGGATGCTTAGCCCCAAATATTACAACGAAGATAATTATCATTAATATGACTATTCAAATGTCATATTAATGATAATTATTGAAGTTATAGTGATGATACTTCTAATAACTATTTTTATATTTACCAAAACAATAAAATGAGTGAAAACTGATGCTTCAAAAGTATTTATATTATGTATTTTCCCTGCGTGAGGATTTATCTCTTTTAGGTAAGTAAATTGATTTCTAGCAATAACATTATATCAGAAGGTGTGACAAATCCTCAGTTTTCATTTTTCTTTGCAAAACAATTAAAGATAGAGGAGAAAATAATGGATCTAATAATAGATAAAAGTAAGTTAGAAGATAAAAGAATAAGTATAGCAATAATGTCATCATTTGCTATACTTATGATTCAATATCTAATATTAGTGTATTTTAATTTTATAGATACAAGTAAGGGTGAGATTGTTCAGTTAATATCAAAAGGGATAGTTGGTTTTCTATATTTATTGGCTTTACCAATTGTGTTGAAAAGAAATAAGATCAAGTTTATTGGATTATACTTTATAGCATCATTTCTATTTATTTGCAATTATTTTTTTTTCAATGAAAATTATATATATATTAAATCTATTATTCTTCCGTTTTTTTTTACAGGATTACCATCTTATATTTATGCTTATAGTATAAGGGACTGGGATATATTTGCAGAGGTTATGAGAAAAGCAGGCAATATTGTTTTTATTGTGGGAACTATTTTAGGATTACTAGTGGTTACTGGTAATGCATCAATTGGAACATATAGTATGAGTTTATCTTATTATATGTTATTACCATCTATAATATATATGAATGATTTTCTAGACAAGATGCACTTAAAGAGCGGAGTTATTCTAGGAGTATCTTTACTTATAATACTTGCTCTTGGATCTAGAGGAGCACTAATGTGTATAGGAGCATTTGCTATATTAAAGCTTATAAAACAAGTAAGTAGGCTAACTTATAAAAATATTATGTTATATTTGCTTTTGTTCTTTGTTATTTTTATAAGTCTTATATTTTGGGATGGAATTCTTGAATATATATATAATTTTTTATTAAGGTATGGTATTAAAAGTAGAAGTATTATTTTGTTTTTACAAGGTGAAATATATCTAAGTGGTAGAGACATATTATATAAAAATGTTATAAAAGAAATCTTAAATAATCCACTTTTAGGAATAGGATTATCTGGTGATAGACGCGTTTTAGGTGGAATATATGTACATAATATTTTTATAGAAATATTATCAAATTTTGGAGTTGTATTAGGAAGTTATATAATTATTTTATTGATCTATGTAGTTATAAAATCCTTATTAAGGGAGAAAAGCAGAAAATATAATATTATCATAATCTGGATAAGCATAGGATTTATACATTTACTTGTAAGCAGCTCATATTTAATAGATTTTAAATTTTGGATATTTTTAGGATTGTTAAGTAAAAACTCAAAAGTTACATAGGAACTTAAATTTTATAAACAGTGAAGTTAATATATTTTTAATATTTAATTATATTTGATTTTCATCTGAGATAATATGTAAATTTATTATGAAAACTGTACGATAAAATCAATAAAAGAATTTCGGTTTATTTAGCTCATTATAATAACCTTGTTATTCTATATCAAAGCTGTCAAATACAAGATAAGTAAAAATATAAAAATTTATGAGAAAATGATTAAAATGAATAGCTTGAGAGGTATTATAATAAAATTAATTCATTTTAATATACAAGATATAGCATAATATAATTATATTGTCAAAAAGGAGTTTACATTACAATATTATTATTTGCCAGGAAAAGGGAAGTCATTAACCAGTCAAGAGATGGAAGTAAAAGTATTATATCCAGTTAATAGATTTTTAGGTTACCAAATGAAAATTGTGCGTAAATTGGCTATACAATGCTAGAAATACTTATTAATTTTCTGTTTATTCAAGGTATTGATAATTGATGGAGGGAATCATGAAAAATTCAAGTCAAGCAGCTAAATCTGTTATATTAATGGTAATGCTCTCTCTAGGTAGTAAGTTCTTAGGGTTTATACGAGAAGTGCTTATAGCTGCTAAATTTGGGTCAGGTATTGAAACTGACGCGTTTTTTGTTGCCATGACAGGTACATTATTGATAACAGGACTTATTAGTAATGCAGTTAGCACAACTTTTATTCCTGTATTATCAGAGATAAAAGTTAAAGAAAGCAAAGAAGGAAAACTTTATCATGCGAATAATATAAATAATTTTATTTTTTTTATTTCAGTATTATTAGTAGGAATTGGATGGTTTATATCTCCATTATTAGTAAATTTACTAGCTAAAGGTTTTACTGGGGAGCAGTTTATTTTAACTGTAAAATTGACTAGAATAGGATTACCTATGATTTTATTTAGTGGAACCATAGGAGTATTAACGGCTTATTTGCAATCCGAACAAAGGTTTTTTTCTACATCATTAATTGGATATCCTTTTAATTTGATATATATATTTTTCTTGTCACTTTTATCCAGTAGATTTGGTATAAAAGGACTTATGATAACAGCAGTTATAGCAGTGCTTTCACAGTTATTGATTTTGCTTCCAGAAGCAAAACTGTCTGATTTCAAATTTGCATGTGTATTTGATTTGAAAGATAGCTATGTACACAAAGCTATTTTTTTGAGCATACCAGTACTTATTGGAGTAGCAATTAATGACCTAAATATAATTGTAGATAGAACATTAGCTTCTAGTTTAGAAACGGGAAGTATATCAGCATTAAATTATGCTAATAGGTTAATTAATCTTATTCTTACTGTTTTTATATCTGCCATTACGACAGTTGTGTTTCCTATACTATCAAATGAGTATAACAAGAATAATATAAATGGCTTAAAAAGAGTTATGGCATATGGAGTTAATTTTATTCTCATTATTACGATTCCAGCTACTGTAGGGCTTGTGGTATTGGCAAAACCGATAGTTGAAGTAGCTTTTGAGAGAGGAGCTTTTGATGCTAGTGCTACTGAAATGACTTCACAGGCTTTAATTTTTTACTCAATAGGTCTTGTAGCAATAGCATTACAATCACTTATTACTAGAGTGTATTATTCACTTCAGGATACAAAGAGTCCAATGATAAATGGGGCAATATCTGTAGGGTTTAACATAGTACTTAATATTATCTTAGTAAGATACATGGCTCATGCCGGACTTGCTTTTGCAACCAGTACGGCAACTACAATTGCAACAGCGCTAATGTTTTATGAGTTAAAAAGAAAAGTTGGGTCATTAGGTATTATTTCATATTTTAAGTGTGGTGCAAAAGCAATGTTAGCTTCTGTTATTATGGGTATTATTGCATATATAGTTTATCATGGAACATACAATATTCTTGGAGTGTCCAAGTTATATAACTCTATATCATTAATGCTTGCTATAGTGGTTGGTGTGATTGTATATGGTATTATATGCTATGTACTAGGGATTACAGAAATAAAAGACATAGTTAATAGAATAGTAAAGTATATGTCTAAGAAATATTAATGAGATAATTGAATTATTAATAATAGTAGTAATAATTTGATATTTATCTTTTTGGCATGTGTAGACATGCCTTTTTATTTGATTATATAATATAAGAGAATACTTGTGAAAAGAGGAACGCTATGGATAGGAAGCTAAAGAACGTTTTAGCATTTATATTGGATGCAATACTTATTAATATTTCCATTATGGCGGCATACTATCTTCGTTTTGGGAGAAATCTTACCTTTGCATATTTCCTTGTATATTTATATATGAGTCCTTTTGTTACTATAGGTAAGATTATGGTATTATACTATTTTGGCATGTATAAAAACATATGGAAGTATGCCGGGGTAGATGAGATTGTAGATCTTTTCATGGCAGCTGCAGTAAGTAATGGTCTTGTAATTATAGCCATATACATGGGACGGCTTATGGTTCCCAGGAGCATTTATGCCATAGCTTTTTTTATAGATTTATTTCTTTTAGGTTTAAGCCGTTTTGGTACGAAAATATTTAAAAGAGTTAATATTTATGACATTGTATATTTCTTCAAGAAGGATAAAAGAAAAAGGGTTATGATAGTAGGTGCTGGTGAAGCAGGTAGTATACTCCTACAGGAGTATAAAAATAATAAAGATCTAAATATAAAACCTGTATGTTTCATAGATGATGATCCAAAGAAAATAGGAAACAGGATAAGAGGCATACCTGTTGTGGGAAGCAGCAAAGATATTACTGGATATGCTTTTAATAATGATATAGATGAGATTGTAATAGCAATACCCTCTGCTAATAATGAAGATATTAAAAGGATTATTGAAGAATGCAACAAGACTTGCTGTACCATAAAAATTGTTCCTGATATAAGGGATATACGAGAATTTCAAGGTGATATAAAAGATCTATTGATAAAAAAGATTAGAAATATTGATGTGAATGATCTCTTAGGTCGTGATAAGGTCAATTTGGACGAGCATATTGTATCTGAATATCTGAATGGCAAGAGAGTACTCATAACAGGTGGGGGAGGTTCTATAGGATCGGAGCTGGCAAGGCATATAGCCAAGTTTGACCCATCATCCTTGATATTGGTAGATATCAGTGAAAATGGTCTCTTCGATATCCAAAATGAAATTTGCTATGATTATCCCGACTTGGATGCAACCTATATCATAGGTTCCATAAGAGATAGAGAGCGTATGAAAAACATATTTGCTGAGTATAAGCCTGAAATTGTATTTCATGCGGCAGCTCATAAGCATGTAACTTTCATGGAGGATGCTCCGGGGGAAGCGGTGAAGAATAATGTACTTGGTACTTTGAATATTGTAAAGCTATGTGATGAGTATGATGTGAAGAAGTTTGTTCTCATATCTACTGATAAGGCAGTAAATCCTGCTAATATTATGGGAGCTAGTAAGAGAATTTGTGAGATGATTGTACAAACATATAACAGCATTTCAAAGACTGAGTATGTAGCTGTGAGATTTGGAAACGTGCTGGGTAGTAATGGCAGTGTTATACCACTTTTCAAAAAGCAGATAGAGAGGGGAGGGCCTGTTACTGTCACTCATCCTGAAGTAATAAGATATTTTATGACAATATCGGAAGCGGTCCAATTGGTACTGGAATCTGCTGCTATGGCAAAAGGCGGTGAGATATTTGTATTGGACATGGGAGAACCTGTATCTATAGATAAATTGGCTAGAGATTTGATAAAACTTTCAGGTTTTGAACCTGATAAGGATATAGAAATAAAATATATAGGTCTTAGACCTGGTGAGAAGCTTTTTGAAGAGTTGCTTATAGATAAAAGCAAAATGAGCAAAACTTGCAATGAGAAGATTTATGTAGAAAAGGCCATGGAATACGATATAAATGAGTTGATGCAATATATCGGAAAAATGGAGCAATTTGCAGATGTAGACAATGAAAAAGTAATATCATTGATTAGAGAGCTTGTTCCCATATCAAATGGACAAGCAAAGATACAGAAAGCAGGTGTAGTATGAAAAAAATATTGGTGACAGGAGGAGCTGGATTCATTGGCTCCCATGTAGTTGACAAAGTAATTGAAGAAGGACATGAAGTAGTAGTAATAGACAACTTATCTACAGGGAAGATGGAGAATATAAATGCTGGTGCAAGATTCTATAATGTAGATATAAGGAATAAGAATATAGAGGATATATTTAAGATTGAGAAACCTGATATAGTGATTCATCATGCTGCTCAGATAGATGTTCAAAGATCTATAAAGGAGCCTGCTTTTGATGGAGATATAAACATAATTGGTACTGTAAATATGCTGGAGAACTGTAGAAAGTTTGGTGTTGATAAATTTATATATGCTTCTTCTGCAGCAATATATGGTACGCCTGTATATTTGCCGGTGGATGAAAAACATAGGATTGAGCCCATATCATATTACGGTGTATCTAAGTATGCACCTGAGATGTACATAAAGGTATACAACAATTTGTATGGTATAAAGTATACTATTTTGCGATATGCAAATGTATATGGAATAAGACAGGAGCCTAAAGGCGAGGGCGGTGTTATATCCATATTTTTAGATAAGATGCTAAAGGGTGAGCAGCCTACCATATTTGGAGATGGATCAAATACGCGGGATTATATTTATGTAGAAGATATTGCTGAGGCCAATTTGAAAGCATTATATTATGGGGATAATGATATATTCAATATAGGGACAGGCCGAGCTACTGATCTTAATAAACTATTTGCTATTATGAAAGAATTTACTGGTTTCAAAGGTAGGGTTGCCTATGGGGCTGCCAGACCCGGAGATATAAAAGATAGTTGTCTATGTAATGATAAAGCTGTTGAATTATTGAAGTGGAATTGGAAGTATTCTATTGAGGAAGGATTAGAAAAAACTATTACGTATTATAAGGAAAAGTATGTTTAAACATGATATAATTAACATGATTATAATTTATTAGAGAAAGGGTATATCAATGGGAAAGAACTACAAAAAAGAGAGCAAATTGTTTTATGGCATACAAATTATTGTTGACATCCTGCTTGTAAATCTGGGGTTTTATACTGCTTATCTATATAGGTTTGGTGGTCAAATGACAAGCGAGAATATAGATCCTTATTTAAATCTTATACCTCTTATTTCACTGACTACCTTTATATTCTTTAACACATTTGGTGTTTTTAGATGGGCTCATAAACCTTTAATTGACACCATATATTCAGTGTTTCTATCTCTTATTTTCATTGAAATAACGACAATGGCTATGACTTTTTTCAATAGAGGTTTTAGCTTCCCCAGAAGTATATTTTTTATTTCTTTTGCTATTCAGTTGATATATCTTTTTATTTGGAAATTTATTATTCATAAAGTACATTATTTGTTATATAAGAAAAAGAAAGTACTGATTCTGGCAGATGAATCTGACTCCAGCGATATTGCAAAGAAAATAATTCTCGAAGGAAAATACCAATTTGAAATAAAGTACATATGTGAAACAGTAAATGATAATATATATAAACTTATTGAAGATATCGATGTTGTAATTATCGGGCCAAAGATTGACAGCAAAATAAAGGAAAAAATTATATCTAAGTGCATAGGCCTCAACAAAATAATATATATTGTTCCCGAATTATTTGAGATCACATTATCCAATGCTAAATTGACTCAGATAGACGATATACCAGCTTTTTATATAGAGAATATTTATTTGTCACAGGAGCAGAGGATACTAAAGAGAACTTTTGATATTATTGTATCTTTGATTGGTATTGTGATATCATCACCTATAATGCTTGCATGTTATATTTTGATTCGCATTTATGATCATGGACCCGCCATATACTCTCAAGAAAGGGTTACCAGGAACAACAAGAAGTTTAAGCTGTATAAGTTTAGAACCATGGTTGTGAATGCTGAGAGGCTTACAGGACCGGTGCTTGCTAGTGATAAGGATGATAGAATAACTCCTATAGGTGCTGTGTTGAGATCAACTCGATTGGATGAATTACCTCAATTATTCAATGTGCTTAAGGGTGATATGAGTATTGTAGGACCGAGACCAGAGAGACAGTTTTTTATAGATCAGTTTAAGCAGTACATACCAGATTTTGAGTACAGATTGACTGTTAAAGCCGGTATAACAGGATTGGCTCAAGTACTGGGCAAGTATTCAACTACCCCAGAAGACAAGCTTAGATATGATTTACTGTACATAAGAAACTATTCATTTATATTGGATTTGAGGATTATATTGCAGACCATAAAGATTATGTTTATGAAGAGCAGTTCACAAGGTCTGAAAAAGGAAAAGTCCGTAGAAGAAATTTTAAAAAGCATGGATTACAATGTTTATAAAGAAGTTGGCGTTACAAGGTTGGAGAAGGTGTAGGGGATTCACGGCGATTATAGGCAAAATTAGACATTTAATTTGCTTAGATATATGGATAACAGTACAAAAAGAAAAATAAAAATGTAGAATGATTTTATATAAACCTGTGAAAAAGTCTGCCAAAAAAATAATTAGACAGCTTTCTATGATAAAACAAAAATTATAGAAGGTTGTTTTTTTATGGCAAAAAGAAAAAGAGAACCAATTTTTAGTGTAAATTATTATTGACATAAATACGTAACATAAAAATTGATAATACTCATATAATGTAATATAATTATAACAAGGAGGTATTTGTATGAGTTATGCTTTAGGCAGCAGAATTAAAGAACTGCGTACAAATCATAAGATTAGTCAAGAGCAGATGGCAGAAGTTTTAGGAACAACAAGGCAAAGATATTCTCGTATAGAAAATGGTCAGGTTGATATTTCTTTTGTGATGATAAAAAAAATAGCTAATTATCTTGGGATACCGATGTCTCAAATAACCAGTGCAGAGGAAGAAAAAAAGGAGCTTGTTACTTTTTTTAGGGAAAAATCCAGCAGCGAAAATGTATTGAATTGCGTTGCTAAAATAGAAGAAATATTAAGGGCTTTTAAAGCCCATGAAAAGTTGTATTATCAAATGAGGATGCGTGATGGATTTGTGGATTGATAAGACAGAAATAGAAGATAGGGCATTAAAAGTAAGGCAAGAGCACAATATCCAAACTTATGGCATCAAAGATATATTTAGCATGATAGAACAGAGAGGTATTGATCTGATAAGGTATCCATTCGGGAAAAATGAGTTATTAGGATTTTCCACTGTATTTGAAGGAAAAAAGATAATTGTGTCAAACTCATCTGAAATAATAGCAAGAGAAATTTATACTATAGCACACGAGCTAGGTCATATCATATACGATTTTGAAGATAAAAATCATGATGTAAAAATAGATGTTGATATAGATGAAGAAAGTGAAGATATTTCAGAAAGCAGGGCTTATTATTTTGCCAATTGCCTTTTAATGCCGGAACAACAGCTTATGATGTTCATAAAATATGTTTTAAATAAAACATCCAGAGAGCTACGTGCGTTAGATATTGTCAGAATACAATTAGAATTTCAAGTTAGTTATGCAGCAGCAGTAAAAAGATTACACGAAATAGGTTTTATATCTACCAGCCATAAAAGTGAACTTTTTAATGAAAGAAGTCGTATAACTTCTAATTCCCTGTTTAAAATGATTGAAGCCGATGAGAAATTATTGAAATCAACAGATGTAATAAAAGTACCGTCAAAATATTATGAATTTGTAATTAGCAATTATGAAAATGGCTATATTCCTTTTTCCAGTTTGCAGAAGACTCTTGCTCTTATAGGTATCGATGCAGAAATATTCAAGAAAGAAGAACAGAATGAAGAAAAGAATGGAGAGCAGCTAGATATAGATGATGTATTTGAGGAGTTCAAATGATGGATGCATCATTAGATGCTGATGTTGTAATACATTTATATAAGAGCAATAATAGCGATCTATTGTTTTCTTCATTCCATAAACTTTATATGCACGAGTTTTTATTGGAAGACGAAATTAAAAAGAAAGCATATGTCGTGTATGAAGACTTTCTTTCAGATGTGGAAAAAGGAAAAGTTGAAATTGTTAAGAATAAAGATTTAGTTAGCATGGGGATTAAGGGTTTGTTTGACAATTATGTGCGTGATTTTTCTTATCTATTTGATCAAGGTGAATTACATGCAGTTGCTTTAGCGAAAGCGATGGGAATTGCAGCATTTATTTCTGATGATACCAAGGAATTTGGACCACATGAAACTTTAGTAAAAGAACTAATTGAAGATGTGATTCCTTTTGCTTTTTACGAGCTTTTATTTCTAAAATATATATCTTCCGAAATAACTATAGATGAGATGTATGATAAATTTCAAGAAATCAATTTGGCTAGCATGAGTCGACCTATGGAGTTTAGAAGTAGAATGTTGTCTGCTGTAAAAAGGTTCACTAAAAAATATGGAACTGTAAGAGACTTACAATGGATAAGTAATTATTGCACTGAAAAAAGTATAGATTTTAACGATAAAATGAAAGAGTTGAAATCCTTCTTGGAAAAGATATAAGATGCCGCTTCTGATGAGTTTCATCAGTATTTTGTGCCTGGCAGAGGTCCGGGATGGAGTGATGTGATGCTGGATTCCTTTGGTGCAGTATTGGGTATAATTATCTATAGAAGTGTTAAAATCCGGAGTAGTTTATAACTGCTCCGGATTTCAATTCATCTATTAATCTTTGGATTATCAGTTCTGCCTATCAGATAATCAACAGATACATCAAAAAAATCAGCTAATGCAACTAATTTCTCTAAAGTAGTAGTTCTTCTTCCACGTTCAATATCACTGACTGCAGTATATGTAAGACCAATTGCGTCTCCCAGTTCAGATTGCTTAATATTTCTTTCCAAGCGTAACATTTTAATGCGTTCGCCAAATAGTTCTTTAGAAAACATAAAATACCCCTTGACAGTTCGCTAATAGCGATATATCATATATATAGTATTATTCGCTAATAGCGAAATATTCGCTTTATCACAAAGGTGGTGTTGCTATAAACTACAAAAGCATAAAGCAACATAGCTGTTTCAAGTGTCTGAAACAGCAACATAAACCCTATTGTACTTTTTTACAGTTATCATAAAGTTTGTGGCCCCAAACTTTATGATAACATTTTACCAAATTTATTGTTTCAATACAATAAATTTGATGATACGAAGGAGAAAATGCATGGTAATTGACGTTCACAGCCACTATATCCCACTGCTGGAGAGTCATGATTTTAAAAGCTTGTTTTATATAGAAGAGGACTATGACAATACCAGATATATACGGATAAATGACAATGTATTTGCAAAGCTGGATGAAGGTCTTGTAAGCCTTGAGAAGCATATGGAGGATATGGATGGGGCGGGGATTCATCATAGGGTACTTTCGGTGGCTCCCTTTGTATTCTTTTATGAACGTGAATCCAATGAGACCATAAAATGGGCTAAGGCAGTCAATGATCAGATGTATAGGGATATCAGGTCTTATTCCAACAAGTTTTATGCTTTGGCTACATTGCCTATGAACTCTATTAACGAAGCATGCCTGGAGCTTGAGAGAACCATGAGAGAATACAACTTCCTGGGAGCTGCCATAGCTACCAATATCAACGGCATTGAACTGGATGACAGATGCCTTTATCCTTTTTGGCAGAGGGCAGAGAAACTGGGAGCCTTCATACTTATCCATCCCCATTATGCCATGGGAGCAAATAGGTTGGATGATTATTACTTGAGGAATATTATAGGCAATCCTCTTGATACAACCATAGCAGCTATGAGGATCATTTTGGGTGGTTTATTTGAAAGGTTTCCCAAGCTCAGGATTTGCCTGTCGCATTCGGGGGGATATTTGCCGCTGGCCATAAGCCATCTGGACAGGGCATATGAAGTACGGCGAGAGTTATCTCATTTATCGTCTGCCCCATCAACTTATTTGAAAAATTTCTATTATGATTCTTTGGCCTTTGATGCAAAGGCTCTCCAATTTGTTGTGGATAATGTTGGCGCAGACAGGATGCTTCTTGGGACAGATTATCCTTTTGACATGAGATGTGAAGAGCCTGTAAAGATTGTTGATATGCTTTTTCTTGATGAGTGGGATAAAAATCAAATATATATTGACAATGCAAAGAACATATTGAAATCAGGACTTAAATAAGCCATTGGGGACACTTCCCATGGCTTATTTAAGTTAAAACAAATAGGGTAGCATGAAGGATTTCTTAACTGTTAAGTAGAATTTATAGAAATTGAGAATGCATGAAAGCCAGAGTTTATAGATATTGGACTGAAGACTCTGGAAGTTGGAATGAACACAGTATGATATTGTAAGGAGGTTATATATGCAAAAATTAAAAAAATCTGATTTCATTTGGTTATCAGCACTACTATTGTGGATTATAATATTGGTTATGCCAGTTTCCAGAGAAATTTTTATGAGTTTTACTTCATTGCATCCATATATAGGAGGATTCATTAAATTTTCAATATTGGCATCCATGGGGGACTTGCTAGGGACTAGGTTGCAAAAAGGTGATTATATAATTCCTAAAGGATTTATATACAGGGCAGTCATATGGGGCGTAATCGGAATGATGATTTCCCTTGTGTTTACTGTATTTATGGAAGGCGTTGGTGCGGCACAGAGAGCCGGATTGCTTCCATTTGAAGGCATGGCTTTGGCTCAGGCCTTTTTTGGAAGTACCATCATGAATCTGACCTTTGGGCCAATGATGATGGCATTTCACAAATTCACGGATTTATATATTGATGCTTTGTATGAGAAAAGCGGAAAAATCACTTTAGGCAGTCTGGTGGATAAGGTTGACTGGCATTCGCTGGTTGAATTCAGCTGGGCAAAGACGTGCATTTTCTTCTGGATACCTGCTCATACCGTAGTATTTATGCTTCCGTCAGCATATAGAGTTTTGGTATCGGCTTTTCTTTCTATTGCTCTTGGGTTGCTTTTATCAATAGCGAAAAAGAAAGGAAGCAATGTAAGTTCCCCAAAGCAATCGAGCATTCAGAAATAGTGCTGGAGGATAGTTGATAAGTTATAAGAAAAGTTTCATGATGGGCTATTTCAAATAGCCCTTTTTGCTACTGCTTAAAGCCTCTGCAAATTCTCATTTCTCATAACCAAAGAGCTGACTTTATAATGTTATAATGAAGGATTTTCAGCTTATGTAGTAGAATTTACATAAATTATAGGCGATAATATATTTATACATATGCATAAAGGAGATGCTCAACTATGAAAAGATACACAGAGTTTTTATTCGTAGCAGTGCTTTTTGCAGGCTTTTTTTGTTTGCAGCTTCTGGAGGAATATATGCAGATACCAATGGGGAAGAGCAAAACCCAGCACCAGGTTTATCACAAGAAGCGGATTCAGGCGATATGCTGACAGTAAGGGATTTTACTGAAGTGGTAAAAATGATTGCTTCATCACAGGATATACACCAAATCATAGGCTTCAAGGCTACCAAATAGATGAATTAATCAATGGTATCGGACTAAAGAATGGTACATATGATAAATATTTTATTCTCATATATTGTCACGATTATGTTGGAAATATAAAGTATGTACGAATGATTAAGAAAGATACATAGAAAAGGCCAGAAACTATATGAATACTCGGGACAATGTAGATTATAGATATTTGGATGATGAAATACCATATTACGGTTCTCTTGTTTCGAACAAGGAAATGAAAGATGTTGAAGCATTATTCTCCAATAGGGGTTTTTTGAAGGGTGATAGAGAAAAATATAGAGACAGATGGGCATATACTTTATTATTTTATGAGAATTTAATAGATTTAGATTCAATGTATTTATGAATCTGAATGATATATTGGATTTTAAGAATTTTAGACTGCCAGAGGATTTATAATAAGCTATTAGCTACCGGGGACGGTTTTACATGGCTAATTTTTAATCTGACAAATGAGATGTGGAGAACCGTCACCAGTGTCCCAATAATAAAGGAAAAGGAAGCGATTTACATCATGAATTCAAAGAGTGCTAAGAGTCTGGATATGAATGACGGACGTCTATTTAATAAAATTTTGATTTTTGCTTTGCCTATTATGGCGATGAACATACTGCAATTGTTGTTCAATGCTGCTGATATGGTAGTTGTAGGGCGTTATTCGGGCAGCGAGGCATTGGCTGCCGTAGGAGCTACAGGTGCTTTGATAAATCTGATTGTCAACTTGTTTATGGGGTTATCGGTGGGCACCAGCGTTATTGTAGCTCAGGATTATGGTGCGGATATGCAGGATGATGTGAGCCGATCCGTTCATACATCCATAGCCATAAGCATAATTTGTGGTTTCATAGTTGCAGTAGCAGGCTTTGTGCTTTGCAAGCCTTTACTGGCCATGATGGGTACTCCTCAGAATATTATTGATTTATCAGTGCTGTATATGAGGATATATTTCATTGGCATCCCCGGGACTATGGTATATAATTTTGGTGCAGCTATTCTTAGAGCTGTAGGAGATAGCCGTCATCCAATGTACTATCTCGTCATTGGTGGCGTCATAAATGTCATGTTAAATCTTTTCTTTGTCATAGGATTGCATATGAGTGTGGAAGGTGTGGCATGGGCCACGACAATTTCCCAGTATATTTCCATGATTCTCATAATGGTTTGCTTGGCAAGGAGCGAAGGAGCTATACGCTATATGCCTAGGCAGACCAGCATTGATTGGAACAAGCTTAAGATTATTGTGAAGATAGGCCTTCCTGCAGGTTTGCAGAACTTGTTGTTTTCCATTTCCAATGTGCTCATCCAATCAGCCATCAACTCCTTCGGGTCCACCATGGTAGCTGCAAGTTCCGCCGCCAGCAATATAGAGAACTTTTTGGGCACTACCATGAATGCCTACTATAATGCCGCTATCACCTTTACGGGCCAAAGCATGGGTGCCAAGAAGTATGACAGGATTGATGCCATTGCAAAGATATGTACGGTGTTGATCTTTGGTACCTGGATCATATTGGGAGGTGCCACATTGATATTTGGGAAGCAGCTGCTAGGCATGTTCACTTCTGATCCGAAGGTTATTGACTTAGGCATGATGCGTTTAAATGTCATGATGATTGCATATTTTACTTGCGGGACCATGAATGTTTTCCCCGGCCTTACCAGAGCCATGGGGTATTCAATACTTCCAATGATATGCACATTAGTGGGAGCCTGCTTCCTGAGAATAGTGTGGTTGGTCACAATTTTCAGTTGGTATCCGACGGTAATCATGTTATTTGCTTGTTATCCGGTTACCTGGGCCATTGCGGGGTTAGGACAGGTAGGCAGCTTCTTCTATGCAAGGCATAGGATTCGTAAAGCGGCAGAAGCTTAGAAGTATAATATTTGGAGATATGTCAAGAGCCACCGGAGAGGCTAATACTGCCGGTGGTTTGTTGATTTGCTTGTGAGACACCGAGAACCGTACTCCATGTCTCAACATGGGTATTCAATTTATGGTAAATATATGATATACTAGGTAATACTATATTATTTAATAGTTTTAGAAATAAATGTTAATTTTCACTTTATAGATGAAACTTAATATATGGTGTAATTGAAAATAGCAAACTTATCGAAAGGTAAGGACGCAAAGCTATGAGTCTAAAGCGTGTATATGTCATGATCGTCAAGCTGCCAATTATTTTTATTCTTGACGGTCATTTTTTCAATGACCGTTTTTTATTCTTATTATGTTAAGAAATATGCTTTATAGCACAATGGGATGGGAAAGAATCAATTATGCCACTTAAGGAGGTGTTTAGGCTGTGAGACGGGCAAAGTTGTGAAGTTAAAATTAAGTATGGGAAATTTTGTTTCGGGGGGATAAAAAATGGTTTTGTATGCTAAAAAGTCGTCGAGCAGGTTTTTTAGAAATAATGATGGGACCATGGAAAAGAGCGAATATGACATAGGTTCAAATGGCGAGGAGCATAGGGCCAGTATGCAAATTGGTTTGAGCAGCCAAAGCTTTAGAGATAACATATTGAGAAACGATTTGCATTATGCTGTTGAGAAAAATCAGATGAGAGTGTTTTACCAGCCTATTGTAAATTTGCAATCCGGCGACATCCTGGCTGTGGAAGCATTGGTCAGGTGGAAGCATCCTGATTGGGGTTTGATTTTGCCTGAAGAATTCATACAGTTGGCAGAGGAAACAAGGTTGATGGGTGATATAGACAAATGGGTATTGCAAGAGGTGTGCAAAAATTATAGGAGATGGTTGGATAAGGGATTGCCGGCCATAAAGGTGGCTGTGAATTTTTCCGGTATTCAATTCTTGGAGGAAGATTTTGCCAATAACATAAAAGATATAATAAATGGACATAAACTTGACCCGAAATTTTTGATTGTAGAGGTAACAGAAAATATATTTTTGGAGAGCACGGACAAGCTGAGTTCAAATATAGAAGCATTAAAGGCATTGGGAATTAAGATAGCCCTTAACAATTTTGGTGCAGGATTTTCTTCATTTCAATATATAAGTTATTTTAAACCGGATATTATTAAGCTCAATGGTTCTTTTATAAAGGATGTTCCAAGCAATAACATAAATTCTGCAATTGTTGAGTCCGTGATACATTTGACAAAGAAGCTTAAGGTGAAGATGGTTGTTGAAGGCATAGAGAAATGGGACCAGCTGTATTATTTGAAATATATGAACTGTTATGCAGGACAAGGTTATATATATAGCAATGTGCTGGATTTGGAGGACATGGAAAGAGTATTGGCAAGGAAGAAATGCAAGCCACTGATAGTGAATTTTAGAGAAGAAGTATTGAAGGAAAACCGACGCAATTTCTTCAGGATCAAGCTGCCTTTTTCTTTGGAGGCCACCATGGAAATATGGGAAGTGAAAGGCAATAAGGTAAATGCAGGCAGTACCAAGGTACTTATCAAAGACATAGGGCCGGGAGGGTTATGCTTTGCATCTGATATAAAATTGCCTGTCAAAAATTATATTATCCTCCAGTTTACTTTCAACTTGCTAGAGAAAGAGATTAAAGTAAAAGGATATATTACGCGAACACGAGAGATCAGAAGCAACTACATTGAATATGGGGTTGAATTTGTAATGGATGAAAATGAAAGGGTGGAGCTGATAAAGATACTGAATCAGGTCCAAATCAAAATGAAGAAAAATGCTTTATGAGGTATGAGACAACGGGGACGGTTTTCATGTCTCACCGTTCCCGTTGTCTCATATTGATTTTTTGAAAGAGTTAAGGATGTAATTTGCTTAAAGATTTAAATGTAACCATATCTTCTATTATATCAAGGTCTTCCTCCGAATGTAATTCATAAAAATATAGATGTTCCATGCTTCTCAATTTCTTAATTTGGCTCAGATCCTTTAGATATCTTGCATTTACCTTACGGGTTTTTAGGTCAGGCAATTGAGATAGGGAAGTGAGATCATAAACTTTAACCATGATGAACGATAAGGTGAGAAGCATTGGTTTCAAATTTTGGTGTGTGTAGAGGAAAAAACACAATGGTATCGAATAATATCATGTGGAGTGTTTTGTTTTACTTGTTTGAATATGAAGGGGGATAATGCAAGTGAAAGTTCATAAGGCCATAATACCCGCAGCAGGCTTGGGAACCCGCTTTTTGCCTGCCACAAAGGCTCAGCCTAAGGAGATGTTGCCAATAGTGGATAAACCCACATTGCAATATATTATTGAGGAAGCTGTATCTTCGGGCATAGAGGAGATATTGATTATAACCGGCAGGAATAAGAAGTCCATTGAAGATCATTTCGATAAATCTGTAGAGTTGGAGCTGGAGCTGGAGAGGCACGGCAAATTTGATTTGCTGGAAGAGGTAAGAAAGATATCCGATATGGTTAATATACATTATATAAGACAGAAGGAGCCTAAAGGACTTGGCCACGCGATATACTGTGCAAAGAGCTTTATAGGGGATGAACCCTTTGCGGTGCTGCTTGGTGATGATATAGTGTACTCTCAGAAGCCTTGTTTGAAGCAGATGATAGAAGTATATGACGAGTATAAGACGACTATACTGGGGGTACAGCAGGTGCCAAGGGAAGATGTGTCCAAATACGGCATAGTAGATGGCAGGCATATCGAAGGCAGAGTGTATAAGGTAAAGGGTTTGGTGGAAAAGCCTTCCGTAGAAGAGGCTCCATCAAATGTGGCCATATTGGGCAGATATATAATAAGTCCTGCCATATTTGAGATATTGGAGCATACGGAGCCGGGCAAAGGAGGAGAGATACAGCTTACCGATGCTCTTAAGGTACTGGCCCAGCGAGAGGCCATGTATGCCTACAACTTTGAAGGAAAGAGATATGATGTAGGAGATAAGCAGGGATTTTTGCAGGCTACGGTGGAATATGCCCTCAGGCGTGAGGATCTGAGGGAGGGCTTTTTAAATTACCTTATCAAGGTTGTGGAGAATGAGACCAAGTCCAATATAGGTGAAGAGGCAGCAGTATCATATGATCAATAAAAACTGAACATAAGCAAAAGGGGGACATTTCATATGTCCCCCTTTTGTTACTCGCTTTTGCTGAAATGCTTCATATCTGTACCATCTTCATCATCGGTTTCATACATGAAAAGCTGGCCCTTGCTGCTCATGAATATTATGTTGTTGTCTGTATCTATATAGGCTCTGATGAAGGTTTCATATTGGTCCCCATTTTTATAGGGCAGGCCGGAGTAAAAGGTTTGATATATGGTTCTGTTTTTTATTTCATATGCCTGACCTATGGTTCCATATTCTATTTCATCCTGCCAGAGGAGATTGATTATTTCCCTTATACCATGGATTTCAAGTTCGTTCCATTTGGTTTTTATCTTTCCCTCTTCAAACAGTTTTTCTATGGTAGTATCTAATTTTTCAAGCACCGGCACCTACCTCCTTAAACACGAATACTTTACATTAAATATATTAACATACTTAGTATATCCGATGAAACCATTTGCCATCGATGGTGAGGCTTCGAAGAATTTCTTGATTCAGGGCAGACACAGGCTTATCTAGGAATCATTTTGTCTATGGTTCCATCATTATCAACAATATGGATATATTTTTCTCCCACAATTATATGTTCACAATAACCTTCAAAAACTACCTCAGCTTGCTTTTCAGGACCTATTTTATAAACTTTTCCTAGGGTGGATAGATAAATTTTGTCACCGTCCATATTTAAATTATATATAGCCTCATTAGTTTTGAATATGAGCTCCTTGTTTTTGCAATTTAAGTCGGATTTGCAAATGGAGTATTCATATGTATAAGGATCATACATCACATAGTACAAATACTGTCCATCGCTGATAAGGCTATTGCCAAATATTTGTGACAACAATCCATTTCTGCCTGTTTTCAGGTTATATTTGCAAATTTCATTCTCTGACGATGGAGATGCACATAACTTTATATAATATATGGAGTCTCCTACTATGGTCATATCACCAAAACTATGGAAAGACAAAGGCTCTGTTATCATGGTGTTTCTGTCGATCCTATATATATTATAACCGTCTACGCTTATATAGCATATTTCTTCATCGGTTATGCAGATCAGTGATCTAAGTGAATCCCTAAAGTTCTCTGCTTTTACAAGCAATTCTTTATGGCCGGTTTCTAGGTTTAGCCTGTATAAACCTTCATCATCATATGAGAAATATAAATATTTGCCATGAATCTTAATATTTTTGGCATAATAGTTATTGCTTATGTTTTTATTTTCATGAAGTATAACTTTTTTGCCTGTGCTGATGGACGTTTTTGCCAATCGATAGTTGCCGTTTGAATCCCTTTCATTGGCGTAGCAATAGCCATCTTTTTCCAATACTATTTGACCGTTATTTATATTGCCATTGTGCAATGATACCTTTGCAATTCCTATTATTGCTTCATTTTCTTCTGATTTGTCATCATATACATTGGGAACCAGTCCGTCATAAATCCAGTTTCCGGCATATAGTACATCTTTTCTGCCTGATATGCCCTTTGATATAATGTCCTTTTCATTAAAGTCATTTTTGAATACGATAATTCTGTAGTAAACATCCAGTCCGTTTGTTATTCCATGATGGCCCTTTAATATTTCGCCCTTTTTAATGGTGACTTTCTTTTTTGCGTGATTTGCAACCAAAATATTGCCCATATCCAAACCGCTGTTTTTTACTGCATCCTTTTCCTGGTTCGTTATATTATACAATATAGCGCTGTAAGGAGGAAGAACTATGTCTTTCTCATTGGTTATTAAAAAGGGTAAGTCTTTGCCCATAGGTTTATCTGGGTAGTAGCTTATTTTGTATTCTGAAGGATGGGGGTCATAATGGGAAGGATCGTCAAATGCAGTGGTTCTCGGGTAAGCATTGAAATTCCATGTTCTCTTCCCGTATTTCAGCATGTCGCTGTCTGATATATTGAAGAATTTAATAGGTGGCACATAGTATTCGCTGTTTTCCAATATTTTGCCACTGTATCCTCCGTCATCCCATGATACATCTACATGATAATAATGACCATCTATTTTTACCATGTTCCAACAATGATGGTATGTATAATGCTTATTAGAATTATTTAAAGTGCCTTCAACATAAATACAATCCAATCCCGCCAAATGGCATAAAACTTTCATTGCTTTAGCATATCCTTCACTTCCGGCAACTCCGCGATTCAAAGCACCATAAATATCTCCTGAAGTACCATCGGATGTCGGATCCCATATGTTGTGGATCTTAACATTGTTTATAAGATAATTGTATATGGCTTTTTCTTTTTCAATATCCTTCATATTTTTCTTTATAATTTGCTTTACGATGTTATGGGCTTTTTTGCCTGCTTCCTGAGTTTTCAAAAAATCAATGGAACTTCCGTTTCTTAAACTTTTTTCTATAGCCGGAGTTACATCTAATATTGGATTGCTGTCTATATAAATAGTTTCTAATTTCTTCATGTTTCTTATGGCACTAATATCAGATATTAGGTTATCAGATAGCTTTAAATTGGTTATGTTATCTAAATATGCTAGAGGGCTGATATCAGTTATAAAATTGTTATCCAGAGATAGAATTTTTAAATTTATGCAGCTTTTTAATCCTTCAATATTTCTGATGAAGTTATTTTCTGCAAATAAAGTTTCTAGATTTTTTAGATTGCCAATGGGAGTTAGGTCCTGCACCTTGTTAGAGGTTATGTCAAGTTTTGTTAAGTTGGTTAAATGGGATATAGGGGTCAAGTCTTCAATATGATTGTCAGAAAGATTTAATTCTTTTATCTTTGTAAGGTTTTTAACAAATGAAATATCATCTATATTATTGCCGTCTAAAATCAGAGATTCCAAATTAGAAAGTGAACTTAGCGCTGAAAAATCACTGATGCTGGTGTTGGAAATAGTTAAAGTTTTGAGTCCGGTGATATTCTTTATTATATTAAGATCTTCTTCGGAAGCCAGGTTGGAAATGGAGAGATTTTCCAAGTTTTTTAATTTTTCAATTTGCCTGAGATCTTTTAGATATTTTGCGTCCACTGAAAGATTGGTAAGATTGGGCAAGTCAAATAGTGGAGTGAGATCATGGATTTTGTTGCTCCCAATGTTAAGGTAATTTAGGTTGGTTAAATATTCAATGCCCTGAAGAGTTGTTAATTTATCTTCATTGGAAAACCCATAAATTTTATCTATTCCTTCCAAGTCTTTTTTATAAATATCACCTAATTTATTTATCTTTTCTCTTATGAAGTTTTCCAATGGAGGGTTATCAAACTCAATGGGAGCATTGTCTTCTATAGTGTTTTCTTCGTTGGTACCTAGAGGGATGGAAACATCACAATATGTAAAATTCAAGGTCATGATTATGCTGAGAAGCAAAATGAATAACATCAGTTTTAACAGCTTTTTCATAATGATACCTCCTTTGAGAATATGGATAATGGAGTTAAAGGGAGGGATAGAAAGGTCTAGCAATAGATATGTCTAATTATGTCATATTTTAGTAGAAATATCAAGTTGTGCGAGTTGAAAGAAAAATAATATATTTTTGTGGTATTGGATATTTTCCATTTATCCAGTAAAATAGTATATATGATGACTTTAGGAGAATGATCTATGACTAATATATTTGAGGCATTATTCAATTATCTTATAGAAATAACCGGTGAAGTGGGGTATATTGGAGTTATTGTTTTAGTGGGTCTTGAATATGCGTGCTTTCCCATGCCTAGCGAGATAATCCTTCCTTTTGTGGGGTTCCTCGCATCCAGCGGTAAAATGAGCTATTTAGGGGTTCTGGCTGCTTCCACCCTTGCCGGCATACTTGGTTCTCTTATATGCTATTATATCGGATATTTCGGAGGCAAGCCCATATTGGACAAGATAGGGGACAAGGTTCCCAGCTCCAGGAAGTCCATATTTGCTGCCAAGAACACCTTTGATAAATATGATAAGCTTTCTGTTATGATTGCCAGAGTGCTGCCATTGGCAAGGACATATATTTCCATACCTGCAGGCATAGCCAGAATGAGCATGCTTAAGTTTATATCTTTTTCTTCCATAGGGATAGTTGTATGGAATACGGTGCTTATATCCTTGGGATACTATTTGGGCACAAATTGGATGATGGTTGAGCAGATTATGGAAAAGTATACAATTTTTATAGCCGTAATATTGATTATATTTGCTGCAATTTACTTTTTCAATAAAAGAAAAAAATAGATTTGCAAGGGAAGTTCTTCCCTTGTATTTTTGTTGTATTTTTTCACAAGATTTGATATATTATGAATAGTACTACATATTATATCAAATTTCGACTTCTGGCAAATGATGAATTTTTCTGATTAAGAGGAGACTTTATGATGAAAATTGGCATAAGAGGAAAGATCATTTTAGCGATGCTGGCAATTATAATAATATCTGTTGCTACCATCGGGGTCTTATCTTATAACAATGCTAAGACCATCGTAATGAATGAGATTAAGCAGAGCAATTTCAAAACTCTACAAAATGCAAACGACTATTTCCTAAGAAAGTTCATGGCAGATATGGAGTATGTAGTTGACCATTGGGCTCAGGATGAGGAAATAGTAAACTACAAGAATATGCCTGGACAGCCTAAAATGGTCACATCTATACCTGATCATTTCCGGAATATATCAAATCAATGGATGGGTTATGCCAAGTCAAGTCCTTACATAGCATGGATCTATTTTGCGTCAGAGGAAGATGGTTCTATTTTTATTACTCCCATTGATCCTACAATGCCTGAAGATTATGATTGCCGCACTAGGGATTGGTATAAAAAGGCCGTAGAAAGCGGAGGAAGGACAGTATGGACAGATCCCTATCAGGATGCGGGAGAAAGCGAGGAGATAGTAGTTACAGTGGCCAGAGCTGTAAAAAGGGATGGTAATCTTGTAGGAGTAGTGGGGATGGACATAAAGCTCTCCAGATTTTCCGATATTATAAATGATATCATATATGATGATGAAGGATATCTCATGCTGATAAACAGCCAGGGTTACATATTCTCCCATCCGGATAAAGGGATGCTCATGGCCAATATCAATGATGACCAGGAGTTGAAGGCCCAGCTTATTTCTGAAAACGGAACCAATATATTTAGATATAAGGGCAGAGAGAGCATAATCAGCTACATGACTGTACCGGAGACAGGATGGATGCTTATAGGTCTGTTACCTTTAGATTTGGATAAGGAGTTGTCTCCCATCAGGAACAGGGCCATACAGGTGGCTTTAACAAGCATTGTAGTCACATTTTATATTGGTTTTCAAATTTCCAGAGTTATCACTCGACCTTTGAAAAATATCATGGATGTCATAGGCAGCATTTCACAGGGAGAATTGGATAAGCATATTGTGATAGGATCCAAGGATGAGTTTAAGGTTTTGGGAGATCAATTCAATAATATGATGGATACTGTTAAGCAGCTGATAGATGAGAGAAATCTTCATGTGCAGGAATTGACCAAAATGAATAAGGAATTGAGAAACAGCTATCTTTCTACGGTACTGTCTCTTGCAAATGCCATAGAAGCTAATGACAAATATACAAGAGGCCATTGTGAGCGTGTATCCTGCTTGTCCACGGATATAGCAAGGAAGATGGGGCTAGGAGATAATGAGCTTCATGTGCTGGAGTTTGCCAGCATACTTCATGATATCGGAAAGATAGGAGTCCCTTCCGACATATTGAACAAAGAAGGCAAGCTTACATCTGACGAATTCGAAATGATAAGGAAGCACCCAATTATTGGTTATGAAATATTGGCTCATGTAGATTTTCTGTCAGAGAGCAGGAATGTGCTATTGCAGCACCATGAAAGGGTAGACGGGAAAGGATATCCCAAAGGCTTAAAGGGTGAAGAAATAAGCCTTCTGGCAAAGATCATTTCTGTAGCAGACGCCTACGATGCCATGACAAGTTCCAGACCCTATAGGAAGACTCCTCTTACCAAGGAGCAGGCTATAGAAGAAATGAAAAAGGGAAAAGGCAGTCAGTTTGATGAAGTAGTAGTGGATATTTTGATAGATTTGTTAACATAAAGAAAAAAAGCAAGTTTCCTTGCTTTTTTCTATTTATATGATAGAATTTGGTTGTAGCTAATATTTAGAATAGGGGGCTTTTAGAATTGAGACCGATAATTGGATTGACCACTTTTACAGAATCAAAGGGAACATCCAGGTATAACTGTTTAAACTGCAATTATGTAAATGCCATAGTCGAAGCAGGCGGTACCCCTGTAATGATTCCTTTGGTAGAAAACAAAGATACTCTCTTGCAGTACATGAACATAATCGATGGAATACTTTTTACTGGTGGAGAAGATGTGCTGCCTTTGTATTATGGTGAAAATCCCATAAAGGATATAGGAGCTATAGAGCAGGAAAGAGATGATTATGAGATTTTTCTATTTAAGGAAGCTTATGATGCAAATTTGCCCATTATGGGAATATGTAGAGGAATACAGCTGATAAATGTTGCTTTGGGAGGCAGTCTTTATCAGGATATAAATTCCCAGATAACAGGTTCGTTGGGTCACAGTCCAAAGGGAAGTCCCATGAACCAAGTCCATCACATGATAAGAATAGAGAAGAACAGCAAGCTTTATGATATATTTGAAAACGAAACCATAGCCGTCAACTCCTTCCATCATCAATCCATAAAGGATCTGGGAAAAGATTTGAAAGTTACTGCCTATTCCTATGACGGCATAATAGAAGCAGTAGAGTCAATAGAAAAAGATTTTGTATTAGGTGTCCAATGGCATCCTGAAGCCTTGGTGCCAAAGCATGAATTATTTAAGAAGCTCTTTGAGGAATTTGTGAAACGTTGCAGCAAATAACTGATGTGAGATATGGGGGCGGTTCTCCGTGTCTCACTTTTTTTTATGCATGGAGGTCGTGAGACATCAGGAACCGTCCCACATATCTCACTTTTTTCCTTGTTCTTTTTTGATAATTGAGGAACAATTTAGCATTGTCCTTCGTCATAATTACGGATGCTTTACAATATAATTACAAAATTGTTTAATCAAGAATTTTGCCTAATATAAGACATAGTATAGATTAGGCAAAAATTATGAGTGGGAAACGAGGAGGTATTAAAGTGAAAAAGTTTATAGCATTCGCATTGGCCTTTGTCATAACCTTTTCTTCCATAGGATTTGTGGATGGTTATGCAGCAGCCAGAATAAGTGCTGAAGTGCAGGCACTTGTAGATATAGGAATGCTGGTTGGAGACGGAGATGGAGTTACAGAAAAGTACACACAAAAGGAAATGGATAGGTTTACAGCGGGCATATCCATATTAAAGCTGAGAGGCTTATATGAAGAAGCCTTGAGGTATAGGGGCTCAGATAATTTTACGGACAAGGATGAAGTGAAGTGGTCTGAAGGCAGGAACATCCTGGCCTATCTTAAAGCCAATCCCCATCTTGGCTTCATAGGAGATGAGAGAGGACGCTTCAGACCATATGAAAAGATTAATGAGCAATCATATTTCAAAGTACTGCTGGAAACTTTGGGATATAAGCAGATAGTATCAGGCAAAGGGGACTTTACCTGGGATGATACGTTGAAGTTTGCTTCTAGCATAGGGTTGAAGCCATCCAGAGAAAATAAATTTACCATAGATTTGCTGGCAAAGGCTACTGTATCTGCCCTAAGGACCAAGACAAAAGATGGCTTAAGGTATGTCAATGTCCTCATAGGGCAAGGAGTCATCAAAAAGTCCAGAGCCTTATCAGCAGGGCTCATAAGCGATATGATTGATGTTGATGTAAAGAGTGTTAAAGCAGTGGGCAACACTGTGGTGGAAATAGTATTTAAGGAAAATGTGGATAGCTACGATGTGGAAGAACTGGATAATTATGATATAGATGGATTGAGCGTCAAAGACGCCTATCTGGTTAGGAAGGATGCAGTAAGGGTTGAAACGTCGGCTCAAACATCAGGGAAATTGTATTCCATGACTGTAGCTAATCAGAAGGTTAAATTCACAGGTGTGGCCAAAGTATCAGGAGCTCCCAATATAAAGAATGTGAAAAGCGAAGATGTGGAGACGGTTGTCATAGAATTTGACAAGGAACTGGATTTTGATTCTGCTACATCTACGTCCAACTACTCCATATCCGGAGTTTATGTGAAAGAAGCAGTACTGGAAGGCAGAAAGGTAACCTTGTCCACTGATGGATTGCAGGCGAAGAAATCATACACAGTGAAGGTTTCCAATATCAAGTCCATCGATGATGTAGCATTGAGATCCGCAAGCAAGAATTTTTACGCCAAGATAGATACCAATCCGCCTACATTGAAAAATGTTAAGGCAGAGACAAACAGGAGGGTAGTAATTACCTTCTCCGAGGCTGTTACCAGAAGCTCGGCGGAAGATTTGAGAAATTATTATATAAAGAGCGGCAGCGGCGAGTTGGAGATTCTGGATGCTGTGCTGACCGGTGATGATGAGGATACGGTGGAGCTTACCACAGAGCCTATGAAGACCGGCGTCAAATATGAGCTTACGGTGGAAAACATTGTGGATAAAACCAAGGCTGCTAATATGATGAAAAGACCTGCCAAGAAGACCTTCTATGGAGTGAAGGAAGATAAAAATGCACCTGTTATGTCAAAGAGTGATTTGAAGGTTCTTTCCAGAAATCACATCCAAGTGGTGTTCACCGATAACAGCAGGATTATGGAAGACACGGTGCTGAATCCGGATAATTATGAGATTACAAAGAATGACAGGAACAAGGATAGACTAAATGTAGAGAGTGTGGAGAAGATTTCCTACAAAGACGGCAAGTATAAGGTAATGCTGAAGGTAGAAGATTTGACAATAGGAAGTTCCTATACTGTTAAGGCCTATAATATAGAAGACGAATTCGGCAATGTGCTGGAGAAGAACAACAGTGCTACTGTCACCGTTGCCAGAGATGATTTTGCCGCAGCTACAGTATATAAGTACAATGTGGTCAGCGGCAACAAATTGGAGATATACTTTACTAAGCCTTTGGATGAAAAGAGTGCCGAGGATATATCCAATTATGAGATAAGCAATGATATAGGCAAGCCTATAGAAGCTACCTATGAGAACGAAAAGGTTACATTGGAAATGGCCCAGATGATAGAAGGCAAGAAGTATAAAGTAACCATAGACGGCGTATTGGATATGATGGGCAATAAGTTGAAGCTCAACTTTGAATATAAGGCAACTGCAGGAGGAGAAGAAGATAATGATGGGCCAATGCTGGAGTATATCTATGCAGTAAACAAATATGTAGTGGCTGCAGTGTTTGACGAACCTGTAAGCTATACAGAGAATTCTACTGTTTTGGTGCTGAAATCCGGTGGCAAGACTATGAAGTTATATGCCAAAGCCCTTACAAATGATGATAGAACCATAGAATTCTCAAATATCAAGGAAGGCAAAAAGCTTTCTGATGGTGTGCTCTATACAGTTGATAAAAACGAATCTTTAAAAGGTATAAAGGATAGGACAGTTAACAAGAACCCATTTGATAGAAAGGATCTGAATGATTATGATTTGGAAATTTACGGTATAGATGAAGATCCTGAAAAACCAGAGATACTCAATATCTCCCAGAGAGATGGCAAAACCTTTGAGATTGAGTTCTCAAAAGAAGTAATGGTGGAGAAGAAAGAAGCCAGCACCGTTGGCTCTCCTTCGGCTACCTTTAGCGTGAAGACCGATGACGAGGATCGTAGATTTGTTACATTTACCATAACATCCTCCAAAGCAATAGACGGCACAAAGGATTATAAGGTGGATATTGAAAAGATTGTAACAGACAAACATGGAATTGGGGCAGAAAATACCTATGGTAATTATACCTTGCTCTATGGTGAATATAAGGATGAGGATAAACCTTACATTCTTACCGTTACTGCCGTAGATAGGGTGACGGTGGAGATTGAGTACAACGAAAGCATAGGTTATGAAGGCAAATATACAATAAAGAATACTGATGATACAGCAAAATACAAGACCATAGGAAACACACTGAAGAAGATTGATAAAAATAAGGTAATTTTGTCACTAAGCCAACCACTGGAAGGAAGGTATGAATATGTGCTGATCGTAGATACCCCAGCAAAGGACTTGGTTGGCAATACCAGTGAAAATACAAAGGGAGACGAATTCTACTTCATGGGTACTGATTTGGCTCCTGTGAAGCTGCCTGCCATAGAAGAACAAGAGAACAAAACCGCAGCACAAAAAGTTATGGCAAAGATTTCGGATCTTCCCAAAGATATAAGGCTAAGTGACAAAGAAAAGGTGTACGCTGCTTTGGCAGCGTACAACGACCTTACAGCCAATGGGAAAAAATATGTGGACAATTATGATAAGCTAAAAAAAGCTATTGATGCGATAGATAAACTTGAGCAGGAAGCCAAAGACAAGATAAAGGCTGCAGAGGTAGAAAAACTGATAGAAAATCTGCTCAAGGTAGAAAATATTAAGCTGGAAGATGCTAATAAAATAAAAGCTGTCAGAGAGGCCTATGATGCATTGACCAAGTCTCAGCGAGATTTGGTCTCAAATATTCGAAAGCTGCTTTTGTTAGAGGATAGAATTAAGGAGTTGAAGGAGAAGCATGAGCAAACAGAAGAGGATAAGAAGAAAGCAGCTAATGTAGAAAAAGCTATAAATGATTTGCCAAAGGTTGAGAATATTAAATTAACTGATAAAGAATCCGTGAAGAATGCACGGGAAGCTTATGAAAAATTATCCTCAACACAAAAGAAACTAGTAACGAATCTGGATAAGCTAAAGAAAGCTGAAAACAGGATAAATGAACTGGAGAAAGAAAGAGAACAAACGGAAGAGGACAAGAGAAAGGCAGCCCGCGTAGAAGAGCTTATAAATGATTTGCCGAAGGTTCAGGATATAAGATTAATTGATAAAGACGAAGTAGAAGATGCAAGGAAGGCTTATGAGAAATTATCTTCAACTCAAAAGCAGTTAGTAACGAATCTTGATAAGCTGGTAAAAGCCGAGAATAGGATAAATGAGCTAGAGAAAGAAAAGGCGCAGACGGACGAGGATAAGAAAAAGGCAGCCAGAGTGGAGGATATGATCAATGAACTGCCTGATGCAGAGAGAATTAAGTTAAGCCATAAAGATGAAGTTGAGGCAGCCAGAAGTGCTTATAACAATTTATCTTCAGACCAGCAGGCTTTAATAACCAATATCAATAAGCTGGTTTCAGCGGAAAAAAAGCTAGTTGAATTGGAAGCAAAGAGAGATGAGGAAGAGAAAGCCGATAAAGTAGCCAGGGAAGCTGCGGAAAAGGCAGTAGCAGCCTTTGAGCTTGTATCAAGCCGTGAAGAGTGGAATAACAAGATCTCAGCTTTATCAAAGGCAATTGACACATTAAAGGCTTCTATAGAAGGATACCTCAATGATACTGAAACAACTCCTTCAAAGGGAGCAATAGAGATATTCGGCAGATGGTTCGGGCAGAAAAGCTCGGATGCCAAAGAAACTGACAACAGCGCAAAACTGGAGGAAGCTTATGCGGCATTCAATAAAGCATTAGAGGAAGCAGAAGCTTTTATGCAGAAAGTCAAAGAAGCGGAAACGAAAGCTGTTGAAGCATATGAGAATCTCAAGGACGGAGATTTCAAGACCGGTATGGCAGGAATAATAAGAGACGCCAAGGCAAAAGCTGACGATGCGGGGGAAAAGATAAAAGATTTGAAGGCAAACATACCAAAGCTTCAAGATGTGCTGGATGTTAAAACAGCTAAGACTTGGTTGACAGCTGATAAATTCACCTTCGATCCAAATAATCCCCAATCATCGGAAAGCCCTATTATATATGCTGCTGCAAACCATCATAACCAAACTGTCTATGATTATTCTGTAGTGGAAAACAAAGCTGGTGGAAGATCAATAAGAAGCTTTGGCGGCGGCAACATGACACCCGGATCTGTAATTATTCAAGATAGAAAAGCTGCCTTCGGTTTAGGTGGAGAATCAAAAAATTCTGATAACAGGTTGATTCTGAAGATTGTAAGGGGAACTGAAGACACTACAGTTACGCTGAAAGTTGAAATCAGCAAGGGAAGTGTAGTAACGTATAAGTTATTTAAAATCAACATACCAAAACTAAGTGATGAAATGCTTCCTATAACAGTAGAATAATATAAATGAGACATGGAGGACGGTTCTCCATGTCTCACTTTTTGAGACATGATAAATAAGGGACGGTTGAGATAAATGGATAGGATTCTCATGTTCTTATTACCTTAAAGTACAGGCAATGAAACACAGAGAACCGTACCCCATGTCTCAACCGTCTCTGTTTGCTTCTTCTAGTCTTCCAACATTTTTATAACATAATTAGGCAGGGCAAAGGCACCCTTGTGTAGTTCGGTGTTGTAGTATTTAGTTTCCAGTCCCAGGCTGTTCCAATACTTATCATCTAAATCCTTTACCGGATCATATTTTTTTGATGCAAATCCGAAAAGCCAATGGCCTGAAGCATAGGTAGGTATATGAGCTTGATATACCTTGGCTATGGGGAAAAATTGCTTGATTCTCTTATGGGTTCTTTTCATGAGTCTGGCGGTATTATTGTAGTAAGGGCTTTCATGCTGATTTACCAATATGCCGTCATCCTTAAGAGCCTTATAGCAGTTTCTATAAAACTCTTCGGTGAATAATCCCTCTCCAGGTCCTATGGGATCTGTGGAGTCGACTATTATTAGATCATACTCATTTTCCTTATTGCTGATAAATTTTATGCCATCTTCAAATAGAAGCTTTACTCTGGCGTCATCTAATTTTGAAGATGTCTGAGGCATATATTCCCTGCAGCATTCAACGACCCTTTGGTCAATTTCCACCATCTCGATGGATTCAATGGTGTTATATCTTGTAAGTTCTCTTACAGTGCCTCCGTCTCCGCCACCTATGACAAGGACCTTTTTAATGTTTGGATTGACAGCCATAGGCACGTGGACAATCATATCATGGTAGATGAATTCATCTTTTTCCGTAAGCATTATTATTCCATCCAAAGTGAAAATACGACCGAATTCATGGGTATCAAAGAAGTCAATTCTTTGAAAGGGGCTTTGCTCACTGTGTATTTGCTTATCTATTTTAATAGTGAATCGAACATTATTAGTATGTTCTTCTGTATACCAAAGTTCCATATCCAACCTCCTGACTATTTTTCTATGCGGTCATAAACATTTAAGCCGTGATATATTTCTATCATTTCTTTAGAAAGCTTATTTCTAATTTCACGTCTTACTTCAGGTTTAAGATCATAAGGATCTTCATTGAAAAGATAGTTATTGAGATCGATTTCTTTTATCATCATTTTGGTATGAAATATATTGGAGTTATATACATTTACATCTATGCAATCATATTTATCCAGTGTTTTCTGATCTATATAATCTTGTATAGAGCTCATGGCGTGATCTATAAAGTACTTGTGACCGTTTACATCCCTAGTAAAGCCTCTCACCCTGTAGTCTATGGTTATAATGTCCGAGTCAAAGCTTCCTATGAGATAATTAAGAGCATTCAATGGAGATATTTGTCCACAGGTTGACACATCAATATCCACCCTGAAAGTAGAAACTTCATTATCCGGGTGGCTTTCTGGATATGTGTGAACCGTAACATGACTTTTATCTAAATGGGCCATAACGCAATCCTTCATCAGTGGTATTTCTCCCTTGTTGCAGGATGGGTCTACCTGGTCGGAGGGCATGCCCTGTTCTGTTATGAGTATGGCAACACTTGCTCCCTGGGGATCGTAATCCTGCTTGGAGATGTTCAAAATGTTAGCGCCGATTATTTTTGTAACACCACGGAGAATATTGGTTAGACGCTCAGAATTATACTGTTCATCGATATAGGTGATATAATCCTTCTTGTCTCTTTCGGTTTTAGCATAACAGATATCATAAATGTTAAAGCTAAGTGTTTTTGTGAGATTGTTAAACCCATAAAGTTTTATCTTTTCATTCAACCCTAACATCACGACCCTTCCAGTATGTTTATTATTATAATATTATATTAATGTTATCATAGGGATAGATGCTTATTCAAGTATAGTTTTACGGAAGGGTTTTCATTGTCTCATTCTTTTACTACCTTGCTTAAGTCGCTGTAGGCCAGTAGTTTTGCATATTTCAGATTTAGTTGCAGTTCTGCAGCTCTCAGGTCATTTTTCAGCAAGGTTATGCGATTTAAACTGGAATTGTATTGAGATCTGGTGATCATTCTTGCTTCGTATTTAAGTTTGCTTATTTCTGCATTTCGCTCCTCTTCTGAAATATCTTGCTTTATTTCGTTTATTTGCTCCATAGTATCCTTAATATCTTCTAACATATCGTCAAACTCTTTATCAAAGTTTTCCAGAGCTTTTTCGTAGTTCATATCCGCAGTTTCAAAGTCTTTTTTGGCTTCTTCATACATTTCCCAAATATCATCCAGCATAGAGTCTGTAAGACTGTCTTGGGTATATTTGGAGTATCTTAAGTCTATCAGGTCAAAATAGTATTTCTTTACGAATCGTTCATTCTTTTTCTGGGCAATAGAGAGGTCTCGGTTTATCATGTCTTTTTTTATTTGGTCCAGATCCAGTTTTTCCAAGGGAACTACAGTATCATCAAGGGTTATGGCGATATCCTTTTGGTTTTGTCTGCCTAATAGAGCATTAAGTTTGTAGTAGGCTTCATCCAGGTTGTCCTGATATTTATCCAAGTCCTTTAATTTGTTTTCTAAGTCAGTTTTTTTGTTTTCATATTCTGGTTTAGTTATAAGATTTTTATCAAATTTAAGTTCTAATTGTTTCAATTCCTCTTCCCATATTTTTTTGTTGAGATTTGCTTCCTCCAGATCCATCTCTGCATTTTCTACAGCTATTACAGCAGATCTGAGGTTTAATGCAATGGTGACTTTTGTATTGTTTCTATCCAATAGGGCCTGCTGGTAGTTGTTATAAGTTTCTTCCACCTTGATGGCAGGATCAACTTGGCTTGATATGAACTTTTTCATGCTGCCTGTGAATTTTACTTCTTTGGGGGCTGAACTTTGTGCAGCATCAAAGGCATCATAGGCTTTTTTTATGGTATTGGCTTTGGATTCATATTCCAAAGAGTTTTCCAAAGCCATTTCCAAGGCTTCCTCAAAGCTGTACCGGAATTTTGGTTCTGCTGAAACTGTGGTGCTGAGGAGCAAAGATAAAATTAATATATAGTTAAGTATTTTAAGTTTCATCATATCATCCTTTCTAGGCTATTAGGGTTGCAAGTGTCTTTATGAATTGCTATTCTGTTCTGAGGGCTTCAATCGGTTTCAAGCTGGCGGCTTTATAAGCCGGGAACAGTCCGAAGATTATTCCTACCAACAGTGATATTCCAAAGGCTATCAAAGCCCATGGTATGGAGTAAACAGGCGGCACCAGATCTAATCCTCCTATGACAAATTTGATTATCGAGAAGCCTAACAGAATTCCAATTATTCCTCCCATGCCTGTTACAACAGTTGCTTCTATTATGAATTGGGTCAGAATGTTTTTCCTCTTTGCACCTATAGCTTTTCTGATGCCGATTTCCTTTGTTCTCTCAGTTACGGATACCAGCATAATGTTCATTATGCCTATTCCACCTACTATGAGGGAAATGGCGGCTATGCCTCCCAGTACAATCATCATGCTGCTGGTTACATCATTGAGAGTTTCCAGCATTTGAGATTGGTCAAACACTCTGAAAGCATTTTCGTCTTTGTATATATCCAATAAGAAGGCTTTCAAGCTTTCCATAGCTGCGTCAACTTTGTCAGCACTGGTGGCTTCTACTGCAAAATTTCTTATGGATGAAGTTTTCATTACCATTCGGGAAGAGGTGACAGGTATGATTATTTGATCATCGTCGGAACGCGTTGCTCCATCAGCCCTTTCTTCAAGAATGCCTACTACTTTAAATATCTGTCCGTTTATCTTGATTTTCTCCCCTATGGGATTTCTATTTTCAAACAGCTCATTGACAACGGCTGTTCCCACTAAGGCTACATTTTGTCTATACTCCAAATCAAAGTCCAGTAAAAATCTTCCTTGAGTTACATGAACATTTTTGATATTTTCGTATTCAGGTGATGTAGCAATGATGGTGGTGTCCATATTGGTGGAGCCATATTTGACTTTGGCACTGGTACTGGATTGAGGTGCTGTGGCTGCAATTACATCTGAATTTTCTTCCGCGAATTTTTTCAGATCATCATAAGACATATCCCTGTTGCTGTTTCTGCCTGTTATGGTTATTTGTATCAGATTGGTGCCCAGCTTCTGTATGGAGTCAGTGATGCTTTTGGTGCTGCCTTGGGCAAATGCTACTGCTGATATTACAGATGCAACTCCTATGATGACTCCCAGCATGGTGAGAAAGGACCTTCCTTTGTTGGCCTTAATGCTTTTTATCGCCATCTTATATGCTTGAAAAAAACTCATCTATATCACCTGCCTGTCTTCCACAATTGTGCCGTCACTTATCCTGATGACTCTTTCGGCTTGGTTTGCTATATCATTGTCATGGGTGATAAGCACAATGGTGTTTCCTTTTTTATGCAGTTCCTTCAGGAGATTCATTATTTCTACACCTGATTTGGAGTCCAAGTTTCCTGTAGGTTCATCGGCAAATATAATAGGTGGATTGTTTATGAGAGCCCTGGCTATGGCAACCCTTTGCTGTTGACCGCCGGAGAGCTCATTGGGCTTATGATATAGCCTTTGGCCCAATCCTACATTCTCCAGGGCTAATTTTGCTCTTCTAATCCTTTCTGAAGCTTTTACTCCTGTATAAATCAATGGAAGTTCCACATTTTCCAGAGCTGTGAGTTTCTGAATAAGATTGAAGCTCTGAAAAATAAAGCCGATTTTTTTGCTTCTTATTTCTGCCAGCTTATCATCACTAAGATTGCTTACTTCTTCATTATCCAGTATATAAGTGCCAGATGTAGGAGTATCCAGGCAGCCCAGCATGTTCATAAGAGTGGATTTGCCTGAGCCGGATGGGCCTACAATGGCAACAAATTCATTCTTTTTGATGCTGAGGTTTATGTTTTTCAAGGCCTGGACTTGTAATTGGTTTATTTGATAGATTTTCCACATTTCCCGTATTTCTATCAATGTCTCTGTCAATGTTGCTCCCCTACCTTCCTGTACCGCTTTGTGTTCTAAAAGGCATTCCTCCCGGTGTTCCTCCACCAGGCATTCCGCCTGTCATTCCGCCACCAAAGCCACCTCTGGTTTGATTGTTGCTTGTATTGGAAGTAGAAGATAGTTGAGGAAGAATTATTATATCTCCTTCATTTAAGCCGTTTACGATTTCAATATATTGATCATTGTTTATGCCTATTTCTACAGTCTTTGGCACTGTTCCCGCGTAATAGTTGTTGACTTGAGCCCTGTTTCTTCGCTCTCTGTTTGAGTTATTGCCTGACGGCTGCTTCATATTGGTATTTTGATCAGCATTGGGCTTCTGTCCTTCAGGGGATGTTCGTCTTTCAGGAGCTTTCTGTTCATCCGGATTTGTTGTATCTTTTTTACCTTCCTGTGTTTTGCCAACAATTTCAGAGGTTTTTACATATACTATATTTTTACCTCCCTGTTTTTGCACAGCTTCAATGGGCACATAAAGCACATCTTTCTTTTCATTGACTATGATTTCTCCATTGACATTCATGCCTACCTTTAATTGGTTGTTGGCTTCTGTAAGCAGTATAGTTACTGGGTATGTGGTTACACCATTGCCGGTAATATTGCCTTCCTGAGCTATTTCGGTTACAACGCCTGTCAATGGTTTTTCTTCTGTTTCTTCCAGAGCATCTACTGTGACATAAACATTTTGACCTGTTTGTATTTTTGATATGTCCAATTCATCAATGGCTATCTGGAATTCCATCAAATCGTAGTTGGATACTTTGAAAACAGTTGTGCCGGCTTTAACCGCATCACCTACCTTCAGATCTTCCAAAGATAGTGTGCCATCGATATCCGAATAGATTTTGTAGTGGGACAGTTTCTCATACAAGTATTCCAGTTGGTTTTCCATTTCTTCAATGTTTAAGTTGCTGGTTTCCAGTTCGATGGATAGATCATCGTTGATGATGGTGGCCAGCACATCCCCCTTTTTGACATATTGACCCAATAGCACATCCAATCCTTCTATAGTGCCTGCTATTTCAGCTTTTGCAGTAGCGCTTTCTATATAGGATAGATTGCTGTTTCCTATGCTCTTTATGGTTTTGCCTGATACGGTTATTTCTGCACTGGCAATCATGGTATTATCCAAATATCCAGGGTTGTCGATTATGAATTCTATGTTGTATGATTGGGCTTCTCCCGCAGATTCAGGAGCAGAGCTTATAAAGGATATGGTGCCCTCAAGGTTGTGGACTTCATCCATTGCGGAATCAAAAACATATATGGTAGCCTTTTGGCCTTGTTCCAACTCATTTCTATATGAATTTCTGAATGGAAGCAATAGCTTCAGCTGACTCTTATCAGTTATTGTAAGAAGTGAGGTGCCTTTGGTTATATCATCACTGGATTTATATCTGATTTCAGTTATCTCGCCGGATATGGGAGCTATGACTTGATTGTTCTCCATGGATTTGAGCAATTGATCTCTGGATATTTTTGCCTTGGATATATTGTTTTCCAGTTTCTTTATATCCAACAGTGCTTCTCCGCTGTCCAGTTCCATGACCAGGCTGCCTGCTTGTATTTTGTCACCGTCTTTGCAATAAATTTTGCTGATGGTGCCTTCCACACTGGATAAAGCGGTGAAGGTGCTTGCAGATGACAATGTGCCTGAGCCGCTTATGGATACTGTGATATCTCCTCTTCTTACAACACCGGTTCTCTGTTGTACTTGGTTTTGTGCCTTATTTTTAGTATTTATGTAGCGATAGCCTATATAGCAGCCTATAGCTAGGATAAGGAACAGTATTATGACTTTGAGGTTTATTTTCCTTTTTCTCTTTGGATTTACAGTAGTTGTAGTACTTGGTGCATTCACTTTCTTACCTCCTATAAAAAATTTTATTTATAGTTTATAGAATGATTCTTAAAGAAACCTTAAAATGGCATATGTTTCATTTCAAGGTTTCTTTAAGGAACGTTGTGCTATAATAGTAAAAGAGAAAATACGGAGGGGTTTCCATGAGGATACTGATAGTTGAAGATGAGGTCCATTTAGCGGAAGCATTGGTTCAGATACTTAGAAAAAATAATTATACTGCTGATGCTGTATATGATGGAGAAACGGGATTGGATAATGTCTTAAGCGGCATATATGATTTGGTCATCTTGGACATAATGCTTCCCAAAATAGATGGAATAAGCATATTAAAGAAGATGAGAGAGGAGAAGATCTCTACACCTGTCATATTCCTCACGGCAAAAAGCGATGTTTCTGACAAGGTCATGGGTTTGGACAGCGGAGCTGATGATTATCTGGCAAAGCCCTTTGCTACAGAGGAGCTGCTGGCCAGGATAAGAGCCCTGTCAAGGCGAAAGGGTGAATTTATACAGAACAATACCCTTGAGTTTGGAGATATTGAGCTTAATACTTCATCATTGATGCTTGCCAAGGCTCTCAGGAATGTAAAGCTGACTTTGAAGGAAAGCGAATTGATGGAGCTTCTTATGATGAGAAAAAATACGGTGATTCCAAAGGAACTTATAATAGAAAAGCTTTGGGGTTATGATTCTGAAGTAGAATACAATCATGTGGAAGTTTACATATCTTTTTTGAGAAAAAAGCTTCAATATTTGGATTCTAAAGTATGCATAAATACCATACGAGGAGTAGGATATGCATTGGAGGTAAAGGATTAATGTTTGCCAAGCTTAGGAATAAATTTCTGATTCTCAATCTGGTTTCCATATCTATCATGATGCTCATGGCCTTTTCCTCCATATATATTATTACCTATAAAAATGTGAGCAGGGATATCAACAAAGAGTTGAACAGGTTATCTGCCATAGAACGATGGCCCATAATGGTTTCCAGACAGCCAAAATTTGAAATGAATATGGGGCCTGCCCGGGAGAGAACAGCCTCATTTACCATAATCACTGATGACAAATACAAAATAGTGAAAGTTTCATCTGCTTTGGATATGGATGACGAGTTTTATGAAGCTGCCAAATCCGCATCCATTTCAAAAAGTGCTGCCACAGGAAGATTCAAATATGACAACAGCCATTGGGCATTTATGATGAAAAAAAATCCCCATGGTTGCAAGATAGTATTTTTGGACATTACACCTCAACATCGGATTCTCACAAACCTCATATATACCTTTTTGCTTGTAGCTGCGGTAATGCTTATTTTCATATTTCTCATAAGCAAAACCTTTGCCAATAAAGCTATTCAGCCTGTTGAGGAGGCATTCTACAAGCAGAAGCAGTTTATTGCCGATGCTTCTCATGAACTGAAGACACCGCTTACGGTTATCAACACAAATGTGGATGTCTTGCTTTCCAACAAGGATGAAGACATGGAGAATCAATGGAAATGGTTATATTATATAAAATCAGAAGTTGATAGGATGTCAAAGCTGATAAACGATCTTTTGTATCTTGCCAGATTGGATGATAGTAGAGATGTTATTTATTCAGCTGTTGACTTGAGCAATGCTGTGGAGAATGTGATTATGACAATGGAAGCCCTTATATTTGAAAACCATATTGGATTTCATTATGATGTGGAGTCCGGGATTACGGTATATGGCAATAAAGAGCAGATGGAACAAGTGGTAATGATACTTCTGGATAATGCGGTGAAGTATTCCGGCGCCAATGGAAAAGTTGACTTATCTTTAAGAAAAAGCAATAACTATGCTGTTTTGTCTGTATCCAATACGGGAGAAGGCATACCTCCTGAATCTTTGGAAAGAATATTCGACAGGTTTTATCGGGGAGATAAATCCAGAGCAAGGAAAAGCGGAGGTTATGGTTTAGGCTTGTCCATAGCAAAAGCTATAGTTGATCTGCATGGGGGAAGGATATATGCCAGAAGCGGAACAAATGAATATACCACTTTTTTTGTTGAATTGCCTTTGATAAAATGAAAAGTTAGACAAAAAGAACAGTCCCCGGTGTCTCAACGGGGACTGTTCTTTTTGCCTCTATTCCTTTATTACCTTATCCAAATCGCTGTATATCAGGAGTTCTGCATATTTCATATTTAAATCCAGCTCCAACTCCTTCAGGTCGTTTTCCATTAAAGTTATTTTGTCTCCTAGGGCATCGTACTCTAGTTTGGTCATTCTGCCTGATTCGTAAAGCAGTTTGTTTAATTCCATCTTTTCCTTTTCTTCGGCTATGTCTTTTTTAAGCTCTTCTATGTCGTCATATATATCCTTTATTTTTTCAATCATATCATCGAAGCTCTTGTTGAAACGATCCAAGGCATTTTCATAAGCTTGGTTGGCAAGTTCGTATTCTTCTTTTGCATCATCATACATGTCTTCCATATCTAGCAGCATGTCATCTGTAAACTTATCAATTTCATATTTGTCGTAACGCTGTTTTATCAAACCAAACTTGTAGTCTGCAATTCTTCTTTGCTCATACAGGTTGTTAAGGTTCTCGTTTTTCTTTATCATGTCTTTCTTTATTTGCTCCAAATCAAGCTTTTCAAGAGGGATCACTGTATCATTAAGCTTTACTTCGATGTCCTTTTCATCTTCCCTGCCCAGCATGGTGTTGAGTTGTCTATATGCAAGGTCAACAGCATCTTGTGCCTGGGTCAAGGCATCCTTTATTTCGTTATTTATCTTCTTCTTTTGTTCATTGTAGTCTTTTTTGCTGATAAGGCCGTTTTCATATCTTATCTCCAGAAGATCCAACTCTTTTTGCTTGTTTTTCTTAGCTAGTTCTGCTTCCTTATAGGCCATTTCAGCCTTTGATATGCCTATGACAGTGCTCCTTAGATTTAGTGCTACATTCCTCTTGATGTTTTCCTTTTGCAATCTAGCAGAGCTATATTGAGAGTATGTGTTTTCCAGTTGAATTTGAGGATCCACTTGTTTTGAGATAAAGGATTTCATGCTACCCAAATAGATAACTCTGTTGGGAGTAGCTTTATACAGGTTGTCGTAAGCATCGCTATATTTTTCTATGACTTTATCCTGCAATCCGTACTCAGGAGTATTCTTCATAGCTATCTCAAGAGCCTCTTCGAAGCTGTAGCGAAATTTGGGTTCTGCATAAGCTACTCCGTTTCCTAATATCAATATGGTGCATAGCAAGGTGCATATAAGTCTCTTCATTTTCTTTCCTCCCTTATTCGTATCTTAAAGCTTCTATGGGGTCAAGCTTAGCTGCTTTATTAGCCGGGTACAGCCCGAAAAATATTCCCACTGCCGATGAAAAAGCAACAGCTATTATAACTATTGACGGTGAAACTGATGCTTTCACTTTGATGAGAGGACCTACCAGGTTTCCCATAGCCATACCAAGCACTAATCCTATTGTACCGCCAATGAGGCAAAGTATCAAGGACTCTGTAAGAAATTGGAGGAGTATATCCCTTCTTTTTGCACCTAAGGCTTTTCTGATGCCTATTTCTCTGGTTCTTTCCGTTACAGATACCAGCATGATGTTCATTACCCCTATACCGCCAACCAGCAGGGATATGCCGGCTATGGCGCCTATTACCGCTGTGAAGGTGCCCAATACACTGTCTACCATGTCGAGCTCTTTGAAACCTTCTTCTGCAACATATACACCTTCGGCCTTGTGATAGTTCTCCAGAAGTCTTACTATTTTCTTGGCTGTTTCCGTCAAGTCTGCTGATTTATCAACTTTTACAATCATGTAGTCTAAAGTAAAATCTATCATTTTGCTCAGTACGGTTATGGGCATTATTGCCCTGGAATTTGTACCGCCGAACATTTCCGACATTCCTGAATCGGCTTTTTTTGTCACGCCTATTATAGTCAAATTTAGGGTAGTATCGCCAAACTTGCTAGATATCTTTTCTCCAACCACATTTGTTCTTCCGAAAAGCTCCATGGCTGTCTTGTCATCGATTAATACTACGTTTCTGGCGCTTTCTATGTCGCCTTCATTTAAGGGGCGACCATGAAGAATATCTAAGTTATTAATTTCAAAATAGTCTTCAGTGGTGGTTTCCATGATTACATATTTGCTGTTTTTGCCAACCTTTATTTTCTCATAATAATAGAAGTTAGGTATTGCTGCGGTGATTTCCGGAAGCTTGGATTTAAGCATATCAATATCTTTCAAGGAAAAGTAGTGGCTTTCTTTAACATCATCCGATCTGGGGTTGACCATTACATAAATGCTGGTTCTACCAATATCTTCGAATTCTCCAAGTATTGCGTTTTTTCCTCCCTCACCTATGGATACGATGGTTATTACCGATGATATGCCTATTATTATTCCAAGCATGGTGAGCAAGGATCTCATTTTATTGGATCTGACGCTGTATATAGCAGATTTAACACTTTCCATTATATTCATATTCTTGTCTCCCTTGTGACTCGGTTTTTAACCGGGTTATCTGATATGATTTCTCCGTCTTTGAAAACGACATTTCTCTTGGTATGGGCCGCTATGTCAGGCTCATGGGTTACCATCACAATGGTTACACCTTCATCATTGAGGCTCTCAAATATGTCCATTATTTCTATGCTGGATTTGGTATCCAGATTTCCTGTAGGTTCATCCGCCAGCAGTATGGCAGGATTGTTCACCAGTGCACGGGCAATGGCCACTCTTTGCTTCTGACCGCCGGAGAGTTCATTGGGCTTATGATGGATTCTCTCGGCTAAGCCTACCTTTTCCAAGGCTTCGATAGCTTTTTTGCGTCTTTGAGAGGCGGGTACACCTGCATATATCATAGGCAGCTCCACATTAGCCAAAGCCGTAAGGCGGGGAAGGAGGTTGAAGGCCTGGAATACGAATCCAATCTTTTTATTCCTTATTTCTGCCAGTTCTGTATCGTTGAGTTTTGATACATCTTCCCCATCCAATATATATTTGCCTGATGTCATTCTATCCAAGCAGCCCAATATATTCATAAAGGTTGATTTTCCTGAGCCGGAGGCTCCCATGATTGCCACATATTCATTTCTATCAACTTTGAGATTTATGGATTTTAAAGCTTCCACCTGTATGGAACCAGTGTCATATACCTTTTTTAGATTTTCTATTTCTATTATCAAGCTATATCCCTCCAGTTGTCATTACTGTTTCGCCATCCATGAGTCCTGCGGGAGGATTTAAGATGTATTTTTCTCCTTCTTTCAATCCAGAGATTATTTCTATTTCTAAGTCTGTTTGAAGACCTGTTTCAACTATTCTCTTTTTTGCAATATTATCTTCCACTACGAAAATGTATTTATTGCCCTGTTCATCGGTCTTAACTGCATCGAAACTAACTGCTAGGGAGTTTTCTTTCTCAACAAGAATTATTTCTGCATCTGCCTCGTAGCCTGCCCTGATTTGCTCATCTGCATTGTCCATAGTTACTTCTACTAGAAGCTTTGTTTCCTTGCTGCTGCTGTTGGTGGAGGTTTCTACGATGGCTGTTTCCGCTATTTTGGTTACATGGCCTTCGTATATCTTATCCAATCCGCTTAGTTTGATATTGGCCTTCATGCCCAGCTTCATGCTTACGCTGTCGTATTGGCTTACTTTCAGTTCCAGTATATATTTGGATTGATCATGGATTATTATGTTGCTTCCTTCAGCGGGATATTGACCTTCCTTGGCATCCAGCTTTATGATTTTGCCATTTATGTTAGCCTTGATATTGCTTTCTGCAATTTTTTTCTCTATGCTTGCCAATTCAGTTGAAGACATTTCTATTTGCTTTTCTTGTTCATATATTCTGTTGTCAAAATCGGCTAAGGCGTTTTTGGCATTATCTAAAGCTATTTCAGCAGTGAGGAAGTTGGTTTCCAAATCCTTTAATGAGGATTGTGAATTGTCATAGTCAGATTTGGAGACAAATCCAGCTTCATATAGTTTTTTGGTCTGCTCATGTTTAACCTTTGCATCCTCATATTTTGAGGCAGCACTTTTCAAAGCAAGTTCAGCCTGTGTTACGGCATTTTCCAGGGATTTTCTTTCTGCGCTGTTTTCAGCTTTAAGCTTTTCGAGGTTTCTTTTTGACATTTCCAGACTTATTTTGCCCTTTTTCAACTGGGTTTCTAAGTCATATGTATCCAGTTTTACCAGAAGTTGACCTTTTTTTACTTCTTGGCCTTCTTCCACCAGAACCTTGGTTATCTTTTGGCCTGAAGGCAGCGATATTTCTTCAGATTCTAGGGCTTTTATGTTGCCTGATACTGATACGGATTGAATAAGAGTGGTTTTTACCACTTCAGCCGTATCTACGGTTTTAAATGTATTTTTTGAGGATAGATAGGTTTTACCTCCCCAAAGGGCAGTTAAGGCAAGAACAATAATTGTGGTTATTATAATTTTTTTCTTTTTCTTCATTACTTCGCTCTCCTTTGATAAAAATGTTCTGTCTTTGACTCTATATTTTTATACGATAGTAGATGCAATTTGTTTCACTGTTTTTTCATTATTTTTCATATATGACAAAATTGTAATATAAACTTAAAATTGCTGACATGGTGTTCGATTGAATGTTTATATTGGGTGAGATAGAATAGAATTAGACAGGTGTGGAGGTGAGAAACTATTGAAATTGACCTTTGAAAAGGCTGTATTGTTTACATTGGTATTGATTTTATTCATATCCACTGCAAATATCTACAGCCAGTTTTTATATATGAGGTTGCCCCAAAAGGATACAGAAGCAGTTGATTTTAATCCGTGGGATTTGAGACAATCCATAACTGCTTTGCTCAATGCAGACAAGCTATACAGCCAGGGGAAATATAGTGACGCTATATTTGAATACAACAGGCAATTGGCCATGGATACATTGGATCAGAAGCAGAAGGCCTATGCCTATTTTATGAGGGGAATGTGCCAGTATAAGTTGAAGGAGTATAGCTTAGCCCAGGATAGTTTCTCATCTTCTATGTTATATGATCCGGATGATGCAACGGCTTATAATAATGCTGCCGTAAGCGCCTTCTATGCAGGTAATTATAAAGATGCTCTGGAATATGAGAAGAAGGCGGTTGAGCTATTGCCTGCAGTAGAATATTTCTACAATAAAGGCAGAATATATGAATCATTGAGGGAATATAAGCTGGCAGCAGAGAATTTTTTATCTGTGGTAAAAGGTGGAGAAAATGTAACTTTGGTGGATCCTGTCAGGGTTTATAACAGAGTGGCCAATTTGATCCCTGAAATAGACAAGAGGGAGGAAATAGCCAAGGGAGTCATTGTGTCCTTAAAGTTAAGAAATTATGGCGAAGTTTTGATAATAGAGGATACTGACATGGAAGTGCTGGATACGGCCTTTAGTGTTTCCGTCTTTGACAGTGAGTATGGTAAGAAGCTGAAAGTCAGCTATGACAGGGAAATCAATGATCCTTATCATCTCATCAACAGCTTGTCCTGGAAGGTGGAGAGTGGCAGCACTGTGCTTTACAGAGGCAGCAAAAACAGCTTTACCATGGATGTATTTGAGAATAATAATTATAAAATTACATTGACCATTAAGTATAAAGGAAGTAAAGAAAAAGAAAGACAGGCATATATATTGGTAACAAAAGACGGATACAGGGAGTACAAAGGGGTAGAGACCCTGAAGCCTAATCAGCAGTCCAGCAAAATATATGACAATGCAGTTTATGAGCAGCTGTTTGATAAGAATTTCAAGCTTTCATACAGCGGTTATTATGATAGATTTAATGTCATGTGGTCTATGGATAATCTGAAAAGCAGAATCATGACTGTGGATTTCATAGATTCAGGCAGTTCACTGCATCTCCTAAATGACTTGGATAAGGATGCGGGCATTAGAGCCAATCTGAGTACCTTACTTACCGATAAGGATTTGAGAGGTAAGAAAGTAAGCATAAGATTCTGGGCAAGGAAGATAACCGCTAAGGAAAACATGACTGTCAATGTGAGAGTAGGCAATATCAATTACCCATTCAGCGGTTTTGATCTCCAGTACAAGTGGAAGCAGGTAAGCATGGATTTTGATATACCTAAGGATGCAAAGAACTTTACATTTAGCTTGAAAATAAAACCCGGTGAGGAAATAAAACTGGACGGCTTTATCATAGTATTGGTAGAGTGATATGCTAAAGGGGGTTTATGATTTTGAAGGAGAGCATTGAGGCGGTCATCAGAGATTTCTTCCGGGCCTATGAGATGGGAAACTTGATTGGTATGTATGCATGTCTTACCACTGATTTTCAGAGGAGGGTTCCTCTTAATTACTTCCGGATAAATGATAGATATAAGCAGGATATTGGCTTATTGGACAGCATCGGGAACATAGTCATATCGCCGGATTGGAGAAGTGCCTGTGCGGATGTGGAGATTATATCAAACGACAAGAGAGAAAAAATAGGTATAGTTTTGGAAAAGGATTTTGGACAGTGGCGTATTTTGCCTGATTCAATATTTCAGTAACGGCTTTTAAAGCCGTTATTTTTTTGACGAAAGTTTACGGCCGGTATTGATACATTTTATGCATAAATGTGGACTAACGGGCATTTAATTTATTAAACAAGCATAGGTTTGTTTAATAAATTAGAGGGGGTATTTTATGTTGAAAAAGCCATTGTCTTTGATATTGGTAGTGGTGATGATACTGTCTATGGTATTTTCTCCTGTGTTTGCCGCACCGGATATTAAAGGCTATTTGCCGGAGAACGGAAGGGGAGGCCATGGATATGGTGGTTCCACAGAGGTCATAAGAGATAGGGAAGGAGATTTGACGCCTGAGGATATGATAGGGGTTAGGGAAATAGAAGAAAACCCCTATGGGGCTGTTAAAAGTGAAAAAGCAATAACAGAAGACGAAGATGATGAACAGCAAATGATGACATTGAAGGCTGCTACAGGAGCTTTCAAGTCTCGTGAGTATGGTGAAAGGGCCTACGAGCATGTAGAATACCTGTCAAAGGTAATAGGTGCAAGACCTACAGGCACTGAGAAGGAATATGAAGCAAGAGATTACATAAAGAAAGTATTTGAAGATATTGGATATTCTGTAGAGATACAGGAGTTTCAGAGGAGTATTGGTCCATCGACGGTGGAAGCGGTTGCTACGGAAGAAGATGCAGTTGATGCTGAAGAATCAGCAGTAGATGGGGCATTGGAAGAAGGTACAGTGGAAGAGGCAGGCAAAAATGAGGAAGAAAAGATGGTAGGTGTTGTAGAGGAACATGGGAATGAAGATTTAACGGCAGAAGAGGGGTCAAAGATTGAAGAAACAGCTGAAGAGGTAACTGTAGAAAAGGATGAAGCAAAAACCACCAAAGAAGCTGAAAATGAGAAAACCGTAGCGGAAGCAGTCTATAAAGATGCTCCTATGGTAATCAACCATTACAATGTTATAGCAACAAAGCCCGGTTCTTCCGACAAAGTGGTAATAGTAGGAGCACATTATGATTCTGTGACTGCAGGAACAGGCGCCGATGACAATGCTTCCGGTGTAGGCATCATGTTGGAAGCTGCAGAGATATTGGCCAATATGGATACACCTTACACAATAAAGTTCATAGCTTTTGCTGCAGAAGAAATACGGTTTAGAGGTTCCAAGCATTATGTTGAGAATATGACCGAAGAAGAAATTGAAAATACTATAGCTATGATTAATATAGATTCCTGTATAGGCGGAGATTTTGCCTATGTATATGGAGGATATGCAGATGACCCGGACGGTGGCTGGGTGAGGGATAAGGCTCTTGCCCTGGCTAAGAATCTGGGGTTGGATCTTAAAACCAATCCAGGTCTTAATTCTGATTATCCTGAAGGGACCACTGGGGATTGGAGCGATCATGTATATTTCAGGTTGGCAGGTATACCCTATGCATATTTTGAAGCCACCAATTGGGAAATAGGTGAAAAGGACGGGTATACTCAGACTGTAAAGCATGGAGCCATAATGCATTCAAGAAAAGATAATCTTGACTTCATAGAAAAGGAATTTCATGGAAGGGTAATGGATAGGCTTCATACCTTTGTCACTGTGCTTACAAATCTTCTGCTATATATAGATGAACCTTTGTATCAGGGTATGAAATTAAGCGGCAATCTGGCTTCCATGACAGAAGAAAGGGTATTTGATGTGGCAGTGGACTTTGGATATCTGCCGGATTTGGATGAACTTCAATGGACCTTTGGAGGAATAGACTTTGAAGAGTGGAAGAAGATAGATTATTTATATGGTTCCTTGACAGATGAATCTTTTATAAAATTTGAGGCAGAACCATATCTCGATGGTTCAACGGTAAAGGCGACAATCAAATTCGAGTTGCCTTTTGGCACATTTGATGGTGATAATTGGATTCCTGTAGATACCCTGGATAGAAGGCCTTACCCTAGAACCTATTATCCGAGGCTGCTGGGCACTTATGATCTGACAGTAACAGATGGTGATAAAGATGTTTCCATATCATCACCTATAAAGTTAAATGCCTATGACAGCTATCACACATGGGATGAATTAAAACCTGCCATAGATAAAATCATAAGCAAGGCAGTAGGTGAAAGATATATAGAGTATAAATCTTTAGGAAAAAGCATAGAGGGACGGGATTGTCATTTTGTGATTTTGGCTGAGAGTAAAGCCGCAGTAGAAAAGTATTTGAATGAAATATTGCCTATGGCCTTAGAAGATCCGGCAGAGCTTCAGAGAAGGATAAGTGAAAAAGAGTTGTCGGATTATAAAATCCCTATATGGTTCAATAATATTCACCCCGATGAGGCGCCGGGAACTGATGCTGTGTTGGGATTATTGGAAATGTTGGCTACCAGAAAAGAGGTAGAGTATGAAGACATCGAGATCAATGAAGGCAAGGAGGAAATTCCAAGCACAAAGAATACTGTAACATTAAAAGTTTCAGAGTTATTGGACAATTTCATATTCCTGTTTAATTTTACAGTAAATCCTGACGGTAGATACTACAATACTCGTACCAATGTTAACGGTTTTGACCTCAACAGAGATTGCTCCTTCCAAACTCAACCTGAAGCTGTGAATACAATCAAGGCAATAGTAGAATGGAAGCCCTTGACTTTCCTGGATTTCCACGGTCATGTGAAGGAGTTTCTCATTGAGCCTACTACTCCACCGCATGATCCTAACTACGAATATGATTTGCTGGTGCACAGCATGTTGGAACAGGCTTATGTCATGGGTAGAGCAGGCATAGGAAGCACCAGGTACGGGAGCTTCATAGTACCTAGAGAGGATTATTCCAGCGGTTGGGATGATGGCTCTCCTGTATATACTCCAATGTATGCAATGCATCATGGATCATTAGGTCATACTATTGAAATTCCGGATATAAATGAACATTCCTATGATGCTCTTATAGCTTGTGGTTTAGCAGCTGCAAAATTTGCATTGGATAATAAGGATGAACTATACAATAATCAATTGGAGATATTCAGGAGAGGAGTAGAAAACATCGATGCAAAAGACCTGGTGGATAAGGAGTTTGTAGATGGTAATGGAAATATAGTAGGAAGGCCTAGGGGAGACTATGATAATTTCTTCCCAGAATACTATGTGATTCCTGTTGATGTTTCAACGCAGAAGAATGTGTTGGAAGCCCATTTGGTTGCAGATTATCTACTGAGGAACGGTATACTGGTGGATGTTTCGACAGAGGATGTAACCATAGGTGATAGGACATATCCAAAAGGTAGTTATGTAGTCGATATGCATCAAGCCATAAGAGGATATGCCAATGCCATACTCTCCGATGGTTTTGATATATCAACCTTTGACGACATGTATGCAGAGACGGTTATGAATTTCCATGATGTATGGGGATTTGACAGATATGTCATTAGAGAAGAAGGAGTATTCAAAGGAAAAACCAAGAGGATATCAGGGGTATCAATACCAGAAACAGTGATTCCAACTGATTCCGATTACTATATCATAAAGAACAATACCAATGATGCCATAAGAGGAATAAATGAGCTTTTGAGAAAAAAACAGAAGGTCAGCATGATCTTATCCTCCGGAGAAGGTTATGAGGCTGGAGATTTTGTAATAAGCAAAAAAGCACTGTCTATGATAAAGGGGAAGTATTATCTTGAAGTGCTGCCCTATGATGGGGGAAGCCTTGTTAAGGATATTTCAAAGCCCCAGATAGGTCTTGTAGGCAGCGGAAACGTAGAGTTTGTGTTAAGAGAGCTGGGCTTTGATTATTCTACATCACTTTCAAACAGCAATGTAATACTGGCTACAGGCTCCACTAATGTTAAGAGTTATATTGATAAAGGTATACCATATGTAGGTATAGGAATCAGTCCCATAAGGTTTGTTAGAGCCAACGGCATTTTGGCAGTTGACGGCAGAAGTACCGGTTACGAAGGGCTTCTGAAGTCAGAAGTTGCAAAGGATAGTATAATTAACTCTAATTATGAGGAAGAAGAGTATATATTGAATCCTTATGGCAGTGGGTTATATTTCACTGTTGTACCTGATGATGTAAAGGTTCTTGCAAGAGTTACCACCGATGACGATTATTTCAAGGCAGGTTGGTGGCCAAAAAATGAGGAAGTAAAAGGTGCACCTCTGGTTGTCCAGGGTGAATACAATAATACGCCCATAACACTCTTTGCCTTTAACATGGCAAACAAGGGGCAGCCTAAACATTTCTTCAGAATGTTGGCAAATGCAATATTCATGTCATTGCCTTCGGAGACACCTGGAAGCTTTGATATAGTTCTTGAAAATGTTCCTCCAAGCTTCAAGTTGGGTGGAGATGCAAATGTGACAGTGGCTATCACCAACAACACTGATACTCAGAAGAGAGCTTTGTTGATAATTGCATTGTATGATTTAAATGCCAAGACAATGGTAAGTTATGCAGCCAGCTCAGAAACTGTAGCAGCAGGTGTACAGAAAATGTTATCTGCTTCTCTAAGCATACCAAAGACAGGCAAATATATTGTCAAAGCCTTTGTATGGGATAGCTGGGATAATCCTCAGCCCTTGTCAGATGCTTTGGTAGTGCCTGTTGAATAATTGGAAGGGGTTGAAAATTATGAAGAACAACTTTTATAAGCTGTTGTCTATCATCCTCATAACCCTCATGTTGTTTTCAGATGTCATGGTTGTATTTGCTGAAAATAGAGATAATATAGGTATTATTATAAAAAAACATTTAGTAACCGTCCAAGGTGCGACTAATGATGATTTTGCTGATATAACCATACAAGTAATCAGGAATGATGATGGGAAAAGAGTATATATAGATCAGCTGAAAACCAATGAGTCAGGCCAATTCTCTGTCACCATAAACCTTGAGAAAGGCAGTTATAAACTGATAGTTGGATTTACTCATGGAAAAGTACAAAGAGATTTTTCCGTAAGTTATGAAGACAATGAAGGAGGCGGCAGTGGAGGAGGCTCAGGAGGCAATGGAGGAAACAACGGTGGCAGTGGCGGCGGTTCCAGAGGAGGAAGTTATTCAAGAGGAAAGGTTGACGATGTTGCAAAACTTATAGAGAAGACAGAACCACATAAGAAGGCCTTTAGCGATATTGAAAAATTCTATTGGGCAAAGGAAGCCATAGAGGCAGTAGCTGCTAAGGGAATATTATTAGAAACCGCTGATGAGACTTTTTCTCCGGAAGCCAACATTACCCGTGGGGATTTCATAGGTGCTTTGATAAGAGCTTTAGGACTCACTGCAGAAGCCCATGGAAGCTTTATTGATGTTAGTGTAACAGATCCATATTATGAAGATATAAAAATTGCCAGGGCTTTAGGCATTGCAAAAGGAGTAGGAGATGACAGGCTTGATCCTTATTCCTTCATCACTCGTCAGGACATGATGGTTCTAATAGAGAGAGCCTTAAGAATCTCAGGGAAGCTGGAGGACAAAATGGCTGATTTGACATATTTGGATCAGTTTGAAGATAAGGACCAGATATCTGGTTATGCTCGAGAAGCGGTAGCTCTAATGGTGGAGTTGGGATTCATACAAGGTGATGGTAAAAACGTCAATCCCAAGGGATATGTGACGAGGGCTGAAGCGGCAGTAGTTCTTTACAGGATATGTACTTTATTGAATGGGTTGTCAGAAACGATTAAAAATAATTAAATAAAAAAAACCGATGGGTTTATCCCATCGGTTTTTAATGCTTACATTATTCAGCAGGATCGAAAGTTACGAAGTACAATACTACATTGTCTCTTACAATGTATATATTTGCTTTTGCAGATGGTTTTGTGAATTGTGCATAGCCATTTTCAACATCAGTAGCTTTTACTTCATAGTCAGTGCTTACTCCAACTACTGTAATCAAGTCTTTGGCTTTCATTCCATTGTAAGATACTTCTATATTATCTCCATTAACAGTTACTGTGATATCATCTTCAACTATACCGTTGAATTTGCATGTGTAATCACCGAATGTTAATGTGTAAGTTGTATCAGCCAATAAAGCTTCGTCATCCGCTAAGGTTATTACAACTTTTGACTTGTTGTTGTTAGTATCGTTTACTGTAACTGAGCCTTTGTATAATTCAACATTGTCACCGTAAACTATTGTTATATCGTAGCTGCCATCTTCTAAGGCTTTGTAAGGAATAACTTCTATCTTTGTACCATTTACTATATTTACTGTTACATAGTTGCCTACTCTAACAGCATTTGTACCGTCGAAGGAGTATTCAACATCCTTTTCGCCTTCATTTCCAGCAAGGTCTTTTACGCCTGCAACAACTTTGAGAGTGTATACTACTCCATTTTCAAGAATTCTTGAAGGAGTAATTGTTACAATATTATCCTCAAATACTACTTTGCTTGTTGTTATCTTTTGCTCCTTACCATTGTTGTCATAGTAAGTTATCTCATATTTTCCGGCGTAAGCCAGGTCTTCGTTGTAAGTTACTTTAATTTCATCTCTGTATGTTGCTTCAACTTTTTCGATATATGGTACTTCTTCATCTTCAAGATCTGCAACTAATACAAGATCCTTATCATCACCATATTCAACGCCTATGCCGTGTATGCTTTCTACTTTTGATAAATCAACTTTGAATTCTTTGCCAAGTTTCAATGCAGATGCGCTTGTAAGAATCACTTCATTCTTAACTTCCTTGCCGTCTACTTTAGCATAGCTAGCTGTTAAGCCAGTAGCGCTTACTGTACTTAATTTAACTCTGTCGCTGAATATTAGCTTGAAGGATTTTACGGAAGTCTGCTCAAATGAGTCAAGAGTTATCTTGTCTGGAGCATAGCTGTCTCCGTAGAATTCCATTAAGCTGTTTTCACTTGTTGTGTCTAATACATTGCCTGCAACGTCTTTGTATGTTCCGACGAATGCCAGCGTATCTTTGTATTCCTTGTCTTCTAATACCTTTGAATCATCAAAGGAGAATTCGAATGTTGTGTTGTCGTTGTAAGCAACCTTTGCACTCATTGTTTTGCCGGTTTCAACTGTTAATTTTAAATCAGTTATGTTGGCAGGAACTTGCATTGGTTCGCTGAATACTACTTTAACAACTTTGTTGTTCAAAGCTTCGATGCTTTCAACTACTGGAGCTTCTATATCGTTAGCTTTTGATACTCCAACAAATGTTGGCTTTGCATTTACTTCAAATCCAGCTAAGTCTTTCAAACCAGTTATAGTAATCTTATATGTCTTTCCGGCTGTTAAGTCAGAGCCAGTTTTTAAAGTCAATGTCTTAGCGCTGATGGAGTATTTGGCTTCAACTGGTGCGCCTATGTTTCCATCGATGCTGTATTTAGTAATGTCTTGAAGAACTTCCTTGTTCATATCCTTTGTGAATAGAACTTTAATTTCGTTTACATCGCTAGCCCAAACTTTTTCAACCTGAGCTGCTACAACATTCTTAGGACTGAATGTTTTTGCTTTTCCAGTTTCCTTTATTTCATTGCCGTATTCATCTTTGATACCGGAAACTGTTAACTTGTAAGTCTTGGCGTCAAGGTCAGAAACTGTAATTAAAACAGATCTGAAATCTTCTTTGTCTCCAGGTAATTTTTCAACTTTTTCGATTGTTACATCGTTGTTGAAGGAGTAATTGTTTGCATCTAATGCAGTTGATTCGTCAAGTCTGCTGTAGCCTTGTTCTGTAAAGTCAACTTTTACAAGATTCTTTGAGATGAATTCGAAACCTGCAAATGTTGGAGCAGTTTTGTCTTCAGCTTTACCTGAGAATGTAGCTTTGCCTTCTTTAACCATTACGTTAGGTACTACTGCTCTGTCAGCTACATTTTTTACAATTAATTCATATCTTACACCGGTTTTCTGAGCTGCAGTTGTGATTTCAATTGTAGTCTTTGTAGCATCGCTTTCTGTGATGTCTCTTATTGAAAGTATTCCTAATTCTCCGTTTGAACCTGCTTTGATTGTGTAGTTAGCTAAATCAATAGCAGATTCTTTTGATAGCAATTCGCTGAATGTAGCTTCAAGTCTTGTGAATGTTTTTGCGGCAACACCTTCAAGCTTTGGAGCTACTTTGTCAATTTTTGAGAAGAATGATTTGCTAGCTGATTTCAAAACAGCACCGTCAACTGATGCAATGTTTGAAACTTTAATTGTGTATGTTTTCTGAGCTGCAAGACCCTCTGTAACAAGAGTTACTATGTCTTTATCAACTTCAGCTTTAACAATTTTAACACCAGCTATTTCGTAGTTTGCAACATTTGTAGCTGTTACAAAATCAAGAACTTTGTCAAATGTTAATTCAACTCTTTCAGTATCTGTTCCTTCAACTTTTGTTAAGGAAGGAGTTCCAGTTACTTTTGCCAATCCGGCGAAGTTAACTTTTACTTCACCAACTGTTAATGTGTAAACCTTACCAGCTGTCATAGCATCTGTTGTAAGTCTTACTACATTTTCACCGGCAACTATTGCTTCTTTAACAGTTAAGCCTTCGATAGTGTAGAGAGATTTATCTTCAGCTGCTGCATTTACAGCACCGTCAAATGTTACTTCAACTACACTGTTACCAAGAGCTTTTGCAGATTTTACTGCAACTTCTAACTCTGAAACAAGACCATGTGCAGCTGCTACTTCTCTGTCAACTCTACCAGCTTCGATAAGAGCTTCGATAAGCAACTTGCCATCTTTCATTTCAGCCTTGAAAGCTGATACAGTTAATTTTGAAAGAGCATCAATTGTGAAAGGATTTGCTTTTGTTGCATTTAATCCAATTGTTGCTGCAAATTCAATTGTTTCTTCCCAAGCGAAATCTCCTGCTATTTCAGCAGTAGTCTGCTTGTAACCTAATGTTTCAAGCAATACTTTGATGTAGGATTGCTCGTCGATGTTTGCATAAGGATTGAATTTTCCTGTTGTTGGGTCACCTGCGAATCCTATTTGAGGATTTGCTTTGATGTAGGCAAGAACATTCTTACCAGCTTCCCATTTAACATCTTTTGCATCTGCGAAGTTTGCTTCGCCATTGAATGCTAATGCATCCTCATAAAGACCTTTTAACTTTAAGATTGATATAGCGGCTGTGAACCTGTCCATTTGCTTTTGTGTGTATTCAACAGTCACGCCATTGCCGTCACCTTCAAGCATGCCAACTGCGGCAAGAGCTTGAACTTCCGCACTTACTGCCTGATCTGCAAATGCTACTGTTAGCGTAGAGAATGCCATAGCAATTGCAAGAACAAGGGCGATGATTTTCTTACTCATGTTAATTTTTCCTCCTCATGTGGTTTTTTATTTTGTCTTTTAGGACAGTTAACATAATTCTACACGGAAAGCAGATTTCCTTCCTGTGTAATTGAACTGTAATAGATTGTAACACGGCTGTAATGGGGTAATAGTGAAAACGAGGCAAGATTATGTAAATAATATTATGTAAACAAACTTTTGTGTATAAGGTGTTCCAAAGGCTGAAATAGATTTTTTGCTTTAACTAAAAGATGAACTTTTTAATGAGCATTTTTTCAAAAAATAGTTTATGAAAATAGGAGGAAAACAAAAAGGAACAGTTTTTTATTGCTTTATAAATAGTGTTTTGCTATATTATGGTCAAGAGGTGAGCTTCGTGGAGGAGAAATTATTAAAGTTATTTCAGGATTTTTACAATGAGTTTAAAGATTTCAAGGCTGATATGCTAAGCTTCAAGGAAGATATGTTGGGTTTCAAGGATGATATGACAGATTTCAAGGCTGATATGATGAGCTTCAAGGAAGATATGTTGGGTTTCAAGGATGATATGACAGATTTCAAGGCTGATATGCTAAGCTTTAAGGAAGATATGTTGGGCTTCAAGGATGATATGTTGGGTTTCAAGGATGATATGACAGATTTCAGGGCTGATATGATGAGCTTCAAAGATGATATGACAGATTTCAAAACTGATATGATGAGCTTCAAGAAAGGTACCGAGGGAAGATTGGATAGAATAGAGATGAAGCTTGAGGTTATGGATGATAAGCTGTCAGAAGCTTTTGAAGCCATTGAGGCTCATGCAGAAATAAATGAAAGGCAACATAAGGAAATAATGGATGAGCTTAAAGGAGAATTGAATATCGTTCAGCTTGCTGTTAAAAGAACTGCTAAATAACTTATGAGATAGAAATAAAAGCGCAGGTGACTGCGCTTTTATTTTCATAATGTCGGAAATATAAATTTCTTTTTATTTTTCATAAAAGTCTTTCTTACTTATTGGTAACCAGTTCGATTTCATCCATGTCCAAGCTTTGATTGTTCATATCCTTTATAGATGATTTGCCTGCACTGGTCAGTTTGATTTTGACTACATCATCTTTTCTTAAAGCATTTCTTAAGTTAATCTTGATGGTTCTGTCGTATACTTCAATGGAGTCAGAAGAACTCTTTGTGTAATAGGCTCCGGATATTTCGAAACAGTTCATGTTGATATTGGTATTCTTAAATGGCTTGTTAGCTATCAATGTTATTACCTTGTTGTCATAGCTTATGGATTGAGCCATTATTTCAAAAGGTGACAGTTCTACATCGCTTCCGGTGAATTCGATTTTACGGCTGTCTGAGTCAAGGGCCAAGCCTTGCAGGTCCGTAATATTTGAACTTAGAGTCATAGTATAGTCATAATCTGAGGTCAAGGCTCCATTGGCTGAGTTCAGATAAACTGTAGCAGTTTTCTTGTCATCAGAAAGCACAACTCCTGATACAACTATTGATGGTCCTCCACTGGTTGTTCTTTTAATGGTGAATCCGGATGATGCTGATGGAAGTTTAACTGGTTCAGTAAAGGTCACCATTACTGTGTACTTATCTATTGCTATAACATCTTCAAGCTGCGGAGCCTGATTCTTTGTAGAGGTACCTTCAAATTCTACATATGAATAACTTCCTGAAGTCACTATGGAGTTGTAACCTGCCGCATCTTTGATGCCACTTTTTACGGATATCTTATAATCGGTATCATCCTTTAAAGGAGTACTGGAGTTTAAGTATAAGGTAGCGGATGTAGTTATTTCATCAGTTTTTACAGATGTATCTGTTATTCTTATTCCGTTGATGTTGAACTGGGACGGACTTATACCTCTTACCGGCTCAGAGAAAGTTACTTCTACAGCTGTGCTGTTTACAGCGTAGGCATTTGTTATATATGGAGCTTCATTTTTCTGGTTTGTTCCGGCAAAAGCCTTAATATTAGCTTCACCGTTTTCATTAAGCCTGTCTAAGTTTGATACTCTTACTTCATATATTCTGCCGGCTTTAAATAATTCAGGATTGTTAGAATCATCAGTCTTGAATTGGACTCTTACTGTAGATTTATCTGCAGAGAAATACTTCTGATATTCTAATCCTTTTGGTCTATCGTAGTTTTTGCCGTCTTCAGTCAATATTGATATTTCAAGATTTTTCAGTTCTTCATCAGTCAGTTCATTATCGAAGAATATGTCTATGGTGCTCATGTCCAAGGCGTTCATGGCTTGGAGATTCAGGTTTCCTGGGTCTGATCCGCCATAGCCGATGAAGTATTTTTTGGCAACCTTATCTTCTGTTCCTATGGCTTGACCTGATAGGTCAGTAACATTATTTACCTTTATGCTGTATACTTTGCCACTTTCCTGAGGTTTGGTCAAAAGTGTTACTGTCTTTCCTGTGTTATCCATATCCAAGGTGGCTTTAGCTGCATATCCAAGACTGCTATCGAGTTCATAATTGAATACATCTTCAGCGGTTTCTTTATTAACTCTTTTATTGAAGGTTATAATTATAGAATTTTTACCGCTTTTTACTTTGTAGGTCAATGGAGTCGTATCCTTTGCTTTTCCACTGAAATAGGTTGTGAAATAATCCATGTTGTTGCCATATGCATCTTGGATATTGTTGATTTCTAATCTGTATTTTTTACCAACGGTTTGATCTTCTGTAATAAGAGTTACTATTTTTCCACTTCCATCTAATATAGCACGTGTCACTTTTATATCATTATCTATCAAATAGTTTTCGACGTTTTCTGCGGAGGTCTTATCAAGTTTCCTGTCAAATTTAACTTCTAATTCGTTGCTTGATATTGTTACCACTGATATTGTTGAGCGTGATGAGCCAGAGCCGGCTCCCGTAAAGCTTGTTGTCACATCATACATAACATTGCCTGCCAAGTCTGCTATATTCCTAATTGTCATTCTGTATGCTGCACCTGGAGTCTGCTCTGATGTAATCAATGTAACTGTATTACTTTCTTCATCCAGTATGGCTTGTATGATGCTTATGGCATTTCCTTCAACTATATAGTTTTCTACTCTTTCGGCAGTTATTTTGTTCAAAGGTTCACTGAATTTTACCAGAACACTGCTGATGCTTTCAGATTTTGCCTGGAGAACATATGGTTTTGTCATGTCTTTAGGCATACCTCTGAAATCTTTTCCAGTTATTGGTTCCATGGTGTTTCCTGATATGTCTTTTATATTGCTGACAGAAAGCCAATATCTATAACCCTCTTTTTGAGGTGCAGTGGTTAGAGTAACAATTTTGCCCGAAGAGTCTAGTTCTGCACTATATACAGGAAGATCATTTTCTATTAAATAGTTGCTTACATCTTCTGCATAAGATTTTTGAACTTCTTCATTAAATATTATTTTTATAATATTGTTGCTTACGATTTCTACTGTAGCTTTAGGTCTTTCTGTATCTTTAGGAAGAGATACATATTTCACATTGTAATTTTTGATTGCCATGCCGTTTACAGGAGTATTCATGTTTATAGACAGCTCATAGGCAGCAAAGGGAGTTACATCGGCAGTGGTTATATAAGCCTTGTTGTTGATCATAGCTACATCTGTCACATTTACTTCTTTATTTCCATTTTCAGAATGTATGCTTATGTCATCGGTAGTGATAGGAATTTCCTGATCCAGCTCAAGTACAAGCCTATTGTTGGATATTCTATCAAAGGATACTACCTTAACAGGTGTTATGTCGATTTCAAAACCTGCGGCTACAACCTTCTTTTCGTCTAATATGCCCTTTTCTACCATAAGAGTAATAAGCCTTTTTGTTTCGCCCTTTGGTTTTGTGTTAAGGGTGCTGTATATGGCTTTCGCCACATCATCTACTGTAAAGCTTGTCATTTTGCTCATGCTGGAAGCGCTTGATATTAATTTTATGCTTTCAGCAAATTTCAATGTATCATCATATGTAAAATCCAAATCCTGCTTATAGCCTAGGGTTTCCAGCATGACTTTATAAAAGGCTTTGGCATCGATTTCTTTATTGGGCAAAAATTTTCCTTCAGAGTTGCCAATCCAGCCAAGATCAGGGTTGTCCTTTGCATAGGCAAGGTAGTTTCTTCCTACTACCCACTTTAGATCATTAGCATCTGCGAAGTTATTTTCGCTATTGTAGGTTAGAGCTTCTCCTTCTAAACCTTTGATCCTCAAAAATATTATGAGGGATGTAAGCCTAGAGGGAGTTGTGGACAGATATTCAGAGGTAACACCTGAATCAGCATCAGAGCCAATTAATATGCCTAACGCTTCACAGGCTTTTGCTTCTTTGCTTATGGTGTCTGCGTAGCTATTGATGGATAGTATGCTTCCTGAAAAAAGTACTATTGCCATCAATAGCGCTGTCAATTTTAATTTTTTCATCTTTTTCCTCCTCCATTGTCGAATTTAAGAACTTTTCTCCTGGAAACATCGTCAAAAACTATATAACTTTCTATCATTTAGTATATATGTAAACCAGCCTTGGGGCAACTCTTTAATTTTGACGAAACAAAAATGTAAAAGTTGTAGTTATTGGAAAAGAAAGAAGGAAAAGTGGAAGGTGAGGGAGAATAAATATATAGTTGAGCTATGAACTATGAGTTATGATGCTATAGGGTATTCCTATGGGGGTGGTCACTGGCTACTGGTCGTTAGTCTTTGGTCTCTATTTTTGAACTGGGTATGGGGCCTATGCTAAGTCATTGAAGGGTACCTGGAATAACTGAGGCCAGTGGACAGAAGCCAGAATCAAGGCTAAACATTTGTCTTTGTGGAAGGACGGTATAGGAATATCAAAAAAAGCAACGCAGTAGGAGGAAGAATTAGTTATACACGAAATTTGTAACTTGAAACTCGAAAACCGCAACCAAAAAAACATAGGAGGGATTATTTTCATGTACAAGAAGATGGCAGCAGTATTAACAGCAGCAACGATTTTTTTAAGCACTGTATCAATGGCATATGCGGATACTCCTTTTAAAGATATCGAAAATAACTGGGCAAAAACCCATATTATAAGTGTTTATGATAAAGGATTGATGACAGGACTTGCAAAGGACAGCTTCAGTCCTGATGTGGTAGTTACCAAGTATTCCGCTATAAAGTCTGTTGCCAAAATGATGGGCACAGATATCATGGATTTAGATAGTATCGTAGCAAAGCATAAGAGCGTATTAGATAAATATAATGTACCATCGGATTATAGAAAAGAAGTGGCTTATGCCCTTGAAAAGCAGTTGCTTCAGAGTGAGTTTGACTTAAGTCAAATGAGCGCCACGCCTAATGCGACTAAACTGGATATATGCATATATTTAGGAAGAGCTTTGGGAGTTAATGACGAAAACTCAAAAAATTTGCCGGTTCTTATTTACAAGGATGCTCTTCAAATTCCATCTTTGTATCATAAATATGTTGCATACATGATCAAGATAGGTGCCATAGATAGCAAAGGTGATCAAGAGGGAAAATTTAATCCTAGCAATCCGGCAACCCGTGCCATGTTTGCAAAAATGATTGATATTGCAAGCAATGAATATGTGAAAACAAATGTAAGCACAGATACTTCCGGTTCATCTGAAGAGAATATTGATAATCAGAATACAGGCACAGCCATAAATGAAACCCCTTCAGTGACTGGCAACAACGGACAGGCTGGCGTCGCACCTACTGACAACACCATATCTGATGACAATAATACAGGAGTTGAGAAGACTGACAGGGGGATTATAGATACCATTACATATAAGAGAGGTTCTCAACCTAAAATACTGCTTGAAAATGAAAACAAGGAAATGGTGGAATATACCATACCTGAAGATTTGATGAGGGAAAATATTATCATCGATGGTCAGCTTTCTGATGTGTATTCATTGAGGCCTGGACAATATGTCGAAATAAGGGCTCTATCGGGAGTCATAGATAGAATTTCTACCATAGATGTATCAATGCCTGTGAATACGACAGCAATCATTAAGGAAATAGATGGGCTAAACGGCATTATGTATGTGTATGTGAATGATAAGGAAGGAATAAGCAAAGAGAAAAAGGTATACATCCATAATGTAAAAGTAACAGATTTGTCTTTAAACACCCTTACAGCAAATGCATTGTCTCCGGGGCAAATAATCAACCTTATAGGAACAGAGGATTTGGAAGCTATAACAGCCCAGATAGTGATAATCAATCAGTAAAATCCATATAAAATTGAAACCTCTGTAGTTAATACTGCAGAGGTTTTATTTTCCTTTAAAAAAGTATACTATATATATTAAGAAACGGTTCACATTGGCTATTCAGAAAACGTGATATTAAGACGATAGAAATTCAGGAGGGATATCTATGGATTATAGGAGGAGATATGAGGAATGGCTGAATGGAGAATATTTTGATGAAGCTACCAAAAAAGAGTTAAGGGATATCATAAATGATGAAAAGGAAATAGAAGATCGTTTTTATAAAGATTTGCACTTCGGTACAGGAGGTCTTAGAGGAATAATAGGAGCAGGTACCAACAGGATGAACAAGTATACTGTTGCAAAAGCTACCAAGGGTCTTGCCAATTATATATTGAAACAGGAGGAAAATGAGCCATCGGTGGTAATAGCTCATGATTCCAGACATTTTTCAAGGGAGTTTGCCAGAGAAGCCGCAGCAGTACTGTTGTCCAGCGGGATAAAGGTATATCTTTTCGAAGATTTAAGGCCAACGCCGGAGCTGTCCTTTGCGGTTAGAGAGACAAAATCCACGGCAGGCATAGTAATAACTGCCAGCCATAATCCTCCCGAATACAATGGATACAAGGTTTATTGGAAAGATGGAGGGCAGATTGTATCACCGGTAGCAGAGGAGCTTATGGATGAAATCAACAGCATATCTGATTTTTCAGGGATACAATGCCTTGATGGTTGTTCATTGGAGGATTTTCATAATTTTCATATGATAGGGGAAGAGCTAGACAGGAAGTATTTTGACAAAGTGAAATCATTGAGCCTGAATCCAGAAGTAATAAAAGAAGTCAAGGATATTGCAATAGTGTATACTCCTCTCCATGGTTCAGGAAATATGCCTGTAAGAAGAGTATTGAAAGAGATGGGATTTGAGAATGTACATGTGGTACCGGAGCAGGAGAAGCCTGATGGATCCTTCCCTACAGTGGAATATCCCAACCCTGAGGAGGAAGAAAGCTTCAACCTTGCATTGAAGTTGGCAAAAAAGGTAGATGCTGATTTGATTTTGGCAACGGATCCGGATTGTGACAGGGTAGGTGTAATGGTAAAAAAAGCAGAAGATGAATACTATAAACTTTCCGGCAACCAGACAGGGGTTTTATTGGCCCATTATATTTTCAGTTCTCTTAAGAAAAAAGGTATGTTGAAGAAGGACAGCTTTTTCGTAGATACCATAGTAACGGGAAGAATGACGGAGAAGATTGCTTCCAGTTATGGCATAGAAACCATATCCACCTTGACAGGATTCAAGTATATAGCCCAGCAGATAAAGGAACTAGGGGACAAGGGCGGAAGAAGTTTTGTGTTTGGTTATGAGGAAAGCTATGGATATCTTACTGGGAACTTTGTAAGAGATAAGGATGCAGTTATAGCTTCCATGCTCATATCTGAAATGGCAGCCTTCTATAAAAAGCAGGGCATGACCCTTTATGATGCTTTGATGAAGCTTTATGAAGAATATGGCTATCATAGAGAGGAGCTTTTGTCAATTGTGTTAAAAGGTAAGGAAGGAGCCATGGCCATAACCAATATGATGGATGTCATGAGGAATAACCCTCCAAAATCCATAGCAGGTATGAAGGTTTGTGAAATGAGAGATTACCTGACTTATGAAGGACCTGTAAAACTCCCCAAAGATAATGTACTGTATTTTGTACTTGAAGGCAATGATTGGTTTGCCATGAGACCTTCAGGTACAGAGCCTAAACTTAAGATTTATATTGGAGTTTCAGATCTTTCGCTGAAAGCAGCGGAGGATAAGGCAAAGATGTTGATGGCTGGGATAAAGAGTATGCTGGGATATTAATCAGAATACTGTAAAGTATTTTTATTATGGAAAATACCATAAAAATAAAGGATAAATGAAAAATTTATTGAATATATATATGGCTCATATAGATGTAAAATCTATTGAGATATATGTTTAAATACAGACTTATGTATAATATATACTTTTAGGAGGTAATCAAATGGAAAAAGCTATTATCAGATTAAGGATGAGCGCCCATGATGCCCATTACGGCGGAAATCTTGTAGATGGTGCAAGAATGCTGGGACTTTTTGGAGACGTGGCTACAGAGCTATTGATTAGAAATGATGGAGATGAAGGTCTTTTCTGTGCCTATGACAGTGTAGAGTTCTTAGCTCCTGTATATGCCGGTGATTACATAGAAGCAGAGGGATATATTGAAAAAGTAGGCAATACTTCAAGGAAAATGAAGTTTGAAGCCAGAAAGGTTATTCAGTCAAGACCAGATATAAATGATTCAGCTGCAGAAGTTTTAGAGACCCCTATAGTTGTCTGCAGGGCCAGCGGAACTTGTGTTGTGCCAAAGGACAAACAAAGGAAATAACATTATCTAATGTTCAGATGGATATATTTTTTCTGGACTGAGAATATGTAATTATTATAGGAGGTACAAAAAATGGATAAACTTATAATAACAGCTGCCTTAACCGGGGCAGAGGTTACCAGAGAACAACAGCCAAATCTGCCCATCACGCCGGATGAAATAGCAGAAGCTGCTTATGAGGCATATAAAGCAGGAGCAGCTATGGTTCATGTTCATGCGAGAAAATCAGACGGTACACCTACCCAGGATAAGGAAGTATATAGAGAAATCAAGGAAAAGATTGCAGCAAAGTGCAATATAATTTTCCAGCCATCTACCGGTGGTGCTGTATGGCATACTGCAGAGGAAAGAATACAACCTGTGCTTTTGAAGCCGGAAATGGCATCCTTGACTGCAGGTACTTGCAACTTCGGATCTGATGTATTCATGAATACAGAGGAATACATGGAAAAATTTGCAAAGACCATGCTGGAGAATGGTGTAAAGCCCGAGATAGAGATATTCGAAAGAGGAATGATCGACAACGCATTAAGATTGGTTAAGAAGGGACTTTTGAAGACTCCACTACATTTTGACTTTGTAATGGGTGTTCCAGGAGCCATCATGGGAGAGCCTAGAGATTTAATGTATTTAGTGAACAGCATACCTCAAGGCAGCACATGGACTGTAGCAGGAATAGGAAGGTATGAACTTCCATTGGCAGTTATGGCCATTGTAATGGGTGGACATGTGAGAGTAGGTTTTGAAGACAACATATATTACAGCAAGGGAGTATTAGCAGAATCCAATGCCCAGCTGGTAGCAAGAATCGCAAGGATAGCAAAAGAATGCGGAAGAGAAGTTGCTACACCAGATGAAGCAAGGGAAATTTTGGGATTAACCAAAAAGTAGAAGGATGTAAAGAAAAATTGTAGAAATAATAAGGAAGGGGGGATATGGAATGGTATTTGATTCAAATATCAGCATCTCGGTGAGATGCAATAAGTGCGGCAAATCTATTATTGAAGACATGAGTTTTTTTCAAATGAAAAATGGGAAGCAAGTTTGCATAAAGTGTGAATGCGGAGAGGTGGCAGCGAAGGTTAAAAGCCGCGATTTCAAAACCTTCCATGTGCTTATCCCTTGCCTTATTTGCGGTAAGGATCATAAATTCATTTATACATGGAAATCACTACCTTCGGAAAAAGTTAAAATTTTAAGCTGCCCCTCAAGTTTCTGTGACATAGCCTTCATAGGTGGTCAAGAACCCATAAGAAACTTAACTGCAAAGAGGGAAAAAGACATGCAGGAACTAATAGAAGCATTGAGTAATATGTAAACGTGTTGTGAGTTATGGGATTTGGATTGCCAGTGATAGAGTGTTACCGTTAGGTCAGGCTCTGGTCTGCCAGCTACTAGCGACCGAAGCCTGATCAAACGGGAAAGTATTATGATATCATAGCTCATAGTTCATAGTTCATAACTCATGGCTCAAATATATGGAGGTAATTATTATATGAAGCTTTTCATTGATACCGCAAATGTGGAGGAGATCAGAAGAGCTAATGAAATGGGCATAATTTCTGGTGTAACTACGAACCCTTCACTGATTGCAAAGGAAGGAAGGGATTTTAAACAAGTTGTGGCTGAAATAGCCGAAATTGTAGATGGTCCCATCAGTGCTGAAGTCATAAGCATGAAAGCCGAGGAGATGGTGCCGGAGGCTATTGAACTATCAAAGATACACGAAAACATTGTAATAAAGATACCCATGTGTGAAGAAGGCTTAAAAGCCGTAAAGATACTTAAGAATGAGGGAATAAAAACCAATGTAACTCTGATATTTTCGGTTAACCAGGCGCTGTTGGCTGCCAGAGCAGGAGCTTCCTATGTAAGCCCATTTGCCGGAAGGGTTGATGATGTAGGACAAAATGGCATGGATATTATCAGGGATATTGCAAAGGTTTTTCATATATATCAGATGAATTGTGAAATAATAGCCGCCAGCATAAGACACCCAATGCATGTTACCGAAGCTGCGCTGGCAGGAGCTCATATCAGCACAGTACCTTTCGATGTAATCAAAAAGATGATTTCACATCCTCTCACAGATATAGGTATAAATAAATTCTTAGCAGATTGGGAAAAGTTGAACGAGAGTTTAAAAAGAGGGAGATAAAAAAACTCCCTCAATATGTCATTTTTGATTATAATAGTTAAAGGAGGTTTCAATCTTGATAGATAGAGATTTGGCTTTAGGTCTTGTTAGAGTTACAGAAGTAGCAGCCATAGCAAGTGCACGATGGATGGGAAGAGGCGATAAAAATGCCGCTGATCAGGCAGCAGTAGATGGCATGAGAAAGATGTTCGATACGCTGAACATCGATGGCGTAGTGGTAATCGGAGAAGGAGAAATGGATGAGGCCCCAATGCTGTACATAGGAGAAGAATTGGGAAGAAGAGGTCCCGATGATGTAAAGGTGGATATTGCGGTTGATCCTTTAGATGGAACAAACTCAGTGGCTAAAGGTTTGCCAAATGCTATTTCTGTCATAGCCGTTGCAGAAAGAGGCTGTTTGCTTCATGCTCCGGATATGTACATGGATAAGATAGCCGTAGGACCAAAAGCCAAAGGAGTAATCGACATCAATGCACCGGTGGAGCAGAACCTGAGAAATATAGCAAAAGCCTTAAATAAGGATATTAAAGAGGTCACTGTCACCATGCTGGATAGAGAAAGACATGAGGACTTGGTGAAGGAAATAAGAAGGATAGGTTGCCGTATAAAGTTATTCAGAGATGGTGACGTAGCAGCAGCCATTGCCACCTGCTTTGAAAAAACTGGTGTAGATGTGCTCATGGGTATAGGCGGAGCACCGGAAGGAGTAATAGCAGCCGCAGCATTAAAATGCATGGGCGGTGAATTCCAAGGCAGATTATATCCTATGACTGATGAGGAAAGAGAAAGATGCAAAACCATGGGTATATGCGATATAAACAAAGTTCTTTATCTTGACGATTTAGTAAAAGGGGACGATGTATTCTTCGCTGCAACAGGCATATCCGACGGAGAATTGTTGAAGGGAGTTCTTTTCTTAGAAAACAATGTTGCAGTTACCGATTCTGTAGTAATGAGATCAAAGACAGGTACCATAAGATTTGTAGAGGCTACTCATAATCTTTCTAAGAAACCTCAATATATCAAGTATGCATAAGTGTGAGAAATAATTGTCATATCATTTAAAGGAGGTGATTTATTGGAGGAATTAATGAAAAAGAATCTTACTGAGCTTAGGGAAATGGCTAAGGCAATGGGCATTAAGAGCTACTATAAGCTGAAGAAGGAAGAACTTGTAAAAGAAATACTGAACATGATAGAAGCTGCAAGAGTAGCCCAAGGAATCCCTAAGGCAGAAGATAAGACATTAGAAGAAGTAAAAGAAGCAAAAGAGGTATACGAGGCAAAAGAAACGAAAGAAAAACAAACTGAGATTCCCCAAGAAATTAAAGAGACAAAGCCTGCAGCAGAAGAAAAGCAAACCGCTGAGGAGGAAGAAAAGGCTCAAGAAGAGGATAAGGCTTTAAGCGAAGAAGAAAGGAAGTTTCTGGAATTTAAGGATGTGGAAAAGGGCGGAAGAGCTGACGGCATACTGGAAGTACATCCAGAAGGCTTTGGCTTCCTGAGGTCTGATAACTATCAATCTGGAGACAGAGATATATACATCTCTCCTTCGCAGATCAGAAGGTTTAATCTGAGAACAGGGGATAGAATTACAGGTATAACGAGAGCTGCTAAGGAAGGCGAGAAATTCCAAGCATTGCTTTATGTACAGGGCGTAAACGGAGATGATCCGGAAACGGTTATTAAGAGGCCAGATTTTGAAGATTTGACCCCCATATATCCTAAGGAAAAGTTGGTTATGGAATGTGACCCAAAGGACCTTTCTACAAGACTGATCGATTTATTGGCACCGATTGGAAAGGGTCAAAGAGGAATGATTGTTTCCCCACCTAAAGCAGGAAAGACAATTCTTTTGAAAAAAATCGCCAATAGCATAACAACAAATTATCCCGATATAGAATTGATTGTGCTTTTGATAGACGAGAGACCGGAAGAAGTTACAGATATGAAGAGATCTATCAAGGGAGATGTTATATACTCTACCTTTGATGAGATGCCTGAGCACCATTGCAAAGTGGCTGAGATTGTTCTGGAAAGAGCCAAGAGGCTTGTTGAGCAGAAAAAGGATGTAGTTGTGCTTTTAGATAGCATAACAAGGCTTGCAAGAGCGTATAATCTCACTATTGCACCTACAGGCAGAACCCTATCCGGAGGTTTGGACCCAGGAGCATTATATAAGCCTAAGAAGTTCTTCGGTGCAGCTAGAAACATTGAAGAAGGCGGCAGTCTCACCATATTGGCAACAGCTTTGGTAGATACGGGAAGTAGAATGGATGATGTGATATATGAAGAATTCAAGGGTACGGGCAATATGGAAATTCACTTGGATAGAAGACTATCGGAGAAGAGAATATTCCCAGCTATAGATATGAATAAGTCGGGAACAAGAAGAGAAGAGGATCTTCTGACTCCAAAGGAATACGAAAGTGTACTCAGCATGAGAAAGTCCTTAAGCAGCGGTAACACAGCAGAAGTAGCAGATTCGATAATCAACTTCATGCAAAGAACAAAGACCAATGAAGAATTTGTAGAGTTTATCAGAAAGCAACTTATGAGATAACCAAGCATTGGGTATTCCTATGGGTCATAGTATGAGTCACGAACCCCGGATTCCGTGTCAAAATATGTAATCAATACAAAAGGCTTGCAAATTGGCTAAAAATATATTTGCCATAGTATATATATTATGCTATAATGTAAAAGTTGAAATTCGTAAATAATACAATTGATATAGTTCATCAGAAAGAGGTGAGTAATGTGAAAGAGGGCATTCATCCTAATTACGGTGAAGCAGTTGTAAGATGTGCTTGTGGTGAGACTTTTACAACAGGTTCTGTTAAAAAAGAAATAAAGGTTGAAATTTGTTCAAAATGTCACCCATTCTTTACTGGAAAACAGAAGTTTGTTGATACCGGTGGTAGAGTTGATAGATTTAAGAAGAAATATAATCTTAATGAGGAACAGACAGAAGAATAAGAATATGAGGTTAGAGTATCAGCTTTAACCTCAATTTTTTTTAAACTGAGACATCGGTGACGGTTCTTAGTGTCTCACTTTTTAGTGAGACATCAGGGACGGTTCTTAGTGTCTCACTTTGGAGGGAAACAAATGAGCAAACTATACTTCCGGTATGGAGCAATGAACAGCGGCAAATCCACCAATTTGCTTCAGGTTGCCCACAACTATGAAGAAAGGGGCATGAGAGTTCTTATACTAAAGCCCATGACGGATACAAAGGGAGGAGATTTGCTGGTATCAAGGCTGGGCGTGACACGAAAGGCAGACTATCTAATACATAAGGATGATAATATTTATGATCTCATTGAAGAATGGACAAAAAACAATGGACAACTTCATTGCCTGCTGGTGGATGAGGTACAGTTTCTGAAGGCTTATCATATCGATCAGCTTTTTATGATTGCCTGTCAGTTGGACATACCTGTAATATGCTACGGTCTCAGAACAGATTTTAGAATGGAAGGATTCGAGGGAAGTGCCAGACTTCTGCTTTTGGCTCACAGCATAGAAGAGTTGAAAACCATATGCCAATGCGGTAAAAAAGCCATGTTAAACGGAAGAAAAATAAATGGTAAGTTTGTATTTGAAGGTGAACAGGTAGCCATAGAAGGTGCGGGAAGTGTGGAGTATGAATCCCTTTGTCCCAAATGTTATTTCAAGTATAGAAAAGAAGCCATGGAATCACAGGATTAATTATCAAGGGTAAGGCAATCGCCTTACTTTTTTTCTTACTTTTTAAAATCCTGCTATAGATGAGGAGGGGATTTACTTCTATATGATATAATGATAAGTAATATATTTTGGATTTAATGGCTTATTTTGATAAAGGGGAATAATGTATGGCAAAAATTCTAATTGTGGAAGATGACAAGTCTATAAATGATTTAATAGCAATGAACCTTTCCATCATTGGATATGAGTGCGAAAAGGCATTTGATGGTAATGCGGCTGCAGAAATGATTAAGAATAGCAGATATGACTTGATATTACTTGATATTATGCTTCCGGGAATTAGCGGTATTGATTTATTGAAACAAAACACATGTGAAAATACCAAAGTAATCTTAATCACCGCAAAGGGAGGATTAAATGATAAGTTGGAGGCTTTTAACCTTGGAGCTTTTGATTATATAGTGAAACCTTTTGAGATGTTAGAGCTAATCGCAAGAGTTAAGGTTGCATTGAAAAATTATGATGTTCAAGAAACCATAAAAATCAAAGATGTAGAGATAAGGCTTAAAGAACACAAAGTATTGAAATCAGGCCAAGAGGTTGATTTAACCATTCTGGAATATAACTTATTGGAAACCCTTGTCATTAATAAGAATATAGCTTTATCCAGAGAAAAGTTGTTAGAAGTTGTTTGGGGCTATGATTTTGAAGGGGATACCAGAACAGTTGACGTTCATATCATGAAGATTCGTAAAAAGCTAGGTTTTGATGATGTGATCAAAACTGTTTATAAAATGGGATATAGATTTGAGGTAGGCAGATGAAGATAAAGTATAAGTTAATCTTAATAACAGTATTATTCTTTATAGTCACAATAAACATTGTGGCTGGTATTGCCATAAATCAATATAATGCATTGTTTATCCAGAGAGAAATAAAGGCAGCAAAAAATGAAATGAATTTCATCATAAGCAGCATTGAAAATTATGCAAAAGATTTGCAGGCAAGAGGCGGAATCTATAATAAGGATACTTTGATTTTGATTATTGAGATCTACAAAAAATATTATATTAATCAGGATATTAGCTTAGACTATAGCGATGATAATATGGAGAATAATGTTTTCATTGATACTGAAGAAGGAAACATTATAATTCAAAGTATATTTAGTGAGCCTTTTGAAAGTATTTCCCTTGTTTTCAAGAAAAGCTTTCAAGATATATATGATCTGCAAAAAAATTGGAACAGCTTCTTTATAAAGATATATCTTCTTCTTTCAATAATATTGGCAATTGTTCTAATGCTAATAATCAGCAGGCTATTTAAACCCTTAGATAACTTAATCCACAAGACAGATGAGATAATAATTGAAAATTCTAATGAAAGGATACCCATTATAGACAATGATGAAGTAGGAGAACTTAGTACGAAGTTTAATATAATGCTGGATTTACTAAATGAAAATATGGAAACCATAAAAGAGAGCTCCATTCAAAAACAATGGTTATTGGATAATTTAACACACGAAATGAGAACACCTCTTACAAGCATTCAAGGATTTAGTGAATATCTCATGCGAGCAAATGCCAGTGAAGAAGATAAACTTGTTGCACTTACTCATATTAATGAAGAAGCAAACCGTTTGAAACAGCTAGGCGATAAAATGTTCGCTTTAATGACTTTAAAGAAGGAAAGTTTAAACATAGTAAAATTAAATTCATATGAAGTATTTAATACAATAAGGAGAATAGAGTTTCAAAGATTAAAAGAGATGAATATTGATCTTAAAGTAAATATTCAAGCAGATTATTTTTATGGCGATGAACAGTTAATCCTGGTTTTGTTGACTAATTTAGTCGATAATTCAATAAATGCTTCCAAATATAATAGCAGGATTGAAGTTGATATTTATTCCAAGGATGACAAAAACATTATTAAAGTATCCGATGAAGGTCAAGGAATTGATAGCAAGGATCTGTCTAACATTTTCCAACCTTTTTATAAAGCAGATAAAAATAGATCTGCAATTTATCGAGGGGCTGGTTTGGGTTTAAGTTTATGCAAAAAGATTGTTGAGCTGCATGATGGAAGCATAGAAGTGGAAAGTCAAAAAGATATAGGTACTACAATATATGTTTCATTAAAATCCATTTAAATTTACAACTCTATTACAACTTTATAACATCTTAATAAAATAACAGTATTATTGTTATAGAAAAAAAGAGGTGTTATAGAAATGAAGAACATTAAGAATCATAAATCAATACCAATAATTACTGTAGTAATGCTATTACTAATATCAGCAATTGCTTTTCCTGTGTTAGCAGAGAAATTTCAAATTAATGGTATGGAGAAGGGTGCTAACAATGTAGAAGTTAGATCATCTATAATTCAAGATTTAGTATTGGATAAAAAACAGAATGAGGTTAAAGAAGATATTATAACTATGACAGAGGAAGAAGAAAAGGCTTTTGATGAGATAGTTTTGTTATTAGAAAAGTCTACATTATTGACATCACAGCAAAATCGAGAGCTTAGTGAATCTGAATCAAACAGAATGATAGAGTTGAGAAAGAAGTTCAGAGCAGGGACTATTAAGAGTAAAAAGACATTGCCAATAGGAGAAAACTTTGAAAAACCATATTTTAATCCCCATAATGAAACATATTATTACCCTGAAGAAGAAATGACAGATGAACAACTGCTACAAATCATAGATTTTCAGGAAAAACTTGATAAAGCCTTGGCTAAATTCTGGGAAGCATATATACATAATGAAATGGGCAATACAGACATTAGAATTACAGAAGAAGAAGCTATAAAGTCGGCTAAAAGCACTATTGAAAGAATATTTGATGTAGAACTTGACAATATGGATGTTAAGTCTCAATTTATTAAGGATGAATATAAGAAGGAAAAATATTGGGGCATTGTATTTCAACCGAAAAATATAGATATTCTAATGGAACAGGGAAAGATTTTTTGGATGTACTTTTCTAAAGTTAATGTATATACTGGCAAGGTAGAATTTGTAGATACATTTTACAGTGGTCAAATAGAAGAGGTGGGAGTTTCACCAGAAACTGACTTGAAAAACATAGATGATCATAAAAGAATCGCTGAGGAGATCATAAAGAATAAACTCAATGGGAAAAACATAGAATTTCTAAAAGCTTATATAGTAAAGGGTGACAGTAGACCATTACTTAGAAGAAAGGTATACCTTGTATATAAGGCTGAGAATAAATATGTTGAGTTTGAATTTATATACGGAAGCAAAAGAATGATGGCATTATTTTTCTATGATAATCCAATAAGGTTAAAGGAGAAAATTGACGGTATTGACCATGAAGCCATAGGAAGCCTTTCTTATAATAATTAATTAAATCACATTGAGTAATGAATAGTTTTTGTTATTTGATAATGAATTGTTGAGTGATATAATACTAACAATGAGTTTTATGAAAGTAAAAATATTCCAAGTGCGGTAAAAGACAGATTAAAAGGAGGGCAAAGAATACAGATGGAACTTATAAAATTTACTGAAAAGAATTCCAATTATGATGCATTGATAATTCCTTTTGGAAGGGAATTGAATCTTACAACATCAGTACCAGAAGAAGCTAAAGAAATAGTTAATGCTGCAGTGGAAGGCGGGTTTTTTAAAGGAGAAGAGGCAGAAATATACAAACTCTCAATGCTGACAAAGGGAAGAATTCAAAACATAGTACTTGTTGGTCTTGGAAATAAGGATGAAATCAACAACAGATCCTCATTTATAGCCTTTTCAAAGGCTTATTCTGCATGCAAGAAAATGAAGGCAAGAATCATCAGAGTGGTCCTTGATAATGCCAAAGAGTACATAGAGGATTATGATGTGGTGGAAAAGATATGTGAAGGAACTTTGTTGGCGGATTATGAATTCAATGAGTACAAATCGGAAGTAAAGCCCAGCACTATTGAAAGAGTTGAATTCGACACTACCTATGACAGGTTCGACGAAGCTCTTGCAGAGGCCAAGGTTTGTGCAGAAAGCACCATACTGGCCAGGGATTTGATAAACCAGCCGCCTGCTTTTATGACTCCTGCTCAGCTGGCAGAGGAGGCAAAGAATGTGGGAGAAGAATGCAATATTGAGGTCATGATTATACATAAGCCTGAAGCAGAGGAATTAGGTATGAATGCTTTCCTGGCAGTGGGAAAAGGCTCTGTAAACAGCCCTAAGGTAATTGTTATGAAATATTTTGGTGACAAAGACAATGAGGATATAATAGGGCTTATTGGCAAAGGCGTTATGTATGACAGCGGCGGATATTGCCTCAAACCATCTGCTTCTTTGCATACCATGCACGGAGATATGAGCGGAGCTGCAGCAGTTATAGGAGCCATAAGAGCCATAGCAAAAATGGGATTGAAGGCAAATGTGGTAGGTGTCATCGCTGCCTGTGAAAACAGAATATCTGGAGAGGCCTATTTGCCTGGAGATATACTTAAGTCCATGTCAGGCAAGTATATAGAGATGAACAACTCGGATGCAGAGGGCAGGCTTACCCTGGCAGATGCCATAACTTACGCCATTAGAGAGCAGAAGGTGACTAAGGTTATCGATATAGCCACATTGACAGGAGCAGTAAAGATGGCTTTGGGGAACAAAACGGCAGGAATAATCTCCAATGATGAGGAATTGGTGAGATTTGCTCAAGAGGCTTCCGAGATTGCCTGTGAGAAGGTTTGGAGGCTTCCGGCAGACAAGGAGCTTAGGCATGTATTGAACTCCAGCATAGCAGATCTGAAAAACAGTGCTATAGGGACCACTGTTGGTGGAGGCACTATCTTAGGAGGCCTATTTATACAGGAATTTGTAGAGGATAAACCCTGGCTTCATATAGATATAGCTGGTACCAACTGGACCCATGAGGATCTTCCTTACTGCCCCAAAGGCGGTATAGGCTTCGGCACCAGTCTGCTTTATAATATAGTAAAGCTAATGAGTAAATAGGGGAAGAGAACCACGGATTAACACTGTGGTTCTTTTTTAAACCACTCAAGGATACTAAAGTGCACATATCTAATATGCACATACTTAAGCTTTCTTAGATACTATAATTGTCATCCATCTCCCTACCCTAGCAACTCGCAACCCGTAACAAGACATATAAGGAATCCCCTTATACCAGAGACTGGCGACCAGAGACTGAATAAGAAATACCCTAGGCAGCGCAACTAATTTTACTACCTACAGGTGAAAATTACCTAAATAAGCAATTAGTTGTTCAAATATGAATAAAAATGTAATATAATAAGTTTAAACAAGGAGGTGTTTAAGTGTTTAAAAAAGCTTTTCTTGTATTTATAATTGTGCTTATATTGATAGTAAGCCCAATACTAGCTCAACCAAATAGCAATGGCGATATTGAAATTTTATCGGAAAAGGTAAATAGATTAGAGAATATAATAGAAGAGACTATAGACTCAACAACCTTTAGGTTAAATATAATAATGATTTTAGCTGGATTTATAGCTACTGCTGCTGGATTAGGATTAGCTATATATGGATATTTTAATATTAATCGGGCTGATAAAATTGTAGAAGCAAAAATTGAAAATAAACTTTTAGAATATAAAACAGAATTATCAGGTGAGTTTGTAAAAACTCAAGAAGCAGTTCAAAAGATGATTGCAGGTTATCAATGCCAGTCTCAAAATGATATTGATAATGCAATATTGTTATACAAAAAAGCTGTTGAAATACTTCCTACAGTTTATAATGGATATACTTCATTAGGGTATGCATATCTTCAAAAAAACAATATAGCTCAAGCACTTCTCGCATTTAATGAGGCAAAGAAAATATTTCCGGATAGAATAGAATCCTATAATGATTTGGCAAGAGTACATGCAATATTGGGGAATAAGGAAGAGTGTATTGAGAATATTGAATATATGGCTCAGATGGACAAGGAATCAAAGAGTTTCTTAGTTGCTGACCAACAAATAATAAATGTTATAGATATTGATACAATAAATAAAATATACGATAAGTCCTGATTCACTCAGGATTTTTTTTTAGGATTTGAGCTTTAGAGTTACCAAAATCAATACCTTTGTGAACTGCACATATGCTTATTCTTTAGGAACTGTAGCTTTCTTAGATACAATAGTTGTCATCCTGGACACAACGATGTAGGGAACGGTTCATAACCGTTCCGCTACTCCAGCGCCTTACCCTAGCAACTAGTAACCCGTAACTCGCAACCCGTAACAAGACATATAAGGAATACCCTAACACTAGAGACTGGCGACCAGAGACTGAATAAGAAATACCCTAAGCTACGCAACACTTGTTGTATTTGCTGCATCACTACAGTACAATTATATTAGCAAACAATTCCATACATCAGTGATAGGGGGGATTGTCTATGGAAAAAACTCTGCAGATAAAGGTAGAAAACCTGAGCAAGTTTTACCAAATGGGTGAGGTTCAAGTCAAAGCATTGGATGATGTGAGCTTTGAAATATACGAAGGTGAGTTTGTGGTCATATTGGGCCCCAGCGGTTCAGGCAAAAGCACCCTTCTGAATATTATGGGAGGCATGGACCTGCCTACCTGCGGAAGAGTTCTGGTTGCCGGTGAAGAAATAACCAGGTATAACGACAGGAAGCTTACCGCATATCGTAGAGACAAGGTAGGTTTTGTTTTTCAGTTCTATAATCTGATGGCTAATCTCACAGCAAGGGAAAATGTCGAGCTAGCTGCAGAGATTTGTAAAGATACCATGGATATTGATGAAGTCATGTCAGAAGTAGACCTTTCAGAAAGGATGAATCACTTCCCATCTCAGATGAGTGGCGGTGAACAGCAGAGAGTGGCCATTGCAAGGGCTTTAGCCAAGAACCCGTTGCTCATATTATGCGATGAGCCTACAGGGGCTTTAGACTTTAAAACAGGAATACTCATATTGGCTCTTCTTAGAAAAGTAAATAAAAAGCTAAATAAGACCATTGTAGTTATAACCCACAATGTGGCTGTAGGTGAAATGGCTGATAGGGTCATAAAGATGAGAAGCGGAAAAATCACTGAGATAAAGGAGAATCTGGAGCCAATACCTCCTGAAAGGATTGAATGGTGATGAAAAAGCTTGATTTAAGGCTGCTGCGAATGATAAAGGCTTCAAAGGGACAGTTTATATCTGTAGTTATAATAATAATGGTCGGGCTTAGTATTTTCATATCCTTCAGCACCACTGCTGTAAACATGAGAAATGCCATCGATTATTATTATGAAGAATCAAAGCTGAGTCATATCCATGTTCAACTTATGAGGATACCCCAGAACGCATTGAATGAGATTGAATCCATGGAAGGAGTAACAGATGTTCAAGGAAGAATATCCTTTGATGTTCCTTTAAAAATTGATGATAAAGGTGAAAAAGTTACAATAAGAATTATCTCTATGCCGGAAGGGGGAGGTAAAGTCAACAGATTATATCCAGGTGAAACCATGGACGGATTAAACCAAGGAAAAACCATACTCATCAGACAGTTTGCCCAAGCCAGAAATATAAAGCCGGGGGATATTATCCAACCGTATATCAATGGAAGGGAACACAGTTTGAAAGTTGCTGACGTAGCATCCAGCTCTGAATTTGTTTATCTTATGGAAAACGAGCAGACTATGATGCCTGCAAATGAGAGATTTGGAGTAGCTTATGTTGCCGAAGAGTTTGCCCAGTCTGTTTATGGATTTGGAGGCAGCTATAATGAACTCCTTATCAGAGTCAAGGATGAGGATATGATTGATGATATAGCAAGGAAGCTGGAGGAAAGGCTTGATAAATATGGTGTGAAAAGAATAGTAAAGAGAGAGGATCAGTTAAGCAATAAAATTCTGAGTCAGGAGCTTTTGGGGCTGGATATTATGGCAGCAGCTATACCTGTACTTTTCCTTATAGTAGCAGGGATTATAATAGTCATAGTACTATCAAGGATAGTGAGCAACGACAGAATGTCTATAGGAGTGCTGAAGGCCTTGGGATACAGTAATGGACAGGTTTTACTCCATTATCTCAAATATGCATTGATCATAGGAATAACCGGTTCAGTCTTAGGCATAATAGTAGGACTTGTTATTGCAGGTGCCATGTCGGAAATATATGCCATGTTTTTTGAAATACCTCTTTTAAAAGTAGAAATTCATTATATATACATAATATATTCCATAGTTCTCACAAGTCTATTCTGCATGGTTTCAGGATTTATGGGAGCAAGGCGTGTATTGGGCATCATGCCTGCAGATTCAATGAGACCGGAACCGCCAAAGTCAGGAAAGCATATTTTCATAGAGAACATATCTTTTATTTGGTCCAGGTTGTCATTTAGTTGGAAAATGGTAATAAGAAATATAATGAGGACTAAGAGAAGATTTGTATTTCTTGTTATGGGTTTGGCCATGGCATTCGCCATAAATACAATTCCAATATTCATGTGGGATAATGCCACAGGTATGTTTTACATACAGTACGGTAAGTTTCAGAAGATGGATTATATAATTGGCCTAGCTAAGCCTATGAATGAAAATGTCATATATGATGTTAAGGGACTGCTCAAGGTTGGCAAATTGGAGCCAAGGGTTGAGTATCCTTTCGAAATAAGTAACGGATTGAAGAAGTTGAATGCCAATATAGTAGGTGTACCTAGAAATACCATGTTTTATGAGTTTAGAAATGAGTATGATGAAGAAGTAATTTTGCCCTATAAGGGTATATTTATCACAGAATATATGGCAAAAGCGTTGAATGTAAAGAAGGGCGATTATGTAAGGGTGAGAAATTTCATACCCGGCAAGGATGATATGTATTTTGAAGTAAAAGAAGTCATCAAACAATATCTTGGAGTAAATGCCTATATGGATATTGAACATATGAGAGAGAAGTTGACAGAAAAAAACATGATAACCGCCATATCAGTGGCTTCAAAGGATGATGTGAAGACCAAGCTGGAAGATATAAGAAACATATCTTTCGTAAACTCAAGAGAAGATATGACAAAAGCCTTTGAAGAATATATGGATGTAATGCTTCTCAGCATAAATATAATGATATTGTTTGGCGGAATCTTGGGATTTGCTCTTATATATAACTCTACAATAATAAGCATCTCTGAGAGACGTATGGAGCTGGCAGCCCTTAGGGTAATGGGCTTTGATAAAAGGGAAATATTCTGGATGCTGGCTAAGGAGAACTTTGTGATTACAGTTATTTCAATATTACTTGGAATACCAATGGGAACAGGTATGATATATAGTATTGCAGATGCTTTCAATACGGAGATTTATTCCCTGCCCATGATTATCACTACAAGAATATTTATATTGGCTGGTTTATCCACTGTTTTGTTTGTATCAATAGCTCAATTGGCAGCATTGAAGAAGATTCATAATATTAATTTCATTGATGCGCTGAAGAGTCGCATTTCATAGGGGGGAGCATATGAGAGGTAAGAAAAAGTTCATCTGGATAGGAGTAATATTAGTAATTGCAGTTGTAATGGTATATATGTATATGACAAAAAACAGCGTTGTTGATGTTGAAATGGCAGAAGTAAAAAGAGGTAATATAGATGAATACATTGAAGAAAAGGCAACAGTGGAATTGAAAAATAAAGCAGATATATATGCATGGCAAAGCGGAGTTGTAACTTTTTCATCTGTAGATGTAGGAGATGAGGTAAAAGCAGGAGATGTACTGTTGAAAATACAGGATGAGGATCTCAAGCTTCAGATCAGATCCATGGAACTTCAAAAGCAATCCATCGAAGCACAGTTGGAAGAGGCAAGAAAGGGGTTAAACCAATGGGATTTACAAGTATTAGAAGCTAAGGTAAGAACAGCTCAGATAGCCTATGATGAGGCTTATAGGATCATGGAGAACAACAAAAAACTTTATGATGCAGGAGGTATAAGTAAAGATACATATGAAAGCTCTGTAGCTGCCTTGGCCTCTGCGGAAGCAAATCTGGAAGCGGCAAAGGCTGCTATGGCAGCAGCGCAGGAAGGATTCTCCCCTAATATTGAGAAGCAGTTTGTGGCTAAAATGGATGAGCTTAAGATTCAGATAAACCATCTAAGAAGCAAACAAAAGGATTATATAATAAAATCTCCTATAGATGGAATTGTGCTTGTGGCGGAAGCACCGGAAGGCAGCATAGTCTCCATGGGAGCCATGGTTTTTCAAATAGGCAGATATGATGAGATGTATCTTGTCAGCGATATTCTGGTAGATGATATGGCCGATGTGAGGGAAGGCTCACAGGTATTCATCAGCAATGAAGACTTAGATATTAGAGATGTAAGAGGAACGGTAATAAAGATTCATCCTCAAGCTTTCAGTAAAATCTCAGATTTAGGTATAGAGCAAAAAAGAATCAGGATAGAAATAAGTATAGATGAAGAAATAGATGAGTTAAGACCAGGCTATGATATGGATATAAAAATTATTACTGCAAGTTCTCAGAATACCTTGCTGATAGAAGAAAAAGCTGTCTTTGAGCAGGGAGGAAACAACTATATCTTTATAAATGATGATGGAACAGCAAGGCTTAGGCAGATAGAAAAAGGTTTGGAAAGTGATGATATGATTGAAGTAACTAAAGGACTTCAAGAAGGTGAAAAGGTTATACTTTCGCCCAATGCTAATATTAAGGAAGGGACAAAGATAAAATAGTATATAGGACACGGTAATATCCCGTGTCCTATTATTATGCTTTTATAATATTAATTATGATGACAAAAATGCAATATCAAAATATAACATAGAGAAAATAACCCTTTTTTTGGCGAAAATAGTTTGCATTTTATAAAATTTAATGCTATATAATATTAATATGTATGAAAATGTACCCTTATATCACAAATTTTGCTATAAGTAGCATTTATTAAAATTGCGAATCAGTATTGAATAATTCATTTTTTACCTTAACATGGTATAATAGGTTATAATAGTTATGGTAATTGCCTTTTTATGCCAAGTAGTAATGGAGGGAAGGTTTCCATGAATCTAAATATAAAAACACTGGGTGATTTTGATATATTTTTTGGAGAAGAATCTTTACTAAAAGAGACTAAAAGGTCCTATAAGTTATATAAATTGCTTCAGTACTTTATAACTTTCAGAAATAGGAAGCTTCTGCCTGAGGTAATAATAGACAATTTATGGAAAGATCAGGAATCTAATGATCCTAAAAATATGTTGCGTACCCAGATTTTTAGACTTAGACAATTGATCAAAAAATTTCTTCCCAAAGGCGCTGATGATTCTAAATATTTTAATATAACCTTTATAAATGGTTACTATTGCTTTGAAGTTGGAGAATGTGCAGTTTTAGATATTGTCGAGTTTGAAGAATTAATCGATAGGGCAGGGCAAAAAGAAGATGATGATATTGATGAGGCAATAGATCTATATGGACAAGCTCTAGAAATTTACAAGGGTCCATACCTTTCGGAAAATTCCTATGAAGTATGGTTGGTTCCAGTAAGAAATCACTATAGGCGGTTATACATAAAAACATTGCTTAAACTGATTGAATTATATAAGAAAAAGGATGAGCATAATAAAATAATAGAATTATGTGAAAAAGCAATAATAATTGAACCTTATGAAGAAAGCATTCACATATGTTTGATGGAAACAATGCTTAGGATAGGACAAATAAAAAGTGCCATGAGCCATTATGAGTATATATCCTCACTGTTGAGCAAGGAGACAGGTGTTAAATCTTCCCCTGGTCTTAGGGAAATACACAGAAAAATACAGAGATACTATGATGAGCAAGGAGAAACTGATATAAATAATATAAAAATCAAACTCGAAGAAGGTCCAGCAGAAGGAGCGCTATTTTGTGACTTAGATTATTTCAAATTCTTGTATAATGTTGAGAAGAGAAGGAGTACAAGAGATGAAAATATAGGGTATATGAGTCTTATAACTTTAAAGTCAGATAAAGATGTAAGCAAAACCGATGAATTAAGTAGAAATACTAAGTCCATGTTAGAAGTTTTGGAAAAAACATTAAGAAAAGGTGATGTTTTTACTTCTTGGAACGATACACAGATAATTGTCATGTTAGCAAATGCTAAGAAGGATGGGTTGTCTAAAATTGAAAAAAGAATAAGAGATTATTACCAGAAAGTCACAAAAACATATTCCAATGATGTAAGTATTAAATTTTTACCCATGTCTTCTGATAATCTAATGCCCTAGAAATAGGGCTTTTTTCATGCATATGAAAGAGAGAATTAAATAGCACAACTTTAGGTTATGAACATAAACAAAGGCTTTCTTTTTTTGATTGAAAGCTTTTTTAGTTTTTGTAATTGAAATGTAATTGAAGTGCAACAGAAAAATAATTGTAAAAAAATCCTAATGTAATTCAAATAAACACGAAATGAAATTCATGAATGGTATATTAGACAATAGCAGCCAAAACTATTTCTGGGAGTGAGAATATTATGGAGTATCCTTCAAAATATGATTTTTTCCTGAGATATAAACCAATATTCGATAAAAATGACCGATTCATTGATTACTTGTTAATCAATGTAAGTGATAACTTTCAAAGCATAACAAATATAAAGACCGAGCAAGTCCTTGGAAGAAGAATATCGGAAATAGTTTTGGAGTATGGCGGAGATGTTTTTAATGATAAAGATATCTACTACAATATGATACCAAACACGAGAAGAAAATTTGAGAAATACATAAATCAGCTTCATAGGTTATATTCAATCAATATATTCAGCGATGACAGAGATTATTTGCTCATATTTTACAACGACATTTCAAGGCTCAAGAAATCAGTGAGATCAGATAATTTATACACAATAAACAGCATAATACATGATTTTCATAGCAAACAAGGCTGTTACGGCTACAAGGATAAACTTACAGGCCTTTACAACAGGGACTTTTTTGAAGCAGAACTCTCAAGGCTGGATAGCCCAAGGCAGTTGCCCATAAGCGTAATAATGGGGGACATGAACGGGCTTAAGCTCATAAATGATGCCTTTGGACATGAAATGGGAGATAAGGCACTAAAAAGGGTAGCAGAGATGATGAAGAAAATCTTCAGGAAAGAAGACATAATAAGCAGAATAGGGGGAGACGAATTTGTAGTGCTGTTGTCTTGTACCCCTGAGAAGACAGCGCTAAACATAATAAAAAGAATAAAAGACCAATGCAACTTGAATCCTGTGGACTTCATAAAAATCAGCATCAGCTTTGGAGTAGCCACAAAAACACGGGAAGAAGAAAACATAAACGAAATTTTAAGAAGAGCTGAGAACCGTATGTATTTCAGCAAGCTGAATGAAAGCAAGGATGCGAAATCATCCATGATTAAATATCTAAAGGACAAGCTGGAAGAAATATCATTGGAAACCAAGGCTCATTATGAAAGGCTAAAATCCCTATGCCTCATGCTGGCAGATGAAATAGGCTTAGGAGAGAAGGAGAAAGAGGAATTAAAACTCCTATGCGAGTTTCATGATATAGGTAAAATAGGTGTTCCATCACACATACTTCAGAAAAGAGGAGCCTTAAGCGATGATGAATGGGAGAAGGTAAGGCGTCACAGTGAGATAGGATACCACATTATAGGAGCATCAAAAGATACGATGGCGATAGATGAACTGATACTGGTACATCATGAAAGATGGGATGGGAAAGGATATCCCGGACTTCTAAGAAATGATGAAATACCATTGGTAGTGAGAATATTCGCCATTGCAGATGCATATGATGCCATGGTAAATGAAAGGCCATACAAAAAAAGGCTGACACATGAAGAAGCGCTAAAGGAAATAGAGAATAAAGCAGGAAGTCAATTTGACCCTAATTTAGCAAAAATCTTTGTTGAAATGATGAAAAAGGCAGAAGCCATATAAGAAAAATATTACTCAGATGACTAAAATTTAATGAATAGGATATATATAGAATGAAATATCATTAATGTGTGAAGGAATCAAATTACTAAGCTATAAATGTCAAGCTACAATGCTAATTAACCAAAGCTAACTTAAATTGGTTAATTAATATTGACGCCTGACTTTTTATAGAAAAATTAAGTTATGAATTCAGCTCAAAGACTCTGTAAAGTTAATATGAAAAACTAGCACAATGTTTCGTAGAATAGCTCAAAATTCCGCAATCAAGTTTGTAA
>ENA-OWOZ01000141-OWOZ01000141.1-bioreactor-metagenome-genome-assembly--contig:-NODE-141-length-105962-cov-6.543533_pt1 | contig 105962 bp, 113 predicted proteins | sample MGYA00238140_ERZ651804 | MGnify/ENA primary metagenome ERZ651804 (study PRJEB26910, sample SAMN07631232) | bioreactor metagenome | isolation source: Switchgrass digestor | place: USA: Dartmouth...
TCTTTCTAAATTCTTCTGTATAATACTTTTGCCCTTTTGCCATTGTAGACACTTCCTTCCCTTTTTATATTTTAAGGTGTTCGGCTTTTTGTGTCTACACTAATATACTAACACCAATTTAATTAACTTTACCTTTTCTTTTCTTGATAATCGTTTTATTTTATATTCCCTTTTCATTGCTTCTATTTTATCTTCATATTCTTCATAATAAACTAATTTTACTGGAAGCCTTACCCTTGTATATTTTGCTCCCTTTCCATTATTATGAGCTGCAATTCTTTTTTCTAAGTTGTTTGTCCATCCTGTATATAAACTTCCATCAGAACATTCTAACATATAAACATAATTCATTATATTATTACTCCAACTAAAATAGTAATAGCTAGTACAATATTTGTAAGGGCAAAGTTTTCAACTGCTAATCCAAAAGTATCTTTTTTAGTTTGAAGTTCATTAAATTTATCTATATTTTCCTTGACCTTTTTTAGTACTAAAACTGATAAAAGAGAATAAAGAGGAAGAACTCTAATAACAACGGCTATAACAATTGCCATATAACCAATATAATATAGCCACTTAAATAATTTAAGGGCATTTTCCTTGCCTATATAAATTGGAAGAGTATATCTCTTATTTACTATATCATCTTCTATATCACAGATATTATTTGCCAACATAATATTGGCAATTCCTGTTATTGCAGGTAAGCAGACTATAAATAAAATAACAAGTTCTTTTAAGTTAAATACTATATTTATACTATTAAAATTTGTATAATCGATATTTAATATCCCTCTGTCAAATATATGTATATACATAGTTATAAAAGTTAATAAAAATCCCATTGCAAGACCGGAAAATAATTCCCCAAAGGGAGTTCTAGAAATTGGAATTGGTCCAAAAGTATAAGTAATGCCAATAACAAAGGCTAATGCACCAAGCAATAAAACCACAATATTTGTATTTGCAACTAATAATAATCCTAAAAGAGCTGCTGTTCCTAACATTGCATATATTAAATATCTTACATGATCTGGATTTAATTTATCTCTTACAATTGCATTATGACTTTCATATCCAAATCCTTCTTTTTTTATTGCCTTTGCATAGTCTATATAATTATTTATTGCTGTAGTTGTCATATCAAAAATAAGCATTGAGAAAAACATTATTATTGCATTTTTAAAATTAAAAATATTATATCTATAATATACAAATAAGGAGGCTAATAAATATGGAATTACACTTGCAGCCTTTGTTTGTATCTCTACTAGCTTTAGAAAACTTTTTATTTTCAAATTCAATACTTCCTTTCAGATAAAATTATTGTATTAAATATATATAATTATTGGACAACATTTAATCCAGCATTATTATATCACATAAGTTATATCATATAAGTTAAAATTTTAAATGTAAAATAAAGAGAAAGTTCTCCTTAATTATCAATTGGTAACTATCAATTGATTATAAAACTTCTCATAGCCATTGAACCATTTTGTATGTTTTCATGAATAAAATCTATTTTTTCTCCTTCTTCTTGAAGGGCTATTGTATAAATCAAAGGAGCTATATCAAAATTTCTTGATATTGCCCCTTTTATATCTTTAATCTAACTTTTTAGTATCAATCCAACTCATCATTTCTCTTAATTCTTTTCCTACCTTTTCAATTGGGTGTTCTGCTTCTAATCTTCTTCTTGCATTAAACATTGGTCTTCCAACTTGATTTTCTAAAAGCCAATTCTTAGCAAAAGTTCCATCTTGAATTTCTTTTAATACCTTTTTCATTTCTTTCTTAGTATCTTCTGTGATAATTCTGTCTCCTACAAGATAATCACCATATTCAGCTGTATCAGAAATGGAATATCTCATAGCTGCCATACCACCTTGGTACATTAAATCTACTATCAGTTTCATTTCATGCAGACATTCAAAATATGCATTTTCTGGAGCATATCCAGCTTCTACTAATGTTTCAAAGCCTGCTTTTATAAGGGCAGTAACTCCTCCACAAAGAACAGCCTGCTCTCCAAACAAATCTGTTTCTGTTTCATCTTTAAAAGTAGTTTCTAAGATACCTGCTCTAGCTCCTCCAATTCCATTTGCATATGCTAATGCTAAATCTTTTGCATTACCAGTTGCGTCTTGATAAACTGCTATTAAACATGGAACTCCAGAACCTTCTGTATAAGTTCTTCTAACCATATGGCCTGGGCCCTTTGGAGCACACATAAATACATCTACATCTGCCGGCGGAACAATTTGACCATAGTGGATATTAAATCCATGAGCAAAAACAAGCGCATTACCCTTTTCTAAATTTGGTGCAATTTCTGATTTATATACAGCTGCTTGTTTTTCATCTGGTAATAGTATCATTATAACATCTGCTAATTTTGCAGCTTCAGCTACAGTTAAAACTTCTAATCCAGCCTTTTCGGCTCTCTCTTTAGATTTACTTCCTTCATAAAGACCAACAACAACATCTACTCCGCTTTCCTTTAAGTTTAATGCATGAGCATGACCTTGGCTGCCATATCCTATTATTGCTACCTTTTTTCCCTCTAATAACTTTAAATTTGTATCTTTTTCATAATACATTTTTGCCATTTTACATCCCCCTAATTATTTATATTTTCTTCACTTATTATTTCATCAATTGCTGCACCTGGTGCAACCATTGGAAATACCTTTCTATCATTATCAACAACATAATCTATTACAACAGGACCCTTATTTTCTAATGCCTGTGTTAATACATCCTTTAAATCTTCTTTTCTAAAAACTCTATAGCCTCTACCGCCAAAAGCTTCTGCTAATTTAACAAAGTCAGTTGCCCTGTTTAAGGTTGTATAAGAATATCTTTCTTCATAGAATAAACTTTGCCATTGTCTTACCATCCCCAAGGAATTGTTATTAAAAATTATTACTATAATAGGTAAGTTATTTTTAACTGCAGTTACTAATTCATTGCAGTTCATTCCAAAACTCCCATCTCCAGCTATATTAATTACTCTTCTATCCTTTAAAGCAACTTGAGCCCCAATGGCTGCCCCAAGACCATATCCCATTGTTCCAAGTCCTCCAGAAGATATAAAGCTTCTAGGTTTCCTAAACTTATAATATTTAGCTGCCCACATCTGATGTTGTCCAACTTCTGTTGTTATTATAAAATTCCCATCATCAAATTCATCTAATTTTTTAAATAAAAATTCTGGTGTCAACTCCCCTGTATCTGTATCTTTTATCACATTTAATGACTTTAATTCCTCAACCTTTTCTAGCCATTCTTCATCTTTCTTTTCTTTAAGTAATGGAATAAGCCTTTGAAGAACAATTTTTAAATCCCCAATAATAAATGCATCAGCTTTAATATTCTTATTAATTTCAGCTGGATCTACATCTATATGAACTACCTTTGCATTTTTTATATGCTTTTGATTGCTTATAACTCTATCGTTAAATCTAGCACCTAAGCAAATTAATAGATCACACTTTGATGCTAAAATATTTGATGCTTTTGATCCGTGCATTCCAATCATTCCTGTATATAATGGATGCTCCTGTTGAAAAGCTGAAATTGCCATAAGAGATGTAGCTATTGGTGAATTAATTTTATTTACTAATTCAATAAGTTCATCATAAGCTCCTGAAGCCACTACTCCTCCCCCGGCATAGATGAAAGGATTTTTAGCCTCATTAATAAGTTTTGCAACCTTTTCTAAATCCTTTTCTGTTAAGTTTTTTACCTTTCTTTCTACTTTTTTAGGTATTAAAGGCTTGTATTCAGCTTTTTCAGCCGTAATATCTTTTGGTATATCTATAAGTACAGGCCCCGGTCTCCCCTCCTTAGCAATATAAAAGGCCTCTCTTATTATTTTTTGTAAATCCTTTATATCCTTAACTATATAGTTATACTTAGTTATTGGCATTGTTATTCCAGTTATATCGACTTCTTGAAAGCTGTCCTTTCCAAGCAGATTCCTTGGAACATTTCCTGTTATTGCAACCATAGGTATTGAATCCATATAAGCTGTAGCTATTCCTGTTACAAGATTTGTTGCCCCAGGGCCAGAAGTAGCTAAACAAACTCCAACCTTTCCCGTCGCCCTTGCATATCCATCAGCTGCATGAGCTGCCCCCTGCTCATGAGCCATTAAAATATGCCTTATCTTATCTTTGTATTTATATAATTCATCATATATATTTAAAACAGCCCCTCCTGGATATCCAAAAATGGTATCAACACCTTCATCCAAAAGGGATTTAACTAAAATTTCTGCCCCAGTTAAATACATAAAAGCCCCCCTTTTTATCAATTCACAATGAACAATAGAGAATTGTCCATTATTTTAATATTGCTCCTTTGCTTGATGAACTTACTAATTTTGAATATCTATATAAATACCCCTCTTTAATCTTTGGTTCAAAAGCTTTTAATCTTTTTCTTCTTTCTTCTAAAACTTCCTCTGGAACTAGCAGCTCTAGTTTACCATTTATAATATCTATTGATATTTTGTCTCCTTCTTCTACTAGCGCTATTACTCCCCCTTCAGCAGCCTCTGGTGCAACGTGTCCTATAGATGCTCCTCTTGTAGCTCCACTAAATCTTCCATCTGTTATCAAGGCTACATATTTATCTAAGCCCATTCCTGCAATTGCTGAGGTTGGTGACAGCATTTCCCTCATACCAGGTCCGCCTTTTGGTCCTTCATATCTAATGACTACAACATCACCCTTAACTATTTTCCTTGATAAAATAGCTTTTATTGCATCTTCTTCACTATCAAACACCCTTGCCGGTCCAGTATGAACCAGCATTTCTTCTAATACTGCTGACTTTTTAACTACTGCCCCTTCTTTAGCCAAGTTTCCTTTAAGAACTTTTATTCCTCCTATTTCACTATAAGGCTTATCTATAGGTCTTATAACATCATAATTTAAAACCTCTGCATCCTTAATATTTTCTCTATGGCTTTTTCCTGTAACTGTAATGCAGTCAAGAGCTATTAAATCCTTCTTTGAAAGTTCCTTAATTACTGCTTGAATGCCACCAGCCCAGTATAATTCCTCAATGTGGGTATCTGAAGCTGGCGCAAGTTTACATAAATTAGGTGTAATTTCTGATACCTTATCTATAATTTCATAATTTAACTCTATTTTTGCTTCATTAGCTATAGCTAATAAATGCAGAATACTATTGGTTGAGCATCCAAGGGCCATATCTACTTTAAGGGCATTAATTAATGCTGATTTTGTAACTATATCTCTTGGTTTTATATCTTCCTTAAGAATATTCATTATCTGCATTCCTGCCATCTTAGCTAGTCTAATTCTTTCTGAATAAACAGCTGGGATTGTACCATTGCCTGGTAGAGCTAACCCCAAAGCTTCTGACAAGCAATTCATTGAATTTGCAGTAAACATTCCAGAACAAGAACCACATGTAGGACAAGCATTATTTTCTAAATTTAACAAATCCCCTTTAGATATATTTCCACTCTCATAAGTTCCCACCGCTTCAAACATAGTTGAAAGAGATACTTCTTTTCCCTTAAATTTACCTGCTAACATTGGACCTCCGCTGACAAAAATCGATGGTATATTAAGCCTTAAAGCAGCCATTAACATCCCTGGAACGATTTTGTCACAGTTTGGAATAAACACTAAGGCATCAAATTGATGGGCCTTAGCCATACACTCTATAGAATCTGCAATTAATTCCCTAGTAGGTAATGAATATCTCATTCCCTCATGCCCCATTGCTATACCATCACATACTCCTATAGCTGGAAATATTATTGGAGTTCCGCCCTTCAGAAGGATGCCTTTTTTTACAGCTTCTGTTATCTTATCTAAATTAATATGGCCAGGAATTATATCATTTTGTGAAGTTACAATTCCTATTAAGGGTCTATCTATTTCTTCATCAGTCAATCCAGTTGCCTTAAGTAATGATCTATGAGGAGCCCTAGAAGCTCCTTTCTTTATTGCATCACTTCTCATAATAACACTTCCTTTAACTCAATATTTTTTCTAGTACAAGTTTTCCTATCTCCTTTGTTCCAACTAACTTATTTCCTTCACTCATAATATCTGCAGTCCTATAACCCTCTTCAAGGACACTAACAACTGCCTTTTCTATAGCTTTTGCTTCTTCTTCTAAATCAAAGCTATATCTAAGCATCATTGCAGCTGATAATATTGTTGCTAGAGGATTAGCTATTCCTTGACCAGCAATATCAGGTGCACTTCCATGGATTGGCTCATACATTCCTTTTTTGCCTTCTCCTAAGGATGCTGAAGGGAGCATACCTATTGAACCTGTTATCATACTAGCTTCGTCTGATAAAATATCACCAAACATATTGGAAGTAACAATTACATCAAATTGTTTTGGATTTCTTACAAGCTGCATTGCTGCATTATCAACATACATATGATTTACTTCTACCTCTGGATATTCCTTTGCCAATTCATCTATTACCTTTCTCCAAAGCCTTGAACTTTCCAGTATATTGGCCTTATCAATACTTGTTAGCTTTTTATTTCTTTTCATTGCTGTTTCAAAGGCAATTTTACCTATTCTTCTTACCTCATTTTCATTATATCTTTCAGTATCATAAGCTCCCTTAACACCATTAATTTCTTCTCTTCCTCTTTCACCAAAATATATGCCTCCTGTTAGTTCTCTAACAACGCATATATCTATTCCATCTCCTATAATTGAATCCTTAAGAGGTGATGCTTCCTTTAATGGGGCATATAAAAGAGCTGGTCTTAAATTACAATAAAGTCCAAGACCTCCCCTAAGACCTAATAAGGCTTGTTCAGGTCTTATTTTTGCATCAGGATTGTCCCATTTAGGTCCTCCTACAGCACCAAGTAAAACTGCATCTGCCTTTTTACAAGCTTCTAAAGTTTCTTCTGGAAGAGGTATACCCTTCTCGTCTATTGCACAACCTCCTGCTAAAAGATATTCATATTCAAACTTATGATTAAATTTATCCCCAACACAATTTAAAATATTCACAGTTTCTTCAACAACTTCTGGACCAATTCCATCTCCTGCTATTACAGCTATTTTATAATTCATTTTAATCCCCCCAACTATTCAGTTCACTGTTCACTATATTTTTTTGCTTATTACTTCTTACCTATCACTTCTTAACTCTAACTTATGCTTCTTACCCCAACTCCAAACTCCAAACTACTGACTAAATTAAGCTCCACACTCAACACTCCACACTCCAAACTAAATTTAGCTCCACACTCAACACTCCACACTCCAAACTAAATTTAGCTCCACACTCCAAACTCCAAACTACTAACTCCTAACTCCCAACTCCAAACTACTAACTCCTAACTCCTAACTCCTAACTGAATTATTCTTGTTTTTAATGTAATTCACTAGCCCATTTGAGTTTATTATTTCCTGCATAAATTCCGGGAAAGGTTCCCCTTGGTATTGTTCATTTTTTGTATGATTTGTTATTACTCCAGTTGTGAAGTCTATTTCTAGTTTGTCCCCTGCATCTATTTTATCTACAGCCTCTTCGCATTCTAAAATTGGAAGTCCAATATTTATAGCATTTCTATAGAATATTCTTGCGAAGGTTTTTGCAATAACACAACTTACTCCACTTTCTTTAATTGCTATTGGTGCATGTTCTCTTGAAGAGCCACATCCAAAATTTTTATTTGCAACGATAATATCTCCAGCTTCTACCTTTTTCACAAAATCTTTATCAATATCCTCCATACAGTGTCTGGCTAGTTCCTTTGGTTCTGATGTATTTAAATATCTTGCTGGAATAATTACATCTGTATCTACGTTATCTCCATATTTAAAAACTTTTCCTACTGCTTTCATTTATATCTCCCCCTTAAATTAACTCTGGATTTGTTATTTTTCCTGTTATTGCTGATGCTGCTGCAACTGCTGGACTTGCTAAGTAAACTTCTGATTCAACATGCCCCATTCTACCAACAAAATTTCTGTTGGTTGTTGATACAGCCCTTTCACCCTTTGCAAGTATTCCCATGTGGCCACCTAAACATGGTCCACAAGTTGGTGTAGAAACAACAGCTCCAGCTTCTACTAAATCCTTAATTATTCCTTCTTCTAAAGCTTGAAGATAAATTTTTTGAGTTCCAGGGAAGACTATACATCTCACTCCTTTTTTCACTTTCTTGCCTTTAAGTATATCTCTTGCAACTCTTAAATCTGATATTCTACCATTTGTGCAAGAACCTATAACTACCTGATCTATAACAACATCCCCAACTTCATCAATAGTTCTCGTATTATCTGGTAAATGTGGAAATGCAACTGTCGGTCTTAAGCTGCTTAAATCTATTTCATAAACCTCATCATATTCTGCATCTTCATCTGCTTCATAAACCTTATATTCTCTAGTTGAATGTTCTTTTAAATACTCAATTGTCTTTTCATCTACTGGAAAAATTCCATTTTTTCCACCAGCCTCAATTGCCATATTTGCCATTGTAAATCTATCATCCATTGATAAATATTGTATTCCGTCTCCTACAAACTCCATAGATTTATAAAGAGCTCCATCTACCCCAATCATTCCAATTATATGAAGAATAATATCTTTTCCACTTACCCATTTTGATGGTTTATTTCTGAGTACAAATTTTATTGCCGATGGAACTTTAAACCAGCACTTTCCTGTTGCCATACCAGCTGCCATATCTGTTGAGCCAATACCTGTTGAAAAAGCTCCTAGTGCTCCATAGGTACAAGTATGTGAATCTGCCCCAATTACCACATCTCCTGCAACTACCAAGCCCTTTTCAGGTATTAAGCAATGTTCTATTCCCATTTCACCTACTTCAAAGAAATTTGTAATTTCTTTTTCTTTTGCAAAGTTCCTTATGAACTTACATTGTTCCGCTGCCTTTATATCTTTATTAGGTGTAAAGTGGTCTGGAACTATAGCAACTTTATCTTTATCAAAAACTTCTTTAAAATTTAATTTTTGAAATTCCTTTACTGCTACAGGTGATGTTATATCATTACCTAGCACCAAATCCAATTTTGCCTCAATTAACTGTCCTGCCTTTACTTTATCTAGTCCTGCATGTGCTGCTAATATTTTTTGTGTCATTGTCATTCCCATTTGTTTTAGTCCCCCTTTTTAAAAATACGCTTTTAAATTTTTCTCCATATCTTTAATTAATTTATATTCCAAGGAGTCAACTAAGGCGGTCCAGCTTGCCTCAATTACATCCTTAGAAACCCCAACTGTTGTCCAATTTTCCCTGCCATCAGTAGATTCTATCAATACTCTTACCTTTGAACCTGTGGCACTTTTTGAATCTAAAACCCTTACCTTATAATCAACTAATCTTACTTCTTTCAGCTTTGGATAAAAACTTTCAAGAGCTTCCCTCAATGCCTTATCTAAGGCATTTACAGGTCCATCTCCCTGTGAAGCTGCAATTTTATTTTCATTATCCACTGTAATATTTACGATTGCTGTTGATGTGAAATCTTTATTATTAAAGGGCTGCTCGACTATCGTTTTGAAGTGATTTAACTTAAAGAAAGGTTTATATTTTCCTATGGTCTTCCTAATAAGAAGTTCTACAGTGCCCTCTGCACCTTCAAATTTATATCCCTCATACTCCAACTCTTTTAATCTATTTGTGACTTTAGTTACTTCTTCACTATCTCTTTCTATATTAGGAAATATCTTTTGAATTTCTTTTAATATCGTACTTCTGCCACTTACTTCTGAAATTAAGAATCTTCTATCATTTCCTATAAGTTCAGGATTTATATGTTCATAAGACTTTGCTGTTTTTGCTACCGCATCAATATGCATACCGCCTTTATGGGCAAAGGCTGACTCCCCAACATATGGCATATTGTCTGTAAGCTTAAGATTTGAAATTTCAGATATAAATCTTGCTGTTTTTGTTAACTTTGACAATTTTTCTTCCTCTATCACCCTATATCCCATTTTTAGCTGTAAAGTTGGAATTATTGATGATAAATTTGCATTCCCACATCTTTCTCCAAATCCAATAAAGGTACCTTGAATGTGATTTATTCCTTCTTCTACTGCTACTAATGAATTGGCCACTGCTAGTCCTATATCATTATGGCAATGAATTCCTATTCTTCCTCCGAGTTCTTCAACCACTTTCTTTAATATTTCTTTAATTTCTTTAGGAAGAGTTCCTCCATTTGTATCACATAAAACTATAACATCTGCACCAGCTTTTTTGGCTATTTTAATACATTTCATTGCATATTCCTTATTGCCTTTGTATCCATCAAAGAAATGCTCAGCATCAAATATAACTTCCTTATTTTTTTCCTTAACAAATTTTATTGAGTCAAAAATCATATTTAAATTTTCTTCTAAGGAAGTTTTTAAAATTTCTTCAACCTGAAAATCCCATGCCTTTCCGAATATCGCAACAGTTTCTGTATCTGCATCAATTAAACTTCTTAAATTTTTATCTTCTTCTACTTTAATATTTGCCTTTCTTGTTGCTCCAAAGGCTACAAGTCTTGAATTGCTAAGTTTTACCTCCTTTATCCGTTTAAAAAATTCCATATCCTTCGGATTTGATCCAGGATTTCCTGCTTCAATGTAACTGACCCCAATTTTATTTAAAGCTAAAGCAATCTTTATTTTATCTTCCAGCGAAAAGGAAATATCTTCACCTTGTGCCCCATCTCTCAAGGTTGAATCAAATATTTCTATTTTTTTATTGCTCATTGCCATCCCCCCAAAATACAAAATACAATTAACAATTAACAATAGATAATTTACTATTAATTCTCATATTTTCTTATGTCGTTATCGCCTCTTTCTAAGGCTGTTATACCTGTCCTTACCATTTCTACTATTCCATAGGATTGCATTAATTCTATTAAGGCGGAAACCTTATTTTCATCTCCAGTAAGTTCTATGGTTAAAGTCTGCTGTGCAACATCTATAATTTTGCATCTAAATATTTTTACTAACTCATTTATTTCTCCCCTTTTTTCTGGTGGAGCTTGTACTTTTATTAATAACAATTCCCTATATACAGAATTTTCTGACTTTAATTCGTATATTCTTAAAACATCCTCTAATTTATTAAGCTGTTTTGTAAATTGCTCTAAGACATCCTCATTTCCAGTTAAAGAAATTGTCATTCTTGATATTTCCTTATTTTCAGTACTTCCAACTGTTAAACTGTCAATATTAAAGCCCCTTCTAGAAAATAGCCCCCCTATTCTAGCTAACACCCCTGAAGAATTACGCACTAATACAGATAATATGTGACTTTCCAAATTATCACTCCCCCTTCCTAAAAAAGTGTATAAAAATACCACCTTCGATAATAAAAATCAATGGCGGTAATCATAACTCAACATTAAATTACTATCACCAGGTTCCAACAAACCCTTGCCTTTAACGGTGCTTACCGGTTATCTCTACTAATACCTTTATGTACTTTCAAGATTCTGCTCCAGAGTGATGCTTATTTAGTAAAGTATCCATTCACACCAGCCATGGACTCTCTGTAACTTTATTATCTAAATAAAGGTCTCCTTCATCGCATTTATAAAATTTAATATTTCTTATTCAGTTTTACTGTTGATAAAAATATTACACCTATTATCCACCTAAGTCAATCTTTTACAGAATTTTTAGAAAATCATTTTTTATCAGTCTTTTAAGGCTATATCATTTTAAATATTTCTTAATAAACAAAAGATTTTTATAATAATTTGATAATATTTTAAAATAAAATAATAAATTTATATTATAATATTAGCTTTATATTGATAAATTCTATATTAATCAAAAAAAAGAAGATTGCTTTCAATCTTCTTTTTTACAAAACTATAATATTAAATTTTACTCAATATTAAATCTACTAATTCATTAGCCATTCTATCTATTTCTTCTTGATTTTCGCCTTCCAGCATTACTCTAACTAAAGGTTCTGTACCTGAAGGTCTTATTAAAACCCTTCCAACTCCATTTAAGGATTCTTCTATCTTTTTTATAGCCTCAACTATTTCTTCATCTTCTAAATATATATTCTTTTTATCGTTAGGAACTTTTGCATTAACTAATACTTGAGGAAGCTCCTTCATTATTGAAGCTAATTCACTTAAAGCCTTATTTTCCTTCTTTCTTATAGCTGCAACTTGAAGAGCTGTAACTAGTCCATCACCAGTTGAGTTATGGTCTAAGAATATAATGTGTCCAGATTGTTCTCCTCCTAGAACATAGCCATCCTTAACCATTTCCTCTAAAACATATCTATCTCCAACCTTTGTTTTTATAACATTTATTCTTTCTCTTTTGCAAGCTATATCTAACCCTAGATTGCTCATTACTGTTACTACTAAAGTATCATCCTTTAGTTTTCCCAATTCTTTAAGATGTTTTGCGCACATCATTAATATAAAATCACCATGAACAAGGTTACCTTTTTCATCTACAGCTAAACATCTATCTGCATCACCATCAAAGGCAAAACCTAAATCGCATTTTTCTGCCACAACGTATTTTTGAAGTTCTTCTGGATGAGTAGAACCACAATTATCATTTATATTTGTTCCATCTGGTTTATTATAAATTACATGAACTTCTGCCCCTAATTTTTCAAAAGCTTTAACAGCTGCAATTGACGCAGCACCGTTTGCACAATCTAAGGCTATCTTTAATCCTTTAAAATCTACATCTATTGTTGAAATAGCATAATTTACATAATCATCTAATGCAGAAGATTTTATATAAGATCTTCCAAGTGCATTTCCTATTGGTGTAGGAACACCTTCAAAATTACTTTCTATTATTCTTTGTATTTCATCTTCTAATTCGTCCTTTAATTTATATCCATTATTATCAAAGAACTTAATACCATTATATTCTACAGGGTTGTGAGATGCTGATATCATAATTCCTGCATCTGCATTATATTCTCTTATTAAATGAGCAACAGCTGGTGTAGGAATTACTCCTAACATAACTGCTTCAGCTCCAACTGATAGTATTCCTGCAACTAAAGCAGCTTCTAACATATCACCTGAAATTCTTGTATCCTTAGCAACTAATATTTTAGGCTTATGAGTCCCCTCAGTTAATACATAAGCTCCAGCTCTACCTAAACCATAAGCTATTTCACAAGTTAACTCTGTATTTGCAATTCCCCTAACTCCGTCTGTTCCAAACATTCTATTCATATTTATACCTCACTTTTTACATATTTTTAGAAAAACTAATTTTGTTCTTTATTTTCTAATCTATCTAAAATTGTGTTATATCCACCAGTCCCATAATTTAAGCATTTATTAACTCTACTAATTGTAGCACTGCTTGCTCCAGTTTTTTCAGCTATTTCAGTATATACTCTTTTTTCCCTTAGCATTTTTGCTACAGCTAATCTTTGAGCTAAAGCCTTTAACTCATTTATTGTAGCAATATCTTCAAAAAAATCATAACATTCTTGTATGCTTTCAAGCTTAAGTACAGCCTCAAAAAGTAAGTCAAGTTCCTTACTTTTTAGCTTGCTTTCTACATTAACCAATAGTCTCACTCCCTTTTTCTTTGGACTACTTAATCCTACTAAATTATATCTATATTTTACTTAACTTACAACATTACAAGATATCTAATTTTGTATATTTTCTATATCTCTTAGATATTCTATCATATCTTCTTCTATCTTTTCTCTTAAGATTTCATAAACTTTTAAAGTGGGAGCTAACCATAACTCTCCAGTTCCATTATAAATATTTAAAAACTTTCCTTCGGATGAATCTCCTAATAAATTATTAGACAGTTTTTCTATTTCATGTTCTATGCTTCCGCTTCTTAAAAGAACCATATCTCCATTTATTTTTATAGAATCTCTATATATTTTACATTTTAATATTTCCTTATGTGAAACAGGAATTGTTATTAATGCTATTCCACTGCCTACTAACTTTAATTTATTTGAGTATTCCTCCAAGTAAGGATCCTTTAATTCTCTTAAACTCTCAATTTCAATTGAGTTCTCACAGGCACAAAAGGCTTTACTATCAATAATTATTTCTTCATCTTCTAATTCTAGTAATACAAAATTTTCAAAAGCTGCTTCTAAAAACACTTCTCCAGAACCCTCAATAACAGGTTTTAAATTTGTTTCCTTCATCATAATATTTGAAATTAATCTTTTTCCAATTCCAACAAAATTATTTTTACTTTCTATATTTATTTCTCCCTTATAATAACTTAACTTTCCAGGCTCAATTTTTATTTCACTATTATCAAGGATAATTCTTGCCTGCCTAAGTTTATTATTTGATTTTCTTATATAATCTAACTTCATTGATATTTTAGGATCTATATTCTCTCCTAACTCATCATACTCTAATATTTGAAAAATAGTGTCATTTCTCATTTCAGCTATCATTGTCATTTTATTACTTATGTTAAAAGATGTTCTCACAAAATCACCTCTTACTACATTTTACCATATTTTTCTATATTATAAGAACTTTTTCATTAACTTATATGTATATAAAATAAAAACTCTCTGCCCTTAGCAGGAGTTTTTATTCCTAATTATTGATTGGACTATATTTTTCTATTATTTTTTCTGCTACTTTTATTCCATCTACTGCTGCTGATATAATTCCTCCAGCATAGCCTGCCCCTTCTCCTGCTGGATATATTCCCTTTATTGATACACTTTCTAAATCATCATTTCTTTGTATTCTAACCGGGGCAGAAGTTCTTGTTTCTATACCGGTTAAAACAGCATCCTTATCCCCATAACCATTAATTCTTTTATCAAAAACTGGTATTGCTTCCTTCAAAGCTTCAATTACATATGATGGAAGGCATTTTCTTAAGTCTTCAAAAATATATCCGCCAGTGTAGCTTGGCTTTACTCTTCCAAGTTTAGTACTCACTCTATCTTCCATAAAATCCCCTAACAATTGAACAGGTGCCTTATATCCACCACCACCTAACTTATATGCCAAAGCCTCATAATGTCTTTGGAATTCCATTCCCCTTAAAGGTGAATCTCCTTCAAAATCCTCTGGCCTTACAGTAACAACTAAAGCTGAGTTAGCATTTTCTAAATCTCTTGTATGATAGCTCATTCCATTTGTAACTAGTCTATTTTCTTCAGAAGCTGCAGATACTACAACTCCTCCAGGACACATACAGAAAGAATATACTGCCCTATTTAATCTTTCACTTTGATAAGTTAATCTATACTCTGCCGCCTTTAGCTTTGGATGATTATACATATGTCCATATTGGCTTTTATTTATAACTTCTTGAAGATGCTCTATTCTTACTCCTATAGCAAAGGCCTTAGCTTCCATATAAATTTCATTTTTATAAAGCATTTCATAAGTATCTCTTGCACTATGACCAATTGCTAATATTAAATTGTCACACTCTATTTCTCTTTCATTAACAATTATGGATTTTAATTTTCCATTTTCATGTTTTATTTCTTCTAATTTATGTGAAAATAATACTTCTCCGCCTAATTCTATTATTCTATTTCTAATATTTTTAACTACTCCCTTTAATAAATCTGTTCCTACATGGGGCTTTGCTAAATATGCTATTTCCTCAGGTGCTCCTGCTTCTACTAGCTTTTTTAATACATAATCACATCTTTTATCCTTTATTCTAGTAGTCAATTTTCCATCCGAAAAGGCTCCTGCCCCACCTTCACCAAATTGTACATTTGAATCTACATTAAGCTCTCCTGTTTCCCAAAACTTATTAACAGTCTCAGTTCTTTTATCAACATCTTCTCCACGTTCAACAACAATTGGTTTATAACCATTTTCAGCTAAGGTCAATGCAGCAAATATTCCTGCTGGTCCAAAACCAACTACTACAGGCCTATTATTTAATTTTCTATCCCCAAACTTTACTACACCTTCATAATATGATTCTTCAAGTTTTATATCTTTATCCTTTAATCTTTTAACAAGAGCTTCTTCATTATTACAGTTTAGCTCAACATGATAAACAAGCTTTATATCACTTTTTCTTCTAGCATCTAAGCTCTCTTTTAATATTCTGAAATTTTTAATTTCCTTTTCTAATATTTTTAGCTTCTTAGCTGCTTTTTTAATTAAAACTTCCTTGTCTTCGTCTAATTTTAAAGAAATATTATTTATTCTAATTGTCATCCTTTTTTCCTCACTTTTCTTCAGTTTAGAATAGATAATTTAGTTTGGAGTTGGTAGTGTAGAGTGAAAATACAGTCTGGAGTTATCTCCACTCCTAACTCCTAACTCCACACTCCTAACTACTAACTCCTAACTAATTCATTCTCCCTGGTTCCTGTCTGTTTCTTGTGGACTTCCTTGGGTTGGTACTTCCGTTTTTTCCTTTGATATTTTAAAGCTTACTGCTTCTATATAATCTAAATTATATTCAGAAGTTATACCTTCAATAGTAATTACAGGAAGCTTTTCAAAAGAACCTTCTGTAGTATAAGAACTTAAATCTAAACTAGCATTGATATTGCTTTCATTAATATTATTTATATCCCTTTCATATCCACTAATTATAAGCTTTATTTTATCCACATTAGGGGTAAACTTCAATCCTTCTCCTAAGCCCTTAGTACTAAAGCTTACATTAAAATCTTTACTAATATATTTTATTACTTCTACAGTAACCCTTATATATTCTTCTCCTTCAGCTACAGTAGTGTTTTCCGGAACAATAATTTTAAGGAATACTTCTTTACTTTCTGTTATTGTTGATAAATCTAAGGACTCAGTTGAAAGTTCGTTTATTTTATCAATCACTTCCTTTGGCCCTAATAATTCCACTGTTTCTTTATTTTGTTTTAATGAACTAAGCTTTAGTTTATTTGGAAGCTCTCCAACAGTTGGAATATTCACTTTAACAGCTTTTCCCTTACTTACTTTTATTTCTACCTTTGCAGTTTCCTGTGATAAATTTATCCCTGTTAATTCTTTCCCTTCATCATCTATAGGAATAATTCTATATTCTGCTGAAATATTATCATAAACATCACTTAAATTGTCTTTCAAAACTAATTTATTCACCATATTTACATATGACTCTGCCCCACTTACCTTAACAGCTTCTGGACTAATAATTGCCGATGATGCAAAATATCCTTCTCTTGGAGTAACATTGATATTCGACTCTATCTTCATTGACTTCTCTATATAATTATCTATATTAATAGAAACGGTTAAAGCATTTGTATTTTTTATGTTTACTGAAACTGGATAGTCTATTATTGTCACTGGAACTTTATTTACACCCTTTTTCCATACATATTCAGCCAAATCTACTTGTACCTTAAAATCACTTTTCTTTATTTGGTTTATATCTGAAGTATTACCTTCGACCTTTAAAGAAACATATAATTCTTGCCCAGGCATTACTGCCAAGTTGGAAGATTTTAATGCATCTTCATTAATTAACTCAACTGGTATTTTGTTTATTTCTGTAGTTCTTATTTTATTTTCTACATTAGTTACATATATCCAAAGTGCTACAGACAATATAGTACAGATAATAATAATTATTCCTTTATCTTTTTTATCCTTATCCAAGATTTCACCCTCTCTCCAGCTGACTTAACATTATTCTTTTCTTTGTTTTTAAGAAGATTTAACAATATTATTCTTAATCTTTCAGCATCATAATTTCTTGTTAACTTTCCATTAATAGCTAGTGAAATTGTCCCAGTTTCTTCTGATACTACTATTATTATCGAATCAGACACTTCTGATAATCCTATAGCCGCCCTATGTCTTGTTCCCAATTTTTTATCTATTTTATCATTATTTGTTAAAGGCAAGACACATCCTGATGCAATAATTCTATCTTTTCTTATTATAGTTGCACCATCATGGAGAGGGGTATTAACTACAAATATATTCTCTAGCAAATTAGCTGAAATCTTTGCATCTAAAATAGTTCCCGTTCCTAATATTTCTCCTAATCCTGTTGCTTGTTCAATTACTAAAAGAGCTCCTGTTTTACTTTCTGACAAATTCTTAACTGCTGTAACTATTTCGTTTATTACTATGTTTCTTTCTTCTTGATCTTCTATATTATATACTTCATCAAAGGCTCTTCTTCCTATATGCTCTAATACTCTTCTAATTTCAGGCTGAAAAATGATAACTACTGATATTAATCCAACAGTTAATGTTTTATTTAATATAAAGTTAACAACCTCTAAATTTAACAAATAGCTTAAAGGGATTAAAAATACCATAAGCATTATTCCTTTTAATAATTGTTCAGCCCTAGTTCCCCTTATTAACATATAACCTTTATAAAATAAATAAGCAACAACAGCTATATCTAAAATTGATGATATTGATATATTTTTAATTGTATTTGTAATGAATATACTTATATCTTGCAAAAGAAGCTCCTCCTAATTTTCTATATATTCTAATTATACACCAAATTTATAATATCTAATTACATCACTTTAATACTTTTTCAATTTTAATTTAATTTTAATAATATTTGTTAATAAACTTTAATATATATATTTTTATGTAAAGGAATTTTTAAGGAGTGATAATTTTTGCACAGTTCTTACAATGTCTCTAATAAAATCGATAGAAATCTACTTATATGCATTTTTATCCTATTTTTATTTACATTTTTCTTGCTTATATACATTTACAATAATAGTCTTAACAAGGCCCCCTTAGTTATCATTACCAAAAGATTAAACACTATAAACGAAAAAGTTATAAAAAATTTTTCTAATAAGGAAGAAAATATAAATCTACTTAATGATAGTTTGGTAGAAAGCGTAGAAAGTCTAAAAATTCTTTCTGAAGAAATTGATAAAGATAAGTATAATTTTTTCTCTGAAAATAAGGAGTTACAATTATTATTAGATAACTGCATAGCATCCAATATATATCTATATGATAATTTAAATTATCTTATATCCAATTCCAAGAAGGTAAACTCTAATTACGATTTAAATAAATTTTTAACCCTTAAAGAAAACTGCATAAATTATTATTCTGAATTAAAGAAGCATTATAAACTAGATTTAAAATTTATAAACAAGTTAAATAGTTATACTAACGAATACTATAATTATTTAAATATAATTATTAAAAATAATAGAGATAAGGCCTTTAAGGAAAAACAAATAAATAAATTTATAATGAAACTTCAGGATTTAAATAATGAAATCGATTATTTAAATGAAGATCTAATGCCTGAAATAAATAAAATAAGAAAAGAAAAAGGAGATTTATCTGTAATTATAAATGATTTGTACAAAAAAGAAGAAAAACTTGTTTTTGCAAAAACTACATTACATTCTATATCTATACCAGAAGGCTATGATGATATATATGTAACTTTAAAAGAATATTTTAAGCTATACGAAATTTATTTATCTTCAATGAAGAATGCTGTTATTTATGAAAAAAGCTGTTCAAATTTTGATAAATATTCTGATGAAATAATGAAAAAATATAAGAATGCCTCCAAGAAAAGAGAAGATGCTCTAGAAATTTATTCTAGATATCTAAAATCTTTATAAAAATTAGTATTATTTTTTTTAACTTGGTAATACTAATTTCTGATTATTGTAACTAATAGGAGGTTAAAAATGAAGAATTTAAGAAAAGTATTAATCATTTGTACTCTCCTAATATTTTCAGCAGAAATAACTACTTTTGCTTCAACTAAAATTGAAAATCATAATATGGCTAATAATGAAAAGAATATAAATATAAATAATAAAATATTAAGTTATGCATCAACAGATGCAGATCAAGTAGTTGAGGTTTTTAACTATAATGATAATAAAATTTATATAACTGAAAATGATATTAATTTAATGGCACAAGTTGTTTATGCTGAAAGTAAAGGAGAGCCCTATGAGGGTAAGGTAGCTGTAGCTTCTGTTATTTTAAACAGAGTATTAAGCCCAGGTTTTCCAAATACCATAGAAGAGGTAATTTTTCAGCCAAATGCCTTTTCTTGTGTTATTGATGGAAAAATATCAGTTACCCCAACCCAAGAATGTTATGACGCTGTATATGATGCTATAAGAGGTAATGACCCTACAAATGAAGCATTATTCTTTTATAATCCAGAAACAGCAACCTGCTCATGGATGACAAATATAGAAAAAACACAAAGTACATCTATAGGCAGACACTTATTTTTTAATACAAAATAGCTTAGTACAAATTTTCATAAAAACTAAAAATCTATAATTAAAAAAGGAGCTGTTGCTGACAGCTCCTTTTTTAATATAAATCTTTATAATTCATCTTCTTTAAATTATTTTCTAAATTATATATTTTAAATTGTAAATTATAAACTTTTTTATTCAAAGGTTCCCTTTACTATAGCTTTTTCACCCTCAACCATAACTATTCCTTTTGCAATTACCATATCTATATCTAATGTATCCTCGTCAACTAAAACTAAATCTGCATCTTTTCCTTTTTCAATGCTTCCCTTATTTTTTAACCTTAATAATTTAGCAACATTTATAGTTATTACTTTTAAAGCTTTTTCTATTTCAATGTTATAAGTTTTTATTGCCTCCCTAACTTCTGAATAAAGACTGGATACTTTACATATCCCAAGACCGATTAACTTTTTATCTTCATTAAAAATAGGCATACTTCCATTTCCATCTGAAGAGAAAGTAACATTATCAATACTTAGTCCTTCCTTAACTATTATACTTAAAGCTTCACTAGCTCTTAATTCCTCAGGTTCTAAAAAATTAGGATCAAAACTTGTTGTTAAATCAATATATCCATCCTTTTTTACATATTCCTTTCCAACTTCAAATAATTTTCTGCTTCTATTAAGATGAGTAGGTAAAATTTGAGTTGTAGGAATATCAGTTTCTTCTATAAGCTTAAATAAACAATCAAGTTTTGCCTTTCCATCTCCTAAATGAACATTAACTATTCCTGCTTTACCAGATAAAATTCCTCCAACCCTAGCACTAGAAACAGTTTTTATAAACTCATTAAAACTAGCATAAGAACTTCTATGATCTGAAAGTGCTACTTCTCCAACTCCAATTATATTTTCTACAAGCATTAAATCTGATTTAATACTGCTGGTTAAGGTTTTTACTGGTATTTCATAGGAACCTGTATAACAATAAGCTGTTATACCTTCTTCTGTCAGTGCTCTAGCCTTAGCCACTAAACTTGCCATATCCCTGCATACTCCATCTGTACCTATGCATCCAACTACAGTTGTAATTCCAGCTTTCGTTAGCTCAGTCAGAGGTATTTCTGGGGTTCTAGTCTTAAATCCCCCTTCACCTCCACCTCCTATTATATGAACATGATTATCTATAAAACCTGGGAAAAGTAATTTACCACTCCCATCAATAATATTAATATTTATAAAATCTGTTGGAATTTTTATATTATCATAAATTCCTTCTATTTTATCTCCACATAATACTACATCTTTTTTTCCTTGATAGGAAGGGGAGTAAACTTTTATGCCTTTTATTATAGTTAGCATTTTATCAACTCCTATAATCAGTTGTTTAGTATTGCCTTTATATTTTGATTGTTGTAAATAGATTTAGGATATTTTTTTACTAATTCGCTTGCATATTTTTTACTTTCTTTAATATCAATATCCTTATAAATTAAAGCTATTCTATAATAAGCTTCCTGACTATAATTACCATAGTCATACGCCGATAAATATTGCTCGTAATATTTTATGGAATTTTCCACTTCATTAAGCCTATCACAAGAAGAAGCTAATAGGAATAATATATCGTCATGTAAATGATGGTTTTCTGCTAAATTTAAGGTTAATATTAATAACTCTTTAGCTCCCTTATAATTTTTTTCTTCAAAGTAGCTGCTTGCTTTTTCATAATTATTTTGAATTTCTTTATTAGTCAAAGGAGGAACTTCATTTTCTTCTTTTAAATTATCGCTTTCTTCCTTATTATTCTCCTCAGCAGCCTTATTATTCTCTTTTATTTCTTTGTTACTATCTTCCTCTTCCTTATTTTCAGCTTTGCTATTATCTTCATAGCTTATTTCTTTCTTTTCCAAACTTATGATTTTATTTATTAAACCACTTTTATAGCCTATTGTTGTTACCGTCATAATAAAAATTAATAATAATAGTGGAACAAATATTTTTTTATTAGATTTTACTTCTAAAACTTCATTAATTTCTTTATATATTCTTTTTGCTGTTGAATTATTTTTATCTATGGATAGAACCTTATTTAAATATAATTTACTACTATCATAATCTCCTTTTCTTAAATAACATAAGGCTAATAAATTATTTACTTTTATAAAATTGAAATCACTTTCATTACATATTAAAAGTTTTTCTATAGCTTCATTTATTGATAAATTATTCACTAATTTTTCTGCTTCTATAAATAGCTTTTCCCTAACTTCATCTTTATAGGCATCATTTAAATAAGTTTTTGATATTGGATCATTATTATAATCCTTATTAATTTTCCAGCTTGCAATAGCACCATCTAAATCTCCTTTTAGATATAAAAGAAGTCCCTTTAAATTTAAAATATTTGAATTTCTTAAATTAAGAGAAATACCCTCTTCACATACTTCTAAAGCTTTATCTATTTCACCTTTATTATATAAACTCAAAGCCTTATTATAATATTTTTTATTTTCGTCCCTCATAATTACCTCTTTATAAAAATAATATTGACTTAGCTACAAATATCATTATTTCTATTATCGTATTTTTTATTTACTTCTTTAAATATAAAAAAAGAAGATTGATAGCAATCTTCTTTTTTTATATTTATTATTCTTGTTCTAAAATTATCTTCTTAGCAGCTAATATTGATGTTGCACTCATTGAGAATTCATCAAGTCCATATTCAACTAATGTTGGAATAGCATTTTCGTCTCCTGCCATTTCTCCGCACATTCCAACCCATTTTCCATGTTTATGTGCTCCATCTATAGTCATCTTTATCAATCTTAATACTGATGGATGCATTGGATTGTAAAGATATGATACCTTTTCACTCATTCTATCTGCAGCTAAAGTATATTGAATTAAGTCGTTAGTTCCGATTGAGAAGAAATCAACATATTTAGCTAATTCATCAGCATATACAGCAGCTGCTGGTATTTCAACCATTATACCCCATTCTATATCTTCTGAGTAAGGAATTCCTTCAGCTCTTAATTCAGCCTTGCATTCTTCAACAAAAGCTTTAGCTTGTTGGAATTCTTCTAATCCAGAAATCATTGGGAACATTACTGCTAGTTGTCCATATACTGACGCTCTTAATAATGCTCTTATTTGAACTCTAAATATATCTTTTCTATCTAAGCATAATCTTATAGCTCTATAACCTAAGAATGGATTCATTTCTTTTGGTAATGGTAAATATGGTAGAGTTTTGTCTCCTCCGATATCAAGAGTTCTTATAACTACTTTTTTATCTTTCATTATTTCAAGAACCTTCTTATATGCTTCAAATTGTTCTTCTTCTGTTGGAGCAGAATCTCTATCCATATATAAGAATTCAGTTCTAAATAATCCTATTCCATCTCCACCATTTGCTAAAACAGCTTCAGCATCTGCTGGTGATCCTATGTTTCCGCAAACCTCTATTCTCTTGCCTGACTTAGTTACTGTTTTTACTTCAATAAGTTTCTTTAATTCTTCTTGTTCTTTTAAGAATTTATCTCTTTTAGCTGTATATTCATCAATAACTGATTGCTCAGGATTTATTATACAAATTCCTTCAATACCATCTAATATTACTGTATCTCCATTTTTAACTGATGTTGTTATGTCTTTAAGTCCTACTATTGCTGGTATTTCTAAAGTTCTTGCCATAATAGCTGAGTGAGATGTTCTTCCGCCTATGTTTGTTAAGAAGCCAATAACTTTACTTCTATCTAGTTGAGCTGTATCTGATGGTGTTAAATCATGTGCAACAATAACAGTATTTTCTTCAACTGATGCTAAAGAGTTATCTCCTTTTCCTGCTAAGTTTGCAATAATTCTCTTTGAAACATCCTTTATGTCAGCAGCTCTTTCTTTCATATATTCATCTTCCATAGCTTCAAATATCATTACAAAAGTATTTGTAACATTTTCAACTGCCTTCATAGCGTTTACACTATTTGCTTCTATTTCAGCTAACATACCACCAGTAAATTCTGGGTCATCTAATAAGGTTAGATGCGCTTCAAAAACTTGTGCTTCATGTTCGCCAATTTCTGCTAGAGTTTTTTCTTTAATAGCTGTTAGTTGTTCCTTTGCCTTATCTAAAGCTTTTTGCAGAGCTTCTTTTTCTGCTTCTACATTAGTTACTTTAGCATCTGTTATTACTATTTCTTCATGTTCTTGTATAAATACTTTTCCTATTGCATAACCCTTAGATGCAGCTATACCTTTTTTCATTACTGAAATTCCTCCTTAAAATTAGCTATAAAATAAAAAATTATATTAAGTACTCATCCTATTTCAAATCATACTGAACTAATTATATCATATTTTCAATATATGTTAACAATAAATATTCAGATTTTTTATAATTTTTTCGTTTTTTGTCTTAAAAATTTGTAATTTCCAGGGGTTTTTTTACTTAAGTATTATTTTTTGAAAAAAATATGTAATTTTTTTCTATATTTTGCAGCTATTATTTTATAAATCATCAATCAAGGCCGCTGCCTTGGCATAAGCTGTGGATCTAGCCTCAAAAAAGTCTGTTTTTACAGAATTTGAATCAGCTAGTATATCTACCCATTTAGCCGGATTTTCATTATATCCTTCATATATATAACCAAAGCCAATAGCCTTCATTCTTATATTACCTAGGTATTTTATATAGTTAGTTATTAGATCCTTATTTATACCTTGAATTTTATCGCCTATAACATAATGGCCCCATTCTATTTCGTTTTTTACTCCTTCTTTCATCATTTCTACTAATTCTTTTTTAATATCCTCAGTAAATATTTCGGGATTTTCATTTTGTAATTCTTTTAATATGTTTCTAAACAACCAAAGATGGGTATTTTCATCTCTATTTATATATCTAATTACTTGAGCAGAACCTGGCATTTTTTTATTTCTTTCTAAATTATAGAAGAACATAAAGCCTGAATAAAAATATATTCCCTCAAGGATATAATTTGCCATTATAGTTTTTAATAAGTTTTCAGTATTAGGATTATTAATAAAATTATTATATAAATCTCCAATAAATTTATTTCTCTTTAATAAAATCTCATCATCTTTCCATTGGTAAAGAATTTCATTTCTTTTTTCTGGTGAACAGATAGTATCTAACATATAACTATAACTTTGTGAATGGACAGCTTCCTGGAAGGCCTGAATTGTTAAGCATAGATTTATTTCACTTGCAGTTATATAGTTATTTATGTTAGATAAATTTGCTGTCTGTATTGAATCTAAAAAGATTAAGAATGATAGTATCTTATCGTATGCAATTCTTTCCTCTTCTGTAAGCTTATCATTATAATCTTTTAAATCTTGAGCTAGATTTATTTCTTCTGGTATCCAAAAGTTGTTCATTCCCTGCCTGTACCAGTTTGAAACCCAAGTATACTTCATGTTATTAAAGTCATTTAAATTTGTAGTATTCCCATTTATAATTCTTTTTTTTGATATCTCTATATCTCCAAATTCATTAAATAACGGCTTCTTATTTACATCCATCTTATTTTCCCCCTTATTCAATAGACAATTTTTATGCAGAACAGCTTTCACAATCGCTTACTGATAAAGATTTAGACCTTACGTAATATATTGATTTTACACCAACCTTGCAAGCTTCTATATATAAATTCATTATTTGTCTCATAGTATAATTATTTGTAATATAAAGATTGAAGGACTGTCCTTGATCTATATGTCTTTGTCTAATTCCATTAATTTGAACAGACCACTTTTGATCTATATTGTAAGCTGAATTATAGTACCAGTAATTTCTTTCATTTAAATTTGGTGCAGTTTTTGGAATTATGCTTCCCTTCTTTTCTTCCAGCCAAAACCTTAAAATTACCGGATCTACACCTTCTGATGTTCCTGCAATAGTTGCTGTTGAACCATTAGGAGCAATTGCAATTAAATAACCATTTCTCATTCCATATTTCTTTACTTCTTCTCTTAATTTATTCCATTCTTCTGATTTATATCCCCTAAGTTCAAAGTACTCTCCAGTTTCCCAATCTGAACCTCCAAAATAAGAATAAGCTCCCTTTTCCTTTGCAATATTATTACTTGCCTTTATAGCATAATAATTTATTTTTTCATAAACTTTATCTGCAAATTCCTTATGTTTTTCATCAGTCCAATGAATCATATTATTTACAAGCATATGATGATATCCACTTGTTCCTAATCCTATTGATCTGTATCTTTTATTTGTTACCTCTGCAAAAGGAACTGCATAATAATTTAAATCAATAACATTATCCATTGCTCTTATCTGCGTCTCTACTACATAGGATAATTCCTCGTCATTATTTACATCTACATTTCCTAAAACAATTGAAGAGAGATTACATACAACAAAATCTCCTGCTTTAGTTTTTTCTATAATTACCTTATCTCCACTTTCATCTATTATTTCTGCCTGCTGAATGTCCATAGGACTCATATTTTGCATTATTTCAGTGCAAAGATTTGAGGAATATATCATACCTTTATGCTTATTTGGATTCATTTTATTTACTGTATCTCTAAAGAAAGCAAAAGGTGTGCCTGTTTCTGCTGCACTTTTTATTATAAGTCTTACTATATCTTTAACTGACATAACTCTTTTGCTTATTCTGTCATCCTCTACACATTCGTAATATCTCTTTTCCCACTCTTCCCCATAATAATCTTCTAGTGAATATCCTTTAACTAATTTAATTTCATGTGGACACATCATATACCAATCAGCATCTATATCATTTTCTGCAAGCCTCCAAAATAAATCTGGATAGCATATTCCTGGGAAAACATCATGTGCTTTCTTTCTGTCATCGCCATTATTTGTTTTTATTTGAAGAAAATCAGGTATATCTTTATGCCATATGTCTAACCATATTGCCACTGAACCATTTCTAACACCTAATTGATCTACTGCTATAGCTGTATCATTAAATAGTTTTATCCATGGTATAACTCCTCCAGAAGCTCCTTTAAACCCTCTTATTGGCGAACCAGATGCCCTAACCTTTCCTATGTATATGCCCATTCCTCCACCAAATTTTGATACTTCTGCAAAGTTATCTAAAGACTTATAAATTCCCTTTAAACTATCATCTATAGAATCTATAAAGCAGGAACTTAACTGATAGAAGGGTTTTCTTGCATTTGACATAGTAGGAGTTGCCATTGTTGCTTTTAAAGAACTTAAAACATTATAAAACCTCTTTGCCCATTCTACCCTTATTTCTTTTTTCTCTGGAATTGCTAAATGCATGGCTATTCCCATAAACATCTGCTGAGGCAGTTCTAATAGGCTTCTATCATAATCTTGAATTAGATATCTGCTCGCTAAAAGATTAATGCCGCTATAAGTAAAAAGGAAATCTCTCTCTGGCTTGATTTCTTTTTCTAACTCTAAAATCTCCTCCTTACTGTAATTTTCTAGTATATATTTTCCATAAAGGCCCTTCTCTGTTAAATCAGAAATAAATTCATATAAATTACTATACAGATTTTTTTCTTCTAAAATACCTCTTTTTTCTTTAATATTGTCATAAATCTTAAGGACAAATAATTTCGATGCTGCAAATTGCCAGTCTGGTTCCATATCAGATGTTAATTCTAATGCTGTCTGCATTACTGAATCTCTTATTTCTTCATTGGTCATATTTGGTCTAATTATATTTATTAGTGCTTTCCTAAGTTTTTCTTCTGTATATATCCCCCTATTGCCGTCAATACCCTCTAATGCTAGCTTACAAATACTATTTAAATAATCCATTACAATTCCCCCTACAATATATAGTATATTATTGTCAATTCAACCACAATTCACATACAACATATTGATATTATAGTTTTATTTTTCTCCTTTGTAAAATAGGATAAATTATCCCAATATAAAGAGAAATGGAGATATTAATTAATATCTCCATTTCCCTTTAATTATTACTTATTGATAATTTTTATCTTTTACTAACTTTTCTTTCCATTCTTCTTCTTTAAAACCAACTAAGACTGTATCACCATCAACAAGAATTGGTCTTTTTACTAACATTCCATTTGATGATAATATATCAAGTAATTCTTCTTCTCCAAGAGTTTTTACTTTATCTTTTAACTGCATTTCCCTATATAAAACTCCTGAGGTATTGAAAAACTTATTTATTTTAAGACCACTCTTATTTAACCATTCTTTTAATTCTTCCTTTGTTGGGTTTTCTTCTGCTATATTTCTATCTATAAATTCTACCTTATTTTCTTGCAAAAACTTTTTAGCCCTTTTACAAGTTGTGCATTTTGGATATTCTATAAATAATACTGCCATATTTATCCTCCTTTTACTCCTTTGGCAAAATAATAAATATTTTAAACATATCTCCTTCAATTGCAATATTAATGCTTCCATTATGAAGCTCAACTATGCTTTTTGATATTGCTAAGCCTAAGCCAGAACCTTCAACAGAAGAATTTCTAGATTTATCTGCTCTTGCAAATCTTTCAAACATTTCTTCACCATTAAAATTCATTTCATAATTTGCAATATTTTTAAAAGCTACTTCTACTGAATTTTCTTTATCAATTACATCTACATATACTCTTGTATTAGGCAAGGAATATTTTAAAGCATTTACTATTATATTTTCAAATACTCTAGATATCAGGTTTCCATCTAAATCAAGAAATATTTCTTCTGCGTTAGTATTAACTTTAAATTCTATTTTCTTTTCTTCATATAAACTAGAATATTCCCCAACTCCTTGATGAATTAGTGAAATTATATCTAATTTTGACTTTTCAATCTTCATTTTTCCGCTATTTAATTTTGAAACTTCGAAAAGATCTTCTATTAAGGTTTGCAGTCTCTTCGAATTTTTTTCTAATATCTTTAAATAATCTATTCTTTCTTGCTCTGTGATATTTTTATTATTTAATATATTAACATAATTTATTATTGATGTAAGGGGGGTTTTTAAATCATGGGATACACTTGATATTAATTCAGTCTTTATTTTTTCATTTTTAACTTGTTCCTTTAAAGCTATCTTGTATCCAGTTTTCATCTTATTTATATTCTCTACTAATTCCCTTACTTCCCTTTCTCCTATATCATCAATAGTATAATCAAAATCCCCTGAATAAATCTTTTTTAAGCCATCATTAATTATTGATATATCTAAACTTTTCTTTAAAGAATACAAAACAGTTACTAATGGAATAAGAATTAATATCAAGGTTCCCTTAAATGGATATCTAGTAAGAAATGTAACTAATATATTTTCATTTTTTATTCCTGCAACTAAATATAAATAAATTAATATAACTCCTATGGCTATTCCAAAGGATAATAGTATTTTATTTCTAGTATTTCTATACTTCAATCCATATTTTAAAACATAAAATAAATTTTTAAACACTCTTATTTCTAAATGAATATTGTTTCTATTAAATAGTAAATTTATAATAAGTTTTAGTCCTAATAAAGCTGTAATTATTGTAGCAGTAATAAGAACCTTTGCTGTAATTGATTCTGTTTTTATAAGATAAAAATATACTGATGGATCTCTATAATAAATTTCTATATAATCCTTTATATTAGAATAATTAAAATTTTTAAATTCCATAATGGATTTTTCTGTATTTCCGTTTCCTAAGCTTTCTAGGCTTGTTTTCACATAGTAATTATTATTTTCTTCATTATTTATTTTTACTGATACATATCCATATTCCTTTAAATATTCCTCTGTTTCTTTCTCTATTAATTCTCTTGTTGTATTTTCAGCATGAATACTTTCAAATAAATCCTTATCATTTGTTGTGTATTCCCCTGTTTTTTTATTAATCAATATATAAAATATATTGCTATAATTAGAAGGACCTATAAATCTTTCATTATCATATTTTATATCACTTATATCGGCAAGATTATTTGAATTTGTATAGATATATTTTGAAAGATCTTGACTTTCGTAATATATCATTCCCTTAATATATTTTTCCTTATTAAACAAGGCATCAAAGGTTCCTGCTCCAATTTCGACAAATTCATTATTTAGAGCCTGATAATATCCTATAAATACCGTTGGCAGTAAAAATAGAAAAATTAATATTTCTATTCCCCATATACCTGTTAAATAGTTTTTTATCTTACTTTTCAATTTTATATCCAACTCCCCAAACAACTTTTATATATTCTGGATCTTTTGTATTTATTTCTATTTTTTCTCTTATTCTTCTTATATGAACAGTTACTGTATTTTCGCTTCTATAAAAAGGCTCTTCCCATACCTTTTCATATATTTCTTTTATTGAGAATACCCTTCCTAAATTAGAAGCCAATAGTTTTAATATTTTAAATTCTGTTGCTGTAACTTTTATCTCTTCGCCTCTTAAATAAACAGTTTTTTCTTTATTATTTATTACAAGATCCCTAACTGTTATTATGTCTTTATTTTCCCCTTCTATTTCTAAAGGCTTCTCATATCTTCTAAGCTGTGATTTTACCCTTGCTACAAGCTCTAAATTATTAAATGGTTTTGCTATGTAATCATCTGCCCCAACATTTAACCCTAATATTTTGTCACTATCCTCTCCCTTGGCAGAAAGCATTATTATTGGTAAATTTCTTTTTTCTCTAATTTTTAGACAAGTTTGTATTCCATCCATTTTAGGCATCATAATATCTAAGATTATAAGATGCACTTTTTCTTTTTCCAATATTTCAAGAGCTTCTACACCATCTCCCGCCTTAAATACCTTTATTCCTTCTCCTCTTAAATATATTTCTATTGCATCCCTTATTTCTCTTTCATCGTCTACAACTAATACGTTAAACATATTATTCACCTCTTAAGTATATTATTTTATTAATATAGCATTCTATAAATATAATATCTTATATCATGTTAATTTTCTAAGGGCAATAATTACAATTTTATTAATTATCTAAGATTAAATTTATAATTTTTTATTAACATATTTTTATATTTGATATATAATGCTTTATGTACATCAACAAAGAAATAGAGGAATTGATATGTTAATGAAATTTAAGATTAATAAACATATGATTATGGATTTTATATTCATTACTTTTGGCTGTTTTATAGCCTCAACAGGTATAAATTTATTCCTTGTTAATGCAGAACTTTTAAGTGGTGGCGTAACTGGTATAGCCCTTATTTTGCAATACTTGTTTAATATACCATCTGGTATTTCTATTTTTGTTATAAATATACCATTAATCTTCTTAAGTTATAAATTACTTAACAGAAGGTTTACTATTTATACAACTATCGGAATGACAGCTTCATCACTTTTTCTTGTATTTACAAATAATATACCAGACTTATTTAAAATAGAGGATTTATTGATTTACTGCATCTATGGCGGAGTTCTATGTGGATTAGGCTATGGATTAGTCTTTTCTAGAAATGGATCAACAGGCGGACTCGACATTGTATCAATGATTCTAAGAAAGAGAAATTCTAATTTAGAAATTGGAAAGTTAGGCTTTACATTTAATATTTTTATTATACTTCTAGCAGCAATTATATTTGACCCTTCAAAGGCCTTATATACCTTGATATTTATTTATATACAGTCTACAGTTTTAGATAAGGTTATTAACGGATTTAATAGTAAAAAACTTTTATTAATTCTAACTGATAAGGAAGAAGAAGTTATTAAATATGTTATAAAGGACATGAATAGGGGAGTTACTTCCTTAATTGCTGAGGGGGAATATACTCATAATCTTAAAAAAATGCTTTATGTAGCTGTAACATCTCCTCAAATGGTTCGTTTAAAGAGAAAAATATTAATGATAGATCCAAATGCCTTCATTACAATAATAGATGTTTCTGAAGTAAGTGGAAAAGGCTTTTACGGAATTTAAGTAATAATTCAGCTTGTCTGAATCATTACTTTTTTTATTGCTATAATAGAACCAAATATTACTCTTTTTTATAGCAGTCGCTTTTCTATGAAATTAATAAATTATTTATTATTACATAAAAAAAGACAAGATTTATCGCAGCTAATTAATCTTGTCTTTTTATAGTATTTCCTAGGAAATTTTTTAGATTTCTTTTTCCTATGCTTTTTTCTCAATTTCTTCAAAATATCTTTCTAAACCTAAAGAAATTCCTTTTACAATTAAATTTTGATGTTCTTCTGTTTGAAGCTTCCTTTCTTCTTCAGGATTTGATAAGAATCCACATTCTATAAGAATTGAAGCTCCATCATAATCATCTCTTAGTATTAAGTAATCATCTCCAGAAGGCTTTGATACCCTCTTGTTATTATCCTTTATTGTTTCTTTCAAGGCTTCTTGCACATGATTAGCTAGCAATTGACTCTTATCATTTGCTGAATACCAAACTTGTGCACCATAACATTTTGACTGAGGAAACATATTTTGATGAATTGAAATAAATACATGACAATTTGTTTCTTTTTTCATTTCCCTTCTTTTTTTAAGGTCTTCCCTCTTCTTTTCTCTAACTGTTTTTCCTTGAGAGTATAAACCTTCATCTGTCTCTCTTGTTAAATAAACCTTATAGCCTTCCTTTTCTAAAGCATCCCTTAATTTTAAGCTTATTTGAAGGTTTAAATCCTTTTCTAAGGGACCTGATTTAGTTGAAGCTCCTCCATCTATACCTCCATGACCTGGATCAATAAGTATTATTTTTCCTTCCTTTTCTAAAGCATTTATTTTCACTGGAAAAATACAAAATAAAAACAACAAAATTAATGATAATACTATCTTTAACTTTTTCATTAGCTTTCCTCCATGATAATAATATAGATAATCTAAAAATTATTATCTCCAGATGAAGCTAATTTATTTATTAAAATCTTCAAATTAAGTAAAATCTCTAATTACCTTAGATACAACCTTTATATCATTAAAATACTCTGGTTCTGAGGTAGATGCTATGGCGATTATCTTTCCAATGCCTGCTCTTTCTGCAGCCATTATTCCTGACTTAGCATCTTCAAAAACCAGGCAATCCTTTGTTTCAAGATTTATAATTTGAGCAGCTTTCAAATATATATCTGGATTAGGTTTACCTTTTATAGTTCCATCGTGTAAACTACCTTTTCAAGATCAAACCATCTATCCAAATTTAAATTTTCAAAGAAAAATTCTACTCTACCATGCACTCTTTCTTTAAACTCTTCATCACTGACATCTCTTCCTGTCATTTTTTTTAATATACATTCTCCATGCCTTTTCCTGCTTATCAGAATCAAAAAACATAGTTCCATTAAAATCGAAAATTACACCCTTCATAATAACCTCCCATAAAATTACTGTACTTACTTTTATTATAGCATATAAATTCTAAAGACATTTTTTTATTAACTTCACTATAAGTTTTGAATTTCTTTTAATTAATTGTTAAATTATTAATATAATTTGTATAATATTTAACAAATTTTAAATTTTTATGAATTATTGATTATTAGTGCAGTAAACGTTATAATAATTATAGAGCCTGTCCTATTTAATTTTATTTTAAACTATAAATTATTAAGATTTTTATAATACGCTTATTTTTTTAACAATATTAGTTATATTTTTAACAATATTGCTTATTTAAATAAAATTTTATGTTGAGGTGAGAATTTATGAAAGGTTTTGCAATGTTAGGAATAGGAAAGGTTGGCTGGATTGAAAAGGAACGTCCTTCATGTGGCCCTCTAGATGCTATTGTCAGGCCGTTAGCTGTTTCTCCTTGTACTTCTGATATCCACACTGTATGGGAAGGTGCCATTGGAGAAAGACATAATATGATATTAGGTCATGAAGCTGTAGGAGAAGTTGTAGAAGTAGGTAGTCTTGTTAAGGACTTTAAAGCAGGAGATAGAGTTCTTATTGCTGCTATTACTCCTGATTGGTCTACAGTAGAATCTCAAGCTGGTTATTCAATGCATTCTGGAGGAATGCTATCAGGATGGAAATTTTCTAATTTTAAGGATGGGGTTTTCGCTGAATTCTTCCATGTAAATGACGCTGACGGAAACTTAGCTCACTTACCAGATGGCCTTGATTTAGAAAGTGCAGTTATGTTAGCAGATATGGTTCCAACAGGATTACATGGAGCAGAATTAGCTGATATTCAATTTGGTGATACTGTATGTGTTATAGGAATTGGACCTGTTGGTCTTATGTCTGTTGCTGGGGCTACTATAAGAGGATCTTCTGAAATTTTTGCAGTTGGTTCACGTCCAAATTGTGTAGAATTAGCTAAGGAATTTGGTGCAACCCAAATAATCAACTATAAAAATGGTGATATAGTTGAACAAGTTATGAAGCTAACTAATGGAAAGGGAGTTGACAAGGTTATTATTGCTGGTGGAGATGGAGAAAACACCTTTGCTCAAGCAATTAAAATGTTGAAAGCTGGTGGAAAAATAGGTAATGTTAATTATCTAGGCTCTGGAGAAAATGTATTAATACCAAGAGCTGAATGGGGCTGTGGTATGGGACACAAAACTATTTCAGGTGGACTTATGCCTGGTGGAAGATTAAGAATGGAAAAACTTGCAGCCTTAGTTTTATCAAAAAGAATTACACCAGCTAAATTAATAACTCATAGATTCCATGGATTTGAGCATATAGAAGAAGCATTATTACTTATGAAAGATAAACCAAAGGATTTAATTAAACCTATAGTATTTATAGAATAGTATAAAAAACCCGCAAACATAAAGTTTGTGGGTTTTTTGAGTTGCAAATACTATCTCTTTGAGAATTGTGGAGCTCTTCTTGCTTTCTTAAGACCGTATTTCTTTCTTTCCTTCATTCTTGGGTCTCTTGTAACGAATCCAGCTTTCTTTAATTCTGGCTTTAAGCTTTCATCTGATTTAATTAATGCTCTTGTTATTCCGTGTCTGATAGCTCCTGCTTGACCTGTGAATCCACCACCGTGAACATTAACTAAAACATCAAATTTGTCCTTAGTTCCTGTTAAAACTAATGGTTGGTTAACGATCATTCTTAATGTTTCTAAACCGAAATAGTTATCTATTTCTCTATTGTTTATAATAACTCTACCACTTCCTGGTACTAGTCTAACTCTTGCAACTGATTTTTTTCTTCTTCCAGTTCCCATGTATTGAACTTTTGACATTTCTATTCCTCCTCCCGAGCGTGTACTATTAGTACTTTAATTCAAGTACTTCTGGTTTTTGAGCTTGATGTCCGTGCTCAGCACCTCTATATACTTTTAATTTTTTAAGCATTTTTCTTCCTAATACGCCACTTGGAAGCATTCTTCTTACAGCTTCTTCGAAAGCGAATTCTGGCTTCTTAGCTAACACTTCTCTATATGGAGTTTCTTTTAATCCACCTGGATATAGACTGTGTTTTCTCATCATTTTTTGATCTAACTTATTTCCAGTTAAAACAACTTTTTCTGCATTGATTACTATAACGAAATCTCCGCAATCAACATTTGGTGTAAATGTTGGCTTATTTTTTCCTCTTAAAATTGAAGCAACTTGGCTAGCAACTCTTCCTAGTGGCTTACCAGCAGCATCAACTACATACCATTTTCTTTCAACTTCTTGCGCTTTAGCAATGTATGATTTCATTGTTTTCCCTCCCTGAACTTACATTTGTGCTCTACTTTTCTTTAAGTACTGCTTTTATGTCAAGACCCGGGGCTAGTGGATCTTATATACATAAATTATTCTAACAAACATACATTATTATAATACACGCTTACGGGTGTGTCAATACTCTTTATAATTATTTTTTTATGTTAATAATATACTTTTTCCAGGGTTAAACCCCTTGCCGGAACACAAATTCCAGCTTTTTGCCTATCTTTACTTTCTATAATATTTGTTATCTCTTCTGGCTTAATTTTGTTGTTTCCAACCATTAATAAGGTTCCTACAATAATTCTAACCATATTATATAAAAAACCATCACCAGTAACATAAATTTTTATTATTCTATCTTCCTCTTCTATATGAAGATCTTTTATTGTTCTCACAGATGTCTTAACAGAGCTTCCACTACTTTTAAAAGCTGAAAAATCGTAAGTTCCAACAAAATATTTGCAAGCTTCCTTCATAGAGCTTATATCTAATTGTTTCTTTACATGATAAAGATAATTTCTTCCTATTGCTGGGTAAATCTCTCTATTAATAATACTATAGGAATAAGTTTTCCCCTTAGCATCATATCTTGAATGAAAATTTATATCTACCTCTTCTGATTTTATAATAACAATGTCCTCTGGTAATTTATGATTTATGGCCTCTCTAAATTTATCAGCAGGTATTGTGCTCTTAGTTTTAAAATTAGCCACAAAGGCCTTAGCATGAACTCCCCTATCAGTTCTAGAACTGCCTATTAGTTCAACTTCTTCCTTTGTTAAAAGACTTATAGCTTCCTCCAACTTTCCCTGTATAGTTTCTCCATTTTTTTGCTTTTGCCATCCTAAATAATTTGTTCCATCATATTCTATTGTTAATTTTATATTTCTCATTATTTCACCTTTTATAAATAGAATCTTACTAATAAAGCTCCTATAAATAAAATTGAAAATAAACCAAAGGAAAGTAAATCATTGCTTGTAAATTTTAATTGCTTCATTCTAGTCCTTCCTGCCCCACCTCTATAAGCTCTTGATTCCATCGCCATTGCAAGTTCATCTGCTCTTCTAAAGGAGCTTACAAATAGAGGGACAAGCAATGGTATTAAGCTCTTTGCCTTTTGCATTAATCCACCATTATCAAAATCTGCTCCCCTTGCTTTTTGAGCCATCATAATCTTATCTGTTTCATCCATTAGAGTTGGAATAAATCTTAAAGCAATTGTCATCATCATAGCCAATTCATGGGCTATTTCTTTTCCTATTGGCTTGAGAAGCCTTTCTATTGCATCTGTTAATTCAATAGGGGATGTTGTAAGTGTTAAAACTGAAGTACTCATAATTAAGAAAATTAGTCTTAAAGCCATAAAGGCTGCTGTTAGAAGACCTTCTTTATATATTTTTATAACCCCATATTGAAATATTAAATTATCTAAAGTACCCTTAACCATAAATATATTCAATACAGCAGTAAAAATTATTAAAAAAAGTACTGGTTTTATCCCTTTGAGTAAATATCTAACTGGAAGCTTTGCCGCCCATACTGTTAATGCTAAAAATCCTACAATTAATATATATCCAATAAATTTATCTACTATAAATAAGGATACTATATATAGTATAGTTAATAGTATTTTTGTCCTAGGATCTAACTTATGAACAAAGGTTTCCCCAGGTATATATTGACCTATAGTTATATCTTTTATCAATTTTGTTACCCCCTAGATATGTTTGATTTTAGAAGTTTTAGTAGTTCTTCTTTTGCTTGCTCTATAGTATATACCTTGGTACTTACATCAAAGCCCTTATTTTTTAGTTTTTTCATAAGGTAGGTTACTTGTGGTACTGCAAGCCCCATTTTTTCTAGTTTTTCTACTTCTACAAATACTTCTTGAGGTTTTCCTTGAAGAGCAACCTCTCCATGATTCATTACAATTACTCTTTCTGCTATATTAGCAACATCCTCCATGCTGTGACTAACTATAATAATTGTCATTTTATACTCCTCATGAAGGATTTTGATTTGATTTAAAATATCATCCCTTCCCTTTGGATCTAATCCAGCAGTTGGTTCATCTAATATTAGAGTTTTTGGTTCCATTGCAATTACTCCTGCAATTGCTACCCTTCTTTTTTGTCCACCACTCAAATCAAAAGGAGATTTATCCTTATAAGTTTCGTAGTCCAAGCCTACAATATTCATAGCTCTTTTAACTCTTCTTGTTATCTCTGCATCATCTAATCCTAAATTTCTAGGTCCAAATTCTATATCTTTTTCTATTGTTTCTTCAAACAACTGATACTCTGGATATTGGAATACTAATCCCACTTTTTTTCTTATATCTGAAAGCTTAACATCCTTATTAGTAATATCAATACCATCTATTATTATTTTCCCTGAAGTTGGACTTAATAATCCATTCATATGCTGTATCAAAGTTGATTTTCCAGAGCCAGTATGGCCTATTAAAGCTACAAATTCTCCATCATTTATTTCTAAATTAACATTATTTAATGCCACTTTCTCAAAAGGTGATTTTGGCATATATACATGTACTAAATTTTCTATCTTAATTGACATAATGCATTCACCATCTCATCTACATTTAAAATATTTGTATTTATATTTATACCTTCTTTTCTTAATTCATAACATAGTTCTGTTACTTGTGGAACATCTAAGCCAAGTTCTTTCATTTTTTTTACATTAGAAAAAACTTCTCTAGGCTTTCCTTCTAAGATTATTTTGCCATTATCCATAACTATTAATCTATCTGCTTGTGCTGCTTCATCCATATAATGAGTAATTAATATAATAGTAATACCATATTTCTCATTTACTTCTTTAATATAATTTAATACATCCCTTCTACCTGACGGATCAAGCATAGCTGTTGGTTCATCTAATATTATACAATCTGGCTGCATTGCTAATATTCCTGCAAGAGCTATTCTTTGCTTTTGACCTCCTGAAAGTAAATGAGGAGCATGCTTTCTATATTCATACATACCAACTTTCTTTAAACTATCATCAACTCTTTCCCTTATTTCTTTAGGATCTATTCCCAAATTCTCAGGTCCAAAAGCAACATCTTCTTCTACAATTGTAGCAACTAATTGATTATCTGGATTTTGAAAAACCATGCCTGCCTTTGCTCTAATTTCCCATAAATATTCTGAATTTGAAGTATCTAATCCATCAACTACTACTGTTCCTTCAGTTGGTAATAATAGTGCGTTCATATGTTTTGCTATTGTTGATTTACCTGAGCCGTTATGGCCTAAAATGACAAGGAATTCTCCCTTTTCTACTTTAAAAGTAACGCCATTTACTGCATATTTTTCTTCTTCATTTTCATTAGCTCTATATTTATAAGACACATTGTTGCAGCTAATCATTGCTTCTTTCACTTATATATTCCTCCAATCTGCCACTATGCTTAAATATTATATCAAAATCTATACTGTATATACATTAAATATAAGAATATTATAATATACCTTCAAACTATTACAATGGATTTTGGAAAATTTTATAGATTCTCATATAATATTTAACTATTTAGTACTTTTTATATGTGAAAATGGGGACTAAGCTCTGCTTAATCCCCTAATATATTATACTAATTCAAGTATAACAACTTCAGCTCCGTCCCCTCTTCTTGGACCCATCTTTAAGATTCTAGTGTATCCACCATTTCTTTCAGCATATTTTGGAGCAATGTTGTCAAATAGGTTTGCAACTACTTCTTCTTCAGTAACAAAAGCTAAAACTTGTCTTCTAGCGTGAAGGTCACCTCTTTTTGCTAAAGTGATCATCTTTTCAGCTAATTTTCTAGTTTCTTTAGCTCTAGTTTCTGTAGTTTCTATCTTACCATGTTTTAAAAGTCCAGTTACAAGGCTTCTTAACATAGCTTTTCTTTGGTCAGTAGAACGACCTAGTTTACGATAACCTGCCATGTGGATTTACCTCCTTACTCATCGTTTTGTCTTAAACTTAAGTTTAGCTCCCTAAGCTTTCTTTCGACTTCCTCTAAAGATTTCTTTCCTAGATTTCTTACCTTCATCATATCTTCCATTGATTTTGAGGCAAGTTCTTGAACTGTATTAATTCCTGCTCTCTTTAGGCAGTTATAAGATCTAACAGATAAATCTAGTTCTTCTACAGTCATTTCTAGTACTTTTTCTTTCTTGTCTTCTTCTTTTTCTATCATGATTTCTACATCATTAGTACTATCACCTAATGACATAAATAGTTTTAAGTGTTCTATAAGTATTTTTGCTGATAAGCTTATAGCCTCATCAATTTTTATAGTTCCGTTAGTCCAAATTTCTAAAGTTAATTTATCGTAGTCAGTAATTTGACCTACTCTTGTATTTTCAACAGTAAAATTAACTCTTTTTACTGGTGTATATATTGAATCTACTGCTATTGATGATATTGGAAGATCTTCACTCTTGTTTTTACTTTGAGTTACATATCCTCTTCCTTTGTTAACAGTTATCTCCATATATAACTTACCGTCTTCATCTAACGTAGCGATGTGAAGATCTTTATTTACTACCTCTACATCTCCATCAGTTTTTATATCAGCACCTGTAACTTCACCAGGCCCTTTAGCATCTATATAAATAGTCTTTGGACCTTCACCATTCATAGTTAATGCTAAAGATTTTATGTTAAGAATTAACTCTGTTACATCTTCCTTAACTCCATGTACAGTTGAGAATTCATGTAATACTCCATCTATCTTAACAGATGTAGGAGCAACTCCTGGAAGGGAAGATAAAAGTATTCTTCTTAAAGCATTTCCAAGAGTTATACCATATCCTCTTTCAAGTGGTTCAATAACATACTTACCATAAGTACCATTTTCATTTACTTCTGTACACTCTATAACTGGCTTTTCTATTTCTAACATGCACAAACCCTCCTTATATATTAAATGGCAACTTTACTCTGAGGGCAACGCTTAAATATTTATATCGCAAGAGAAATCTTAACAATACAAATACTAAACTATTACTTGCTGTATAATTCGACAATTAGAGTTTCGTTAATTGGGCTATCAATGTCTTCTCTTGAAGGCTCAGCAACTACTCTACCTGTATAATTTTCAACATCAGCTTCTAACCATTTTGGTAATGTCTTAGGATTTTCAATAAATGTCTTGAACTTTTCAGAGCCTCTGCTCTTTTCAGCTACTGTTATTACATCATTAACAGAAACTTGATATGATGGGATATTAACTCTCTTACCATTTACTAAGAAATGTCCATGGTTTACTAATTGTCTAGCTTCTGGTCTTGAAGAACCATAACCTAGTCTGTAAACAACGTTATCTAATCTCATTTCTAGTAATTTTAATAGGTTTTCCCCTGTGATTCCTCTCATGTGATCAGCCTTTTCATAGTAATTTCTGAATTGGCCTTCTAATAATCCGTAAATTCTTCTTGCTTTTTGCTTTTCTCTTAATTGTACTCCATAGTTAGATAATTTCTTTCTTGCTGCTCCGTGTTGTCCTGGTGCATAGCTTCTTCTAACAAAAGCACACTTATCTGTATAACATCTATCCCCTTTAAGGAATAGTTTCATACCTTCTCTTCTACATAATCTGCATGTAGCTCCAGTATATCTTGCCATTAAATTACACCTCCTATATGAATACTAGACTCTTCTTCTCTTTGGTGGTCTACATCCGTTGTGTGGGATTGGAGTAACATCTTTAATTAAAGTTACTTCTAATCCTGCTGCTTGTAAAGATCTGATAGCTGCTTCTCTTCCAGCTCCTGGTCCCTTTACATATACTTCTATACTCTTTAATCCATGTTCCATAGCTGCTTTAGCTGCAGTTTCTGCTGCCATTTGAGCTGCATAAGGAGTACTCTTTCTTGACCCTCTGAAGCCTAAAGCTCCTGCGCTTGACCATGATAAAGCATTTCCTCTTGCATCAGTTAAAGTAACTATTGAGTTGTTGAATGTTGAAGAAATATGTGCTGCGCCATGCTCAACATTCTTTCTTTCTTTTCTTCTTCTAGTTTTCTTAACTTTCTGAGCCATTAAATTCCCTCCTAACTATTTCTTCTTGTTTGCTATAGTCTTCTTAGGACCTTTTCTTGTTCTAGCGTTAGTCTTAGTTCTTTGACCTCTAACTGGAAGCCCTTTTCTATGTCTTATTCCTCTGTAACATCCGATTTCCACTAATCTCTTAATGTTTAATGCTACTTCTCTTCTTAAATCGCCTTCGATTGTTAATGTCTTTACATATTCTCTTATCTTTGTTACTTCATCTTCAGTAAGATCCTTAACTCTTGTATCAGGATTTATTCCTGTTGCTGCTAATATCTTATGTGAAGTAGAAAGTCCTATTCCATATATATATGTTAGACCTATTTCAACTCTTTTTTCCTTTGGTAGGTCTACGCCTGAAATTCTTGCCATTAAAACTTACACCTCCTGGTATTGAACTAAAAACAATTTTAATTAATGTTTTTTATTTTTCAGATTTTGTGTATTTATATAATAAAAACTAGGTCAGTAGAGTCTTACTCTACTGTCAGCCGCACCTAATATTTATTTATCGTTAAATAAATGCCTATATAATCATATTTGACTTTAAGTTAAAAGTCAATAAAATTCATATAGGAATATAATACTTTTTTTGCCTATACTTTTATTGTATTAGCCTTGTTTTTGCTTGTGCTTAGGATTTTCACAGATAACCATTACTCTTCCTTTTCTCTTTATAACTTTGCACTTTTCGCAAATAGGCTTAACTGATGGTCTTACTTTCATCGCTAACCCTCCTTGTAAAACTTTGTAGCGTTTAGTATTTGTTTATTTTTCTCTCCACGTAATTCTACCTCTTGTTAAGTCATATGGAGAAAGTTCTATTGTAACCTTATCTCCTGGAAGAATTCTTATGAAGTTCATTCTTAATTTTCCGGATATATGTGCTAGAATCTTATGCCCGCTTTCAAGTTCTACTTGGAACATAGCATTTGGCAATGCTTCTAGTACTGTACCTTGCATTTCAATTACATCATCTTTTGACATAAGGTAATCAACCCTCCTTAACAATGCCTTTAAGTTTTAGAAATCTCTTTATTTTTAAATCAGTACCTCTATCTTTTGATATGATAGATTCTTTAATCTCATCATCTACATTATTTAAAACTTTTAAATGTTTTAAACTCTTACGTTTAGGCATCTGAACTGTTTTTGTATTCCCATTGCTCAGAAGAACATATTTATCATTTAATACATCTACTATTACATATAAATGATCTTTGTCTCTTCCTGCTTTTGAAAGAACTACTTTTCCAATCAAGTCATTGTTTTGCAAACTTTTCACCTCAATGATTACCTTAGTCATAAATCTACAAGCCACTCTTGTGGTATCATGTTAATTTATAACTAAGCAACACTTATTCAATCAGTGTTAATATTTCTGGTCCATCTGGTAAAACTACAATAGTGTTCTCGTAATGAGCAGATAAACTGCTATCACTAGTTACTACAGTCCAGTTATCATTTAATGTTCTAACTTTATAGTTCCCTACGTTAACCATAGGCTCAATGGCCAAAGCCATTCCTTCTACTAATTTAGGACCTTTACCTGGCCTACCGTAATTTGGTATATCTGGATCCTCATGCAGAGATCTTCCTATACCGTGTCCCACGAATTCTCTTACCACTGAGAAACCAGCAGCTTCTACGTACTTTTGTATTTCATGTGATATATCAGTAAGTCTATTACCTACTTTAGCTTTTTCAATGCCTTTAAAGAAACTTTCTTTAGTTACTTTAATTAACTTACTAGCTTCCTCTGTTACATTTCCTACTGCAAAAGTTCTCGCAGCATCTCCATGAAAGCCATTAAGAAACGCACCACAATCTACACTAACTATATCTCCATCTTTTAATACATATTTTCCTGGGATTCCATGAACAACTTGCTCATTTACAGATATACATAATGAAGCTGGAAAGCCGTATAAGCCCTTAAAGGAAGGTTTAGCTCCATGCTTAGTTATAAATTCTTCTGCAATTTTATCTAATTCAGCAGTAGTTATTCCTGGCCTTACTTTTTCTTCAATCAATAATAATGTTTCGGCTACTATTCTTCCAGCCAACCTCATTAGCTCAATTTCTTTATCTTTTTTAATGAAAATCATTATTTTATATCTCCTAATAAGGCACAAATACCTTCAAAAACTTCATTAATAGCCTTTGTTCCATCTACAACTGAAAGTAAGTTTCTTTCTTTATAAAAATCAATTAGTGGTTGTGTTTGTTTCTTATACACATCTAATCTTTCAGATACTGTTTCCTCCGAGTCATCTTTTCTTTGAATGATATCACTTCCACAAACATCACACTTATCTGAATGGATAGGTGGATTATATTTTATGTGATAGCTAGCTCCACACGATGGACAAACTCTTCTTCCTGTCATTCTTTCTAAAATAAACTCTGTTGGCACTTCAATCAGTAATGCAGTATCAAGATTTTCATCTCTTTCAGATAAAAATTCTTGTAGAGCTTCTGCTTGAATTACAGTTCTAGGAAATCCATCTAATAAGAACCCACTTTTACAATCATCTTCTTGAAGTCTATCCTTAACCATATTAATTGTAACTTCATCAGGTACTAGTTGACCTTTATCGATGTATTTCTTAGCTTCTATTCCTAAAGGAGTATTCTCTGAAATATTCTTTCTAAAAATATCTCCAGTTGAAATATGAGGTATTGAGTATCTATTACTAATTGATTTTGCCTGTGTTCCTTTCCCTGCTCCAGGAGGACCTAATAATACTATCTTCACGGGCATCATCTCCATTATTAAACTATTTTAAGAATCCTTGATAATGTCTCATAATTAATTGTGAGTCTAATTGTCTTGAAAAATCAAGTCCAACTCCTACCATAATTAGTAATGATGTACCACCAAATTGAATTCCTTGTAAATTTGTATTTGACATTAATATAGGTAGTACTGCTAAAACAGCTGCAAATAATCCACCTATTATTGATACTTTAGTAAGTAGTTTTTCGAAATATTTTTCAGTTGCATTTCCTGGTCTGATTCCAGGTACAAAACCTGCTGACTTATGTAAGTTTTCTGCCATTTCATCAGGTTTCATTGTAATTTGTGTATAGAACCAAGTAAAGAATATAGTCAATAAAGAATATACAACTGCATATAACCATGTTCCTCTATTAAATAAACTATACTTACTTGTTGTTAGACTAGCCAATACCTTGCTATTTGGGAAAAATTGAGCTAGTGTAGCAGGGAACATCATAACTGATGATGAAAATATTATAGCTATAACTGCAGACCCTATTATACTTATTGGTATATGGGTATTTTGTGCACGCATAACTTTATTTCCAACAGCTTTTCCTGCATATTGCACTGGAATTCTTCTTTCTGCTAATGAGAAGAATACAGATGCTACTAACATTATTAACATAAATAACACAAACAGCAATATTTCTACGATAGTGATCTTTCTTATACTTTTTAATGTATATAATGACATTAAAGTCACCGGTAACTGAGACACAATATTTACGAAAATTAATATTGATGTTCCATTTCCAAATCCTTTAGCTGTTATCTGATCTCCTAACCACATTGAAAAAGTTGATCCCGCAACTAATGATATTAATACAACAATGATTTGACTAAAACCACCGTCTTGTGTAGCTCCTCTTGAAGCTGCCAAATTATAAGTTCCGAAAGCCAATATAAACCCAATAAATATAGATAAGATTCTTGTTATATTTTGAATTTTCTTTCTTCCTTCTTGACCTTCTTTTGATAATTGTTCTAGAGATGGTACTGCAATAGTCAATAGTTGCACTATTATCGATGCATTAATATAAGGTGTTACTCCTAAAGCCAATATACTAAATTGACTAAAAGCTCCTCCTGATATTAAATCATAAAAACCAAACAAAGTTCCGCTTTGTGCTAAACTTTCTAAGACTTCTTTGCTAATTCCAGGAACAGGAATGTGCGTTCCTATCCTGAAAATTGCAATTAATAATATAGTCCATAGGAATTTTTTCTTTAATTCGGGAACCTTCCAGGCATTTCGTAGGGTTGATAGCATACTAAACCACCTCTACTTTTCCTCCAGCTGCTTCTATTTTTTCTGCAGCTGATTTTGAGAACTTGCATCCTTTAACAGTTAAGCTTTTCTCTAAAGTACCGTTACCTAAGATTTTAACTCCGTCCTTAACCTTGCTTATTACTCTTCTTTCAAGTAATAGTTCAGGTGTAACAACAGTTCCGTTTTCAAATATATTTAATCTATCAACATTTATGCTAACAATTTCCTTAGCAAATATGTTAGTAAATCCTCTCTTAGGAAGTCTTCTGTATAGTGGCATTTGACCTCCTTCGAAGCCAGGTCTTACACCGCCACCTGATCTAGCATTTTGACCTTTTTCACCTTTACCAGCGTTTCTACCTAAACCTGAACCAGTACCTCTACCAACTCTTTTAGGAGCTTTTCTACTTCCAGCTGCTGGTCTTAATTCATGAAGTTTCATTACTCAAGCACCTCCTCTTACTAAATTTCTTCTACTTTCAATAAATAGCTAACTTTATTTATCATTCCTCTGATTTGAGGAGTATCTTCATGTTCTACTGTCTTACCGATTTTATTTAGTCCAAGGGCTTGTGCAGTAGCAATTTGGTCTCTTTTTCTTCCGATTAAGCTCTTTACTAGAGTTACTTTAATTTTTGCCATTGCTTTCCCCTCCTAACCTAGTATTTCTTCAACAGTTTTGCCTCTTAATCTAGCTATTTCTTCAGCTGTTCTTAAGTTTGCTAAACCGTTAATAGTTGCATTTACCATGTTTTTAGGATTGTTTGAACCTAATGACTTAGCTCTAACATCCTTTAATCCTGCTAATTCTAATACAGTTCTAGCTGGACCTCCAGCGATAACTCCTGTACCTTCTTTAGCTGGCATTATAAGAACTTTTCCAGTTCCGAATTTTCCATATATTGAATGAGGAACAGTACCATCAACTATTGCAACACTTACTAAATGTTTCTTAGCATCTTCTATTCCTTTTCTTATTGCTTCTGGGATTTCTATTGACTTTCCACTTCCAACGCCTACGTGTCCGTTTTCGTCACCAACAACAACTAGTACGCTGAATCTGAAGTTTCTACCACCCTTAACAACCTTAGTTACTCTGTTTATGCTTACTACCTTTTCCTTAAGGTCTAGTGTGCTAGGATCGATTCTCATTTATTTCCCTCCTTGTTTATTAGAATTTTAAGCCTGCTTCTCTAGCAGCTTCTGCTAAAGTTTGAACTCTTCCGTGATATACATAACCGCCTCTATCGAATACCACTTCAGTAATTCCCTTTTCTAATGCTTTTTTAGCTATTAATTCTCCAACTAATTTAGCAGCTTCCTTATTTCCACCAACTTTTAAGTTTAATGACTTATCTAATGATGAAGCTGAAACTAAAGTTACTGCCTTAACATCATCTATGATTTGAGCATATATATTCTTTTCACTTCTATAAACTGAAAGTCTTGGTCTTTCAGCTGTACCAAATACTTTTTTACGTACTCTTAGGTGACGTTTTGCTCTTTTGCTGTTCTTGTCTACCTTCTTGAACATAGAGGTTTCACTCCTTTCTATTATTTCTTACCAGTTTTTCCTTCTTTACGTCTGATAACTTCATTTTCGAACTTAATTCCCTTGCCCTTATATGGTTCAGGTTTTCTCCATGATCTTATATCAGCCACAACATCTCCAACTAATTCTTTGTCTATACCTTTTACAACAACTTTTGTTGCTGAAGGAGTTTCAAATGTTACTCCATCAACTGGTTCAATTTCTACTGGATGTGAAAATCCTAAGTTCATTACAAGCTTCTTTCCTTGTAATTGAGCTCTATAACCAACACCAACTAATTCTAGTGTCTTTTCAAATCCCTTTTCAACGCCGATTATCATGTTATTTATTAATGTTCTAGTTAAACCGTGAAGAGCCTTGTGTTCTTTGTTATCACTAGGTCTAGTTACAACAACTTGATTGTCTACTACTGCTATATTCATATCTTTATGCATAGCTTTAACAAGTTGACCTTTAGGTCCTTTTGCTGTAACAACATTATCTGCTGAAACTTCTACTGTTACTCCTGCAGGTATAGCTATAGGTAATCTACCTATTCTTGACATAATCGCACCTCCTGTTTTACTTGTTCCGTTATATGTTAATAAAGTCAATTTCCTTATTTAAAATTACCAAACGTAGCAGATAACTTCTCCGCCTAAGCCAACTTTTCTTGCTTCTCTATCAACTAATAATCCTTTTGATGTTGATATTATTGCAATTCCTAGTCCGTTAAGTACCTTTGGAATTTCATCTTTCTTGCAGTAAATTCTAAGACCTGGCTTAGATATTCTCTTTATTCCAGTTATTACTCTTTCTTTATCTGCTCCATATTTAAGAGTAATTCTTAGCATTGGAACTACTCCATCGCTATATTCCTCTAATTCTTTAATATATCCTTCTTGTAATAATATTTCTGCTATTGCTTTCTTAATATTTGATGAAGGAACTTCTACTACTTCATGTCTAGCAGCATTTGCATTTCTAACACGTGTTAGCAAATCTGCGATAGGATCTGTCATAACCATTTAATGTGCCTCCTTTCACTACTTTAGTATTACCAGCTTGCTTTCTTGCAACCAGGGATTTCACCTTTATAAGCAAGTTCTCTAAAGCAAATACGGCATACACCATATTTTCTTAATACTGCATGTGGTCTTCCACATATTCTGCATCTTGTATAAGCTCTTGTTTTATATTTTGGTTCTTTTTTCCACTTTTCAATAATAGCCTTACGTGCCACAGTTTTCCCTCCTTATTATTGAGCGAATGGCATTCCAAGGAATCTTAATAATTCTCTTGCTTCTTCGTCAGTCTTTGCAGTTGTAACGAAGATTATATCCATTCCTCTAACCTTATCGATTTTATCGTATTCTATTTCTGGGAATATTAATTGTTCTTTAACTCCTATTGAATAGTTTCCTCTTCCATCGAAGGATTTACTTGAAACTCCTCTGAAGTCTCTTACTCTTGGTAGAGCTATTGTCATGAATTTATCTGCAAATTCATACATTTTTCTCTTTCTTAATGTAACCTTACATCCTATTGCCATGTTTTCTCTTAACTTGAAGTTAGCAACTGATTTCTTTGCTCTTGTTAAGATTGGCTTTTGTCCTGCAATTATAGTTAAATCATTAACTGCAGCTTCTAGGAATTTTTGATTGTCCTTAGCTTCACCAACTCCCATGTTGATAACTATTTTTTCAAGCCTTGGAACTTCCATTATATTTTTATATCCGAACTTTTCAATCATAGCTGGAACTACTTCTTTTTCATACTTTTCTTGAAGTCTTGTTGTCATTATTTAGTACCTCCTTTCAGATTTTAGAATGTTTCTCCACACTTTTTGCAAACTCTAACTTTTGTACCGTCTTCTAAAATTTTATTGCTAATTCTTGTAGCATTCTTACATTTTGTGCAGTATAACATTACCTTTGAGCTATATATAGCTGCTTCTCTTTCTATTATTCCGCCTTCAACATTAGCTCTATTTGGCTTTTGATGTTTCTTTATTATATTAACTCCTTGAACAATAACTTTTCCTGTCTTAGGATATACTTTCAAAACTTCTCCAGTTTTTCCCTTATCTTTTCCAGAAATCACTACTACCGTATCGTTCTTTCTAACATGTACCTTCAAGTAAGACACCTCCTCTTATAGAACTTCTGGCGCTAATGATAAAATTTTATAAAATTCATTATCTCTTAGCTCCCTAGCAACTGGTCCGAAAATACGAGTTCCTCTTGGTTGCTTATCATCTTTTATTATAACAGCTGCATTTTCATCAAACTTTATGTATGAACCATCAGCTCTTCTTAATCCTCTTACAGATCTAACTATAACAGCTTTTACAACGTCACCTTTTTTAACAACTCCGCCTGGTGTTGCACTTTTAACGCTAGCAACTATTACATCTCCAATGTTACCGAACTTTCTATTTGATCCACCTAATACTCTAATGCACATTATTTCTTTAGCACCTGAGTTATCAGCTACCTTTAATAAGGATTGTTGTTGTATCATTGAATTACCCTCCTTTCAGTATTAAAGCTTATTTAGCTCTCTCAACTATTTCAACAAGTCTCCATCTCTTATCTTTAGATAATGGTCTAGTTTCCATAATTAATACTTTATCATTTATTCTAGCTTCATTATTTTCATCATGAGCCTTAAACTTAGTTGTTCTGTTAACAATTTTTCCATATAGCGGATGTTTAACCTTTGTTTCAACGGCAACAACTATTGTTTTATCCATTTTATCTGAAACAACTTTACCTATTCTCTTTTTCCTTAATCCTCTTTCCATTGTTAAGGGTTACCTCCTTTCAGCTTCTACTGTTCGAAAGCCCTGATCTCTTCTTCTCTAATGATGGTTTTGATTTGGGCTATAGATTTCTTTACTTCTTTAATTCTCATAGGATTTTCTAATTGACCTGTAGCTAATTGGAATCTTAAGTTGAATAATTCAGCCTTTAGGTCATTTAATTTAACCTTTAAATCTTGAGGATTACTTGCTCTTAACTCTTTTAATTCTCTAGCCTTCATTATTCTTCACCACCCATTTCCTCAAAATCTCTTCTTGTTACGAATTTAGTCTTAACAGGAAGCTTATGTGATGCAAGTCTCATTGCTTCTCTTGCAACTTCTTCATTAACCCCTGATAACTCAAATAAAACTCTACCAGGCTTAACTACTGCAACCCAGTATTCTGGATTACCTTTACCAGAACCCATTCTTGTTCCAGCAGCTTTTTGAGTTACTGGCTTATCTGGGAAAATCTTTATCCAAAGTTTTCCTCCTCTTCTTATATATCTATTTATTGCAATTCTGGCAGATTCTATTTGATTACTCTTTATCCAACCACATTCCTTTGCTTGAATACCAAAATCTCCATATGCTAGGAAGTTACCTCTAGTAGCTTTTCCTTTCATTCTACCACGTTGAACCTTACGACGCTTAACTCTTTTAGGCATTAACATGACTAAGTCCTCCTTTCTTATGCGTTAATTTCTTCCTTTTCTTCAACTTTTTTAGTTGGAAGAACTTCTCCATTATATATCCAAACTTTAACACCGATTTTTCCATATGTTGTATCAGCTTCAGCAAATCCATAATCTATATCTGCTCTTAAAGTTTGTAGTGGGATAGTTCCTTCATGATATGATTCAGTTCTTGCCATTTCAGCTCCGCCTAATCTACCTGAGCAAGCAGTTTTAATACCCTTAGCTCCAAGTTTCATAGCTCTTTGAATGCTTTGCTTCATAGCTCTTCTGAATGATATTCTCTTTTCAAGTTGAGCAGCTATATTTTCAGCTACTAATTGAGCATTTGTTTCAACATTTTTAACTTCTACTATGTTAATTAATATATTTTTATTATCAGAAACTATTTTAGCTAATTTTGCTTTTAATGTTTCTATTCCTGCTCCACCTTTTCCAATTATAACACCTGGTTTAGCAGTATATATGTTAACTTTAACTCTTTTAGCTGCTCTCTCTATTTCGATTTTTGCGATACCAGCTGAGTAAAGTTCCTTCTTAATGAATTCTCTTATTTTGTTATCTTCGATTAGGTTATCAGCAAAGTTTTTCTTATCAGCGTACCATTTTGCATCCCAATCTTTGATAACTCCTACTCTAAGTCCATGAGGATGTACTTTTTGACCCATTTATTTCCCTCCTTCTTTTAAGCTCTTTCTTTAACTACAAGTGTTATATTACTTGTTCTTTTGTTAATTCTAAATGCTTTTCCGTGATCCATTGGTCTATATCTCTTTAATATTGGACCAGCTCCAACATATGCTTCTGCTACGTATAATTTTTCAACATCCATATCATGATTGTTTTCAGCATTAGCAACAGCTGATTTTAATACTTTATTTATAGCAACGGCTGCTTCTTTTGGAGTGTATTGTAAGATAGCGAAAGCCTCTTGAATATTCTTTCCTCTTATTAAATCAAGAACTACTCCTACTTTAGTTGGAGACATTCTAACATATTTAGCTATAGCTCTAGCTTCCATTTATGTTCCTCCTTTCTCGGATTACTTTCTTTTTTTAGCTGCTTTTTCGTCGTAATCGTGTCCTCTATAAGTTCTTGTTAAAACGAACTCACCAAGCTTATGTCCAACCATATCTTCTGTAATATAAACTGGAACATGCTTTCTTCCATCATGAACAGCGATTGTATGACCTATCATTTGTGGAAATATTGTTGAACTTCTTGACCAAGTTTTAATAACCTTTTTATCTCCACTAGCATTCATTTCTTCGATTTTCTTTAAAAGTCCTTCATGTACAAATGGTCCTTTTTTAATTGATCTACTCACTATATTTGCCTCCCTTCATAATCTTTAGGATGACAAGCCATGAAGAGAATTATATTCTCTTCTGCTACTTATCGTTTCTTCTCTTTATTATGAATCTATCAGAATACTTCTTAGTCTTTCTAGTCTTGTATCCAAGTGCTGGTTTACCCCATGGAGTAACTGGACTTGGTCTACCGATTGGTGACTTACCTTCACCACCACCGTGAGGGTGATCATTAGGGTTCATTACAGAACCTCTTACTGTAGGTCTCCATCCCATATGTCTCTTTCTACCAGCTTTACCAATATTGATAATAGCGTTAGTAGTATTTGAAACTTGACCTATAGTTGCTCTACATTCAAGTCTTACATATCTCATTTCACCTGAAGGTAATCTTAATGTTGCATAGTCACCTTCTTTAGCCATTAATTGAGCAGATGCTCCTGCTGATCTTACTAATTGAGCACCTTTTCCAGCTTGTAATTCTATGTTGTGAATAAAAGTACCCACTGGTATGTTTCTTAATGGAAGAGCGTTTCCTTCCTTAATATCAGCATCTGGTCCTGATACTATAACATCACCAACTTTTAATCCAACTGGTGCTATTATATATCTCTTTTCACCATCAGCATATACTACTAAAGCAATGTATGCTGTTCTGTTTGGATCGTATTCTATTGTAGCAACCTTTGCTGGAATACCATCCTTATTTCTCTTAAAGTCTATAATTCTATATTTTCTCTTAGCTCCACCACCATGGTGTCTAACAGTTATCTTACCTTGTGCATTTCTACCTGCATTTTTCTTTAATGTAACAAGAAGTGACTTTTCTGGTTGATCTGTAGTTATTTCTTCAAAAGTAGCCATAGTCATATGTCTTCTTGATGCAGTAGTTGGCTTAAACTTTTTAACTGCCATTGTAAATTCCCTCCTAACTTTAGCTTCTCTGGCATTCTAATGCCAATAATACGCTTTTCTATGCTTTATTGCATTCCTTCAAAGAATTCTATATTCTTACTATCTTCAGTTAAAGTAACAATTGCCTTCTTGAAGTCTGCTCTCTTTCCTACATGTACGCCCATTCTCTTTGTTTTTCCCATAGTTCTCATGGTTTGAACATCTTTAACCTTAACACCGAAAATCTCTTCTACAGCTCTTTTAATTTGAACTTTATTAGCGTTAATTTGAACTATGAAAGTGTACTTTTTGTCAGCCATAGCATTCATGCTTTTTTCAGTGATAACAGGCTTTCTTATGATATCATAGCTTGTCATTATGCGTACACCTCCTCAATTTTTGATACAGCATCCTTAGTTATGATTAATTTGTCAGCTTTTAATAAATCATAAACATTGATGTTGTTAGCTGGTATTATATTAACTCCAGCAATATTTCTAGTTGATTTGTATAGTACTTCATTAGCTTCTGCTGTTACTATTAAAGCTTTCTTTGCATCAAAAGCCTTTAATACTTGAACCATATCCTTAGTCTTTGGTGCTTCTAGAGTTAATGAGTCAAGTACGATCATTTGTCCGTCTTGAACCTTGCTAGTTAAAGCAGACTTCATAGCTACTCTTCTCATGCTCTTTGGCACTGACATTCTGTAATCTCTTGGCTTTGGTGCGAATACAACACCACCTTTTACCCATTGTGGAGCTCTTATAGAACCTTGTCTTGCTCTACCAGTTCCTTTTTGTCTCCAAGGCTTAATTCCGCCTCCTCTAACTTCAGCTCTAGTTTTAGCTGATTGAGTTCCTTGTCTTTTATTAGCTAATAAAGCTACTACAACTTGATGAATTGCATCAGCGTTAACTTCAACTCCGAACACTTTATCATTTAATTGGATATCTCCAATTTGTTTTCCTTCTTGATTGAATAATCCTACTGTAGGCATCCTGTTTCCTCCTTTCTACACAATTAAGCTTTAACTGCGTTTCTTATTACTACTGTGCCTTTATTTGGACCTGGGATACCACCCTTTATAAGTATTAAGTTTTTTTCAGGTATAACCTTAACTACTTCTAGGTTAAGTACTGTTGTATTAACAGCTCCCATATGTCCTGGCATTTTCTTGTTCTTAAATGTTCTTGATGGATCTGATGAAGCTCCCATAGAACCTACAGCTCTGTGGAACTTAGAACCGTGAGACATTGGTCCTCTATTAGCATTCCATCTCTTAATAACACCTTGGAATCCCTTACCTTTAGAAACTCCAGATACGTCAACTTTTTCTCCAGCTTCAAATATGTCAACTTTAATTTCTTGACCTACTTCATAAGCAGAGCAGTCTTCTAATCTAAATTCTTTAAGTCTTCTCTTTAAAGAAACACCAGCTTTTGCATAGTGACCCTTCATAGGCTTGTTAACTAATTTTTCTCTTATGTCGCCGAAGCCTACTTGTATTGCATCATAACCGTCTTTTTCAACAGTTTTCTTTTGAACAACAACACATGGGCCAGCTTCTACTACTGTTACTGGAACAACTTTTCCACTTGCATCGAAGATTTGAGTCATTCCTATCTTCTTTCCTAATATAGCTTTTTTCATGTATTACACCTCCTAAACATATCAGCGGACTGCATTGCAGTCTTAACAGTTTAAATGTTATTTATTTCTTGTAATTATAGTTTGATTTCGATATCAACACCTGCTGGTAAGTTTAATCTCATTAATGCATCAACAGTTTTTGGTGATGGATTAACTATGTCGATTAATCTCTTGTGTGTTCTGATTTCGAATTGTTCTCTAGAATCTTTGTACTTGTGAACAGCTCTTAATATTGTTACAACATCTTTTTCTGTTGGTAGTGGAACTGGTCCTGAAACCTTTGCTCCTGTTGACTTAGCTGTTTCAACGATTTTTTCAGCTGATTGATCTAATATTGTGTGATCAAAAGCCTTTAATCTGATTCTTATTTTTTGTTTTGACATCTTGGTTTCCCTCCTTTTCATGTACGCTTTACTTCTAACGCACAACAGCGGATATTCTATAAACTGTTCCTGGTGTTTCATAAATAATACCACGTTTATACAATCCCTGTCGTTGGATTCTAGATCCTAACATGCTCATCAAGAATTTACCCGGAAGTCCGGCAACCTCTTGATTCATCACTGTTTGCTATACAACTATTACATTATACTATTTTTATTTATTTTTTTCAACACTTTTTTATAATTTTGTATTTAGTTATATCTTTAATTCAACGTTTATATTCTATCTTTATTTTATACTTTTTTCAATAGCTATTTTTATTGTAATCGATAGACAAAATTTCTTTATTATCTTATTTTTTATAAGTATAAAATAAGAGGGTAGAAGCGTCCCTCTACCCTCTCAATGTGATCACATTTTCTTATTTATTGAATATATATTCATTTTATTATAAATTAATTATTTTAAAGTTATTTCTAAAATAATTATTCAACTATCTTAGTAACAACTCCTGAACCTACAGTTCTTCCACCTTCTCTGATAGCGAATCTTAATCCTTCATCCATTGCAACTGGAGTGATTAATTCAACATTCATATCAATGTGGTCTCCTGGCATAACCATTTCCATTCCTTCTGGTAATTTGATTGTACCAGTAACGTCTGTTGTTCTGAAGTAGAATTGTGGTCTATATCCATCGAAGAATGGAGTATGTCTTCCACCTTCTTCTTTCTTAAGTACGTATACTTGACCTACGAATTTTTGGTGAGGTTTTACTGAACCTGGTTTTGCTAATACTTGACCTCTTTCGATGTCAGTTCTTTGGATACCTCTTAATAGAACCCCTACGTTATCTCCTGCTTGTGCTTCATCTAGTAACTTTCTGAACATTTCTATTCCTGTTACTACTGTCTTTCTGCTTTCTTCTGTTAATCCAACTATTTCAACTTCGTCGCTTAGCTTAAGAACTCCGCTTTCAACTCTTCCTGTTGCAACTGTTCCTCTACCAGTGATTGTAAATACGTCTTCTACTGGCATTAAGAATGGCTTATCTGTTGCTCTTTCTGGAGTTGGAATGTAGTTATCTACTGCTTCCATAAGTTCTAATATACAAGCTGTTGCTTGTGGATCTGTTGGGTTTTCTAATGCTTGTAGAGCTGATCCCTTAATTATTGGAATATCGTCTCCTGGGAAGTTGTATTCATTTAATAATTCTCTAACTTCCATTTCAACTAATTCTAATAATTCTTCGTCGTCTACCATATCTGCCTTATTTAAGAATACTACTATGTAATCAACACCAACTCTTGATGCTAGTAGTATATGTTCTCTTGTTTGTGGCATTGGACCGTCTGCTGCTGAAACAACTAGGATAGCTCCGTCCATTTGTGCAGCTCCAGTGATCATGTTCTTTACGTAGTCAGCGTGTCCTGGACAGTCAACATGCGCATAGTGTCTGTTGTCTGTTTGGTATTCTACGTGAGATGTATTTATTGTGATTCCTCTTTCTTTTTCTTCTGGTGCTTTATCGATTGATGCATAGTCAAATGCTTCTGCATATCCTTTCTTTGATAAAACAGTTGTTATTGCAGCTGTTAATGTTGTCTTACCATGGTCTACGTGACCGATTGTACCAATGTTTACGTGTGGTTTACTTCTTTCGAATTTTGATTTTGCCATTGTAAAATCCTCCTTTATGGAAATATATTTATATTAACCTTCTTGGTTATTATATCTAATTATCCGTGAATTTTCTACATTTAACATAAATTTTATTATATTAATAGATAGTTTATTATAATGTTCATAAAATAATTTATGAACATTATAATATTTTATTTAAAAGAATTACTTTCTTTCACCTTTGATCTTTTCTTGAATGTTCTTTGGAACTTCTTCATAGTGATCAAATGTCATTGAATATACACCTCTACCTTGAGTTCTTGATCTTAAAGTAGTTGCATATCCAAACATTTCTGAAATTGGAACGTATGATCTTATTACTTGTGCACCATTTACTGCTTCCATTCCTTCAATTTTACCTCTTCTTGAGTTAAGGTCTCCAATTACGTCTCCCATATATTCTTCTGGAACAGTAACTTCAACCTTAGCTATTGGTTCAAGAAGTACTGGGTCTGCCTTAGCCATAGCTTCTTTAAATGCCATAGATCCTGCAATCTTGAAGGCCATTTCAGATGAGTCAACTTCATGGTATGATCCATGAACTAACTTAACCTTGAAGTTAATAGTTTCATATCCTGCTATTATACCGTTTTGAGCAGCTTCTTGGATACCATTGTCTATAGCTGGAATGTATTCCTTTGGAATAACTCCCCCAACGATAGCATTTTCAAATGAATATCCGCTTTCTGATGGTTCCATTTCAATAACGCAGTGACCGTATTGTCCCTTACCACCTGATTGTTTTGCATATTTAGCTTCAGCCTTAACAGCTTTTCTAATAGTTTCTTTATATGCAACTTGTGGCGCACCAACGTTACATTCTACTTTAAATTCTCTTTGTAATCTATCAACTATAATTTCTAGATGAAGTTCTCCCATACCTGATATAATAGTTTGACCTGTTTCTTGATCTGTATAAGTCTTGAAAGTTGGGTCTTCTTCTGCAAGTTTAGCTAATGCTAAGCCCATCTTTTCTTGACCAGCCTTTGTCTTTGGCTCAATAGCTACAGAAATAACTGGTTCTGGGAATTCCATTGATTCTAGAATTATTGGATCGCTTTCTACACAAAGAGTATCTCCTGTTGTAGTGTTCTTTAATCCAATTATAGCTCCTAACTCACCAGCTTCTAATGATTCAACTTCTGATCTTGAGTTAGCATGCATCTTAACAAGTCTTCCAATTCTTTCTTTCTTACCTTTTGTTGAGTTAAGAACATAAGTACCGCTTTGCATTATTCCTGAATAAATTCTTGTAAATGCTAACTTACCAACGAATGGGTCAGTTGCAATTTTAAATGCTAAAGCTGATAATGGAGCATCGTCTGAAGCTTCTCTTACTGCATCTTCTCCATCTAAAGTCTTTCCTTTAACTGCTGGAATATCTAATGGTGAAGGTAAGAAGTTAACAACACCATCTATCATTTGTTGAACACCTTTGTTCTTATATGATGAACCGCAGATACATGGAACTATTTCGTTAGATATAGTAGCCTTTCTTAAAGCTGCTATTAATTCTTCATATGTTGGTTCTTCACCTTCTAAATATTTTTCCATTAATTCATCATCAGTTTCAGCAATTGCTTCTACCATTAGGCTTCTGTATTCTTCTGCTTGATCTACTAAATCAGCTGGAATTTCTTCTTCTCTTACATCAGTTCCTAAATCATTGTAGAAAACAATAGCTTTCATTGTTAATAAGTCTACCATTCCTCTGAATGTATCTTCAGAACCAATAGGGATTTGTATTGGAACTGCATTAGCATTCAATCTATCTCTAACTGTCTTGATACATCTAAAGAAGTCTGCTCCTGTAGCATCCATCTTATTAACATATATCATTCTTGGAACTCTATATTTATCTGCCTGTCTCCAAACAGTTTCAGTTTGTGGTTCAACCCCGCTCTTTGCATCTAGAACTGTTACAGCTCCGTCAAGAACTCTTAGAGATCTTTCAACTTCAACTGTAAAGTCTACGTGTCCTGGAGTGTCAATGATATTTAATTCATGGCCCTTCCAGTAGCAAGTTGTTGCAGCAGAAGTAATTGTTATACCTCTTTCTTGTTCTTGAACCATCCAGTCCATTTGTGAAGCACCTTCATGTGTTTCACCTATTTTGTGAGTTTTACCTGTATAGAATAGTATACGCTCAGTAGTTGTTGTCTTACCAGCATCTATGTGAGCCATTATACCGAAGTTACGGAATTTTTCTAAAGGATATTCTCTTGCCATGTGTATTTCCTCCTCTCAACGAGTAATTTTAAATTCGACAAGACTGTTTTGACCTAAGCCAAAACAGTCTCATGCAAGTATTAGTATCTATAATGAGCAAATGCTTTATTTGCTTCAGCCATCTTATGAGTATCTTCTCTTTTCTTAACAGCTGCTCCTGTATTGTTAGCTGCATCCATTATTTCTCCAGCTAATCTTTCAGCCATTATTTTTTCGCCTCTGTTTCTTGCAGCAGTTAAAAGCCATCTTATTCCTAAAGTCTGTCTTCTTTCAGGTCTAACTTCGATTGGAACTTGATAGTTAGCTCCACCTATTCTTCTAGCTTTAACTTCTAGTAAAGGCATTATATTATTTAAAGCTTCTTCAAATACTTCTAAAGCTTCTTTACCAGTTTTTTGTGCAACTATATCAAAGGCTTTGTAGCATATTTTTTGTGCTACTCCTTTTTTACCATCTTCCATTATGTTGTTGATTAACTTTGTAACAACCTTTGAATTATATATTGGATCTGGTAATACATCTCTCTTAGCGATATGTCCTTTTCTTGGCACTTTTCTTCCCTCCTTAACATTTAAAATTTAAGTTCATTGGTACTCTGCAATGATTACATTGCCGTAAAGTGTCGCTCTTCATCTATATAAACTTATTTTATAAATCTATGTAAATGTTGAAACCAACACTATTGCAATTTAATCAATTTATTACTTCTTAGCCTTAGGCTTTTTAGCACCATACTTTGATCTTCCTTGCATTCTGTTAGCTACTCCAGCACAGTCAAGTGCTCCTCTTATGATATGGTATCTAACACCAGGAAGGTCCTTAACTCTACCACCTCTTATTAGAACAACGCTGTGTTCTTGTAAGTTGTGTCCTACACCACCAATGTAAGCAGTTACTTCAACTCCATGTGTAAGTCTTACTCTGGCAATTTTTCTTAAAGCTGAGTTAGGCTTCTTTGGAGTAGTTGTTTTTACAACTGTACAAACTCCTCTTTTTTGTGGGCAATTATTAAGTGCTGGTGCTGCAGAAGTATAAACAGCAGACTTTCTACCTTTTCTTACTAATTGACTAATAGTTGGCATCTTTTCACCTCCTGAAAATTTTTTTATCTATATTAAATTAAGATAAAAGCTTATTAATTTTTTACAAATTATGGAATGCTAAAAATAATACTAATTCTATTTAGATTTCTTTTTAATTTGTAACTATACTTATTTTAAATTGTATAAAAATTAATAAAAAATTTATTTTATTAATAACATTCAAATTTCATGAAGACAAAGAAAATCTCTTGTCTTCATGAATATAATAAACGTTAAATTATTTATCTTGCAAAATCACACAACTCGTATTTTATCATTTATGAATATGCATGTCAATAACAATAAACTCTATTATTCTATTGTTTCTGCAGCCTCATTTGCTGCTAAATCTGCTGGAACATCTAGCTTTATGTTTCTATACTTCATTAATCCTGTTCCTGCTGGGATTAACTTACCAATAATAACATTTTCTTTCAATCCTACCAATGGGTCTTTCTTTCCTTTAATAGCTGCATCTGTTAATACTCTTGTTGTTTCTTGGAAGGATGCTGCTGATAAGAAGCTGTCTGTTGCTAGAGCTGCCTTTGTTATACCAAGAAGAGTTTGTTCTCCTTTAGCTTCTTCTCCACCGAAAGCTCTAACTCTTTCATTTTCTGCTTCAAAATCAAACATATCTATCATTGTACCTGGTAATAAATCTGTATCCCCTGAATCAAGAACTTTCACTTTTCTTGTCATTTGTCTAATAACTACTTCTAGATGCTTATCGTTGATATCAACACCTTGTAGTCTATATACTTTTTGAACTTCTGATAATAAGTAATCTCTTGCTCCAGCTATTCCTTTTATAGCAGCTATATCATGTGGATTTATAGAACCTTCTGTAATTCCATCTCCAGCCTCTATCACATCACCATTTGAAACTTTAAGTCTTGATCCAAATGGTATTTCATAGCTGCGTTCTTCACCATCATCACTGACAACATAAACTGTTCTCTTTTTCTTAGTTTCTTCTATTCTTACGGTTCCTGAGATTTCACTTACAATTGCTAATCCCTTTGGCTTTCTAGCTTCAAATAACTCTTCAACTCTAGGAAGACCTTGTGTAATATCTGCTCCTACAACTCCACCTGTGTGGAATGTTCTCATTGTAAGTTGGGTTCCTGGTTCCCCTATTGATTGTGCAGCTATAATACCAACTGCTTCACCAATATTAATCTTTTGTGCTGTAGCCATATTCATACCATAGCATTTAGCACAAACACCAACCTTAGATTTGCATGTAAACACTGATCTAATTTTAACTTTCTTAATTCCAAGAGTTGGAATTTTTTCTGACATGCTCTTATCAATATATTGATCAGCTTCTAAAAGTACTTCTCCAGTTTCTGGATGAATAACTGGTTCTGCAGTATATCTTCCATATAATCTTTCGGATAATCCTTCAACTGCTTCATTACCTTCTTTTATTTCAGATACATATAAACCTTCTGTGCTTCCACAATCTTCTTCTCTTACTATAACTTCTTGAGATACGTCAACAAGTCTTCTTGTTAAGTAACCTGAGTCTGCAGTTTTTAAAGCTGTATCGGCATTACCTTTTCTAGCTCCGTGAGTTGATATGAAGTATTCTAAAACTCCTAGACCTTCTCTGAAGGATGCTCTGATTGGTAATTCTATAATCTTACCAGTAGGACTAGCCATAAGTCCTCTCATACCAGCTAATTGCTTAATCTGAGACTTAGAACCTCTCGCTCCTGAATCAGCCATCATGAATATTGGATTAAACTTATCCATACTTTCCATTAGGGCATCAGCGATATCTTCTGTTGTCTTAGTCCATTTTTCAATTACTCTTTCATATCTTTCATCTTCAGATATGAAACCTCTCTTATACATTTTTTCTATTTTACTAACAGTTTCATCCGCATCTTTTAGTAAGTCATATTTTTGCTTTGGTACGCTCATATCTGATACTGCTACTGTTACGGCTCCAATTGTTGAATAATGATATCCAACAGCCTTAATCTTATCTAGCATTATAGCAGTTTCAGTTGGTCCATGAACTTCGTAACATTTATCTATAATTTTTCCTAAAGTTTTCTTACTTACTAAGAAATCAACTTCTAAATCAAATTCATGCTCTGGATTTGATCTATCAACAAGGCCTAAATCTTGAGGTATAGACTCATTGAATATTATTTTTCCAACTGTTGTATTAATTATTCCGTGTCTAACTTCACCATTTACTTCTCTAAACATTCTTACTTTAATAGCAGCATGAATGTCTATTTCATTTAGTCTGTAAGCCATTATAGCTTCTTCTTTAGACGCAAATATCTTACCTTCACCTTTACATCCTTCTTTTGTCATTGTTAGGTAGTATGAACCTAAAACCATATCTTGTGTAGGTACACAAACTGGCTTACCATCTGATGGCTTCATTATATTTGTTGCAGCTAACATTAAGAATCTTGCTTCTGCTTGAGCTTCAACTGATAAAGGTAAGTGAACAGCCATTTGGTCACCATCGAAGTCAGCATTGTATGCTGTACAAACTAATGGATGTAATTTTATAGCTCTACCTTCTACTAATACAGGTTGGAAAGCTTGAATTCCTAATCTGTGAAGTGTAGGTGCACGGTTTAATAGAACTGGGTGATCTGTAATAACATCTTCAAGTACATCCCATACTTGATTATTTACTCTTTCAACCATTCTTTTTGCACTTTTTATGTTATGAGCTATTCCTTCTTCAACTAACTTCTTCATTACGAAAGGCTTGAATAATTCTAAGGCCATTTCTTTTGGAAGTCCGCATTGATACATTTTAAGCTCTGGTCCTACAACGATAACTGATCTACCAGAATAGTCAACTCTTTTTCCTAGTAGGTTTTGTCTAAATCTACCTTGTTTTCCTTTTAGCATATCTGATAAAGACTTAAGAGGTCTATTTCCTGGACCTGTAACTGGTCTTCCTCTTCTACCGTTGTCTATAAGAGCATCAACTGCTTCTTGAAGCATTCTCTTTTCATTTCTAACGATTATTTCTGGAGCTCCTAAATCTAAAAGCTTCTTTAATCTGTTATTTCTATTTATAACTCTTCTGTATAGGTCATTTAAGTCTGAAGTAGCAAATCTTCCTCCATCTAGTTGAACCATAGGTCTTAATTCTGGTGGAATTACTGGTATAACATTTATTATCATCCACTTTGGTTCATTACCAGATTTTCTAAAGGATTCTACAACTTCTAATCTTCTAATTATTCTTACTTTCTTTTGACCTGTACTATTTTTTAATTCTTCTTTTAATTCTCTTGCTTGAGCTTCTAAATCAATTTCAGCTAATAATTGTTGAATTGATTCAGCACCCATTCCTGCTACAAAGCTATCTTCTCCGTATTTTTCAACAGCTTCCCTATACTCTTTTTCAGTAAGAAGTTGTTTCTTTAAAAGAGGAGTTTCTTTAGGATTTATTACAATATATGAAGCGAAATATAGCACCTTTTCTAAAGCTCTTGGTGACATATCAAGTAATAATCCCATTCTTGATGGAATTCCCTTGAAGTACCAGATGTGAGAAACTGGGGCTGCAAGTTCTATATGCCCCATTCTTTCTCTTCTTACTTTAGCCTTAGTAACTTCAACTCCACATCTGTCACAAACTATTCCCTTATATCTAACTCTCTTATACTTACCACAATGACATTCCCAGTCTTTTGTAGGTCCAAATATTCTTTCACAGAATAGACCGTCTCTTTCTGGTTTTAAAGTTCTATAGTTTATTGTTTCAGGTTTTTTTACTTCTCCTCTTGACCATTCTCTTATTTGGTCTGGTGAAGCTAAACCTATTTGTAATGCATCAAAATTATTCAATTCAAACAAGGGTATATCCTCCCTTCAAATTTAGTCTTCATCATTTACAAAATCGTCAAATCCTAGATCTTCTGCATGAAATCCTTCTAATAAGGAATCATCAAAATCGCTGTCATCCTCTATTGGTTCTTCATCTGATATTTTATAACTGTCATCAATATCTACATTGTCTGGAGTTATATCTTCAGTACCTTCTATATTAACATGTAAATCATCAACATCTGTATCAATGAATTCTTTAAGTTTTACTTCTTCATTTTCTTCATTTAATACTTTAACATCTAAGCATAATGCTTGAAGTTCTTTTATTAATACTTTAAAGGATTCTGGAACGCCTGGTTCAGGAATATTTTCTCCCTTAACAATAGCTTCATAAGTTTTAACTCTACCTACAATATCATCTGACTTAACAGTTAATATTTCTTGTAATGTATGAGCTGCACCATATGCTTCTAAAGCCCAAACTTCCATTTCTCCAAATCTTTGACCACCAAATTGTGCCTTACCACCTAGTGGTTGTTGAGTTACTAATGAATATGGTCCTGTTGACCTTGCGTGAATCTTATCGTCAACTAAGTGAGCTAGCTTTAAGATATACATTATTCCAACAGTTACCTCATTATCAAAAGGCTCTCCTGTTCTACCATCATATAAAATTGTCTTACCATTTGCTTGATATCCAGCCTTTTCTAAGCATTCTTGTATATCTTCATAAGTTGCTCCATCAAATACAGGAGTAGCAACATGCCATCCTAATTTGCTTGCAGCCCATCCTAAGTGAACTTCAAGTACTTGACCTATATTCATACGTGAAGGAACCCCTAATGGGTTTAAACATATTTGTAGAGGTCTTCCATCTGGTAAGAAAGGCATATCTTCTTCTGGTAAGATTCTTGAGATAACCCCTTTGTTTCCGTGACGTCCTGCCATCTTGTCACCAACAGAAATCTTTCTCTTTTGAGCAATATAGCATCTAACTAATTCATTAACTCCAGGGTTTAGCTCATCACCATTTTCTCTAGTAAATATTTTAACATCTACTATTATTCCAGCTTCCCCATGAGGAACTCTTAAAGAAGTATCTCTTACTTCTCTTGCCTTTTCTCCAAATATAGCTCTTAATAATCTTTCTTCTGCAGTTAGTTCAGTTTCTCCCTTTGGTGTTACTTTTCCTACAAGTATATCACCTGATCTAACTTCAGCACCAATTCTTATTATTCCTCTATCGTCTATGTCTTTTAATGCATCTTCACTTACATTAGGAATATCTCTTGTAATTTCTTCAGGTCCTAATTTTGTATCTCTAGCTTCGCATTCATATTCTTCTATATGAATTGAAGTAAAGATATCTTCTCTTACTAATTCTTCAGATATCAGCATAGCATCTTCGTAGTTGTAACCTTCCCATGTGATAAAGCCCATTCTGATATTCTTTCCTAATGATATTTCTCCTAAATCTGTAGAAGGACCGTCTGCGATCACTTCGTTTTTGAATACTATATCACCCTTTTGAACAATAGGTCTTTGATTTATACATGTTCCTTGGTTACTTCTCTTGAATTTTAATAATTTATAAGTATCTATTCCGCCATCTGAATCTCTTCTTATTCTTATTTCATCAGCACTTACATATACAACCTTACCTGAGTTTTTAGCTTTACGAAGTACTCCTGAATCATAAGCAGCCTTGTATTCTATTCCTGTTCCTACAATTGGAGCTTCTGGCTTTAATAGTGGAACTGCTTGACGTTGCATGTTTGATCCCATAAGTGCTCTTGAAGCATCATCATTTTCAAGGAAAGGAATCATTGCTGTTGCAACTGAAACAATTTGTCTTGGAGATACGTCAACTAAGTCAACTTCTTCAGAATTAACTACTAGTACTTCATCTAGGTATCTAACAGTTACTCTTTTATCTATAAATCTTCCATTTTCGTCAAGAGGTTCTTGAGCTTGTGCTATATAATATAAATCTTCTTCATCAGCTGTAAAGTATTTAATTTCGTCAGTAACAACGCCTTTTTCCTTATCAACAATTCTATATGGTGTTTCTATAAATCCATATTCATTTACTCTAGCAAAAGTAGATAATGAGTTTATAAGTCCTATGTTTGGTCCTTCTGGAGTTTCTATAGGACACATTCTACCATAGTGTGAATAGTGAACGTCTCTTACTTCAAAACCAGCTCTTTCTCTTGAAAGTCCACCTGGTCCTAAAGCTGATAATCTTCTCTTGTGAGTTAATTCTGATAACGGATTGATTTGGTCCATGAATTGTGATAATTGAGAACTACCAAAAAATTCCTTAATAGCAGCTGATACTGGTCTTATATTTATTAACATCTGAGGAGTTATTGCTTCTTGGTCTTGAATAGTCATTCTTTCCTTAACTACTCTTTCCATTCTTGAAAGACCAATTCTAAATTGATTTTGTAATAATTCTCCAACAGATCTAATTCTTCTATTTCCTAAATGGTCTATGTCATCAACATATCCAATGCCATAACGTAAGCCTAATTGATAGCTTATTGTTGCATATATATCATCTTTGATAATATGCTTTGGAATAAGATTAATTATGTTCTTTTTAATCTCTTCCTTTATACTCGTTTCATCATCATAATTATCTAATATTTCTTTTAAAGTTGGGTAATGAACCATTTCCTTTATATTTAAATCACTTATATCAAATGGTACAACCTTATTAATATCTACAAAGTGATTACCTATTACTCTTACCACTTTGTCTTCAACTAAAACATCAACAGAATTAATACCTGAATTTTGTATTTCTTCTGCCTTTACTCTGTTAATTTTTTGACCTTTTTCTACTATAATTTCTCCTGTTTCAGGGTTAACTATATCAGTTGCTGTAATTTGATTTACTAGTCTGATATTTAAAGCTAACTTTTTGTTAAACTTATATCTACCAACCCTTGACAAGTCATATCTCTTAGGGTCAAAAAATATTGAATCTATAAGAGAAACAGCACTATCCACAGTTGGTGGTTCGCCTGGTCTTAATCTCTTATATATTTCTAATAAAGCTTCCTCTCTGGATTTAGTATTATCTTTTTCTATTGTAGCTCTTAGTCTTTCTTCTTCTCCAAAGAAGCTTAATAATTCTTGGTCACTTCCATATCCCATCGCTCTAGCTAATATAGTAATAGGAAGCTTTCTTGTTTTATCTATTCTTACATAGATAACACCGTTAGAATCTGTTTCATATTCTAACCAAGCACCTCTATTTGGTATTACTGTTGATGAAAATAGCTTTTCACCACTTTTATCAACATTATAATTGTAATAAACTCCAGGAGATCTTACTAACTGACTTACTATTACTCTTTCAGCACCATTAATAATGAAAGTTCCTTGTTCAGTCATTAGAGGGAAATCTCCCATAAATACTTCTTGTTCTTTAATTTCACCTGTTTCTTTATTTTGTAATCTTACAGAAACTTTTAGTGGCGCAGCATAAGTAGCATCTCTTTCCTTACACTCTTCCACAGAATACTTAATACTATCCATATCAAGTTTGTAATCAACAAATTCAAGTACAAGATTACCAGTGAAATTTGTAATTGGATTTATGTCGTCAAAAACTTCATAAAGTCCTTCATCTAAAAACCACTGATATGAATCTAATTGTACTTCAATAAGATTTGGCATTTCGGTTGCATCTTTAACCTTACCAAAACTCATTCTAGTTCTTTTTCCATTTTGGACAGGATGTACCATGAATTTTCACCCCTTGCATTAAACTAAAATAACCCAAAGCATAGTTCCCCTAAGGATACTTGCTTTCGGATAGCAACACTTATTAGTATAACCATTTTTATACTGGTTATGCAATTTCTCAATATAATTATAATATCCCATATTGAATAGTACATTTAGTTATAGTATCATACAATTAAAGCGATGTCAATATTCTTATATAAAATCACTTCAACTTAAAAGATACCTTATTTATAAAACCATATAAAGTATACCAGGAAATTAATATTTTATATAGTTTTATTTTATTAGAATTAAAAAGGTGCTTTAAACAGCACCTTTTCTTAATTAAAAATTAATTACTTAAGTTCTACTTCTGCTCCAACTTCAGCAAGTTTAGCTTTCATTTCTTCAGCTTCTTCTTTAGCAACGCCTTCCTTAATTGTCTTAGGAGCTCCGTCAACTATTTCCTTAGCTTCTTTTAATCCTAATCCAGTTAATTCTCTAACTACTTTGATTACCTTAATCTTGTTGGCACCAGCGCTTGCTAATACTACGTCAAATTCTGATTTTTCTTCTGCTGCTGCAGCACCTGCAACTGCTGCACCTGCTACTGCTACTGGAGCAGCTGCGCTTACACCAAATTCTTCTTCACAAGCTTTAACTAGCTCGTTTAATTCTAAAACAGTCATTTCTTTTATAGCTTGAATTATATCTTCTCTTGTCATTTAAATTGCACCTCCAAATTTTTTATCAGTTTTATTCAGCTGATTCTGATTCTTTCTTTTCTTTAATTGCATTTAATAAGTATGCAAGATTTGATAATGGAGCTTTGAAGCTTCCAAGAAGTTTTGCAATAAGAACTTCTTTTGATGGTATTGTAGCGATTTTTTCAATTTCTTCTTTATTATATAAAGCTCCTTCCACAATACCTGCTTTTAATTCTAATTTCTTATGATCCTTAGCAAATGTATGTAATACTCTTGCAGGAGCAGTAGCATCATCATATCCAAATGCTATAGAAACAGGCCCTTCTAAATATTGTTCTAGACCTTCGATACCTAATTCTTTAGCTGCTAATAATACTAAAGTGTTCTTATAAACCTTGTATTCAACGCCAGCTTCTCTTAATGTTTTTCTTAAGTTAGTATCTTCTTCAACAGTTAAACCTTGATAATTAGCTAAAACAATACTCTTTGAATTTTGTAACTTTTCTTTAATTTCAGCTACTTTAGCTTCTTTAATTCTTCTGTTATTATTCATTACTGTGTGTCCACCTCCTCACAGTTTACAACTGCTATTTTATAATAAATAAGGCCTTCCCATAGACATAGGAAGACCAATAAATAAATTAATCACTTACCTTGGTATTCCTCGGTAGGCAATTAATTTAAACCTTGCGGCACCTACTGTCTTTGGAATTAGTATTCATTTTTACAACAGTAGTTATTTTACAACATAACTACATATATGTCAATACTAATCTAGAACTTTTTGTGGATTTATTTTAGCTCCAGGTCCCATTGTGCTGGAAACTGATACAGACTTGATATATTGTCCTTTAGCAGCTGCTGGTTTAGCTTTAACTATAGCTTCCATTAAAGTTTGGAAGTTTTCATATAGTTTATCAACTCCGAAAGATTTCTTTCCGATTGGACAGTGAACTATAGCTGTTTTATCTACTCTATATTCAACCTTACCAGCTTTAATTTCTGCAATTGCTTTAGCAACATCAAATGTTACAGTTCCTGATTTTGGGTTTGGCATTAATCCTTTAGGTCCTAAAAGTCTACCTATTCTACCAACAACTCCCATCATATCAGGAGTAGCAACTACTACATCATAATCGAACCAGTTTTCAGTTTGAATCTTTTGAACTAGTTCTTCTCCTCCAACGAAATCTGCTCCGGCAGCTTCAGCTTCTTTAGCTTTATCTCCTTTAGCAAAAACTAAAACTCTTACAGTTTTTCCTGTTCCGTTTGGAAGAACAACTGCTCCTCTTACTTGTTGATCTGCATGTCTTGGGTCTACCCCTAATCTAACATGTAGTTCAATAGTTTCATCAAACTTAGCTTTAGCAGTCTTTACAGCTAATTCTAAAGCTTGTTTTGGTTCATATAATGCACTTTTGTCTATTAGCTTTGCGCTTTCAATATAATTTTTTCCCATAACTTGCCTCCTTTGTGGTAATAACGGTTTTTACCTCCCACTATTTTTACGAATTACTCTTCTACTGTTACTCCCATACTCTTAGCAGTTCCAATTACCATGCTCATAGCACTTTCTATTGAAGCTGCATTTAAGTCAGGCATTTTTAATTCAGCAATTTTTCTAACTTGATCTTTAGTTAACTTACCAACTTTGTTCTTGTTTGGTACTCCTGAACCACTTTCAATACCTAATTCTTTCTTAATTAGTACTGCAGCTGGTGGAGTCTTTAGTACGAAACTAAAAGATCTATCTTGGTAAACTGTAATTACAACTGGAATTGTTAATCCAGCTTGGTTTGCAGTTTTTGCATTATACTCCTTACAGAATCCCATAATGTTAACACCATGTTGACCTAATGCTGGTCCTACTGGTGGTGCTGGTGTTGCCTTACCTGCAGGAAGTTGAAGTTTAATTATTCCTGTTACTTTCTTAGCCATGTATATTCCTCCTATACTGTGGTAATACGGACTTTTTGTCCTCCCACTTTATTAAAACATTAGTTTATATTAAACTAATTTTTCAACTTGTGTAAAATCAAGTTCAGCTAGAGTTTCTCTGCCAAACATATCAATTAATACTTTTATCTTACGTTTTTCAAAATTTATCTCTTGGATCGTTGCTGTAAAATCTCTTAACGGTCCAGAGGTAACTCTTATTGACTCTCCTACCTCTAAATCAATCTCAACAGGAGCTTCTTTAACTCCCATAGATTCAACTTCTTCATCGGTAAGAGGAACTGGTTTAGAAGCAGGGCCAACAAAACCTGTTACACCCCTTGTGTTTCTAACCACATACCATGATTCATCTGTCATTAGCATTTTTACTAACACATATCCAGGAAACTTCTTTTTTAGAGAAACCTTTTGTTTCCCATCTTTTTCTTCTATAACTTCTTCCATAGGAACTTGTATATCCTGAAGTAAGCCTTGAAGATTTCTATTTTCAATAGTTTTTTCAAGATTTGCTTTAACCTTGTTTTCGTAGCCTGAGTATGTGTGTACAACATACCATCTTGCTTTTTCGCTCATATTTTCTTTAGGTGAATATCACCTTAACCTCCTTACTTTAATCTAAGAACCAATTCAAAGAGGTTTTGAAAAATATAATCTAACCCGCCTACTAATATTACATATATTAGTATGACTACGCCAACTGCAATTAACGCTTTTTTAGTTTCATTTTTAGAAGGCCAAGTTATTCTATTAACTTCTGCCTTAACCTCTCTAAAAAGCTTAAGTAATCCACCTTTATTAGGTGTATTTTTAGTTAAATTTACATTTTCCTTAACAGCCATTACTTCACATCCTTAATTATTGTGAGTATATGTCATCACTATATCAGCTGATTATTTTGTTTCTTTATGAAGTGTATGCTTTTTACAGAACTTGCAGTATTTATGCATTTCTAATCTGTCTGGATTATTTTTCTTGTTCTTCATAGAATTATAATTTCTTTGCTTACACTCTGTGCATGCTAAAGTCACTTTCACTCTCACAGTCTGCACCTCCAGTTTACAGTAAATAATATAAAACTTACTATGTTTATCTTAATGTATTTTCGTTAATTACCTAAACACATTACCACAAAAGACAATGTGTGTCAATATATAAGATTTTGTAAGGGATTAAGTATTAAAACCCAATCCCTCCAATAATCACCAACAACTAATTACTCAACTATCTTAGTAACAACTCCTGAACCTACAGTTCTTCCACCTTCTCTGATAGCGAATCTTAATCCTTCATCCATTGCAACTGGAGTGATTAATTCAACATTCATATCAATGTGGTCTCCTGGCATAACCATTTCCATTCCTTCTGGTAATTTGATTGTACCAGTAACGTCTGTTGTTCTGAAGTAGAATTGTGGTCTATATCCATCGAAGAATGGAGTATGTCTTCCACCTTCTTCTTTCTTAAGTACGTATACTTGACCTACGAATTTTTGGTGAGGTTTTACTGAACCTGGTTTTGCTAATACTTGACCTCTTTCGATGTCAGTTCTTTGGATACCTCTTAATAGAACCCCTACGTTATCTCCTGCTTGTGCTTCATCTAGTAACTTTCTGAACATTTCTATTCCTGTTACTACTGTCTTTCTGCTTTCTTCTGTTAATCCAACTATTTCAACTTCGTCGCTTAGCTTAAGAACTCCGCTTTCAACTCTTCCTGTTGCAACTGTTCCTCTACCAGTGATTGTAAATACGTCTTCTACTGGCATTAAGAATGGCTTATCTGTTGCTCTTTCTGGAGTTGGAATGTAGTTATCTACTGCTTCCATAAGTTCTAATATACAAGCTGTTGCTTGTGGATCTGTTGGGTTTTCTAATGCTTGTAGAGCTGATCCCTTAATTATTGGAATATCGTCTCCTGGGAAGTTGTATTCATTTAATAATTCTCTAACTTCCATTTCAACTAATTCTAATAATTCTTCGTCGTCTACCATATCTGCCTTATTTAAGAATACTACTATGTAATCAACACCAACTCTTGATGCTAGTAGTATATGTTCTCTTGTTTGTGGCATTGGACCGTCTGCTGCTGAAACAACTAGGATAGCTCCGTCCATTTGTGCAGCTCCAGTGATCATGTTCTTTACGTAGTCAGCGTGTCCTGGACAGTCAACATGCGCATAGTGTCTGTTGTCTGTTTGGTATTCTACGTGAGATGTATTTATTGTGATTCCTCTTTCTTTTTCTTCTGGTGCTTTATCGATTGATGCATAGTCAAATGCTTCTGCATATCCTTTCTTTGATAAAACAGTTGTTATTGCAGCTGTTAATGTTGTCTTACCATGGTCTACGTGACCGATTGTACCAATGTTTACGTGTGGTTTACTTCTTTCGAATTTTGACTTTGCCATTGTAAAATCCTCCTTATATTTTCTTAATAAACTTTGCCTAGCGTTTTGTAATATTAATTGGAGCTCACGATCGGGATTGAACCGACGACCTCCGCCTTACCAAGGCGACGCTCTGCCTACTGAGCTACGTGAGCAGTTATATATAATAATATATATGTTTATATACCAATTATAAAGTTTACTATTTTCCAAAAAATTTGTCAATAAAAATTTAACGACTTATTTCCCTGGTTCATTGTAAAATTAAATGCAACAGATAAAAAATATTAAAACCATAGTGAAAATCATGTATGATATAGGTGTCAAATCCAAACATACAGGAGATTTTCACTATGGTTCATGATACTGATTATAACACACCTATACGTTCTTTTAAACACCTAAAGCTATATGAGCGTGGGGAAATTTATGCATTGCTTAAAGAAGGTAAAAGTATTCGCTATATTGCTAAAAAATTAGGACGCAGTCCAAGTACTATTAGCCGTGAAATTAAACGTGGTACTACCTTACAGCTTAAAAGTGATTTATCTACATTTACAAGTTATTTCCCTGAAACAGGTCAGGCTGTATATGAAAATCATCGCTCAAATTGCGGAGCAAAAATTAAAATAGCTACAGCCGAAGCTTTTATAAAGTATGCAGAAACAAAAATTCTTAAAGATAAATGGTCCGTCGATGCTGTAGTAGGTTATTGTAAAAATGACCCTGCTTGGAAGGATGAATATATTGTTTCTACTAAAACATTATACAACTATATTGATAAAGGCTTTTTATCTGTACGCAATATAGATTTACCTTTAAAACTACGCTTAAAACCTAAGAATAAAAGAATTAAGCAAAATAAGCGTATCTTAGGTAAAAGTATTGATTTAAGACCAGAAGAAGTAAATACCCGTGAAGAATTCGGACATTGGGAAATAGATACTGTCATTGGTAAAAAGTCCGGTGATAATGCTCTCTTGACTCTAACAGAGCGTAAGTCCCGTTATGAAATAATGATAACTTTAAATGCTAAAGATAGTAAATCTGTTGATGATTCAATAAAAAAGCTTATGGAGATGTATAGAGATACTTTTAAACATGTATTTAAAAGTATCACAGCTGACAATGGGGTTGAATTTAGTAATTTAGAAACTTTGCTTAAAGAATATGGTATAGAGGTATACTATACTCACCCTTATTCTTCCTTCGAAAGGGGTACTAATGAACGTCATAATGGTCTTATACGTCGTTTTATCCCTAAGGGTAAAAGCATCAAAGACTTATCTTTTGATACAATTCAAAGGATTCAAAATTGGATGAATAGGTTGCCACGTAAATTGCTAAATTACAAAACCCCAGAAAAATATTTTTATGAAGAACTATCGAAGATTGCTTAATCCCATATTTTGAATATTATAGATGTCGCTTGTGGTTTATCAAGGGTAAAGCTCCGCCTGCTACGCAGCCCTTGACAAACCCATGTACGCCATCTCCTGTTATTATTAAGATGGGCTTAAGGCTGATTTTGACTATTGTCAGTCCTATTCTACATGATTTTTTCACAGGGGTGTTGCATTTAATATTGCAATTTAAGCGACTTATTTCCCTGAATAAAGACACTTTTCAAGCTTTCTTTTAACTCTTTGTAAAGCATTATCTATAGATTTAGCCTGTCTGTCTAAATCACTAGCTATTTCTTGGTATGATTTACCATCTAAATAAGATTGTAGTACTTCCATTTCCAAATCTGATAATACCTTACTCATCTCATTCTCTATATATTTAATTTGTTCTTTTCCAATTATAAGCTCCTCAGGATCTGTTATTTTCAATTCAGAAAGCACATCTATTAAAGTCCTGTCTGATTCTTCTTCATATATAGGTTTATTAAGTGATACGTAAGTATTTAATGGAATATGCTTTTGTCTTGTAGCTGTTTTTATAGCAGTTATTATTTGCCTTGTTATGCAAAGTTCTGCAAAAGCTTTAAAACTTGTTAATTTTTCAGGATTAAAATCTCGTATTGCTTTATATAAACCTATCATTCCTTCTTGATATATATCTTCTTTATCTGCTCCAATTAAAAAATAAGATTTTGATTTTGCTTTTACAAAATTTTCGTATTTAGAAATCAAAAACTCCTGTGCTCTAGTATTTCCTGCTTTAGCTTCTATAACAATTTCTTCATCAGTTTTATTTTCAAATTCTGAAAATAACCCAAGTTTCTTCTTTCTATATCCCAATACCTCGTCACCCCACTTATCCCTTATGATATAACCTAATAGTATAATAAATATAGCTTAATATCAATATACTTATTAAGTTATTATTTACCTCTTCTCCAAGCTTCAAATTTTTTAATTATATCTTCCTCTAAATTATCACCTAAATTATTTTTTACATTATCTTGAATACTGCTTTTTACATTAGTAATTTTATTTTGTGTTTTTAAAACCTCATTATAAAATTCTATGGAAGATATTCTTACAGCTCCTCGTTGAAAAATTATCTGCTGTTGGAGCCAATCAGAAGTAACTACATAAACCTCATACTTTCTCCCGATATTATGTACTTCCCTTTCTATATATGAGTCTGCTGTTTCTCCATCCTTTGTAAATATTACACTAAGGTTTTTATAAACTTCTTCTTTCTTTTCAATGCTTCCAGCTACCATATGGGCATCAAAAACTATTACTATTTTACATTCTTCATATACTGAATAGTTATGTAAAATATCTATAAGAGTTCGCCTTGCTCCCTCAAAGCTATATTTCTTTTCTTTTTTTAAATTAGGCCAACTATTTATTACGTTATATCCATCAACAAATATAATCTTCACGTTTACCTCTTTGACTTATTTATTTAATAATCTTCCTTTTAATATTTCATACATCATTATACCACCAGCAACCGAAGCATTTAAAGAGTTAATTTTCCCTACCATAGGTATTTTAACTAATTTATCGCACTTCTTTAATGTAAGTTTTGATATCCCTCTTCCTTCACTTCCTATAACCACTGCACAAGGTCCTGAAAAGTTTACTTCATAACTATATTCTTTTCCTTCAATATCAGCTCCATATATCCAAATTCCTTTTTCCTTTAGTTCATCAATTATTGAATTTATATTTGTAACCTTTGCTATTTTCATATGCTCTATAGCACCAACTGAAGCTTTATAAACTGTTGCTGTTACTCCTACATTTCTTCTTTTGGGAATAATAATTCCATGAACTCCACATAACTCTGCAGTTCTTATTATAGATCCTAAGTTATGAGGATCTTCTATTTCATCTAATATAACTATAAAAGGATCTTCATTTCTTTCTTTTGCAAGTTTAAGCATATCTTCAACTTCAGAATAAACAAAAGGAGTAACCTGTGCTATAACACCTTGGTGACTCATTCCACCGCTCATTGTATCAAGCTTTTTCCTATCTACTTCTTTTAATACTACCTTTTTTTCCTTTGCCATATTTATAATAGCCTTTATAGACCCTTCCATATTTCCGCTAGCTATATAAATACATTCTATAGTTCTACTTCCCTTTAATAGCTCCATAACCGCATTTCTACCAACAACTAAATCCTCTCTTATCTCTATTGAAGATGAATTCCCGTCAAACTGCTTTTCTGTTTCTTTTTTTCTTTGTCCTTTTCCTTTTATCTTTCCTTCTAAAAGTTCTCTTTCCATTCTAGCTTTAAGTCTAGCTTCTCTATTACCTTTTGTCATTATAATCACTCCTTCTTATTATTTTAATTTGCTTATATTATTTCCATGCTTCTCTCTAATATTTCTGATAATCTTGTTTTATTACCTATCAAATACAAATATCCAATTAGGGCTTCAAATCCTGTTGCATTTCTATAGTCTATAACATCTGCATTTTTAGGAATAGTTGCTGATTTTGTATTCCTGCCTCTCTTATAAATATATAATTCATCTTCTTCCAAACTATCTTCAATAGTCTTAATTATCTTAGATTGAGCCTGGGCCTTGACATATTGAATTGCTTTAAGATGAATCTTATGAACAGATAACTCTACATTATTTGATAGGATATAATTCCTTATAAAAATTTCAAAAACCGCATCTCCTATTAAAGCTAACTGCAGGGGGTTTAATCTCCTGGCTTCTTCTTTTGTAAATTCTCTTGTTCTTAAATCATCCAGCATTTTATCACTCCTCTAAATAAAGGCTGCAATACTGCAGCCCTCTTAGCATTACTTTATAATTTTCCATCTAACTCCTTGTGGAGTATCTTCTAGAATTATATTTCTAGCTCTTAAATCATCTCTTATTTTATCTGCTAGTGCAAAGTTTTTATTTTTCCTTGCTTCCTGTCTTTGTTTTATTAATTCTTCAACTTCTTCTTCTAAGCTTAACTTTGTTGAATTTTGAAGTATTCCAAGAGGAGCTCCTAACTCTCTAATTAAATTTAATGCTTCTTGGCACAGTTCCTTTGAAGACTCAATAGATATGTTAGTATTTATATCTTTTATTAAATCAAAAATTGCAGTTATAGCATCTGCCGTATTAAAATCATCATCCATTTTTTCTATATATTTTTGTCTATATACATCTAAAGATTTTAAATATTCTCTTTCCTTATCATCCATTTTTTCTTTTTTTACTTCATCTATAAGGTTTTCTAAATTGTTAATAGCATTGTACATTCTCTCTACTGATGATTTAGCTGATTCAAGAAGATCTTCACTAAAATTTAAAGGCGATCTATAATGACCTGATAACATTAAAAATCTTACAACATCAGCGCTATAATCTTTTAATATTTCTCTTGCAGTTAAAAAGTTATTCAAGGATTTAGACATTTTTTGATTGTTTATATTTAAGAAGGCACCATGCATCCAATAATTTGCGAACTTTTTACCTGTTAGGGCTTCACTTTGTGCTATTTCATTTTCATGATGAGGGAAGGTTAAATCTACTCCTCCAGCATGAATATCTATGGTGTCTCCTAATAATTTTTTTGCCATGCAAGAGCATTCTATATGCCATCCTGGTCTTCCTTTTCCCCATGGGCTATCCCAAGCTGGCTCACCAGGTTTTTGAGCTTTCCATAAAGCAAAATCCATTGGATCTTCTTTTCTTTCATCTACATTAATTCTTGCTCCTGCTTTTAGATCCTCAAGATTTTGACCAATTAACTGGCCATAACTTTCAAATTTATTAGTTCTAAAATATACATCTCCATCTACTTCATAGGCATAGCCTTTTTCAATTAAGCCGCTAATAAATTCTATAATATCTTCAATAAATTCTGTTGCTCTTGGATTAATGGAAGCTCTCTTTATATTTAAACCGTCTGCATCTTTATAATATTCTTGAATATATTTATCTCCTACATCCTTTACAGTTGTACCTTCTTCATTTGCTCTTTTAATCATTTTGTCATCTATATCTGTAAAGTTTTGTACAAACTTGACCTTATATCCTCTATACTCAAAATATCTTCTAATAGTATCAAAAACTATAAAAGTTCTTCCATTCCCTATATGAAAATAGTTATACACAGTTGGTCCACAGACATACATCTTTATTTCTCCTGGAGTAATAGGGATGAATTCTTCTTTTTTCCTCGTTAAACTATTATAAATCTTCATTTATAATACCCCCTATCTTATAGATATTTTATTTTTCTCAAACTCTTCTTTTACCCTAGCTGCAACTTCTTCTATTTTTATATTTTCAATTTCTGAAGTCCTTAACTTAAATTCAACCATACCTTCAGATACCTTTTTACCAACAGTTATTCTCATTGGTATACCCATAAGGTCTGAATCTTTAAACTTAACTCCAGCTCTTTCATTTCTGTCATCAAAAATTACATCTATTCCCATAGCTTTTAATTCTTCATATATTTCATTTGCAACTTTCATTTGCATTTCATCTTTTATATTTACTGCTATAACATTAACATGATATGGAGCTACTGATAATGGCCATATAATTCCGTTTTCATCATGGTTCTGCTCTATTATTGATGCCATTGTTCTTGTTACACCTATTCCATAGCAGCCCATTACAAAAGGAACCTCTTTTCCATTTTCATCTATAAATTTTGCATTCATTGCTTCAGAATATTTTGTTCCAAGCTTGAAAATGTGACCTACTTCTGTTCCCTTTGATATTGTTATTTTTCCACCACAAACTGGGCAGTTTTCACCTTCTGTTATATTTCTATAATCTCCAACCTTACCTTCAAAATCTCTGCCATAATTAACATTTTCAAAATGATATCCAGTTTCGTTAGCTCCTACAATAAAATTATACATATTAGCTACTTCTTCATCTACTAATAAAATATCAACATTTAAATTTATAGGACCTGCAAAACCTACTTGTGCATTTGTAGCCTTAAAAACTTCCTCAGGACTAGCCATGCTTAAATCAACAACTCCACCTAAAGCATTAGAAAGCTTAACTTCATTTACTTCTCTATCACCTCTAACCATAACTGCTACTATTTTACCATCAGCATTATATATTAGAGTTTTAGCAAATTTCTTTTTAGTTGTATTAAAGAATTTAATTAAGTCCTCTATAGTTCTTACATTAGGTGTTTCTATCTTATTTATTTCTTTATATTCTTCTTTTTCAGCTTTTTCTGGAGTTGAAGGCGCCTTTTCAATATTTGCTGCATAGTCGCAGTTTGTACAGAATACTACATCATCTTCTCCAACTTCTGATTTTACCATAAATTCAGCAGAACCAGATCCTCCAATAGCCCCTGTATCTGCATCAACTGGCTTAGCCACTATTCCACATCTTTCAAAAATTCTAATATAGGCATCTCTCATTTTATTGTAAGATATATCTAATCCTTCTTGATCCTTATCAAAGCTATAGGCATCCTTCATTACGAATTCTCTTGATCTCATAACACCAAATCTTGGTCTTCTTTCATCTCTATATTTTGTTTGTATTTGATAAAGATTAAGAGGTAATTGCTTATATGATTTTATTTCATTTCTTGCTATATCAGTAAATACTTCTTCGTGAGTTGGTCCAAGACAAAAATCTCTATAATTTCTATCTTTTAATCTAAACATTTCTGCTCCGTAAGCATTCCATCTTCCTGATTCTTGCCAAAGCTCAGCAGGAATAATAGCTGATGCTAAAAATTCTTGAGCTCCTGCATTATTCATTTCTTCTCTTATTATATTTTCAATATTCTTTAAAACTTTTAAACCTAATGGCATATAGTTATATATCCCTGAAGCCATTTTTCTTATCATACCAGCTCTAAGCATTAATTTATGACTATCTATTTCTGCTTCTGCTGGAACTTCTCTTAATGTTGATATTAACATATTAGACATTTTCATATTCTCTTCCTCCTAATTGTATATTTTCATATTAAATTAAATCTCTTATCTTTAAAATATAGTATAACAAAAAAGTCCGCCCTAATGTATTAGGGCGAACTTGTATCGCGGTACCACCTAAATTTGTTCTCTAAAATGATAACGGTATTAAACCGATAGTTTTTGCCTATACTCCAAAGCTGGTTCAAACCCTATTGAAAATCTTTCAGCCTACGAATTTTCTCTCTGAACATCGGATTCTACTATTCTTCTTCAACGTTTTAGCATATTAACTTTTAGCTTAATTTATTATATATTTTACTAAAAATCTTGTCAATAAAGTTATTACCATTATATTAGCTTTTCTGCTAAAATCAAATCTTCTGGAGTAGTAACCTTTATATTTTCATAGTCACCTTCATATAGATATACTTTATTATTATATCTTTCAACAACCATAGTATCATCGGTAACGGATATGCCCTCTTCTTTTATTCTTTTATGACATTCCTTTATTATTGATGCTTTAAATACCTGCGGAGTCTGTATTGCAACTAAGGTATTTCTTACTGGCGTAAATTTGGAAAATCCATTTTCATCAATTACCTTAATTGTATCCTTTGGTTTAACTCCCGGCGCTGCTGCACCATATTGCCTAGCATATTTTATTCCATCTTCTATTATGCTGTTTTTTGTAAAAGGTCTTGCAGCATCATGTATTAAGACAATTTCTGAATCATCCACTTCCTTCAAGGCGTTATAGACAGAATCTTGTCTCTCTTTGCCACCTTCGACTATTTTATCAACCTTTAAAGAATATTTGAATAACACATTTTCTTTGCAAAATTCTATTTCATCTTTTGGCAAAACTAAAATTATTTTATCTATATGAATAGAATTTATAAATTTGGTTAGGGTGTAATATAAAATGGGTTTGCCCTTTAACTCTATATATTGCTTGCTAACTTTAGATCCCATTCTTTTACCTTTTCCCCCTGCCAAAATTATAGCACTTACCATCTTAACACCTACTAACTATTCCTTTGGTTTCGCAAATATCATTCTTCCTGCTGCAGTTTGAAGGACAGAAGTCACTATTACTACTATTTGCTCTCCTATGAATCTTCTTCCATCTTCAACTACTATCATAGTTCCATCATCTAAATAACCAATACCTTGGGATGCCTCTTTTCCATCCTTTACAACTATAACCTTCATTTCCTCACCAGGTAGGACTACTGGCTTTATAGAATTTGCTAATTCATTAATATTAAGAACTGGAACTCCTTGAAACTCTGCTACTTTATTTAAGTTAAAATCATTTGTTATAACTTTTCCTTTTAACTTTTGAGCAAGCTTCAATAATTTACTATCTACTTCTGTAATTTCAGGAAAATCGCCTTCCCAAATTTGAGTTTCTATTTCTAACTCTTTTTGAATTTTATTTAATATATCAAGTCCCCTTCTTCCTCTATTTCTTTTCAAGGCATCTGCTGAGTCAGAAATATGTCTGAGCTCATCTAATACAAAACTTGGTATTACAAGAGGACCTTCTATGAATCCCGTTTGGCATATATCAAAAATTCTACCATCTATTATTACTGATGTATCTAACACCTTAGGAATACCTTTTATGTTTGATTTTCCTTTTTTTTCTTTATTACTTGTACCTTTTTTCATATTATTAAGAATATTTGTAATATCATCTTTCTTCTCAATAAATATATTAGCTGATATTATTGCAAATATTAAATTCAATAGCACAAAAAGTATTGGACCTAATCCATATAAATCTATACTATTTAAAGGCAACCCTATTAAAGATGTTATTATTAATGATATTAAAGCTCCTACTCCTCCGAAAATAAGTTCAGCAACTGTTAAATTTTGAACGCTTCTCTCAGCATATTCTATTAATTTTAAAATAGAGCTATATACACGTGGAGATATAAAATAAAATATAATTCCAAATAATACAGTTATAAAGATACGTAAAGATATAAGTCCGATTGGTTTAGATAAAAAAGATATTCCTTGCAAAGCAACAATTTCAAATATTAAGCCGCTTACAATATAGCCGCTAATAAAACCTATAATAGTAAATATAGCTCTTATAATCTTTTTTAACATAAATTTCACCTCCTATTTATTTCTTATAAAATAACTATAAAATTCCTTATTATTATACCATATAAAGCCATTCCCTACACTTAAAAATTATTAAAATCTTATTAATTTAAAATACCCCCTATAAAATATTAGGATTATTATATATTATTATATTAAGCTAATCCACAAAGAAATTTATTTACCATATTCAGTCTTAAAATTAACTTTTATAACTAATAATTCTTTTATTAAGGAGATAAGACCTATGAAAGACATAATTTTTGATGCTTTTCAAAATGATGTAAATGAATTGCTTCTTCGTCATAAAAGCATTTTGGATATTATAACTAAATATAATGAGGCTTCTTCAAGAGTAAGCAGAGCTGTTGCTAAAGCTGTAACTAATTGTGGCTGTATAAAAATCTCTGCAAAAAAACAGAATCTGCCCGAAGAGTTAGATGATTTTAAAATTTCCCTGGATAGCCACTTAAAGGGAAAAATATGTGATAATTGCAGGGAAATAATTGAATCTGAAATAGGAAATAGCATGTTTTATCTAAGTGCCCTATGCAATACTTTAGATATTAGTTTATATGATGTTCTGCTAAAAGAAAGCGAAAAACTTAATATTCTTGGAAAATTTAATTTAGAATAAAATTTTAAGCAGGTTTTAAACCTGCTTTCATATTATTAACCATATTATTAGTTGTTATTCATAATTTTGTCAAATTTCACTTTTTAAGTAGATTTGTTCCTTAATTCTTTTTAAACCATTTCTTATCATTCTAGCTCTTGCTTCTCCTATACCTTCTACATTATCTAGATCTTCAATATCTGCTTCTAATACATATTTTAATTTTTTGAAGTGTTTTACTAAGTTTTCTATAACAGATATAGGGATTCTCTGTAATTTAAAAAGTATTCTGTATCCCCTTGGAGATATTAAAGAATCAACTAAAGAATTTCCTTGTCTTCCTATAATCTTTGCTATATGCTCTAAATCTAACAATTCACTAGAACTTAATTTTTGTATTTCTTCATACACTTCACAATAATCTAAATCGGATCTACAATAATCTCTGATAAGAAGTATACCATCTCTTTCTATAAATCTTATAGATTCATTTAACTGCATAGAAACAAGTCTACCTTCATTTCCAAGCTCTACAATATACCTTTCTATTTCTTCTACAATTCTCATTACCATTTCTGTTCTTTGTATAGCCGTAACCACATCAAATACAGTTGTTAAATCTTGAAATTCTAATATGTCTAAATTACTTATTACTTTATCCAATACTTTTACATACTTTTCTAAAGTTTGAATAGCCTGATTTGCTCTGCTTAAAATTACGCTAGTATCTTGAAGGACATATTTTAAGTCTCCTTTATAAACTGTTATAATATTTCTTCTCTGAGATATGGCAATTACAATTTTACCTGTCTGCTTTGCCATTCTATGGGCAGTTCTATGTCTTGTTCCAGTTTCATAAGTAGTAATAGAATGTTCTGGAACCAATTGAGTATTAGCCCTTAATATTTTTTTTAAATCTTCGCTTATTACAATGGCACCATCCATTTTAGCTAATTCATATATATAGGCTGGTGAATAGTCAGCATCAATTTTGAAGCCTCCATCAACTAAATTCATTACTTCTTCGCTATCACCAATTAAAATTAGCCCTCCTGTTTTAGCTCTTAAAATATTTTCTAAACCTTCTCTTAATGGTGTGCCGGGACTCATAATTTTTAAAATATCTTTCATTTTTTCATCATCTTTTATTCTCATATGCTCACCTAATCTTTAGAATATATTATTAATTGCCTCTATTAAATTGCTTACTCCAATTATGCTTATTGTTTTGCTCTTTACCTTATCTTTATTTCTATCAGGAATTATAGCATGTTTAAATCCCATTTTTTCTGCTTCTCTTATTAGTTTATCGCAGGATGCAACTGGCCTAATTTCTCCAGTAAGACCTACTTCTCCTATTATTAATACTTTCTCTAATTTAAAAGGCTTATTTTTAATACTAGATATTAGGGATAAGGCTAACCCTAAATCACCAGTTGTTCCTTCTAGTCTAAGGCCTCCTACAACATTTGCATATACATCATACTTATAGAAAGGTATTCTTAACTTTTTCTCTAAAACAGCTATTATTAATCTCAGTCTTTGAAAATCTATCCCTATACCAGTTCTTATCGGAATATTCATCTTTGTCTCAGTAGCTAAAGCCTGCATTTCTACTAAAATAGGTCTTGTACCCTCCATTATTCCTATAACTGATGAGCCTTCCTGATTAAAATTAGTTTCCTCTAAAAATATCTTTGAAGGATCATATATTTCTACTAAACCTTCTTCTGACATTTCAAATACTCCAATTTCACTAGTTGTACCAAACCTATTTTTCATTGTTCTTAAAACTCTAAATTCCTCTGTACGTTCTCCTTCAAAATACAATACAGTATCAACTATATGCTCTAGCACCCTTGGTCCTGCAAGCTCCCCTTGTTTTGTTACATGAGCAACTATAAATAAGGGAATATTATTATTTTTTCCTATTCTCATTATTGCATTTGAACATTCCCTAACCTGAGATACACTTCCAGGTGCTGAACTTATATTTTCCTTATATACTGTTTGTATCGAATCTATTATTACAAAGACAGGTTTTAGTTCCTCTATATGAGCTTCTATTAAATCTAGATTTGTTTCTGATAATATGTATAAATTATTTGATTTTACTCCAAGCCTATCTCCTCGAATTTTTATTTGTTCTTCAGATTCTTCACCAGATACATAAAGAACTTTTCCATAATTGCTGGCAATATAATTTGATGTTTGAAGTAAAAGTGTAGATTTGCCTATTCCAGGATCTCCCGAAATTAATGTTAAGGAACCCCTTACAATTCCTCCCCCTAACACTCTATTTAATTCTTCTAATCCGGTATTATATCTTTTTTTTTCACCTGATTGTATCTCCCCTATACTTTTCGGAGAATTTTCTAATATTCTTACAGTATTTATTTGATTTTTTACTTCTTTTTTATTATCTCTAATTTCCTCTACTAGTGTATTCCAATTATTACAGTCTGGACATTTACCAAGCCACTTTGCAGACTCATATCCACATTCCTGACAAACATATACAGATTTTATTTTAGGCATTATATCTACCTACCTATCTATTTTTTAGCTTTATTGCTATTTATTATTATAACCTTATTTAAATTAAATTTAACACTAATATTTAATATATCATAAGTATTTTCCAAATACCATTTTTTGTGTAAAAAATATTCTTTAAAAGAAAAAGAGATTAGATAATTTTATCAATTACCTAATCTCTAATTATTTTAGTTATTATTATCTTGAAAGTAATTTTGCTGCTGCTTCATCTACTATAACTGTTACATCATGATGTAATTGTAGAAGGGATGCTGGTAACTTAGTAGTAATATTTCCTTCTATCATAGCTTTTACTGCTTCTGCTTTTTCTTCACCACTTGCAATTAATAATATTTTCTTAGCTTTCATTATTCCACCGATTCCCATTGAGAATGCCTGAGTTGGAACTTCTTCAATTGAATTAAAAAATCTTGAATTAGCCTTAATTGTATCTTCAGTTAAATCTGTTAAGTGTGTCCCAAAAACAAGCTCTTCTGCTGGTTCATTAAATGCAATATGTCCATTATTTCCTATACCTAATAATTGAAGATCTGTTCCACCAAGTTCTGCTATCTTTGCATCATATCTTCTTCCTTCTTCTTCAGCATCTTCTGCAAGACCATTTGGAACATAAGTATTGTTCTTATTAATATTAACATGATTAAATAGATTTTCATTCATAAAGTATCTATAACTTTGAGGATGTTCTCCTGATAATCCTACATATTCATCTAGATTAACTGTTGTTACATTTGAAAAATCTACTTCCCCATCTTTATACATTTTTATTAACTCTTTATATAAGCCAACTGGTGAACTACCTGTTGCCAGACCTAATATTGCATTTGGTTTTTCCTTTATTGTTTCTGCTATTATTTCAGCAGCTCTTTTACTTAATTCATCATAATTTTTAGTAATTATTAGTCTCATGTTATTTTACCCTCTCTCCTTGATATATTAACTTCTAATAAAAATTTGTCTGACCTATAAATAGCTTCTTCTAAAAATATAATCTTATTTCTTTGGTCGAATGTTTTACTTGATATTTTTAACATTGGAACCATGGTTTCTACATTGAATATTCTTCCTAATTCATCATCCATTAAAATAGCTGCAATTGATGATTCTGAATATTCAATATTGTGACCAAAGCTCTCTAAAATTTTAAATAAAGAGTTTTTTAACATACTCTCATCTATTTTTTCACAGTATTCCTTAGGAATATATACTGTTTCTAAAGCTATACATTCATTATCAACTATTCTTTTTCTTTTAATTTTAAATAATTTATCTGATAGGAATATCGATTTATATTTTTCTGGTGTATTAATTTCAATAAATTCTAAAACCTCTGTTTCTAAAGATCTTCCTGTTTTCTTTATAATATCTGTAAAACTCATAATATCTTGTTGCTTTAGGGTTTGATCACATACAAAGGTTCCCTTACCTTTTATCCTCATGAGTGCACCCTCTTGAACTAACTCCCCTATAGCCTGCCTTATTGTCATTCTACTTACTCCATAAAGTTCACACAATTCTCTTTCACTAGCTATACAATCACCAGGCTTCCATAATCCTTCAGATATTTTTTTAATTAAATCATTTTTTAATTGATAATAAACGGGAATTGGACTACTTTTGTCTATCATTTATTAATCCTCCTAATCATATTATACTCATAATCATTATAGATGTCTAGACCACTTATAAAATTTTATTAATTGTTATAAAAAAAGTATTTTTACAAAAAATATACTTGATTCTATTATACAAGGAGATGATTCTATGATTAATAAAAATTATTTAAAAAATATCCCTGCAAAGAATACTATTAGAGAAGAAAATAAAAGAGTATTGTCTGAAGATCTTTCTAATACATATTCATCAGACTTATTAAGCAATATGATTTTAAATTCTAACCTAAATAATGATAATATAATAAGATAACAATATTATTTATTTTTATAACATAATATGTGTATTGTAAATATCTCATAATTAGTATAAAATTAATATTAAATAATATTAATTACGTTTTAAAGGAGTGAATACAAATGGTTAAAGTATATAGTACATCTTCATGTCCTTGGTGTGTAAAAGCAAAAAATTATTTAAAGTCACTAAATGTTGAATTTGAAGAATATAATGTACAAGATGATATGGAAGCAAGAGAAGAAATGATTAGCAAATCAAAGCAAATGGGAGTTCCTGTTTTAGATATTAACGGGAAAATCATTGTAGGTTTTGATAAACCAGCTATCGATGAAGCTTTAAATCTTTAATAGAATACTAACTAGTACATAAAAAAAGAAGATTGCAGGCAATCTTCTTTTTTATTCATAATATACAACTACCAATCTTTTTGGTTAGTATGAAGTAATTCATGAGACTTATGAGATAGAGGTTCTCCTAAATAATCTTCGTAACACTTTATGACAGCTGGATTTTCATGAGAAAAACGAAGAGTGCTTATCTTGTCTAAACCGTATAATACATCTGCTCTCTCTCCAGCTAATTCCTTGCCATCTTCAATAGGCTGTCCTCCGCCGCCAGCACATCCTCCTGGACATGCCATTATTTCAACAAAATCATAATAAACTTTTCCTGCCCTTATTGCTTCAATTAATTTTCTAGTATTACCAAGTCCACTTGCAACAGCTACCCTTACTTTTGAACCTGCCAAATCAAAAGTTGCTTCCCTCCAGCCATTTCTTCCTCTTACTTCTTTAAAGGCATTTGGATCTGGATTTTCCTTTGTTAGCAAATAATAAGCTGATCTTAAGGCAGCTTCCATAACTCCGCCTGTTGCACCAAATATAACTGCAGCTCCTGTACTTACTCCTAAAGGCATGTCAAATTCTTCTTCTTCCAGTATCTCTAAATTAACATGCTCTGCTCGAATCAATCTAGCGAGTTCCCTAGTTGTAAGAACAACATCTACATCTTGACCTGCTCCTGCATCCTTTAATACAGAAACACTAGCTTCATATTTTTTAGCTGTACATGGCATTATTGAAATGTTAAATATTCTTGATGGATCAACTCCAAGTAATTCTGCATAATAGCTCTTTGTTATCGCTCCAAACATTTGTTGAGGAGATTTTGCACTTGAAAGTTGATTTACCATATCTGGATATTGAGTTTTAATAAATCTTACCCATCCAGGACAACAAGACGTAAACATTGGCCACTTTTCATTTTCTTTATTCTTAAATCTTTGTAAGAACTCACTACCTTCTTCCATTATAGTAAGGTCAGCTCCAAAATTAGTATCAAATATATAATCAAAGCCAATTTGCCTCAATGCTGCAACAAGTCTATTAACAGTTGCATATTCTCTTTCTATTCCTAAAGCTTCTCCCCAAGCAGCTCTAACAGCTGGTGCAATTTGGACAACTGTAATCTTATCTTTTTGAGCTAAAGCTTTATATACCTTATCTAAATCATCTCTTTCACGTAAGGCTCCTACTGGGCAGTGAGTTATACATTGTCCACAAAGTGCACAGTCTGCCTCTTCTATTATTCTATTATGAGAAACATCTACATTAGTTCTTGAACCTGTATAGGATAGATCCCATACATTTAACCCCTGTATTTTATCACAAACTTGAATACATCTCATACATTTAATACATTTTTCCGAATCTCTGATTAGAGGGAAATCTTTTGACCATTTTCTATGGGATAGCTTTTCTTCATATGGAATATCAATTATTCCTAAATCATTCGATAAAGCTTGTAAACTACAATTTCCACTTCTAACACAGGCAGCACATTTTAAATTATGCTCAGAAAGTATTAATTCTACATTAGTCCTTCTAGCTTCTCTAACCTTTGGGCTATTTGTATAAACTACCATTCCTTCCTTTACTGTATTATTGCAAGCTGTAATAAGCCTATTAATTCCTTCTACTTCAACTATACAAACTCTACAAGCACCTATCTCATTTAGGTCTTTTAAATAACAAAGGGTTGGAATATTTATTCCATTTTCATTTGCCGCATCAAGAATTGTTGTATTTTCAGCCACCTCTATTTTTTTATTATCAATAATCAAACTTACCATCTTAATGTTCTACCTCCCTTAAATACTCCAAGTCCAAAGTGATCGCATCTTAAGCATCTATTTGCTTCTTGTTTAGCTTCCTCATCTGTCATGCCAATTTCAATTTGCTCAAAATCTCTAATTCTTTCAGCTGCATCTCTTTCTCTTAAATTAATACGACCACAAGGTATTCTATCATCTAATCTAGGTGCTGGTATTTCTACATCAGATTCAATAATATGATTAAAGCCTAAATATTCATCAATATTGGCAGCTGCTACTTTTCCTGCTGCTATTGCTCTTATTACAGTTGCAGGTCCTGATACACAGTCACCGCCTGCATAAACACCAGGAACATCTCTTACTCCACTCCATTCTAAAGCGTCAATTACTCCCCATACTACTGGAATTCCGTACTTTTCAAAACTCTTGGATTCTACTCCTTGTCCAACAGCTGTAATCAGCACATCACAATCAAGTCTTCTAGGTTCTATTGAAGCATCATTTGGAACTGGTCTGCCTTTAGATATTTTCCCAATGATTTGAGGTTGAACCCATAAAGCTTTTATATTATTATCTTCATCTTTTTCAACTCTTCCAGGAGTATATAAATCTAATATTTCACATCCTTCTGCTATTGCTCCTTCTACTTCTTCAGGCATTGCTGTCATATCTACTTTTCTTCTACGATATACAATGCTTACATTCTTAGCTCCAAGTCTAACAGCAGAACGTGCTGCATCCATTGCAACATTTCCACCACCTATTACTACAACATTCTTGCCTTCTAAACTAACAGGTATATTATCTCCACTCTTTCTTAGCAATTCAACAGCAGAAATCATTCCTTTAATTTCTCCCTCTCCAATATTTATCTTTTTATCTGTATGTGCCCCAATTGCTATATAGATAGCATCAAATCTCTCCCTTAGTTCTTCTAAAGATATATCTTTACCCACACAAACTTCTGTATGAACTTTAATTCCTGTTGATAAAATTGAGTCAATTTCCTTTTGTAAAGTTTCTCTAGGAAGTCTATAATTAGGTATTCCATATCTTAACATTCCGCCCAAATACTTTCTTTGTTCAAATATTTCTACATCATGGCCCATTAAAGACAAATAATATCCTGCACTTAATCCACTTGGACCTGCTCCTATAATTGCAACTCTCTTTCCAGTAGAAGGTGCCCTCTTTGGAACTGGAACATCTCCTGCATGCTCTACTGCGTAACGTTTTAATCCTCTAATGTTTATAGCATCATCAATCATATTTCTTCTACATCTTCTCTCACAAGGATGTTCACAGACTAAAGCACAAACTACAGGCATAGGATTATCTTTTCTTATTAATTTAACCGCATCAGCATATCTTCCTTCTTTTATCAATGCAATATACCCTGATACATCTACCCCTGCTGGACATAAAGATACGCAAGGAACTGCTTGTTTTAATTCGCATGTACATCTGCCTCGCAAAATATGTTCTTCAAAATCCTTTCTAAAACCTTCAATTCCTTGTAAAACTAAATTTGCTGCTTCATAACCTATGGCACAATCTGCTGAATAGTAAATAGTTTCTGCTGTCTTTTCAATAAGGTCAATTGTTTTTAAATCTGCTTTACCATCTAATACATCCTCTAAAAAAGAAGTTAATTGTCCTAAACCTATTCTACAAGGGACACATTTACCACAAGTTTGGGCATGACACATCTTTAAAAATGATGCTGTTAAGTCTATAGGACATAGTCCCGGAGGACTTGCAACGATACGTCTTTCAAGATCTTTATAAAGATTTTCAATAGTCTGCTGAGCTCTGTCCTTGGTAATAATACTAAGTCTACTCATTTTAACTTCCCCCTTAAGCATTGTTTGTTTATTAATTAACGAACAAATCTTTATTACAGCTATTACTTGATCTTTTTTATATTTATTGGAGAGTATATATTATATTGGAAACTTGGTAGATATGTTCTCATTGAAAAAGCATTTTTGTTAAATTTTAGTCAACATTACTTTTATTTCATTATACTATGGCTTATATAAAAGTAAAATATGTAATCGTTTTAAACATTTAAAAATCAAGATTTTCGAGGATTTATTACATAAAAAAAGAAGATTGTTTACAATCTTCTTTTTTTCAACAAATCCATTTATATATTCATTTTTTATATTATTTTCTATCAATTAAATTTATAATAGTTGCCTTAGGTCTTGTCATTGCCTCTATTGAATATTTGATTCCTTGAGTTCCAATACCCGAAGCTTTAACTCCTAAGAATGGGAAATGATCTGGTCCTCTTTCAGTTTTATTATTTACTTGAACAGTACCTACTTCTAATCTATCAGCTACATAAAAGGCTTCATTTATATTTTCAGTAAATACAGCTGATTGTAAACCATATTTTGATTCATTTGCTATAGCTATAGCTTCATCTTTATCCTTTACCCTTATTATTGGTAGTACTGGGCCAAATGGCTCTTCCCAAGCTAATCTCATATCTGTAGTTACATAGTCAAATAATGTTGGATAAACAAGATTTCCTTCTCTATTTCCTCCAACTAATAACTTAGCTCCTTTTTCTTTTGCTTCTTCTATAAGTTCAACTACAAAATCTGCTGCTTTGCTATTAATTAAAGGAACTATATTTACATCATCAATCTCTAAAGGATTTCCAATTGATAATTTTTCAACCTTTTCTTTTATCTTCTCAACTAAAGCATCAGCAACCTTATCAACAACTAAAACTCTCTTAACTGCTGTACATCTTTGACCAGAATAAGAATAAGCACCTGATACTATATTAGAAGCTGTTAAATCTAAATCTGCATCTTCTAATACTATAGCAGCATCCTTACCACCTAATTCCATCAATAATGGTACCATTGATGTTATCTTAGAGATTCTTGTTCCTATTTCTGTACTACCTGTAAAGTTTATAAAATCTACATCCCTATGAGTTACTATATAATCTCCTATTTCGCTTCCTTTTCCTGTAACTGTATTTAAAACTCCTGCTGGAACTCCTGCTTCTTCAAAAACTTTTGCTAAATATAATCCACAAAGACTTCCTTGAGTTGCAGGCTTTAAAACCACTGTATTTCCTGCTACTATTGCAGGGGCAATTTTAGATGCAGCTAAGTTAATTGGATAGTTAAAAGGAGATATTGCCAATACCACTCCTAAAGGTTCTCTAGTAACTACTGATATCTTATTTCTTTTAAATCCTGGGAAACTATCTCCTGGAATACTTTCTCCTGATAAACTCTTTGAAGCATCTGCAGTAAATCTAATAAAATCTGCTGTTCTTAGAATTTCTGATTCACAGCTTTTTTTGTCTTTTCCTATTTCTAGCATCATTATATTAGTTAAGTCTTCAACCTTATCTTCTAATATGTCTGCTGCCTTATAAAGAACCTCAGCTCTTTTATTAATAGGTGTATTTTTCCATTCTTCCTGTGCTTTTCTAGCAGACTCAAAAGTGTAATCAACTTCTTCTGTAGTCATAGCAGGCACTTTACCCACAAGTCTATTGTCTATTGGTGAATATATTTCAATAAAATTTCCACTTTTACTATTAGTCCAGTTACCATTTATTAAATTTCTAAATATTAGCTCCTGGTCTTTTATATTGCTAAACATAATATCACCTACCTTTATTTTTGTACAGCTGCTTCTATTGCTTTTTGATCAAAACCAACTATTATTTGTCCGTCTATATCAATTACTGGAACTGTTCTTTGTCCTGAAACCTTAAATACTTCGTCTCTTTCTTCTTTTGCATCTGCTACATTAATTTCTTCAAAGTCCCATCCTTTCATCTTAAAGAACTTCTTAGCCTTTATACATGATGGGCACCATGATGTTGAATAAATTTTTATCATTTTTTCACCTCTAAATCCTATTATTTTCTTTTGCTTTCTACTATATATTTTTCTGCTTCAAGGGCCGCTATAGTACCATCTGCAACAGCTGTTGTTATTTGTCTATATTGTTTTTCTCTAACATCTCCTGCTGCATAAACACCTTTTATATTAGTATTCATTAATTCATCAGTTATAATATAACCATTAGAAGTTAAATTTATATAATCTTTAAAAATAACTGTTTTAGGCTCTGTTCCAATATACCCAAATACTGCATCTATTGGAATTTCCCTTTCAGTATTATCTTTTACATTTCTTATTAATGCCCTTTCAACAAAGTTTTCTCCCTTTACATCTACTAAGTCTTCATTAAATAGAATTTCTATCTTAGGATTTTTCATTACTTCATCAAGAGTTGATTTTTCTCCCCTAAAGTAGTCATATCTTCTTATCATAACTACTTTTGAAGCAAATTTACTTAAGAATAGAGCTTCTTCTAAAGCTGAATTACCTCCACCTACAACTCCAATTATCTTACCTTCATACATTGCGCCATCGCATACTGCACAATAATGTACTCCCTTTCCAGAAAATTTATCTTCATTTGGTATAGGTAATTTTCTAGGAGTTGCACCAGTAGCTATTATTACTGCTTTAGTTCTGTATATATAATTAGTAGTTTCTATTATTTTAGGATCTACACTAAAATCTACTTTTTCAATTATGTCAAATTCATCTATTTCAGCTCCAAGAGCTTCAGCTTGTTCCTGCATCTTGTCTGCTAATTCTGAACCTGATATTTCCTTAAATCCAGGATAATTTTCTATAGTGTAGCTATTCCTAACTTGACCACCTACTATTTGATCTTCTAATAAAATCATATCTAATTTCGCTCTAGTTGCATATATAGCTGCTGTTAATCCTGCTGGACCGCCGCCTATAATTACTAGATCTTTATTTCTAATTTCCTTACTCATATTCCCTCCTCTTTCTACCCCCCAGGGGTATGTCTTATTTTCATTATATAGTTCTTATATATAAAATGCAACTAATAATTAATAATTTTTCTCATTTTATTAATTATTTTATATTTTTATTATTCTCACTAATAAACAAATTATTATTAAAAAAATAAGCCGTTACACAGAAAATGTGTAACAGCATAATTTTTTAGAATTTCAGCCTAGGCTGAAATTAATCCTTAATTGTCAATTCTCAATTGTCAATGGATTAAGAGATGTGTTTAAATTTAAGTCCATTTTCACTACAATAAACTTTTAAATTATCTCCAACTTTAATAAAGCCCTTTAACATTTCTTCACTTAATTTATCTTCCAATTCCTTAGTGATTACTCTCCTTAATGGTCTTGCTCCATAAGTTGTATCAACACCCTTACTTACTAAAAATCTTTTACTTTCCTCATCTAGGCTTAAGCTTATTTCTCTTTCCTTTAGTTTATTTATTGTATTATTTAGCAACAAGTTAACTATCTTTAATATATCATTTTCTTTTAACTTATGGAATACTATTATATCATCAACCCTATTTAAGAATTCTGGCTTAAATTTTCTTTTAATCTCTTCCATAATATTATTTTTCATTTTTTCATATTCATCTTTTTCTAGATCATTACTAATTGAAAAACCTACAGAACTTTGCTTCTTAATATTATGGGCTCCAACATTAGAAGTCATTATTATTATTGAATTTCTAAAATTAATATTTCTGCCCATATTATCTGTTAAGCGTCCATCTTCCATTATCTGAAGCAATATATTATATATATCTTCATGGGCCTTCTCAATTTCATCAAGCAATATTACTGAATATGGATTTCTTCTTACAGCTTCTGTTAACTGCCCTCCTTCATTATATCCTACATACCCTGGAGGAGCACCAATTAACCTTGATACAGAATGTTTTTCCATATATTCAGACATATCTATTCTTATTAAATTATTTTTATTTCCAAACATAGTCTCAGCTAAAGCATTACATAATTCAGTTTTTCCAACACCTGTTGGCCCACAGAATATAAATGTTCCTATAGGCCTATTTGGATCCTTTAAACCAACTCTTGCCCTTCTTATAGCCCTAGAAACTGCTAAAATAGCTTCCTTTTGACCAACAACTCTTTTTTGTAAGGTTTCCTCTAGTCGTAATAATTTCTCAGATTCCTTCTCTGTAAGTTTTTCTAGTGGAATTTTAGTCCAGGCAGATACAACTTTAGCTATTTTTTCTCTATTAACTAAATAATTATCACTTATTTCATTATTCGAATTTACCTTATAATTATTTAATTTTTCTCTTAACTCCTGTTCTTTGTCCCTTAAATAAGCTGCTTTTTCAAAATCTTGGTTTATTATTGAATTTTCTTTTTCTCTAATTATATTTTTAATTTCTGTTTTAATATTTTCTATGCTTTCAAAATCTACAAAATTGTTTAAGTTTTCTATTCTTACTTTTGCTGAAGCTTCATCTATTAAATCAATTGCCTTATCTGGTAAATATCTATCTGTTATATATCTATCTGCTAATTCTACAGCTGCTTCCAAAGCTTCATCCTCTATTTTTACATTATGATGCATTTCATATTTTTCTTTTATACCCTTAAGAATTAAAAGAGTATCTTCCTTGCTTGGCTCATCAATTCTAACGGGCTGAAATCTTCTCTCTAAGGCAGGATCCTTTTCTATATATTTTCTATACTCATCTATAGTAGTTGCCCCAATACATTTTATTTCTCCTCTTGCTAAAGCTGGTTTTAAAATATTAGAAGCATCTATAGCTCCTTCTGCTGCTCCAGCACCTACTATTGTGTGTATTTCATCTATAAAAATTATAATGTCTTGAGACATTTTAATTTCTTCCATTACTCTCTTTAATCTTTCCTCAAATTCACCTCTATATTTTGCCCCTGCAATCATAGAAGTTAAATCTAAAGATATTATTTCCTTATCTCTTAAAATGTCAGGAACATTTCCATTAACTATTCTTTGAGCAAGTCCCTCAACAACTGCTGTTTTTCCTACTCCTGGTTCTCCAATAAGACAAGGATTATTTTTTATTCTTCTGCATAATATTTCTAATATTCTTTGATTTTCTTTTTCTCTTCCAATTACAGGATCCAGTTTTCCCTCTCTTGCAAGCTCAGTCAGATTTATACCATATTGACTAAGCATTACTAATTTAGAATTTTTCTTCTTACTTTTATTTTCTAAATTAATTTCTCCTGATTTATCTTCATACAAATAAGATTTTAATTTACTCTTTACTAAATTAAAATCAAGGCCTAAAGTTCCTAAAATATAATAAGCTACACCCTCTTTATCATCTAATAATGATAATAAAATATGTTCTGGTTTTACATTCTGATGATTAAAGGCCCTTGCCTTGACTAAACTATCATCAAGAATTTTCTTAGTTTGAGGATTTAAAAGCATCTCTCCAATAGAAATATCGATATCTCCAAATCCCAAATAATCTTCTATTACCCTTCTAACATTATCAAGCGTTATTTTATTATTATAAAGAACCTCCTTAGCATATCCCCCTTCTCTTAGAATGCCCAAGAGAATATGCTCTGTTCCTATATATCCATGTCTAAAATATTGAGATTCCTTTTGCGCTTCTACCAAAACCTTCTGAGACCTCTCTGTAAAATTCCCAAAAACCATATATACCTCCAATCCGCATTATTTTATTTCATTATTAAATTTTATAAATTATGATAAGATAACAGCTAACATTCCCTTAAGAATATCAGCTCTAAGTTCGTTTTTATACTCTGAGGATGCTATTGTTCTATCATTTAAGGCTATTTTCATTATTTCATATTCCCTATTGGTAATTAAATCTGTTTCTTTTAAATGATTCAATATAGATATAGCTCCATTATAAGTAATACTATTGCCAATTGATTCTCCTATTAACTTTAGCTTTTCGCTATTATCATGATAATTTATTCTTTTTATAACAATGCATCCTCCACCACCTCTTTTGCTTTCTATAACATAACCCTTCTCATAAGTAAATCTTGTTGATAAAACATAATTAATTTGAGATGGTGCACATGAAAATTTATCTGCTAATTCATTTCTACGAATAGAGACCATACTTTCTTCTTCTTCACTTATCATATCTTTTATAAAATTTTCTATTACATCAGAAATTCTTGCCATTTTATCACCTTCTTAAACCAAATTTTTTGTTGACCTTCTTTGACTTTTATTATATATTATTATTTTTTAAATGTCCATTTGTTAATTCTATCAATTTTGTCAAAACTATATATGAGGTGATAATAAGATGGAGATTAAATGGATGGGTAACACAAGTTTCTTAATAAAAACTTCCCTTGGCAAGAAAATTCTTTTAGATCCTATACAAATTCATCCTTTAATAGAAAAGTATGATTTTAATCCAGATATAATTACTTTTAGCCACTTGCATAATAATGAAATTATTAGTGATTTTATCAATAAAAATTCTATCGTTATAACTTCCCCCTGCAGCTTTACTAATGAATATATATCTATAGAAGGTTATAATACTTATAGAGATGATTTAAATGGATATAAAAGAGGAGAAAATATTATATATTACTTTAATATTGATGATTATAAAATATGTCATTTGGGTTCCTTAGGTCATTGCTTAGATTCTGAATTATTATCTAAAATATATGGCTGTGATTTTTTATTTATTCCTATTGGCGGTCACTTTTGCTTAGATGGTTTTCAAGCTGCTAAATTATCGAAAAATATTAATCCTAAATATATAATTCCAATGGCTTATAAAACTTCATCAGAATATTTCTTTCTTGACGGACCTCATAAATTCCTATCATCCATGAAGAATACTCTACTAATAGAAAAGGATATAATATATACTGATGAATTATTATTTGATGAGCCCTGCACTATAATAATATTGTCAAACAAAAAATAAAGAACCGCTAATATAGCGGTTCCTTATGTAAATTATGCTTCTACTGGAGCTCCTACAGGACAAACATTTGCACAGTTTCCACAATCTATGCAAGTATCTTCATCAATGATGAATTGAGTATCTCCTTGTGATATAGCTTCAACAGGGCATTCTGCAGCGCATGCACCACAGCTTATGCATGAATCTTCTATTTTATATGCCATATAAAGCACCTCCTAAAAATAAGAATTATTTCATTACTATTCTAACATAGGCCTTCTAAATTTTAAAGGGTTAAGTTATACATTTAAATTAAATTACAGTATAACCCATATCTTCTATTGAAGAAATTAAATCCTCTAAAGTAATACTTGATTCATCATAAAATATAGTAACTTCCTTTTTAGAAAATAATATTTCACAAGCTATTACCCCTATATTTTTAGCAATAGCTTCTCTAATAATAGCAACATCTTTATTATCTTTCATATTAGGAACCTTTAAAAAGGACTTCATATCATTTCTCCCCCTAGTTTTCCTCTATAAGATCCTTAATTAAATTTTTATCTTCTGGTGACTCAACTTCTAATTTTATTTCTGAATCATCAACAGCATCTTCATAACTTCCTTCAACCAATTCAATATTATCTATCTTAAATTCTTCTATTATTTCCTCATCTATTCTTTTATATTTTACTTTCACGCTCTCTTTTACTGTACTATTAGATACAACTTCACCTTCTATATCTCCTATTCTAACAATTGAACCTACTTTAGGTAATCTTTGTCTTATATCTTCATATGTACTTTGCTCATAATTTAAACAGCACATCAATCTTCCGCATATTCCAGATATTTTTGTTGGATTTAATGAAAGATTCTGTTCCTTAGCCATTTTTATAGAAACTGATGCAAAATCTCCTAAGAAGGTTGAGCAGCAAAGAGTTCTTCCACAAGCTCCTAATCCCCCTAGCATCTTAGCCTCATCTCTAACACCAATTTGTCTAAGTTCTATTCGTGTTTTAAAAATAGTAGCCAAGTCTTTTACTAATTCTCTAAAATCTACTCTTCCATCTGCTGTGAAGTAAAATATTACTTTATTATTATCAAATGTATATTCTACATCTATTAATTTCATATCTAATCCATGCTCTTCTACTTTCTTTAAACAAATTTCTAGAGCATCTTTTTCTTTTAATTTATTTTCCTTATGTTTCTTTACATCATCTTCTTCTGCAACTCTTATTACACTTTTTAAAGGTGCTACAATATCAGATTCAGGTATTTCCTTAATTCCAATAACACATTCTCCAAACTCTATTCCTCTAGCAGTTTCTACTATAACAAAATCTCCAGCATTTATTTCTAAATTATTAGGATCAAAATAATATATTTTACCTGCCTTCTTAAATCTTACACCTACAACTTCTATCATTATTTAACCTCCATAAAACCTATAAGCATAACTCTAACTGTCAATAAAAAATTTGAGTTTTTTAATAAATTATGTCTGCACTCTCCTATTTTATCAATAATTTTAGTAAGTTTCTTATAGGACATTTCAATAGCTAATTGCTTAATATCATTTATCTTATCTTTATTTATTATCCCCTTTTCATTATTTATTTCCTTAAAAACCATTATATCTCTTATAAAAGATGATAAAATATTTAATATTTCCTCTTTTTTTTCTTTATAGGAAGACAATTTATCTTCATATTCCAATAAATTGCTAATATCTCCTTTAATGATTTTATATAATAAATCAATTAATATATCTCGTAAATTCTTTAAGGATGAATCCTTTAAGAAAGCTTCAGCTTTTCCAGGTATTCCTTCTGCATATGAAATAGCTGCACTTATCTCTTCATCTTTGTATTCAGAAATACCTATCTTTTTTAGATATAAACTAACTTCTTCATTGGATAAGGGAGTTAGTTTATGTATTTCACATCTGGATTTTATAGTATCTAGAATCAGCTCTAAACTCTCACATAATAAAATTATATAAACACCTTTAGGAGGCTCCTCAATAGTTTTTAAAAGAGCATTTTGAGCTTGAACTGTTAATTTATTTCCATCATGAATTATGATTATCTTCTTATCTCCCTCATAGGGTTTTTTATTAATCTCACTTATTATTTCTCTAGCTTCATCAACCCCAAAGGAAGCTTTTTTCAATCTATAATTTATAATATCTACGCATTCTCTATCAGCCCTTATCCCTAATATATTTTTAGCCATTATATTGGCTAATGGGCTTTTTCCAATTCCATCTTCTCCAACTATTATGTGGGCATGGGAGATTTCTCCTGTGCTGATTCTTGAATTTAAATTATTTAATATTCTACTATGTCCAATAAATTCCCCCATGATATCCTCCAATAATTTATTTATACCCTAATAAACTGATCTACATCTAAAACAAATATAGTAGCTCCACCTACTTCAACTTCAATAGGGTAAGACATGAACATATCCATATTACCAGTAATAGGTGTTGTAGTGTTTATTATTTGCTTACGCTTTTTACAAGTATCTTCTATTAAACTAATAACATAATTAACTTTTTCTTCTTCAACTCCAATAATTAAAGTTGTATTACCAGCTTTTAAAAAACCCCCAGTTGTAGCTAGTTTTGTAACCCTAAATCCTGCTTCTGTTACAGAATCGATTAATTCTGCTGAATCATCATCTTGTACTATGGCTATTACCAATTTCATATATAACCCTCCATAAATAATACTATCAATTATATTTTATCATAATTGTATTATAAGTTAACCAAAAATTTGTCACTTAATTATTGCTAAAAATTCCCTAAGCAAACCATTTTATTTAATAACTTTAATAATTTCATTTTTTACCGCTTCAAAAACTTCATCAATTGACTGTTCTGCATTAATTTTTATAAAACTTTCTTTATTAGCTTCACATAATTTAAGATAACCTTCTCTTACCTTATAATGAAAGTCCATCTTTTCTAAATCTAACCTATTTACTTCCCTATCTTTATTTTTATTTATTCTTGCTAGTCCAATCTCAGGACTCACATCAAAAAATATATTTAAATCAGGCATGTACTCATCTATTGCAAATTTATTAATATTATATATTTCTTCAACTCCTAACCCTCTAGCATATCCTTGATAAACTAGTGAAGAATATATAAATCTATCACAAAGAACAATTTTTCCATTTTCTAATTCCTTAATAACCTTTTCTACTAAATGCTGTCTTCTTGCTGCTGCGTATAATAGAGCTTCGGTCTTGGCATCCATTTGAGTATTATTTTTATCTAATATTATTTTTCTAATATCCTCTGAAATTTTTATTCCGCCAGGTTCTCTTGTTTTTATACAAGCTATATTATTTTCAATTAAATAATTATAAATCATATCTATTATTGTACTCTTTCCTGAACCTTCTCCACCTTCAAAAGCTATAAATATTCCTTTTTTCATTTATATCTCCCTCATATGTTTAAATTATATTTTCTTTTTAACCATACCTTAATTTTATTTTTGTAATAATTATATTCAAAATCCTCTATATTTAACAGAGAAATATCATCAAGACATGAATTACATAATAATCTTTTATTAATTATACCACTAGCTATTTCCTTTCCACAAATTATACATTTATTTTCATTTTTATCTATTCCTTTAATTAATAAATCCATATTATAATCCCTTTCTAACCATAAATTTATTATTATTCTCGACACTTAGGTATATTTATAATCATTTAAAGAAAAATAAATATATGGAAAGTTAGGAGGAATGTAATATGAAAAATTTTATGATTTCTGCTTTAGAAAAATATAAAGAAGATATTAAAGCATTAAATGAATTTTTATTTAATAATCCAGAAGTTAGCTATAAAGAAGTTAATAGCTGCAATTATATATGTGAATTTTTAAGTAGACATAATTTTAAAGTAGAAAGAAATTTTCTAGATTTAAATACATCCTTTTTTGCCTCTAAAGGAAATGGACATCCAAAAATATGTTTTTTATGTGAATATGATGCACTATTAAATGAAGGCCACTTAACAGGTCATAATCTCCTAACTGCTACCTCTATTGCTGCTGCTATTGCCTTAGGAGAGATTATAGATAAAATTAATGGCTCTGTAATAATAATTGGATGCCCAGGAGAATATTTAGGTGGAACAAAATCTATAATGGTAAAGCAGGGAGTTTTTGATGATATAGACGCTGTATTAGTTTCTCATCCAGACATAATTACTTCTGAAAGCGGAAGTTCTTCTGCCATAGTTCCTATGCAAGTTAAATTTTCAGGCAGTAATGGTTTTAGCTTTTTAAATAAAGAGGATTATAACTCCCTAGATGGAATCTTATTAACCTTCAATATATTAAACGCCTTACAAAAAGGCTTTCCTAAAGATATTGAGATAAACTCAATATTATCAAAAGGAGGATATACACCACTTTTAGTTCCTTCTGAAGCTGAAGCAAAGTTTTATATTAGAGGAAAGGAAATGGATGTAGTCAGAGTAGTAGAAAATAAAATCAGAGAAATAGTTATATATGTATCAAAATTAATTAGAATTCAATATTCTATCTCCTTATATGAACCTGAAAATGAAGAATTACGTACTAATAGAACTTTAAATAGATTGTTCAGTCATAATCTTAAGGAAAATGGAATAATACATATTGAAGCGGCTAGGGACATTAAATCAGGTTTAAGCCTTGGAGTTGTAAGTAAGAAAGTTCCTACAATTCACCCTTATTTCTCAATAGTTAAAAATGAAGCAATTAAATATGGAACAAAAGAATTTGCAAAAGCTACAATTTCTGAATACGGATTTAATGAAGCAATGAAAGCAGCATTATCACTTGCATTTACAGGATATGATATTATAGTTAATGAAAATCTATTAGCAGAAGTAAAAAAAGAATTTTACAATAAATAGGCTCTAAACTTAGAGCCTATTTTTATATTTGACTTTTATTATTTATTTAATCATTTCCCTTATTTAATATTTTATATTATAGTATAATTAAAGGAGTATTTCATATATGGAGGTCAATTATGATTCAAATTTATAAAAGTATTAGCGAGGATAATCCAACATTAAAAACCTTAAAAAATATAGAAAATGGCTGCTGGATTAATATTGTTGCACCTTCCGATGAAGAGTTAATATTAATTTCTAAAAAAACTAATGTTCCTTTAGAATTTTTAAAAGCACCTTTGGATGACGAAGAAACATCTCGTATAGATATAGAAGATAATTGCTTATTAGTTATAGTTGATATTCCCTTTACTGAAATGGAGGAAAATTCCCTTACCTATGATACCTATCCTCTAGCAATAATACATACTGAAAAGCAAATAATAACTGTTTGTTTAAAAAACAGCCGAATATTATCAGATTTTATTAATGGAAAAGTTAAATCCTTCTTTACTTTTAAAAAATCTAGATTTATTCTTCAAATATTAAGTAAGATTGCATCAAATTACTTACTATATTTAAGACAAATAGACAAAAAGAGCTTAATGATAGAAAAGAGACTTCATAAATCAATGAAAAACAGGGAACTTATTCAATTGCATTCATTAGAAAAATCCTTGGTTTACTTTTCCACATCACTAAAAGCTAATGAAATTACTTTAGAAAAAATGTTAAAATTGGATATTATGCAGAAATACGAAGAAGACAAAGATGTCTTAGAAGATGTTATTATAGAAAATAAACAAGCAATAGAAATGACAGAAATATATAGCAACATACTAGCTAGTACAATGGATTTTTTTGCTTCAGTTATATCTAATAATTTAAATATAGTTATGAAAGTTCTAGCCTCTGTTACTATATTAATGGCCATACCAGAAATTTTTGGCGGAATATTTGGTATGAATTTTGATAAAATGCCCCTAGTAAATCATCCTTATGGCTTTGAAATAATTAATATTATAATTGTATTATTAACTATAGGTACAGCATACCTTCTTTACAAAAAGGATATGTTCTCATAAAAGGAACATATCCTTATTATTTTATAATATATAATTATTATAAGATAATATAAGTAGGTGGAATTTTGAATAAGTTAAAATCTATTAATAAAAAAAATTCAACTATAGGAATTATTGCTCCTGCATCAACAGATGATATTGAAAAAATAAATGAAAATATTAATTTATTTAAAGCTCTTGGGTATAAAGTGAAAATAGGAAAAAATATATTTAAATCTTATGGATACTTGGCAGGTACTGATAAAGAAAGAGCAGAAGATATTAATAGAATGTTTGCTGACAAAGAAATAGATGCCATAATTTGCTATAGAGGTGGGTATGGCTGTATTAGAATGGCCAATTATTTAGATTTAAAAACTATCAAAAAAAATCCTAAAATATTTTGTGGTTATAGCGATATTACCTTATTATTAAACTATATAAATAAAAAATGTAAGTTTCCAACTTTTCATGGACCCATGATTAATTCAGATTTTAAAGATCCTCTAACAAGACATTACTTTACAAATATATTAGAAAATATTAATGAAAAGATAACTTATGACTTAAAAAATATTTGTAATGATAATTTTAAAGTTTATAATTCAAAAGATTTTAAAGGAAAATTAGTAGGAGGAAATTTATCAATTATCTGCTCTACAATAGGAACTCCATATGAAATAAAGTTTAAAAATAACATATTATTAATAGAAGAAGTTAATGAAAGTCCTTATGTTATTGATAGGATGTTATCTCAGCTTATCTGTAGTGGAAAGCTAAATAATCTCCAAGCTATAATTCTTGGTCATTTTACAAATTGCACTAGTAACAAAAGTACTCTTACATTAGAAGAAATTATTGAAGAAAAATTGCTTCCCCTTAACATACCTATAATAAAACATTTTCCTTGTGGACATGATTATCCTAATGTAACTATTCCTATTGGAGTTACATTTAGATATGATTCCAAAAAACATTTATTAATACAAGAATAAAATTTTTCTAGCTAAAAAAAAAACCTACAAGAAAACTTGTAGGATTTTTTGGAGGCGCCACCCGGATTCGAACCGGGGATAAAGGTTTTGCAGACCTCTGCCTTACCACTTGGCTATAGCGCCATATTATGGTGCCTCGAACTGGAATCGAACCAGTGACACGAGGATTTTCAGTCCTCTGCTCTACCGACTGAGCTATCGAGGCATATAACCTGGCAACGTTCTACTCTCCCACAGGGCTTCCCCTGCAGTACCATCGACGCTGTAGAGCTTAACTGTCCTGTTCGGAATGGGAAGGAGTGTTTCCTCTACGCCATTGTCACCAGATTTATCATTAAATTTTTGAGAGTTTGTTCTCTCAAAATTGCACATGAATAATGCCATTTATTTTGGTCAAGCCCTCGACCTATTAGTATTAGTCAGCTAAATATGTTACCATACTTACACCTCTAACCTATCAACCTTGTGTTCTTCAAGGGGTCTTACTAGCTTATGCTATGGGAAATCTCATCTTGAGGGGGGCTTCACGCTTAGATGCTTTCAGCGTTTATCCCTTCCCGACTTAGCTACCCAGCTATGCTCTTGGCAGAACAACTGGTACACCAGAGGTCAGTCCATCCCGGTCCTCTCGTACTAAGGACAGCTCCTCTCAAATTTCCTACGCCCGCGACGGATAGGGACCGAACTGT
>ENA-OWOZ01000142-OWOZ01000142.1-bioreactor-metagenome-genome-assembly--contig:-NODE-142-length-105912-cov-152.394397_pt1 | contig 105912 bp, 92 predicted proteins | sample MGYA00238140_ERZ651804 | MGnify/ENA primary metagenome ERZ651804 (study PRJEB26910, sample SAMN07631232) | bioreactor metagenome | isolation source: Switchgrass digestor | place: USA: Dartmouth...
AACTTATGGGTAGGGGGTGAAATTTTCATGCGATAAATTTGACCCATTTAGGGTGAAATATTCAAAAAGTATTGACATATCCATTCATCAGTAATCAGCTTCGAGATAAATGTAACCCAGATCGATGTCCTCAGTCCAACCGTACGGTATTTCTATGGCGTAATCCTCGAGGATGGGCATGTATCCTTCAGCAAGGATTATGACCGAATATGACTCTCCGCTTGGTATATAGTCGCACATGAATATACCGTCGCGGTCGGATTCTACATATGACAGGATCATACTGTCCACGGGGTTGTTGAAGAAATCATCCACTGTTACCCCGGCCTGCAGGATAGCGAATGCTGCCCCGGAAATTGGCCGAAGGGTAAATGAATCAACGATCCTACCATATATGGTTATACCCTCATTATATGCATATTCGTTCGGGTATGAGGGGGTGGTGGAAGGCTGAGGAAAGATCGGGTTGTCACCTATGGCATAAGCGTCGTTCAATACAGGTATGGCCTGGTTGATGGGCTTAAGGTAGAACAGGACATCATTATCCACTCCCACCCATTTTGCTGTCGGAACCCCTATCATTTCACCGTTTTTATTGATAGCCGTACCTCCGCTGTTTCCATGGTTTACGACAGCATCTGTCTTTATCCAGTCTATCACTGAATCGTTGTCTTCGTCGATAAACCCCGAAACACGGCCTGCAGTATAGGTTATCGTCTCGCCGCCCACGCCGGGATAGCCAAGGATGCTTATTTCGTCTCCCAGTTCGACCAGGTCGGAATCTGCCAGTTTAGCCGGTACAAGGTTCAGGTCTGCAGGATTGAGCTGGTTCCAGTTAAGATCTGCTATTATTTTTACCACCGCAAGGTCAAGGCTTTCCACGCCGCTCCTGTACTGCGCTATATACTGGGGCTGTATGTTTTTCTTTATATCGTCAGTTAAGGCTATAGCTACATAGCCGTCGGAATTGTACAGCCTGCCGTTTTCTCCCACGCAGTGAAAGTTCGTCAGGATATAACCGTTGCTGCTGACTATGGTGCCAGAACCCATCGATATAATATTGAAGTAATCATCGAGGGCATAAAGCTTGACAGTGGACCTGGAAATCTTCTGGAGATTGATCCCCGAACTGTTTGCCGGGTTCGGCGGAGTTTCCGTAATCTGAGGATCAGGTCCTACGGCTACCGATGAGCCGGGGTCTTCGATCTTCACATTCTGCCTTACGCTTCTTGAAGAACGGTTCCCTGCTTTATCAAAAGCTACCACGTAATATTCGTATTCCTCGCCCGGAACAACATCTCTGTCCTGGTAAACGGTACTTTTCTGCTTAGCGATCAGCTCACCGTTTTTATAAAGCCTGTATTCACTGACCCCGTTTTCATCATAGCTTTCGCTCCAGGCCAGGACTACCATTTCATTGCTGACACTCGTCACCGTGAGCAAAGGCGCTGTCGGTGGCGTGTCGTCCTCCCTTCTTTCAAGGGAACATGAGGAAAGAATCAATACCATCATGATTATGACGGCTGTGAATATATATTTTCGTTTTGAAGCAAACATTCAAACCACTCCATTCCAATAAATCCTAATGCCGTCAGTCTCCATTGAAGGAATAGTTTACATTAACTAATTTATTTCCGTTAAGAACATAATTTTCATAACCTGATGAAATAGTAATGATATACAGATCGTTGCCGTATATACACAGTATGTCCCTTCCGTAACCTATATCAGTTTTATTTGCGCCGGATGAAGCCTGGCCGCTTTTAATATAAATATAGTTTATGACATATGCTTCTTTTCCTTTGGTATCGGTGTAATACCCATCCTCCGGCTGATAGAACCTGTAGTTCATGCCCGATTTTATCGTCCAGGCCGCTGCGGCATTCTGAAGCTTCTCTTCTTCAGAATTCACTTCCACGTTCATGAGGCTGGTCAGCGGCAGTTTTTTGACACATACAAACTCCCTGCCCATGCTGTTTGCCATATCCGCCGCCCTGAACACATCGTTTTCATTCATGGACTGAATCCAGCTTGAGGGATATTGTATCTCTATTATATTATCTATTGTTTGTGTCTGTATCCTGACTGATGTTTTATTGATAATAAGGCCCATGGCCACAGCGACGATGAACAGGGCCCAGACCGGAAGGTCTCCTGCGATGGCTTTACCGCGCCCCGAAGGTTCATGGGTCTCATCCAGGCCTGCCTTCTCCTGGCGCGAAGAGATCATAACAAGCACGCCGAACACTATGACCGCGACAAGGGCGGCAGGGATGAGCCCGATTATATAGTTCACCCTGAAGCCCTGCCTTACCACCGTACTCAGCAGGAACTGCACCACAGCGTTCAGGACTGACGCGAGGATAAGCGCGAAGGGCAGTCTCAGGGCATTGAATTTTTTATGCTTGGATATACCGAGGATATAGCCGCTCAGACCTGTTATACTGGCGTGGGAAAAATTCTCAACCACCACAAGGGAAGTTGCGTTAGTGAGCATGGCTCCTCCGGCAGATATTATGCTGTCTATACTGGACATTGCCGCGAACCCGAGCCCCAGCGCAGAGCCGTATATGATCCCGTCGACAGCTTCGTCGAATTCCCTGCTGGAATATACACTGTACCTTACAGAAAGCAGCTTGATCGCTTCCTGGATGACCGCGGTCAGGACAATGGCCGTTATCAGCTTGCCGCTGATCACTGTGCTGCCCCTGCTGCTATGCGGCATAATCCAGGATATTACTGGAGTATATACCGCTTTCTGCACCAGGGCGCCTAAAATAAGCGTTTTAAACACCAGGCCCTTGGGTTCCGGGTTCATCCTGTCCTGCCTGTAGAATATAGTAAGCCAGAGGATCGGCGGAATGACCGCGATTACCAGAGATATGACTTTTAACAGGTCCTTGTTGAAATCAAGATTTATTGCTTTTTCAATTATATATGCTACCAATACTATCAACAGCAGACCGGCAAGAGATATAAAAGTGGAAAGCCATAGTCCGGGCTTGGCTTTCGAGTCCCTGATACCCATGGTATACCTCCGTAAAGTCAAATTATTCCTATAAAATAGTTTAACATAATTTGGCTGACAAGTCTAAGATATTATTATTTGCATAAGCTGAACAGAATAACAGGATTGAAAGCATATTCGTATAGTTTCAGAACGGGGGAAGCACATCGAGCACAAGGAAAGTCACGTCATCGGCAGGCTTTTCCCCGGTAAACTTTTTGATGTCATAAGTCAGGGCCTCGGTGATCTGTTCGGCTCCCCATTTATTGTATTTTTGGATCACCTTTTTAAGACGGGAAACAGAGTACTTCTCTCCCACCGAATTGCATGCGTCGATCAGGCCGTCAGTATAAAGTACCAGTTTATCGCCGGGGAACAGAAGTACCTGGTGATTGACGAACTTGGGCTTAAGCAGGCTGCCTAACTTGCATATGGCAAAACCGTCATTGTCGAGCTCCTGGATTGAACCGTCCGGGCGTATTCTCAGGGGTGTAGTGTTCAAACCTCCCGAAGCATAGGAAAAAATCCCAGACTGCGTATTGTAAACTCCATAGAGCATCACAATATACATATCATCGTTGAAATTCGCAGCGTTGAACGACTCATAAATATGCTTGAGCACTATGGAAGGTATGGTCATGCCTTCTTTCCCGGTTTCTTCCATGAGAGACTGCATCTTCTGGAAAGTAAAAATCGAAAGCATGGCAGCCGAAACACCATGGCCCGATACGTCTCCGATGCATATGCCATAATTGTAATCATCTATGATGAATACGTTGTAAAAATCCCCGCTCAGGTTCTCCGCAGGAATATATCCCGATGAGAACTTTACGAATTCATTGCCCGGCATTTCCGAAGGAAGCATGGACAATTGCATCCCTCTCGCTATCTCCTGGTCGGCCATCAGTTTCTCATTGATGTTTCTTAGTTCGTTGGTCCTCAGGTCCACCAGCCTGTCAAGCTCGGTCAGGTACATATCGAGGTCCTCTTTGGCCTTTTTCAGTAAAATGTACGGGCGCTGAATCCCATGTACATACAAGGCATAAAATACCAGGGTATAGGCAACCGCAAGGAACAGCTGGCTCAGGACAGTGTTGAGATCGTTCGTCCGCATCATAAAAAACAGGGATACCTCGCTGAAAAACATCAGCATGAACGCTATCGTCAGCGCTTTATAAACTACATCCCTGTTTTCGCCGTACTTCCTGAGCGAACGAATAAAAGAGTAAGCATAGAGCAACGAAGCAACTGCTGTCAGGATGGCGCTTGTGTTTGTGAGCCCGTTGTCGTCCATAAGCTGTTCAGGCCTGATGAACGGCATTTGGAGCAGCAAACAGCATAGAATGACAATTGCGGCTACACCAAGGAAGAGATATCCCCTTTTTATCGTTTTCTCGTTATTGGGTTTTACTGTAAGCAATATGCTGAAACTTATCCCGTTGACAAGGCTTATGATGATCCAGACCAGGAAAGATACCACCGGGCTGTCATGGCTCTCGGATGTGATAAAACCGGCTGACAGGTTTATGATAATACTCCAGTAGAAGATGCATCCGGTGAGAAAAGTGAACCCCGCAATGAGAACATGATTGTTTTTATTCTGTGAATATGAAAAGTACGATATAAGGAAAATAGAAAACGATACGATGATCAGTAAAATTTCAAGGGTCCTGTTACAGATCCTGAAGATAGTAATTTTATCCGACAAGGGAAGGAAATCATTCAATAAGATCACGGATACCAGAACTACAATGCTGATCGCAAAAGCCAGGAATATGTGAGAATATCTGCCCCTGACGGCCGATATGGCCTTCCTTGCCCCAGTAAAGTCCATCCTTAATCCCCCGGTTTTAACTTTTGTACTTTAAAATCGACTTCTCAATGTAAATGATTCTGTTATTTAGTATTATTTTAGCATATCCCGTCGTTTAAAAACAACCTGAGAGATTTATTTTGAGAACATTTCTATAAGGTTGATAACCACAGGTCCCAGCAGCACAATAAAAATCGAAGGAAAAATAAACACCACCATGGGGATCAGCATCTTTACAGGGGCTTTCATAGCCTTTTCCGATATTCGCTGTTTTCTGTTCTGCCTTATCTGCTCAGACTGTATTCTGAGCACATTTCCGAGGCTTACGCCAAGCTGGTCAGCCTGTATCACGGCTCCCACAAAGCTTCTGAAATCCTGTACCCCTATCCTGTCGGCCATCTGGTAAAGCGCTTCCTTTTTTGATTTTCCCACTTTTATTTCCTGGAGCGCTGTCTCAAACTCACTGGCCAAAGTGCCACCGGGAGCTTTTTCAACCACTTTGGCAAGGGCGGAATCGAATGTCAGGCCGGCCTCGACACTCACGGTCAGCAGATCCATGATATCGGGAAGGGTTTTTGACACTTCAGCCTGGCGTTTGCGTATCCTGCTGTTGAGAACCATGTTGGGAAACAGCAGGCCTATCAGGACTGATGCCGGAAGAAACAGGGCCAGGTTTTTAAGGTCAATCCTGAACTGGAGGAACAATACAAGGATCAGTGCCGGAAGCCCAAAAACAAGGTAAGCCTGGAAACCAAGCCAGTTCCTGACGCTCCAGTTGTTCGGCCTGCCGGCCATTGTGATTTTCTCCTCCAGGCCGGATATCATTTCACGGGGCGCAAGCTTCATCATGGCCTTGCCGATATTATCAAGCATAGGTTTTATCACGCGTTCTTTGAAGGACAAGCTTAGCTCGTCGGCGGGTTCGTTATGTCCGTCCTGGTTTTTGATATATTCGAGGCGCACAGAGATACTGCTCTTCCTGCGATCTTTCACGGTAAGCAGGTTATAGGACAGGCATAAAAACGATATAAACATGAGCGTCAGCAATGCCGCTTCCATCATACCACCCCTAAACCTCTATGTTGATGATCTTCCGGACCATGTATATTCCCATGAATTCCATAACCAGGGCCAAAACTATCATTATGATTCCTATGGGATGGGTCACCAGGACTCGCATCTGGTCCGGGTTTATGATACTGACAGCCAATGCGAGAAAAAGCGGAAGCAGTGTAATGATCCATCCGGACATGCGTCCCTGGGCTGTCATGGTCCTGATCTCCCCTTTTGCCCTTATCCTCAGGCGGATCGTTTCGGATATGTTATCCAGGATCTCGGCCAGGTTTCCGCCAATCTGCCGCTGGATCAGGACTGCCGTTACCATGAGTTCCAGGTCATCGCTGCCAACCCGGTTAACCATGTTTTCAAGGGCAGTTTCGGTATTGACTCCAAGGCTTATTTCTTTCTGCAGCTTTGAAAATTCATCTGCCATCGGACCTTTCAGTTCGCGGCATACGGAGTCGACCGCCTGGAAAAAGCTGTGGCCGGCCTTAAGGGCGTTCGACAGTATCGCGATGGTATCTCCGAGCTGGTTATTCAGGATTTTCATCCGTTTTGTGATTTTCCTGTTCAGTATGAAAAGCGGAGCGAACCATCCTATAACGGCCATTATGGCAATGATCAGGATATTTCCCGACAGGAGGATACCGAGGAATGCAAAGACGCACAGGACTATCAGGCTTATTGAAATAAACTCTTCAGGTTTCATCAGTATATTTGCCCTGACCAGCTTTTTCCTGATATTGGCCTTGTACCCGGCAAGAATTCCTGCCTTTTCGATGCTCCTTGCCAGCATGCCCAGTCCCTGCCGGTAATTCTCATGCCTTTTTTGCTTTTCATCCCTGCCTGCGGTTTCAAGCTGTCCTGTATAAAGCTTTATTCGGCTGGTATACTTTTCCTTCCTGAACAGGCAGAAAACCTGGTAAAGAAGTACCCACAGGGATATGCCAAGAACGATCAATACGGGCAATATCGGCAATTTCATTAAAATCCTCCTCTCAGGGACTGTGTGAAAAAAATTTAGCCTGTATTTTGGGGACCGTTTCCTCTACGGGCATGCTGTTCAGATCTGAATTGCCTCCGTAGGAGCAGTTGAATTTTGCTTTAAACGAGAGCCTGCATGCCGCTAAAAACCTGTTGAAAACAGTTCGGGCGAAACAGCGACGCTGGTCTTCGAAAGCTTGTCCATGAAAGAAGGGATCAGTCCCGTAGGCACCAGCTTCCCTGTCCTTCGGCCCGCGCTGTCAGGTCCTTCCTCGCGGTAGACAAAAATGTCCTGTAGCGTTATGACATCGCCTTCCATACCGGCTACCTCGGTTATATGGGTTATCTTCCTGCTTCCGTCTTTCATGCGCGACTGTTGGACAATAAGATCGATGGCGGAAGCAATCTGTTCGCGTATCGCTTTTACGGGCAGATCCATCCCTGCCATCAGGACCATGGTCTCAAGGCGTGACAGCATGTCACGCGGGGAATTGGCATGGCCTGTAGTCAGGGAACCATCATGTCCGGTATTCATTGCCTGGAGCATATCAAGGGCTTCCCCCGACCTGACCTCGCCTACGACTATCCTGTCAGGTCTCATTCGAAGCGAGTTCCTTACAAGATCCCTTATGGTCACGGTCCCTTTGCCCTCTATATTGGGCGGGCGGGTCTCCAGTCTCACAACATGCTCCTGGTGAAGCTGGAGTTCCGCTGCATCCTCTATTGTTATAATCCGCTCGTCCGGAGGGATAAACGAAGATATCACGTTAAGGGTGGTGGTCTTGCCGCTTCCTGTGCCGCCCGATACCACGATGTTGAGGCGGGCTTCGACGCATGCCCTCAGGAACTGGGCCACTTCGGGTGTCATGGTCCCGAACCTTATCAGGTCATTGACGGTAAAGGGTTTGTCCGAGAACTTTCTTATGGTTATGGTAGGCCCGATCAGGGCAAGGGGAGGGATGATTATATTGACACGGGATCCGTTGGGAAGCCTCGCGTCCACCATGGGGGAACTTTCGTCGATACGCCTTCCAAGGGGAGCGACGATCCTTTCGATTATGTGCATGATATGGGCATTGTCCCTGAAGGTCACTCCGCTGAGCTCAAGCTTTCCGCCGCGCTCGACATATACCTGGGAAGGAGAATTGACCATAACTTCATTTACCTGGGGATCGTTAAGAAGGGGAGTGATGGGACCGTACCCGATAGTCTCGTTTATAATGTCCCTTGAAATGGCGTTCCTTTCGTTTCTTGTCAGATACGGGGCTTCGCTTTCTATCACGCTGTTTACAATGCCGCGGATCTCCTCCTCAACGGCGGTCATGTCGCCGTTATCGTCATTGGAGATTTTCACTTCTTCCACTACCCTGTCGAATATCCTTGCCTTCAGTTCTTTATACGGATCGGTTTTATGATCATCTTTCTGGCCTGCAGATATGACCGCGAGACCTTTCTTGTGTTCTTCTTCCCTGTCCATTGACAGTCTTTCAAGAAGACCCATTTTTTACCCTCCCTGAGTCCAATCAAATCATTCTGCAATCAATCCTGAAATTCTTCGGTCGCTATGCTACCTCAGAATGACACAATACGATCCTTAAAAATGGAACACTTTCCAAACAGCAGCCTTTTTCTCCACGGCAGGAGATTCACTGCCGCTGTGCAGTCTGTCAGCCATGCGCATGACAGCCCTGGCAACCCTGGTATCGACCCTCGACATAACAAAGGGGATGCCCTTGTTGGCGCTTGTTATAACGGTGCTGCTGTCCTCTGGGATGCTCTCCCATATGGGATACCCGACAGTCTCCTCGAACTCGGAATAATTCACTCCGTACTGTTCGTTGGCCTTATTCAGAATCAAGCTTATCTTGTCCTTGTACCGGAGGTTTTCCATTATATTCAGCCCTACCTTTATGTTTTTGATGGCAGGCAGATCCAGTGTCGAGACGACCAGTATCTTCTCTGAACTGTCAAGCGCTGTAAGAACGATATCCTGGAATGCCGCAGGCACATCGACAATCACGTAATGGTAGTTTCCGTTCAGAAGGGCCAATATACGCTCCACATGCCTGTTGTCGATATACTCGGCGTACTCGGGCTTAAGCGGGGCCGGCAGTACGCTGACACCGCTGAAATGCATGGTAAGGTAATCATTGGCAAGATCCGAGTCGATATTGTTTATATCCCTTACCAGGTCATAAATGGTGTTTTTGACTATCAGGTTCATCATAACGGCCACGTCGCCGAACTGCAGGTCCAGGTCGAGAAGGCAGACCTTTTTCCTGGTATTCCTTGCAAGGGCCACGGCCAGGTTGGTGGCTATGGTAGTCTTGCCAACTCCGCCCTTGGTGCTGAATACAGTGATCACTTTCGTCTGGATGACCTGGTCCGCGCTCTTCAGGCTGTGCTTTCTCCTGTTCTGCACTTCAAAAGCGTTGGTGATGGAAGACACCAGTTCGTCGGACGAAAAAGGCTTTATCAGGTATTCCCTCGCCCCGGCCAGCATAGCCTTTTTCAGGTACTCTTTTTCGGACTGTACCGACATGATTATGACCCCGACATCGGGCAGGCTGGAAGTTATGAGGTTCGTTGCCGTCAGCCCGTCCATGTCCGGCATATTGACATCCATCAGAACTATATCGGGTTTCAGTTTCTGGCAAAGCTTAACGCCTTCTTTCCCGCCATAGGCGGCTCCCACGACCTGGATCGTCTTTTCGCTGAACTCCAGGAGTGCTTTTATATGCCTGATTGTATCAATGCAATCATCTATGATAACTACTTTAATTTTTCCGTTTTCGGTCATTGCTCCCCCTCCTCCTCCGGCTGCGCTGTCAGGTATTCCAGCCTGCTGCCCTTCAGAATATCATCAATACCGATGCCGGGAGTGTCAACTATACTTTCATCCTTATCACCCCTGAGAATAAAGGAGAAGTCGGCGAATTGCGCGGTAAAGGCTATCGTCTCTGCTTCTTCGGGAGTAACGAGCAATGTCACAGTGGCGGGCAGCCCGGAATCCCCGGTGTTCCCGGAGGACCCGGATCCGGCAGATTCACTGCCGGAAGCTGTATTGTTTCGCAAACGGTTGGAACCGATAGCAAGTATGCTGATGTCCTGGACGATTATCCTTGTAAATTCTATGGATCTGTCTTCCGTTTCTATTATGTAATGCCCGATGATATCAATTTTGTCTCCTACCCTGAGTTGGTTGGAAAAAACCGCATTCTCGTCAATGTAGACCGAAAGGGCGCGTTTTCCTTTGGGAATACTGAATGACAGGGCAAGATTGTCCCATTCAGTCAGTCGTTCTCCACGGAAGGGCTCTCCGGTTATTATTTTTTCGATGGCATAATGAGACTCGATGCTCTCCCTGTCGTTGAGAACTCCTTCAGGCATGGCATCCTGCGGTATCTCGATGGTTTTTATATCGCCTGCCTGGATTTGTTCTCCCGCGTGGATATCCCTGGCCGCGACCAGGAGTTTTGCTTTCGGAACTTCTTTTACTTCTTCCGGTTTATTCAGTGACTTTATATATATGTAAACAAGCCCGCAGGAAATGAGGGCAAAGATCATTGACACTATAAGCGCTTTTTTATTTATCTTTTTATCCATATGACCCTCCTTGCCGATGGTTCCAGGCGGCGTGCCCGCACGCATTCAGACCCTGCCACCGTTTATTCCACGCGCATGGTCGATTCCGCCTGCAGTTTCGCTTTTCCGCCGGCAAAAAACCTGTTGATAATCGGTGTTACCAGCCTGGCGTTGTATGTTACAATAACCCTGACCTGTGAACCGCGTACCCTCAGGCTGTAATGAGGTGTTACAGTAACAGATAATCCTGATGAATCAAGCGTGGCTGTCATATCTCGGACAGCCGCGACAACCTCCGCGTCAGTACTGCCCAGCGCTGCCAGTCTTGCTCCTTCCCTCGAGGCATTGGTTATAAGTATGTAATTGTTGAAAAGAAGACCGAAATCGATGATGCCAAAAACAAGAAGCAAAATGACAGGAATAACGATCGCGGCCTCAACAAGCGACTGGCCTTTTGGTAGAGCTTTCTGACGTCTCATCGGTTATACCTCCCGGCTTTAAAAAATATGCCCCTGCTGAGCAACAGGGGCAAAGCCTTCTGCTTGACTAATGGATCAGAAAATGATTACTCTCCGACAGGAGCGCTGCCAAGTCTTCCTGCGATATTCCCGAAAATATCGGTAAGGTTGTTCCCCAGCAACACCAGGGCTCCGATCACAACCAGGGCGACCAGGCCGATGATAAGCCCGTATTCTACCATGCCCTGACCTTTTCTATTCTTCATTAGTTTAAAAATCTCGGATAAAATAAACATAATTAAACCCCCTGTTTGATTTTATTGCTTTCCTTGCCGGAAAGCCTTGTTACGGTTTCATTATACAGGGGGAAACCAATAAATGGTATCAGCCATTATTCGCATTTATACAAGGTCTTACGTATGGGTTCTCCGAAGGTCCTGTGTATCAGCCCCACAAGGGCTAACGTACGGGTCATATAGGACTCAGGCACTAATCGACCAACCTGTTCTTTATGGCATATACTGCAGCCTGGGTTCGGTCCTGGACATTGAGCTTGCGGAAAATGCTCGATATATGGTTCTTGACAGTCTTTTCACTGATTGTAAGCGCATTGGCGATTTCCTTGTTCAGCATGCCTTTAGTAAGAAGTTTCAGCACCTCTTTTTCCCTGTCTGTAAGCTGGTTTCTCGGATCATCTGCGCCGCTCCTGATCCTTTTGTATTCATTGACCAGTTCTCTTGCCATTACGGGCTGGATATACGTCTGCCCTTCATAAACGCTCCTTACTGACTCTATAAGCGCACTTGCGTCAGCATCTTTAAGTATGTAGCCGAGCGCGCCTATCTCAAGCGCCCTGAGCAGATAGTCCCTGTCCTGGTGGATCGTGAGCATCACCGCTTTTGCTTCCGAATCAAAGGTCCTGATTTTCTCAAGCGCTTCAAGACCGTTCATAACAGGCATGTTGATGTCTATAAGGATCACATCGGGCCTGACTTCCTGGTACTTTTCCACCGTCATCTTTCCGTCGGAGCATTCTGCTATTACCCGGATATCGGGCTCCAGTTCAAGAAGCTGTTTCAGCCCTGCCCTTATCATGGAATGGTCTTCAGCTATCATAACCTTTATTTGCTCAGCCATCAGTTACCTCCCTGTATCTCGTAAGGTAATCTTACTCTTATAGTTGTGCCGGAATTAAACACTGAATCTATTACAAAGTCCCCTTCAAGCAGTTCTATCCGTTCTTTCATGCCAAGGATCCCGAACCCGCTGTCGGCTTTCCTGTTGAAATCATGCAGTGTGCTTACGTCAAATCCCTTGCCGTCGTCTTTTATCCTAAGCAGTATCGATTTTTCGGTGCATTCAAGCTGGACACTGACATAAGTGGCGTTTGCGTGCTTCTGGATGTTGCTGAGACTTTCCTGTACCACCCTGAAGATTGCCAGCGCAATATTGCTGTCCTTGATGCGGTTGTCATTGCCTTTTACCCTGAAATCTATCCTCAATGAGTGTTCGGCGCTGAAATTCTCTATGTATTTCTGCAAGGTCGGCCTCAATCCAAGGTCATCAATGGACATGGGTCTTAAGTCATAGATGACTCTTCTTACGTCCTTCAGGCAGTTTCTTACTATCTCCTTCAGGCTCCTGAGTTCTACAATGGCCTTCATTATATCAACCTCGGCCATTTTTTCGCATATCTCTGCCTTCAGGACCACATTGCTCATCGCCTGCGCAGGTCCGTCGTGTATTTCTCTCGCTATTCTTCTCCGCTCGTTTTCCTGGGCTTTAATTATCCGGATAGCTATCAGCCTTTTGGTTTCAGTGTTTTCAAAGTGCTCATCAAGACGCTGCAGGTCTCCTGAGAGATAATTGAACACCGTGCTTACCTGGGCAACCAGCTGCTCCGCTTTTTTTACCGTTTCAAGCGCATTTTTCAGCCGTCTCTCCACTTCGTTCCGACGCAGTATGGTCTGCTTCTCGCGCTCCCTGATCACTGCCAGCTGAACCATCAGGTCATTGGTTTCCTGGTAGGCGTTTTTCATGTCCTCTTCGGTGTACTGGTCGAAGTTACGGTTTATATGCGCAAGCTTCTGCCGGCTTTTGGCCACCTTTTGCTCCAGTTCCCTGCTCTCTTCCATGATGCTTGCTGCGGCAGTCTTCAACTGCTGAAGTTCATCCTTCAGTTCGTTCACTTCTCTCCTCGCGCTTTCGGAAATGTCGAAGATCGCGCTTTTGCTGTTTTCAATGACATTGAGAGTCTTTTTTATTATTTCATTAATCTTTTTTATACCAATATTAACCAAGAAATAAACCCTCCGATATTACTTGTCGAGCAGAAGCTTGTTCAATTCGTTCATAAAGGTGTTGATGTCCTTAAACTGCCTGTAGACTGAAGCAAATCTTACATAAGCCACTTCATCAAGCTCTTTCAGTTTTTCCATGACAAGCTCGCCGATAAATTCGCTGGTGACTTCCCTTTCAAGGGAATTGCTGATCTGGCTTTCGATATAGTCCAGGATGCTTTCGATCTGGTCCATTGATATGGACCTTTTTTCGCATGCGCGAAGGATCCCTTTCCTTACTTTTTCCCTGTCATAGGGCTGGCGGGACCCGTCTTTCTTGATGACCATGATAGGCAGGTATTCAACTTTTTCATAAGTTGTATAGCGTTTATGGCAGTTCAGGCACTCTCTTCTTCTGCGGATGGTTGCGCCTTCATCGGTGGGTCTCGAGTCAATGACCTTGTCTTCGTCATAAGAACAATAAGGACATTTCATAACTCTTCTCCTTGGTTTGTCACAGTACTGCCGTACTGATTATTCTTTATATATTTATCGTCATTTTAGCACATTTTATAATGAGAAACATGGGCATAACAACTAGGATATTGGTCATGTGAGTGAATAAGGGGAACGGAGGTCTATGTTTGGGCTTTGCTGGACGGATACAGGTTTTCTCTCAGAAGAAAATTCGGAACGCTTCGCAGGAAATGACCACCGAACGGTGAGTATTTGGGAATCAGGGAGCAGCCCATGATAAAAAGACCGCACGTAATGGCATGACGGAGCGACAGCGGAGGAATGCCGCATAACGAGGATATTGATCATGTAAATGTGGGTGCTTTGGAGAATTTCTCTGGAGCAAGCCTGCCCTGAGTACCGCAAAATGCGGCACAAAGGGCAGGCTACTTAGGACTGCCAAATCAGCATATAAATGTAAAAATGAAGCAGAGGAACCGTCCCCCTGCTTCATTTTAATCGCCTGTCAGGACTTCTTCAAGGGGCGCTCCCGGAGGCACCATGGGCCATACCTTGAGGTCCCTGTTTATTTCACAGTTTATAACTACGGTTTTATTAAGGCTTAAGGCTTCTCGTATTACGCTTTCCGTGTCTTCCTTCCTGGTCAGGTTAAACCCGCAAGCGCCAAATGCCTCCGCCAGCTTCACAAAGTCGGTAGCCCTGTCCAGCGTGGTCTGGGAGTAGCGGCTGTCATAGAACATGCTCTGCCACTGGCGCACCATCCCGAGGGCATGATTGTTCATTATGACCACGATAACCGGAAGGTTGTATTCAACTGCTGTCGCCAGTTCAATCAGGTTCATCCTGAAGCTGCCGTCCCCGGCAATATTGAAAACCCTCTTGTCGGGACGGGCAAGCTGGGCGCCGATCGACGCGCCAAGTCCGAAGCCCATGGTTCCCAGGCCGCCCGACGTAATGAGGGTACGGGGCTTTGTAAACTTGTAAAACTGGGCGGTCCAGATCTGATGCTGTCCCACCTCGGTGCATATGATGGCGTCTCCTTCGGTTATTTCGTATATCTTATCGAGAATATACTGGGGAGTCAGGTCATCGCTGCCGTTCTTCACCGGATACCTTGCTTTCAGGTCCCTGATGAAATCCAGCCACGAAGTCCTGTCCTTCGGCGTTATACCGGCGTTGATACGCTTCAATACTTCCTTTACATCTCCGATTATATGGCAGGCAGACCTGACATTCTTATTAACTTCAGCTGCGTCAACATCTATGTGCACGATTTTCGCCTTCGGCGCGAATCTGTCCAGCCTGCTCACGACTCGATCGCTGAAACGGGCGCCGACAGCTATGAGAAGGTCGCACTCGGTGACAGCCATGTTAGAAGTCTTGGTGCCATGCATTCCGACCATTCCGGTATACAGGTCATGGGTGGCCGGAAACGCGCCCATCCCCATCAGGCTCAGGGTCACGGGAGCCTGCAGCTTCTCTGCAAATTCAAGAAGCTCCCCGGCCGCATCGGACGCCGTTACTCCTCCTCCGGCATAAATCATGGGCTTTTCGCTGTTGTTGAGAAGCTCCAGGGTTTCTTCCACCGCCGAGCCGCTTATATACTCGGTCATCCTTTCAATAGTTTCGGGCTGCTGCCTTGTATACTCGGTCTTTTGAGCGGTTATATCCTTGGGGATATCTATAAGGACCGGTCCCGGCCTGCCTTCCCTCGCTATTTTAAAGGCTCTTCTGACTATACCGGCCAGGTCTTCCACGCGTTTGACGATGAAATTATGCTTTGTGACAGGCATGGTTATGCCCGTTATATCTACCTCCTGGAAGCTGTCCTTCCCAAGGAGGTTCAAAGGCACATTGCCGGTTATGGCTACCATGGGTATGGAATCCATATATGCCGTCGCAATGCCCGTCACAAGGTTTGTTGCCCCGGGTCCTGATGTGGCCATGCATACCCCTACCTTGCCCGAGGCTCTTGCATAGCCGTCGGCCGCATGGGCCGCCCCCTGTTCATGGGAGGTCAGAACATGTCGTATCTTATCCTTGTATTTATACAGGGCATCATAGATGTTCAATACAGCGCCGCCCGGAAAACCAAAAATGGTATCCACTCCCTGTTCCAGCAGGCACTCCACAAGAATTTCAGCACCTGTCAACTTCAAATCGTATTCCTCCTATGTTATATAAATGTTTTAGTTTAATCTGCAGCAGGCTATAGCTGCAAAAATATGCGGGTGATGTCATCTGACCTTAAGCACAGCACCTTCGCTGGCCGATGTCACGAACTTAACGTATCTGGCAAGGTACCCCGTCGAGATCTTGGGCGGCGGGCATACCCAGTTTTTCCTCCTGTTTTCAAGTTCGCTGTCAGGAACTTTCAGCGTAAGAGTGCCGTTGATCATGTCAATGGCTATTATGTCGCCGTCCTGCACCAGGGCTATTGTTCCTCCTTCCGCTGCTTCAGGCGATACGTGCCCTATGCACGCGCCCCTTGTAGCCCCGCTGAAACGTCCGTCGGTGATGAGGGCTACATCGGCATCAAGGCCCATTCCTGCCAGCGCAGAAGTAGGCATTAGCATTTCACGCATCCCGGGACCGCCCTTGGGTCCCTCGTACCGTATGACGACCACCTCGCCCTTGTTGATGCACCCGGCCAATATCGCTTTTATGGCATCGTTTTCCGAATCAAAGACCCTGGCGGGGCCTTCATGTACCAGCATCTCTTCAGCAACGGCGCTCCTTTTCACAACGCCGCCGCCGGGAGCGAGATTGCCTCTGAGGACGGCAATGCCGCCGGTCTTGGAATAAGGATTATCTATGGGTCTTATGACATCCGGGTCTGTATTGGCAGCATTAATGAGATTTCCTCCCAATGTCTTCCCTGTAACGGTAAGGCATCTTTCATCAAGCAGCCCGGCCCTGGAAAGTTCCTTCATCACGGCGTAAACACCGCCGGCAGCATGGAGGTCTTCAACGAAATGACCTCCGGCAGGAGCAAGCCTGCAAAGGTTTGGAGTTCTTTCGCTTATTTCGTTGGCCATGTCAAGGTCGAAAGAAATACCGGCTTCATAGGCTATTGCGGGCAGGTGAAGAATGCTGTTGGTGCTGCATCCCAGGGCCATATCGACTGTAAGGGCATTCTTTAATGATCCCGGCGTTATGATGTCCCTGGGCTTCACGTTCTTTTCAACAAGCTCGATGATCTTCATGCCTGTCAGTTTTGCAAGTCGAAGCCTTTCCGAGTAAACAGCCGGTATGGTTCCGTTTCCGGGAAGAGCTATCCCGAGAGCCTCGGTAAGGCAGTTCATGCTGTTGGCCGTGAACATGCCCGAGCATGATCCGCAGCTTGGACAAGAGCTGTTTTCCAGATCGCATAAATCTTTTTCTCCCAGCTTTCCTGCCTTGACTGCCCCTACTGCCTCGAACATATCGGTAAGACTTATACCCTTTTTCTTCGTTCTTCCGGCCATCATCGGACCGCCGCTTATAACTATGGTCGGGATATTCAGTCTGGCGGCTGCCATAAGCATGCCGGGCACTATTTTATCGCAGTTCGGTATAAGGACAAGGCCGTCAAACCCGTGGGCCAGCGCCATGGACTCAATGCTGTCGGCTATCAGTTCCCTTGAAGGCAGCGAATAGTGCATGCCGATATGTCCCATGGAGATGCCGTCGCATATTCCAATGGCAGGAAATTCAAACGGTGTTCCCCCGGCCATACGGATCCCCGCCTTGACCGCTTCGGCGATCCTGTCGAGATGCATATGTCCTGGTACTATTTCGCTCTTTGCGCTTACAACCCCGATCAGGGGACATTTCAATTCTTCGTCCGTCAGTCCCAACGCTTTAAACAGGGATCTGTGCGGCGCCCTCTCTATTCCAGTTTTTACCGCATCACTGCGCATTATTTCACCTTCCCAATTTCAAGGATTCTCTCTGCTATAAGATCGCCCATGAGACCGGTCCCTGCCAGGGTTTTGCCTTCGCTCATTATGTCCTGGGTTCTGAATCCCTCTTTAAGCACCCTGGCTACTGCATCCTCGATATCCCTCGCTTCGGCGTCAAGACTGAAAGTATATTTAAGCATCATGGCCACTGACAGGATGGTCGCAATGGGATTGGCCTTATCCTGTCCGGCTATGTCGGGAGCGGAACCATGGATGGGTTCGTACAGGCCAAAGCTCTTTTCGCCAAGGCTGGCTGAAGGAAGCATTCCTATCGAACCGGTAATCATGCTCGCCTCGTCGGACAGTATGTCGCCAAACATGTTGGTGGTGACGATGACGTCAAACTGCCCGGGCTTCCTTATAAGCTGCATTGCGGCGTTATCAACATACATATGGTCCAGGGCTACATCGGGATAATCCTTTGAAACCCTTGTCACTACTTCACGCCATAGCCTTGAGCTTTCCAGTACATTGGCCTTGTCTACGCTTGTTACCTTGCGCCTGCGCTTTCTCGCTATTTCAAAAGCCGTCCTTGCTATCCTTTCTACCTCAAAAACACTGTAGTTTTCCGTATCGTAGGCTTCCTGCCCCAGGCTTCCCTCACGGCGGCCCCTGTCACCGAAATAGATGCCTCCCGTAAGCTCACGGACTACCATGATATCCACACTGTCGCCGATGACCCCGGGTTTCAGGGGGCAAGCTTCCTTCAGTTCATCGTAAATAACCGCAGGTCTCAGGTTAGCAAACAGTCCCAGTTGGCTCCTGAGACCAAGCAGGGCTGCCTCCGGCCTGAGATGCCCGGGAAGGTTATCCCATTTGTATCCGCCCACGGCCCCAAGAATGACCGCGTCGCTTTGCCTGCAGGCTTCGACCGTTTCCTTCGGAAGAGGTTCTCCCGTAGCGTCATAGGCGCAGCCGCCGGCAAGCAGTTTCCTGTATTCAAAACTATGACCGTATTTCCGACCGATCCTGTCAAGCACCTTAATAGCCTGATCGACGATCTCCGGTCCTATCCCGTCTCCCGGGATCACAGCCAGTCTGAAATTCATTGGCTCCTCCTTTCATTCGACACATGCACAGTGAAACTTGGCAGGCTGTGCAATTGCTCATGCTTTTAATCCAAAATATGGTTAAAAGCGGCTACAGCCGAGGACAGCAAGAAGATCTGAACAGCATGTTAGCAACTTTGCTTTACCTCTTGCTGTTTAACCCTTAATATAATTGATCAGCCCTTCAGCCCTGATTATCCTCTGCATGAATACGGGGAACGGCTGGGTGCTGAAAGTCGTACCTTTTGTGATGTTTTTTATTATGCCCGCGTCAAAATCAACCTCCACCTCGTCTCCCGCTTCAATCCCTTTTACCGCTTCGTCACATTCGATAATAGGCAGGCCGATATTAATAGAGTTCCTGAAAAAAATCCGGGCGAACGTCGAAGCTATGACGCAGGAAACGCCGGATGCCTTGATGGCAAGGGGAGCATGCTCCCTCGATGATCCGCAGCCGAAATTCTTTCCGGCCACGATTAAATCCCCGGGTCTGACGTTCTTTACAAAGTCCTTGTCTATATCCTCCATGCAGTGTTTTGCCAGCTCGCCGGGGTCGCTCGTGTTAAGGTAGCGGGCCGGGATTATTACGTCGGTGTCAACGTTGTCCTGATATTTGAAGACTCTGCCTCTTGCTTTCATAACAGCCTCCTTGGTTTAAAGTTTATCCGGGTCGGTGATCCTGCCCGTTATGGCCGAGGCTGCCGCTACAGCGGGGCTGGCAAGGTAGACTTCCGATTCGGTATGCCCCATCCGTCCAACAAAGTTCCTGTTGGTAGTGGAAACAGCCCTCTCGCCTTTTGCAAGGATACCCATGTGCCCTCCGAGGCACGGTCCGCATGTCGGAGTAGAGAATACCGCTCCTGCCCTGACGATATCTTCCACAAGCCCTTCTCTCAGGGCCTGGAGATAGATCTCCTGGGTGCCGGGGAAGACCAGCACGCGAACTCCCTTTTTCACTTTCCTTCCCCTGAGGATCTTCGCGGCTACCCTCAGGTCCTCTATGCGCCCGTTGGTGCATGAACCAATGACCACCTGGTCGATCGGTATATCTCCTACCTCGTCGATGGTGCGGGTATTGTCGGGAAGATGCGGAAATGCCACGGTAGGCCTGATTTTGCTTATATCTATCTCATAAACCTGGTCATACACCGCGTCTTCATCAGGTTCATAAACCTTGTAGGGCCTGGTCGAATGCTCTTTTACATATTCGATGGTGCGTTCGTCCACCATGAAAATGCCGTTCTTGGCTCCCGCTTCGATAGCCATGTTGGCCATGGTGAACCTGTCGTCCATGGTAAGGTTTTTAAGCCCGTCGCCCATGAACTCCATGGATTTGTAAAGGGCTCCGTCTACGCCAATCATGCCGATTATGTGAAGGATTATGTCCTTGCCCGATACCCAGCCCTGGGGTTTTCCCTTCAGGACGAACTTGATGGCAGAAGGGACCTTGAACCAGCATTTCCCAGTAGCCATGCCCGCTGCCATATCGGTGCTGCCTACTCCTGTTGCGAAAGCGCCGAGGGCTCCGTAAGTACAGGTATGGGAATCAGCCCCGATGATGAGGTCTCCGGGAACTGCCAGGCCTTTTTCCGGGATCAGGCAGTGCTCGATGCCCATTTCTCCGACCTCGAAATAATTCTCTATTTCCATTCGGCAGGCAAACTCGCGGACTTTTTTGCATTGCTCGGCCGCTTTTATATCCTTGTTGGGCGTAAAATGATCCGGTACAATGGCGACCTTGCTTTTATCGAAAACTCTGTCCAGTCCTGTTTTATTGAATTCGTTTATGGCGACAGGAGTGGTTATGTCATTTCCCAGCACCAGGTCAAGATCCGCTTCAATAAGCTGGCCCGGAACAACCTTATCAAGGCCGGCATGTGCCGCCAGGATCTTCTGTGTCATCGTCATTCCCATTTCACTATCCTCCCGTCATAAATATGCTTTTATCTTCTTCTCAAGATCTTTAAGCAGTTTGAACTCGATCGAATCCACCAGCGCTATCCAGCTGGCTTCGATGATGTCGGTGGAAACACCTACCGTGGACCAGGATGTTTCGCCGTCCGTCGACTCTATCAGGACGCGGACCTTGGCGGCAGTTGCAGATTTTGAATCTATCACGCGCACCTTGAAGTCGGTCAGGTGGACATTTGACAGTTCGGGGTAGAAAACCTCCAGTGCCTTTCTCAGCGCCCGGTCGAGGGCATTGACCGGACCGTTGCCTTCAGCGGCCGTTATCTCGGATACCCCGTCCACTTTGACCTTAATAAGGGCGGATGCCGAGTTGGTCCCCCTGTCGGGTTTCTCTGTCATGAGCTTGAATTTTTCAAGTTCAAAGAATGGCTTATACTTTCCAAGCTCCTTCCTGATGATGAGTTCAAAGGAGCTTTCGGCCCCTTCAAACTGATAGCCCTGGTGTTCAAGTTCCTTGAGCTTCTGTATGATCGCGTGCGTTTCCTCTGAATCCTTGCCGATGGAGGGATTGATTTCCCGGATTTTCTCCAGTATGGTATTCCTGCCCGAGACTTCTGACATGAGGAACCTGCGTTTGTTTCCCACAAGCTCGGGATCGATATGTTCAAACGACGAGGTGGCTTTGCAGACACCGTCGATATGCATCCCGCCCTTGTGGGCGAAAGCGCTGCTGCCTACATAGGGCTCGCGCCTGTTCAGCGAGATATTCGCGATCTCGGATATTTTTCTCGCGGTGAAAGTCAGGTTCTTCATATTCTCGCCGGGTATACAGTACAATCCCTTTTTGATCTGCAGGTTCGGGATAATGGTGCTTAGGTTGGCATTCCCGCATCTTTCGCCAAAGCCTGTGTATGTGCCCTGCACATGTTCGGCTCCGGCTTCCACGGCCATTATGGAGTTGGCGACTGCCATCCCGCCGTCATTGTGGGTATGGATGCCTATCTTGATATCAAAGGTTTCCCTGACTTTCTTTACGATTTCATACACTTCGCTTGGGAAACATCCCCCGTTGGTGTCGCACAGCACCAGGCAGTCCGCTCCGCCTTCGGCTGCCGCTTCCAGTACCTTGAAAGCATACCCGGGGTTGGACTTGTACCCGTCAAAGAAGTGCTCGGCATCGAATATGACTTCCCTGCCAAGATTCTTCAGGTATGCGACGGTTTCCGAAACCATTTTCAGGTTTTCCTCGAGGGTAGTCTTTATGATCTCGGTCACATGGAAGTCCCATGCCTTGCCGAATATGGTCACGACCGTCGTGCCGGCCGAAACCAGGGACTGGATATTTTTATCCTCTTCCACCCTGGTATCCCTTCGCCTGGTGCTGCCAAATGCAGTAAGCCTGGCATGTCTAAGCGGGATGGTCTTAATCCTCTCGAAGAACTCGATATCCTTCGGGTTGGAACCCGGATTGCCGGCTTCTATATATGGTATGCCGAGCTCATCAAGAGCTTTCACGATTTTAAGCTTATCTTCCACTGAAAACGATATGCCCTCGGCCTGGGCGCCATCTCTTAATGTGGAATCCAAAATATCGATCCTTTGCTGCATTGACATCATTCCTCTTTGATGCGGCGTGCCTGCATGCGATTTAAGCGCAGCACGGACAACGGTGCGGTCGCGCCTTGAATCCCGGATGGATTCACTGAGCGATAAATCGGCTGCAGGCTACAGCCGCTAAAATACGCAATATAATATGATAACCAGTTTTTGTACAGGCTGATGATAAAGCAGGCATTACTTGTTCCAGCTCATCATCTTCCTCAGCTCTTTACCGACGACCTCAATCTGGCTTTCCTGCTCCATTTTTCTCCTTGCGTTGAAGTATGGACGGTTCGCCTGGTTCTCCAGTATCCAGTTCCTTGCAAAGGTTCCGTCCTGGATCTCGTTGAGGATCTTTTTCATCTCTTTACGGGTTTCTTCGGTGATAATGCGCTTGCCGGACACATAATCGCCGTATTCGGCTGTATCCGAAATCGAGTATCTCATAAGGCTAAGGCCGCCCTTGTTGATGAGGTCGACGATCAGCTTCATCTCATGCAGGCATTCGAAATATGCACTTTCAGGCTGATAACCCGCCTCGACCAGAGTTTCGAAACCCGCCTTTATCAACTCGCAAAGGCCTCCGCAGAGTATGGCCTGTTCGCCAAAGAGATCTGTCTCGGTTTCTTCCCTGAATGTGGTTTCAAGTATTCCCGCCCTGGCTCCGCCTATTCCGGCAGCATAGGCCAGTGCCAGTTCCTTTGCATTCCCTGTCGCATCCTGGTGAACAGCTACAAGGCAGGGAACGCCTTTTCCTTCCTGGAACTGGCTTCTTACCGTATGACCGGGGCCCTTGGGAGCTACCATGAACACATTGACATCGGACGGCGGGACGATCTGTCCGAAATGTATGTTGAACCCGTGCGCGAATGCGAGACTCTTCCCGGCGCTTAAGTTTGGTTCAATGCTCTCTTTATACAGTTTGGGCTGCTTCTCGTCATTGACGAGGATCATTATGATGTCTGCCTGTTTGGCGGCCTCCGCGGCAGTCTTAACGGTCAGACCCGCTTCCTCGGCAATCTTCCATGATTTGCTGCCTTCGTATAGTCCAACAATAACATTTACTCCGGAATCATTAAGATTCAGCGCATGGGCATGACCCTGGCTTCCATAGCCGATAACGGCAACAGTTTTCCCTTTCAGCAGGTTAAGATCGCAATCCTTTTCATAATACAGCTTTGCCATAATACTAATCCCCCTCATACTTTTTATGGTTCTTTATTTGGCGGTTGCCTCTTTCAATGGCCGCCAGGCCGGTTCGTACGATCTCGACTATCCCGTAGGAATTCATAAGGTTGATAAATGCTTCAATCTTTGATTCGTCGCCCGTCATCTCAACTGTAAGGGTGTCATTGGCCACATCGACGATATTGGCCCTGAAAATGGAGACTATTTCGATTATCGACGCCCTGGTTTCCATACTTGTCCTGACCTTTATCAGGGCAAGCTCGCGAAAGACCGACTGCTCAGGATTCACTTCCACTATCTTAATGACATCGATTAGTTTGTTGAGCTGCTTTTTGATCTGCTCAAGGATGTAATCGTCGCCCTTGACCACTATCGTCATGCGGGAGACTCTCGGGTCCTCGGTTTCTCCCACCGACAGGCTGTCGATATTGTAGCCCCTGCGGCTGAAAAGACCGGATACCCTGCTCAATACACCTGATTGGTTTTCAACAAGTACCGATAGGACATGTCTGCTCATATAAACCTCCCCCCAGCCGCATTGCGGCTGCAATGTTATGACAGATGTTCAAAGGATATAGTTACAGAGTAGATTCTTTACTGTCGACTACGCATTCCACCAGGAACGGTCCCTTATGCCTCAATGCCTCGTCATATGCTGCTTCAAGCCCGGAGTTGCTTGTTACTCTGATGCCTTTTATGCCGTATGCGTCGCAAAGCTTGATGAAATCCGGGTTTTTGTCAAGTTCAACGGCAGTGGTCCTGCCGAAATACCTGTCCTGGAGTTCGCGGACCATGCCAAGCCTGGAGTTGTTGAAAAGAATGATTATAATCTTAAGATTGCTTGCGGCTATGGTTCCAAGTTCGTACTGGCTCATCTGGAAACCGCCGTCCCCTACAACGGCAGCCACCTGCCTTCCGGGAGCCGCATACTTCGCCCCCACTGATGCGGGGAGACTGTAGCCCATGGTCCCGAGACCACCGGAAGTTAAAAAGTTCCTTCCCGGTCTGTCCTCGAAGTACCTTGCCGCCCATATCTGGTTCTGCCCGACGTCAGCAATCAGCATGGCATCATCGTCAAGCTTTTTTGACAGCAGTTCTATCGCGTACCTTGGATTTACAAGTGCCGTATCGCTGTGCTGAACGGGTTTTTTGCACACCCTGAGTTCTTCGGCCCAGTCATCGGTATCAAGGGGCCCGATCCTGGATATCATTTCCGTAAGTATATTCCTGGCATCGCCTACCAGGGGGATATGGGGGCCAAGATTTTTGCCTATCTCGGCCGGGTCAACGTCTATGTGAATCACTTTCGCTGTTTCGAGCATTTTATCGCCTAAGCCGCCCCATGCCCTGTCGGCTATCCTTGCGCCTATGAATACCAGCAGGTCCGCTTTCGCCATGGCAGCGTTGGCATGAGTAAATCCATGGGTCCCTATCATGCCTACATAGTATGGATGCCCGGTAGGCACTGCCCCCTTGCCCATCAGCGTATGGACAACAGGGATCCTGCTCTTGTTTATAAACTCGATAAGTTCATTTTGGGCACGGGAAAGGATCACTCCGCCCCCGGCCACAATCAATGGCCTTTTGCTCTCGCTGATCGCCTTTACGGCTCTTTTTATCTGGCCGATATGGCCTTTCAGCGTTGGTTTGTATCCCCTTATGTCGACTGTATCAGGGTATGTGTATTCTTCAAGCCTTGCAGCGAGAAAATCGCTGGGTATATCTATGAGCACGGGTCCCGGTCTTCCTGTTGACGCTATATAGAATGCTTCTTTTATTATCCTTGGCAGATCACTGGCGTTTTTGACCAGGTAGCTGTGTTTCGTGAAAGACTCCGTGGCCCCCGTGATATCTGCTTCCTGGAAAACATCCCGTCCTATCATTGCAGACTTTACCTGGCCGGTTATGGCAACAAGAGGTATGGAATCCATGTAAGCGGTGGCAATGCCCGTGATCAGGTTAGTGGCTCCCGGACCCGAGGTGACGATGCACACTCCAACTTTTCCCGATATCCTGGCATAACCGCTCGCGCTGTGAGCGGCAGCCTGCTCCTGGCGCACTAAGACATGGCGTATCTTCGACTTTCTCAGGGATTCGAACAAATCGATCACTGCAGCTCCCGGATACCCGAAAACCAGTTCCACGCCTTCGTTTTGCAAACTTTTTACGATCGCGTCAGAAGCTTTCACATCATTCACCTTCTTACCTTGCTGTTTACCAATAAGTTGTCCGGGTCTGTCTGCACCTGTTAAGACAGGTTTCCTGTTCCATGTTGCAAAAAACCCTCGTGCCGCCGTTTATGACTGGACAGGGACGAGGGAATTACTCTACGTGTTACCACCCTATTTTTATCTTTACCTCACGGTAAAGACCTCATTAGGTTCATACAAACCATCGCCTGTAACGGGGCTAGCCGTTTTTCCCTACTGATATTTAAGTTCAGGAAAACCACTCGGGAGGGAGCATTTTCCAGGAAAGCCTGCCGGTTTGCACCAACCACCGGTTCTCTGCGAGGCTCCGACCCCGGAAAAATATCTCCGTCATCGTATTTACTAAGGGGCTATTCAATTATATTGTGTAATATTATAACAGGATGGCCGAATTAATGTCAACTATGGCATATTGACTAAATAAATGAAGTCCGGAACCCGTATCTGTATGCTATTTATCTATAATACACATTAACATGAAAATCTAAGGCAGGCATAAATCCGGCCTGGCTCTTGACATAACCGGGTATATGCTAATATTATTGAACCATCTCCTGTCCCTTTCGGAGAAAGCCGCTCAGGCATATCAATCCGGGCGAAGCGAATATTCCTGGATATATAACATTGAATAAGGATTGAAATAAAAATGGCAAATGATTACCGTATCATCAACCTGGAGGACGGACGCCCCACTGCCGATATCGCCATAAATATAATGAAATCCGAACTGACCAGGGTGAAGGCCCAGAACGTCAAAGTGGTCAAGCTGATCCACGGCTATGGTTCATCGGGAGTCGGCGGTGTGCTGAGAACGGTCATCCGGAGAGAACTTGAACGGATGAAAAAACGCGGTTTGATAAAGACTTTCGTCCCGGGAGAGAACTTCGAAATCTTCAACTCCGATACCATAAAGATACTGGACAGCTGCAGATCCGTAAAGGATGACAGGGACCTGGGGCGGTTCAATAACGGGATAACCATGGTACTTCTGTAGATGCTTTTGAAAACTTTAATTTAAAAACAGTTGCAGTTATCAGTCAGCTTGTGGTACAATGTTTGTTGCTGCTATCAGAATGAAGATAATCTATATATTTATAGTATATCAATATGCGGATTGCAGGGAGGTGTAGCAAATGGCAAAATGCGAGATTTGTGACAAGGGACAGCATTTCGGTATAAAGGTCAGTCACTCTCACAGAAGAACCAACAGAGTCTGGAAGCCTAACGTAAGAAAGGTTAAGGTGAATATAGACGGTGTTTCAAGAAGGATGAACATTTGTGCTGATTGCCTGCGTTCCAGCAAGTTGACAAAATCTGTATGATAGCTGATTGATCCAGACTTGGACCTTACCATTCGCAATATAAATGGATGATAGGGTTGATATAAAAAATGCAGCAAACTCGTTTGCCGCATTTTTTATGCCAAAGTAATCGAAAAGTTGGAGAACATCTTCTCGGCCCGGGAAGATGTTCTTTTGCTGTGAGGATCATCATTTTTCTCCAGTGGTTCCCACGTCAGCGGATCCTGAACAAGCGCCTGAGTATTCCCCCCAGGAATCCGGGCATCTTGAGCACTACAATCTTCATGTGAAAAACCTCCGTGCCAGCTCCTGTCATTTAAAGTATATTCGGCGGGACCCAAAATTGTTAATGCAATCAATAAATTTTTTACAAAACGTCATTTTCGGACAAGCGCGTCTATAAAAGCATGTCCGTTCGTGTCAACTATCTGCACTTTTACGCCAAGTTTCCTCTCAAGTTCATTGGCTGACACGTCATCCAGCATGACATCAGTGCCCGACCTGAACATGTTCCTGCCAAGGTACAGCTTTTCGCCCAGGGTTTTCCCTTTTAGTTCCCTTATAAGGTCGCAGCCGGTCAGAAGGCCGGTGACTGTGATGCTTTCGCCAAAAAATGTGTTCCTGACCTTATATACGTTTATCTTAAGCCCCCTGAGCGCTTTTTCAACCGAAGATACGATCCTTTTGAAACAGTCATATACAAGAACGCCGGTAGCAACGCTTACCGTCCTTTCACCAGTCCACTCAAAGCCGGATGCCTTCATGTCTTCAAGAGCTTCCTCAATCTCCTGCATGAATGACGATACCATGCCAACGCCGTTTTCTATCTGGGGAAAATCCTCGTAAGCCTCGGGCGGCGGAAATTCCCTTCCTGCCATGATATATATCTCGTCCGCCAGATATACTATCCTGCTGTTGTATTTTTTCAGCAGCCTGTTCTGCCAGTTTTCGACCTGATCGCCCACCTCGATGGCTTTATCCCTGTCGAAAGGCTTGAGCTCCGGCAGCCCGTCCCTGAATTTTGTCAGTCCCACGGGCACTACCGAGATACTGTGGAGCTGCGGGCCAAGGGAGGTAAGATCCCTTATGGTCCTGTCCAGTTCCTCTCCGTCATTAATGCCCGGGCAAACCACGATCTGCGTATTGACGGTGATACCGGCAGATGTGAATCTCCGGATCTTGTCAAGGATGTCGCCTGCAAAACGGTTGTTGAGCATCTTTACCCTGAGTTCCGGGTTGGTGGTGTGTACGGATATGTTCACTGGCGACATACGGTACCGGATTATCCTGTCGATCTCACTGTCGGGCAGGTTCGTGGCGGTGATATAATTCCCGAAAAGAAAAGACAGCCTCGCATCGTCATCCTTGAAGTACAGGGACTCTCTCAGCCCTTTGGGCAGCTGGTCTATAAAGCAGAATATGCATTTGTTCCGGCATGATCTTTCTTCATCCAGGAGGGGACTGGCAAACTCGATTCCCAGGTCTTCGGCTTCATCCTTTTCAATTTCGAACTGCCATCTGTCACCGTTCTTTTTCTCGATCTCCAGCAGGATCTCGGAATCGGCGCAATGGAACCGGTAATCAAAAACATCCTGGATCTTCTGGCCGTTTATCGATACCAGGAAGTCGCCGGCTTCAATGCCAAGCTCATGGGCGATGCTGTTTTCCTCTACGGATGTTATTTCAATTTTATTCATGGGCAACACCTCATTCAGGGTGAAGCAAAGGGACGGTTCCTTTGCTTCATTTTTCTTGTTTCTGGGAAAAAGGGGGACAGTTCCTATGGCCCCAAGGTTCTCGCTCCAGAAAATTCTCCAAAGCACCCATGTTTACATGATCAATATCCTCGTTATATGGCATTTCTCCGCTGTCGCTCCGTCCGTCGTGCTCCAACGTGTGGTCTTCTTCTCACGGGTCGCTCCTCTATTCCCGCATACTCATCGCTCTTTTCGTCCGAGAAAAACCTTGTGTCCGGACAAAGTTATGCAAGGAGACGGTTCCTCTGATTCAACATCTCTGAGCATGCTGTCAGTTAGATCCATGTACACACTTTATTCGGCGTGCCTGCATGCAATTTAAGCGAGTATCAGGCATCCGGTAAAAAAAACAATAGCAGCTATGTGATAGCTGCTACTACGCTTTTTGAGTCGATGGAATGCTCCGGAGGTTATTTCTTGTTTTCGTCCGCCTTCACAACTTCCTTGCCGTCGTAATATCCACATTCCTTACAAACTACATGCGGAAGCTTAAGCGCATGGCACTGCTTGCATGCAACCAGGTTCGGCGCTGAAAGTTTGTAATGCGTCCTTCTCTTATTCTTCCTCTGCTTCGACACTTTCCTTTTTGGTACCGCCATTTGTAACACCTCCGTTCAGTGCTTGCATTTTCAGCATCCCTGCTGTTATTTTCAAATCAATCAAAAAAACCTTTTAATGCTTCAAACCGGGAATCCACCGAATCTGTTCCGCCGCTTTCACCTTCGAGCTCAGCCCCGTTTCCGGAATCGATACCCGGACAGTCTTCGCGGCATATATGCGACATGGGAATATTGGTCAATATATAATCGGCCAGTATTCTGTCAAGCTCAAGGGTGTTGCCGCTGTATGTGAACCGGTCTTCTTCATTTTCTTCGACCGTGTCGTCAACAGTTTCGGACTTCTCTACGATCCCCTCGTCGACCGTAATGGCGAGCTCTCTTTCTATCCTTTCTCCGCACCTGTCGCAAAACGTTTCATAACTGACTTTTGCAAGGCCTTTCAGGACAAGCATTCCATTATTGTTGGCAACCGATCCGGAAAACTCCACGGGACCTGTAAATGAAACCGTGCCCAGACCGGTCCTGAGATCCTCAAGGTAATCCTCTAACTGGAACTTGATGATCCCGCCGTTATTTTTTATTATCGAGGTTATGTCAAGCTTCAATACTTTTCCCTCCTAAAGCGCACAATAAGCCCCCGGAAGGTCAACACGAAATATTATACCCACCTGGTTCCGCTTTGTCAATGATTAAAATGAGACTCATGACAACAAGTCAGTCTGATTTTTATTTGTAGAGCGGAAAGCGAGCCGTCAGCCGGTTTACTCTTTCTTCTATTTCACTCTTGTTCTTTTCAAATCCGCCGCTCAGCGCCATGTCTATCAGTTCGGCTATCTCAAGCATCTCGTTCTCTTTCATGCCGCGGGTCGTGACCGCAGGAGTCCCGATCCGGATTCCGCTTGTAACGAACGGGCTGAGGGTGTCAAAGGGTATCCCGTTTTTATTTACAGTTATCTTTACCTCGTCCAGCATCAGCTGGGCATCCTTGCCCGTAATGCCTTTATTGGTCAGATCAATCAGCATCAGGTGATTGTCGGTTCCGCCGGAAACTATTTTAAAGCCTCTGTCCGCCAGCGCTTCAGAAAGTACTCTGGCATTTTTAACAACCTGTTTCTGATACTCTCTGAATTCAGGTGAAAGGGCTTCCTTAAGGCAAACCGCTTTGCCCGCTATTACATGCATCAGGGGACCGCCCTGTATGCCGGGGAACACGGCGCGGTCGATGTCCTTTGCATACTTTTCCTTGCAAAGGATCAGTCCGCCCCTTGGTCCTCTCAAAGTCTTATGGGTCGTAGTAGTGACGAAATCGGCATACGGAACAGGGCTCGGATGGACGCCCGCGGCTACCAGTCCTGCAATGTGGGCCATATCCACCATCAGCAGACTGCCGGCTTCGTCACAGATTTCCCTGAACGCTTTGAAATCTATAATCCTCGAATAAGCGCTGGCGCCTGCTATTATCAGTTTCGGCCTGGTCTCCAGCGCTATCTTCCTGACAGCGTCATAGTCGATGAGCCCGTCGGATTCCCTGACACCATAGGAAACAGGTTTAAAATATTTGCCCGACATATTGAGCGCCATACCGTGGCTCAGGTGTCCGCCATGGGCCAGGTTCATACCCATAAACACATCCCCGGGCTGCATGACTGCGAAAAATACAGCCATGTTCGCCTGGGCTCCCGAATGGGGCTGGACATTAACATGCTCGGCCCCGAACAGTTCTTTCGCACGTTTGATGGCGAGATTCTCGATCACGTCGACATGCTCGCATCCGCCATAATAGCGCTTTCCCGGGTATCCCTCCGCATACTTGTTGGTCAGCGGGGTTCCGACAGCCTCCAGGACAGCCCTACTGACAAAATTCTCCGAAGCAATCAGCTCGATCTTGTTTTCCTGTCTGTCTATCTCGGAATATATGGCCTTCGCGGCCTCGGGATCGATCCTCTCTATTTCGTTGTATTCAAACATTTGCAGTATCCTCCCCGGCTTGATAAAAAACCTGGTCCAAAGCAGGTTCCATGAATATTTATGAGGTACAAGGAGATTATATTGTTTTATGTATTACCGTGTCAATTGAATAAATATACATAAAATACTTTATTTTTACCCGTTGTTTTTTGCCTCTTTTACCCTTTTGTCGTTCCTCTCGAGAGAGGCGGCGTCAATAAACATCAGTGCTGTCAGCCTTTGTGTCATCATGAGTACTATGACCTCGAAAAACGCCGCTATGAACAATGACAGCAATGGATTGTCAATGCCAAAAGAAAAAGTGCTGATCAAAATATTTATGCAAACCGGCCAGAGTCCGTTTGCTATTACTCTTTTCCTGCATCCCTTCGTGATGTCCAGAGCTTTTTTGAAGTTCCTGAAAACTCCCGTGTCAAATTCAATAATAAGAAGATTTTTAAATATGAATACTGTATCAATGGCAAGGAGCGCAAGTGGAATCAACGCCGAAAAAAATGCCAGGAAAGGTATTATCATCATGGCTATGCCAGCCGTAAACAGCAATAATACCGAGGTAATTAGGAAAATACCGTAAAAAAGCACATTGAACAGAATCAGCTTGGGGTATTTTGACAGGATCTCGGAAACCCTTTGGGCAGGGGTCGTTTCCGGTCTCGTAAGGCTGAAAAAGTAATATGCTCCAAAGAAAACGCCGAATAAATATGCGATTGCCTTGGATGCAAGGCTGATGAGCGTCATGGCGATGAGGGCATTGACCAGGTTGGCAGCCAGTTCAGAGCTTAAAATGGAAAAATCAAAGTTCCTGGATTCAAGCATTAATGCAATCTTGTTCGATATCTGCTCATAGAACTGCACGAATTTTTCCGCATAAGGTCTTGCCAGAAGATATCCGCCAAAGATCGCAGCCAGCTGCAGGACAAAAGTGATCTGGGCGGCTGGCGGATGATCGATATCGTAAAACTTTATCGATTCTTTAAAGTAGAAAAATATTGGCTTTATTCTATTCACCTGTTTCGGTTGGTTTTCCATTTTTTATCCCCCTGACAAGTTCTACTTCCTGTTGGGTCATGTATCTCCATTCACCGGGCTGAAGATTCCCGAGGCTTAGTTTTCCTATGGCAATTCTTTTCAGATCAAGCACAGGATGGCCGACTGCTTCGCACATTCGCCTGACCTGTCTTTTCCGTCCTTCATGTATGATTATCTTAAGCACCGCGCTGTTTTCCCTGATTTCTACCAGTTCCACCTCGGCCGGATGAGTTGGCATGTCATCGAGGACAACACCTTTTCTCAGCCTCCGGAGAGCGCTTTTTGAAGGCAGGCCCTTAACTTCGGCTATATATGTTTTCCTGGTCTCATGACCGGGATGGGTGCATCTGTATGCAAAATCCCCGTCATTGGTGAGGATCAGAAGACCTGTAGTATCATAATCAAGGCGGCCCACCGGGTATATCCGCTCTTCAACGCCTTTGACCAGGTCCAGTACCGTTTTCCGTCCCTGGGGGTCAGATACCGTGGAAACATAGCCGGCAGGTTTGTTAAGCATTATATACACAAGTTTCTTTTCCTTTTTTATCGGTTTTCCGTCAACCTCCACCCTGTCGCTGCCGGATACCGTAATTCCCATATCGGTTACTGTTTTGCCGTTCACCCGGACCCTGCCTGCTTTGATCATTTCCTCCGCGCGCCTTCTTGACGCGGCCCCGCACTGGGCGATGTACTTTTGCAGCCTTATTTTTTCTTCCATCTTTTATCCTTCCTCTGGATATTATAACATAGTCTTTGTTCCGGTAAGTATTTTATCTTTAAAAATTATGTTCCCGCACGCTTCTGTCATAGTTTTTGTGCTATAATAATTCGGATGAATCAAAACATATTATTTGAACTGAAGTGGAGATATATATATGAAACTGGGCATTGTAGGACTTCCCAACGTAGGAAAAAGCACACTGTTCAACGCGATTACTAAAGCAGGCGCTGAAAGCGCAAACTATCCGTTCTGTACCATAGATCCCAATATAGGGGTCGTGGCGGTTCCCGATGAAAGGCTCGACGTTCTTGCCAGGATGTACAACCCCAAAAAGGTTACCCCGACCACGATCGAATTCCTTGACATCGCGGGACTGGTCAGGGGCGCCAGCAGGGGCGAAGGTCTCGGCAACAAGTTCCTTTCTCATATCAGGGAAGTGGATGCCATCGTCCATGTAGTAAGATGCTTCGATGACGGTGATATTGTCCATGTGGACGGTTCTGTCGACCCGGCAAGGGATATGGAAACCATTAACATTGAACTGATATTTGCCGACCTGGAATCTGTCGAAAAGCGGATAGAAAAGACCAGGAAACAGATGAAATCCGGCGATAAGAAATACCAGGCGGAACTCGCGATCCTGGAAAGCATAAAAGAGACCCTTGAAAAAGGTTTACCGGTCAGATCCATGACCTTTGAACCCGAACAGGCGGAATATGTGGACCAGCTTTTCCTGCTGACCAGCAAACCGGTCCTTTATTGCGCGAACATCTCGGAAGACGGCATACAGACAGCAGACCAAAATCCATATATTGCAAAGGTAAAGGAGATAGCCGATGCCGAAGGCGCCGAGGTCATCGTGATCTGCGCAAAGATCGAGGAAGAAATAGCCCAGCTTGAGGACGATGAAAAAAAGATGTTCCTTGAAGAACTGGGCTTGTCCGAATCCGGCCTGGACAAGCTGGTAAAGGCAAGTTACAAGCTTCTTGGCCTGATAAGTTTCCTGACCGCCGGTGAACAGGAAGTTCGCGCATGGACTATAAAGAAAGGCACGAAAGCACCGCAGGCAGCCGGAAAGATCCACTCAGACTTTGAAAGAGGCTTTATCAGGGCTGAGATAGTAGCTTATGAAGACCTGGTCCGCCTTGGTTCGATGGCAGCTGCAAGGGAACATGGCCTTGTCCGCTCCGAAGGAAGGGATTACGTGATGCAGGACGGCGATGTGACCCTGTTCAGGTTTAACGTGTAGAACTAAAGAATTGCTCCCATGTGCACATTTTTAATGTGCACATTTTTTGTGTTGTCTTAGCCGAATAGTCATCTTTTCTTTTAAAGCGGACCTCAAGGTTCCCGCTCCGGGGAAACCTTGTATCCGCTTTTATTCATGTACAGCCAGGAACGGTCTATGATATTTTATACCCTGCCTTTTCAAGCGCTTTCAGGGCATTTTGAAAATCTTCGGCCTTTGTCAGGATATAATCCGTATTAAAGGTCGATATGACGAAAATCCCAATATTATGGTCTGCCAATACTGAAGAAATCCGCGATAATACACCTATAAGAGAAAAATCCAGTTTGTCCTGGATCCTGAACGCTCTCCAGCCGTCTTCCCTTTCGACCACATTGTCCGGAATACGATCTGTTCTGCATACGAGCGAGTTTTCTTCGTCTGTCCTGCCGATAAAGAAAAATTCATCGTCAAAATCAATATTGGCAAGATCCCTGACTTTACATATCGTAAACTCGTATTCTATCGCTTTTATTTCCATCAATCCACACCCTGGCCGCCCGCCATCTTGTACCTGTTGCTCCTGCTGCGGGTTTTCAGCCTGTAAAGATTCATCCTGGTACCCGTCACTATACTGCGCATAAATATCTTCTTAGACCGGGGACGCTTTATATATGGTGTCTCAAGCTCATTGACTATAAAGCGTGCCAGGTTGTCGGCCGCATCAGGCAGAAGCTTTATATATGGGTTTGCATCGATATTTCTTTTATACTGTTCCAGGATGTCTGTGCCCAATATCTGGTCGATGATTGCATTGAATTCCTTCTCGTTTTTGGCATACCAGCCCATCCTGTTGTTGACGCAGTAATCTATATTGCCCTTTTCATGGAGGGCTGCGCAATGGGTGAATATGGTCGGCACTCTTTTTACAAGGGTCTCCAGCGTGGTTGAAGCGCCGCCTTTGGCTATAGCCAGGTCAGATACGTCAAGAAGTTCATGCATGTTGTCCACGAATCCCAGTACCGCCATGGGAACGTCCGACCTGACAGACTCCTTAAGGGCATTGAGTTCATTGTATAGTTCCTGGTTTTTGCCGCATACAGCTATTATGTTGAAAGGAAACCTGCTGATGTACAGTTTTTTAATATAAAACGAAGTTTCTCCGATCCCCTGTCCCCCCGAAGTAGCCAAAAGAGTCTTCCTTCCTGGGTCCAGGCCTAATCCGCTAAGTATTTCTTCCCTTTTCCTGTCGATCTCTTCAAAGAACTTCCTGTTGAGCGGAAACGGCATTATTCTTATCTTTTCCCTTGGTTCCCCCTGTTTGGCAAGGTATTCGCAGGCTTCGGGCGTAGCCACGATTACGGCTTCTATTTCCGGGTTTACCCAGAGGTTGTGACCCCTGACCGGATCCGTCATATAGCTGAAAATTTTATAGGGCAGGTTATACCTCTGCCTTGCAAACAGGGCCACGGAACTGCAAAAAAAATGGGTAGAGAAAACGATATCAGGTTTATATTTCAGTATATACCTGATTCCTTTCCTGGTAAACTGCTGGTATAGCAGCCTTGTGACCGTGTTTGAACGCGTAAGATAATTGAACGAATCCAGTAATACATTAAGGTTCGTAGTAAGTTCCGGTCTTGCCAGCGCCCAGTCCCAGAATCCCTTTATGACCTTGTCATCCCAGTTGGCGCCGGCTTCTTTTGCGAAATCGATAACATCCACCTGGTATTGGCCTGGATACAATGTTTCAATAGATTCCTTAATAGCAAGGGCAGGCATTTTGTGCCCGCCTCCCGCTTCAACCATCGGAATTAATATTTTTTTCAAGTCTAAATCAGCTCCGGTATACGCTATTCCCTGTTCTCATTAAATATTATGTTCACAGCTTTCATTGGCGATACCGTGGAAATTGCATGCTTGTATACCAATTGCTGTTTGCCTTCGCTGTCAAGTACAACAGTAAAATTGTCAAACCCTTTAACCATTCCTCTTAACTGGAACCCGTTGGTAAGGTACACAGTCACCGGAATATGCTCTTTTCTGACCTGGTTCAGAAAAACGTCCTGAAGATTAATATTTTTATTCACGTTCTTTGCCTCCTCATTAACACAAAAAAAAGATAAACTGAAATCATAACCTCGCACTCATTTTACTAAATTATCCCTGATTATTCAAGGCATCGGTCAATATTTTTATCATTGCCCAAATGTCCGTCTTTTCAGCATTGATCCATTTTAGTCCTTCTGTCTTCTTAAACCATGTAATCTGTCTTTTTGCCAGGTGACGGGTACCTTTCTTGATATTGTCCACGGCTGTCTTTAGGGAACACTCCCCTTTGATGGCAGATATGATCTCTTTATATCCGATCCCCTGGAGGGACACCAGGTTGGGAGAATATCCCTCATTAAGCAGGCCTTCCACTTCTTCGTACAACCCCATCTCCATCATTTTGTCCACCCTTTTCTCAATCCGGCTGTAAAGGGTCTCCCGGGAAAGATCCAGCCCGAATATTTTATAATCGTATGGGGGCGGTATTTCCCTCGATACCTCCTTATGGGATGAAATGGGCTTCCCGGTTGTTTTATAGACCTCAAGGGCACGGATGACCCGTTTTACGTTATTGGGATGGATAGCCCGGGCGCTTATGGGATCGATATCCTCGAGCATTTTATGCAGGGTTTCGGGACCCTGTTCCATTGCCAGGTTTTTCAGCCTCTTCCTGTAATCCCAGTCACTTGTTGATTCTGAAAAATTGATGTTATATACCAGCGAATTTATGTATAATCCCGTGCCTCCCGCGACAATGGGAACCTTTCCCCTTCCGATGATGTCCTTGATGCAGGCTTCGGCATCGGTCTTGAACTGGGCAACGCTGTATTCTTCATCCGGGTCCACGATATCGATCATATGATGAGGAATGCCCTGTCTTTCCTCCATGGTGGGCTTGGCGGTGCCAATGTCCATCTTGCGGTAGATTTGCATCGAGTCTGCTGATACGATTTCTCCGCCTACCTGCAGAGCCAGTTCCACAGCCAGCGCAGTCTTCCCTGTAGCCGTGGGGCCCGCTATGACTATCACTTTTCCCTTTTTCCCTTCGTTTGAACGGATTATCATACTATCCTCTTGAACCGTTTTTCGAATTCCCTTTTGTCAAGAGTAAGGATTATTGGCCTGCCATGGACGCATGTGTACGGGTTCTCTGTTGCTGTAAGGCTTTCAAGAAGGCCTCGGATCTCTTCCTTCGCCAAAGTCCTGTTGGCCTTTATAGCTCCCTTGCAGGCTACCGTATACAGCGCTTCGTCGCTTATGCCTGTCTGTCCCGGGCCTGCCTGGCTCCACCTGTCAAGTATCTCGATGAAGTCCCCTGATGAGAAGCTTGCATCGTAAAAATCCGGAATGCTCCTTATGATAATCGTATTGGTACCGAAAGCCTCTATTTCAAACCCTATTATTCGGAAATCGTCCAGCCTGCCCATCACGAGCTCGAACTCAGTGGGTTTCAGCTTGATTATGTATGGCTCAAGGACAGCCTGGGAAAAGCTTTCTTCGCTTTTCATCCTGCGTTTCAGCATTTCAAAGCGTATCCTTTCGTGGGCCGCATGCTGATCTATAATATACAGAGTATCGCCATTCTGGAGCAGAATATACGTATCGAAGACCTGTCCGATGATATCCGCCTCAAGAAGTTCCGCAAGGGGCTTTTCTTCGGCTGCAGGCGCTTCGTCCGGTAACGGTCCGGGTTCCCCGGAAATTTTCTTTTCCCGGGTATGGCTGTTTCTTTCGCCGCTGATTTCTTCCTTCACTGTAAAAACAGGTCCGGCAGTTTTTTCTGAAAACCTGGGCAGGCTGAAAGCAGGGCTCTTTTCTTCAAAAAGGCTCTCCTGCCTGGGTTCAGGGCCGCGGATCGTTTTTTCTTTCCTGATGCTGGGGGTAGCTTGTGGTTCAGCTATCCCGGCTGGTTGCCTGGCTTCACGCGTCGGCTCGGCCTGTCCGGATCCGAAGCTCCTGATCATGGACTGCCCCATAAGGGCATTTTCGCATCCGTAATACACAAGGCTGTGTACAGCGTTTTCATTGGCAAATCGCACCTCAAGCTTCTGGGGATGCACGTTGACGTCATAATTCAGCGGCGAGGTCCTGATCATAAGGACACAGAAAGGAAACCTGTTCTGCATGAGCCTTGTCTTGTAAGCGTCCTCCAGCGCTTTGGAAAGTATCCTGTTCCTTATATACCTTCCGTTAAGGTACATGTACTGGCTGTTCCTGTTGCCCCGGGCTATCTCGGGTCTTCCGATAAAACCGGATATGGAATAGCCATCGCTCTTATAGTCCACAGGGATCAGGGAGCTTGCTGTCTCTTTTCCGAACACGCTGTATATGGTGCTTAACAGGTCATGGTTTCCTGGAGTATGGAGCTGTGCCTGACCGTTTTGAATGAACCTGAAGGATATGCCTGGATATGCCAGTGCAAGGCGCTCGACGGTCTCAGATACATAACTGGCTTCCGTTGAGTCTTTTTTTAGAAACTTGTACCTGGCCGGAGTATTGTAGAAAAGGTCCCTCACGATTATGGTGGTCCCGTCCGGGCAGCCGGCCTGGGCAAGGGAAACAATCCGTCCGCCTTCTGTTTTCAATGAGCTTCCAGTTGAGGATTCCCGGGTTTTTGATGTTATCTCCATGCGCGAAATCGAAGCAATGGAAGCCAGCGCTTCTCCGCGGAATCCCATGGTGGCAAGGCCGTCCAGATCCTCAATGCGCCTTATCTTGCTTGTCGCATGACGCTCAATGGTAAATTCGAGGTCATCTTCTTCGATCCCGCTTCCGTTGTCGGTAACCCTGATATATGAAATCCCGCCGTTCCTGATCTCAACGGTGATCTGGGTTGCCCCGGCATCGATGGAGTTTTCGGCCAGTTCCTTAACCACCGACGCTGGCCGCTCGATGACCTCGCCGGCGGCTATCTGGCTGGCAGTGTTTTCATCAAGAATGACTATCTTGCTCATGGTTCTCCTTTGGCATACATTAAAAATTCATATAATAGTTCGCAATACAAGGTAATAATTTCGTCGTTTGATGCCTTCGATATGTATAAGGACTCTATCAGAAGTTTGTTCTTGGCATGCTGTTAGTATTGATTTGAGACAGTCCCCTGGTATTCCTGCGTGATTATAATCACCTGTCCCCGATACTCAAAATGAGTAAAAACCTCCGTCCCCCTTACTCATTTTAGTTTTTGCTGGAGGGTGTAGAGCCTGTTGAGGGCGTCCAGCGGCGTTATGGCCGAAGGGTCAAGGGTCCTCAGCTCATCCAGCACTTCCCTCTCGGCCTTTGAAAGCGAGCTCGACGTGAACAGGTCCAGCTGCCCGTCTACCGGCTTCTGTCTCTTCTTCTTGTGGGCCTTGTTTATATCGGCCTCGTCAAGCTCATTAAGGATCATTTTTGCCCGTTCTATGACCTGCGGGGGAATGCCTGCAAGGCCTGCCACCTCGACGCCGTAGCTCTTGTCGGCGCCTCCCCTAATGATCTTCCTGAGGAATATGATATCGTCGCCTTTCTTTTTGACCGACACGCAGTAATTCTTTATGCCGTAAAGCCTTTCTTCCAGTTCGGTGAGCTCATGGTAGTGGGTGGCGAAAAGCGTCCTGCAGCCAAGCCTGTTTTTATCGTTTATGTACTCAATGACAGCCCAGGCGATGCTAAGGCCATCATAAGTGCTTGTACCGCGGCCAATCTCGTCAAGTATAAGCAGGCTCCTTGGAGTCGCGTTTTCAAGGATATTTGCCACCTCGGTCATTTCGACCATGAAGGTGCTCTGTCCGGCAGAAAGATCGTCGGAAGCGCCTATCCTGGTGAATATCCGGTCCACCAGCCCGATCCTGGCGTATTCCGCAGGCACAAAGCTCCCCGCCTGGGCCAGCAGCGTAATGAGCGCCACCTGTCTCATGTAAGTGGACTTGCCCGCCATGTTGGGACCAGTAATGATGCAAATCCTGTTGTCCTCGGTGTCAAGCCACGTATCGTTGGGAACGAACATCGAGTCTTCCAGCATTTTCTCCACGACCGGATGCCTTCCGTTCCTTATCTCTATCACTCCGCCCTCATGGACCTCGGGCCTCACGTACTGGTTCCTGTCGGCGACCTCTGCCAGCGAGCAAAGGGCATCAAGGGTCGCTATACAGTCCGCGGTGGTTTTCAGTCTCTTCACGTTTTTAAAGGCTATATCCCTGATTTCACAGAAAAGCTCATACTCCCGCTGGACTACCTTCTTTTCTGCTCCAAGGATAGTGTCTTCAAGCTTTTTGAGCTTGTCCACGGTATAGCGCTCGCTGTTGACGAGAGTCTGCTTTCTGACGTAATCCTCCGGGACCTGTGAAATATTCGCTTTCGTGACCTCTATGTAATAGCCGAAATTGTCGTTGTATCGTATCTTGAGACTCTTAATGCCGGTCCTTTCCCTCTCTTCGGCTTCAAGTTCCGATATCCAGTTCTTCCCCTCCGTGGTGGCTTTCCTGTACTCGTCCACCAGCTGGTCATAGCCGTCCTTGATTATCCCGCCTTCCTTGACCAACAGGGGGGCCTCTTCGTGAATGGACGCCTCTATCAGGTCGCGCAGGTCTTCCAGGAGATCCAGTCTTTCATATATCTGGCTGTTTAAACCTGCTTTCAGGTCCTGCAAAAGGTCTTTCACATATGGAAGTCTTGACAGTGAGGCTTTTATGGCCAGCATGTCCCTTGCGTTCACATTTCCGTATACCAGTTTCGAAGTAAGCCTTTCTATGTCATATACGCCTTTCAGCATCTCCATGAGCTCGCTTCTTGTCATGAAGCTGTCCTTGAGTTCCGAAACCGCGTCGAGTCTCAGGTTTATCTCTTCTATATCAAGAAGGGGCTGTTCCAGCCAATGTCTCAGTTTCCTGCCGCCCATGGATGTGGAGGTTTTATCCATTACCCACAGGAGCGAGCCTTTTTTCCTGGATTCCCGCATGGTTTCAGTGATCTCAAGGCTCCTCCTGGATGAGCTGTCCAGCATCATGTACTGCTCAATCTTATAGGGCTGTACTTTCTCGATATGCTTAAGATCGATCTTCTGGGTTTCTTCAAGGTATGACAGCAGCGCTCCCGAGGCGCACTGGGCAAGATCAAGGCCTGACAGCGGGTTTTCACCGAAAACATCCGTCAGCTTTTCACGGCTGGCGCTCATTGAGAACATATCGTCATCAACTATGTAAGGTTCCATCCTCAGGTAATCTATGAAAAGGGGCTTGTATTCCGGCCTGTTTTTTAATTCCCTGTTTGCGATGATCTCTGAGGGCTTGTACTTTGCTATCTCATCAACAAGCTTTGATACCGAGCTTCCCCACGTTATCTGGGTAGCGTAGAACTCGCCTGTCGAAACATCGGCCACGGCGATTCCGAAATAAACCTGCTGGCAGTATACCGCCATGAGGTAGTTGTTTTTCTTTTCGTCAAGCATTGCAGGGTCGGTCACAGTGCCCGGGGTTATGACCCTGGTCACGTCGCGCTTTACTATCCCCTTTGCCAGGGCAGGGTCTTCAAGCTGGTCGCAAATCGCTACCTTATAGCCTTTCGCCAGCAGGCGCGCTATGTAAGTGTTGACCGAATGGTAGGGAACTCCGCACATAGGCGCCCGTTCCTCGAGACCGCAGTCCCTACCCGTAAGCGTGATCTCAAGCTCCCTGGACGCGGTCTCGGCATCTTCAAAGAACATTTCATAAAAGTCGCCCAGCCGGAACATCAGGATACAATCCCTGTACCGTTCCTTTATCTCCATGTATTGCTGCATCATGGGTGTAAGCTTAGCCAATTTTCCTGACCCCCCTGCCTTCAAGCCAGAAGGCTCCCGCGCGGATTATCTCCACCTCCGCGAAGTCGCCTTTTTCGATCCACTCTGCCCTGAAATTGACCAGGCGGTTTGTCCTGGTACGCCCCGAAAGCACACCTGGATTCTGCTTGCTGGGTCCGTCCACCAGGACCTCAAGAATCTGACCTTCGGTCTTTTTGGCCAACTCGGTGGATATGGCAGTCTGCAGGTCCACCAGCTCCTTGAACCGTCTGCTTATGATATCTGAAGGGATATCCTGCTCAAGTTTGGCTGCGGGAGTCCCTTTCCTGGGCGAGTATATGAACATGAACGCCGCGTCGAATCTTACCTTCCTTACAACATCCAGCGTGTCACCGAAATCTTCCTCGGTCTCCCCGGGAAACCCTACGATGATGTCCGTAGTAAGAGCGATATCGGGTACGGCTTTCCTGATTTTCTCCACCAGCGACAGGTAATGTTCCTTCGTATATTTACGGTTCATTTTTTCAAGTATTCGTGTGCTTCCCGACTGGAGTGGCAGATGGAGATGGTTGCATACCTTGCTGCAGTTTTTCATGGCATCTATCAGGCTGTCCGAAAGGTCCTTGGGATGTGAGGTCATGAACCTTACCCTTTTTATCCCGTCAATGTCCTCTATGGCATAAAGGAGCCTTGCAAACAGGTCTTTTTCTCCAAGATCGTTGCCGTAGGAATTGACATTCTGGCCAAGGAGAGTTACCTCTTTGCAGCCGTCTTCAGCAAGGGCTTTTATTTCTGCCAGTATATCGTCCATGCTCCTGCTTCTTTCCCTGCCCCTTACATGGGGAACAATGCAGTAGGAGCAGAAATTATTGCAGCCAAATATGATATTGACCCATGCCTTGTGCTTCTCGGCACGCTTTACGGGAAGATCCTCGATTATCCTGTTTTCTTTCTCCCAAACCGAGAAAACCTTTTTCCTCGTTGTGAGGTAGCGGTGCAGAAGCTCGGGAAAGGTATGGATATTATGGGTTCCGAACACGATTTTCACATTATGGTATGAGTTCCTGATCTTTTCAACGACATGGGGCTGCTGCATCATGCAGCCGCAGGCGACAATAAAGGAACCATGTTCCGCGCATTCGGCCGTAAGGGCGCCAATATGCCCGTATATGCGCTCCTCGGCATTTTCCCTGACACAGCAGGTCACGAATACGATAATATCAGCAGGTTCCGTCCCGGAGACTTCTTCAAAACCCATTTCGGTGAGCATGCCCGCAATGGTTTCCGAATCACGCTCGTTCATCTGGCAGCCGAATACGTCGATCTTGAACTTCCTTGTCTTCCCTGTTTCAAGGGTATATGCCATATTAAGGTTTCTTACCTGCTCGACCCAGTCGCAGAACTCGGGTGTATTTTCAATAAGCCTGTTGCTGAACTTTTTCGTTTCCAACTTTCTGTAACCCTTTCTTATTATGTCATTTTATGTCATGCAAAGAATTTTAGATCCTTGTCTGGTATTCTGCATCACTATCATAACAAAAATGCAGCGAATGAGTAAAGGGTAGGCATGTGCGAAAAAGGACGGAGTATTTCGCTCATCGCCTCGCAATGTAAGTCCAATGAGCGAAAATCTCCGTCCCCATAACACTCAGTATAAGGTTTTACTTTCTCCTGTCCGCCAGTCTCAGTATGGTCAGGAACAGGTTGATGAAATCGAGATAAATGCTTAGTGCGCCTATTATACCGAGGTTCTTTCTCAGAACCATGTCTCCTTCGGAACCGAAATAGTAGGCCTTGAGTTTCTGCATATCATAAGCGGTAAGACCAAGGAAAACAAACAGGCTGATTATGCATATGGTCCATTCGACTCTGCTGCTGTTCAGGAACAGGTTAACCAGCGACAGTATGAGCAGCCCGATGAGCCCCATGAGCAAAATGTTCCTGAACCGGGTAAGGTCAGTCCTCGTAACATACCCGTATATGCACATGGCTCCGAAGGTTGCCGCCGTAACCACGAATGCCGTCGCTATAGTCTGCTGCGAAAAGGCCAGGAATATCACAGACAACGTTATCCCGTTCAGGGCGGCATATACAAGGAACATGCCTACTGCCGCTCCGTAACTGAGCCTGGTGATCCGTGACGAAAGGACAGCCACAAGCACCACTTCAGCTATCATGAGCCCGAACAACAGGATCCTGTTCCCAAAGATGAAACGTACTATATTCATATTAGTCGATACGAGGTAAGCGACAGCGCCTGATGCAAGCAGACCTATGAACATCCAGCCGAAAACCCTGGATATATACGCATTCATTCCTTTTACGGACGCAAATTCTTCCTCGTAAGTCCGTGCGTTGTAATCTCCGTAATTGTTGTCATACATTCTTCATCACCTCTTTTTAATTATACTTCATCGGTCAGGTAATATTCTAAGAAGTAAGAACATCAAAACAATACAATGTCTTTCTGCCTGAATTCCTTTTCGATTACTTGTTTAACATACTAATATTAAATCAACCTAAACTCAAAACAGTTAATGATTATTTGTCATTTCTGGCACTGCGGGCAATAATATATGCTTCCGCCCATATATGCTTCCTTTACAATAATGGTTCCGCATTTTTCGCAGGGTTTGCCGACTGTGTTTTTGCTTAACCTGGTTTTGTAACCGCCGGGACAGCCGAACAGGTCTTTTCCGTGTCCCTTCCTCCCTTTTCCGCCATCTCTGAAAGGGTGTTTTTTATTGACCAAAAAAGGTTTTCTCTATCGGTATCGGAAAAAGTCATTACCTTTCTTTTCGGGTGTATACCGCTGTTGAACAGTATATCCTGGAGCACCCCGTTGCCAAGCCCGGGGATTCTCTGCTCGGTGGCAAGAAATGCCTTGGCGCTCAGTCTTTCCGCTCCGGGCACGCCCATGATATTCAGGAAGTATTCCCGGCTGAATTTGTCAGTCAGCGGGGAAGGCTTTTCTTTGGCTATTATATAATACGGATTATCGAATTCTTCATCCCTGAAGCACCATAAGCCGCCATACATCTGGACCGTCGCGCTCAATGCCGAAAAATCCTCGAACTCTATCAGCAGTTGATTCTTTTTAGGTCTTGGCTCACCTTTATCATGGAATACCGGAGATGCGCCATCACCTAAAACGATCATGCAATCCCCGGCAAAAATATTTACCAGGCCTCCGTAACTGACCGCTTTGTCTATGGTTTTACCGTATAACAGTTCATTGTACTTATTAGGATCACCGTAATACCAGGCAAACTTGTGGGGACTCAGGGCAGCAACAACGTTTTTAATCCTTTTGCCTTTAAGATGTTCATTGATCTGGCTGGCCACTACATAAGCTTCCGGCAGTTCCAGCATAATTCTCCCTCCTGCATTTATGGGATAAGGAGACAGTGTTTTTGTCCTGTTCCCGGAGAGAAAACCGGATCGGGTTTCCGCCCTTTGTCCCATTTATTCCTCACTGACTATATGTGGCAGACAGCATTGAGCCCAGTCCGATTATTCGGCCAGGTCCATGATCTCGGCATAAACAAGCGTTTGATTAAGCAGCTGATAGGCTATCTCGCCGAATGTGACAGGACCCGCGTATGGTTTTATCAGCTTTTCAAACTTGGGTCTGAGATCCATGTCTACCTCCACCTTTTTTACTTTTAAGTTGTATCGCTTTGCTGACGGTTTTCAAAAATTAATTATTATTTCCCACATAAAGGCCTGATTAAACCAGTATTTCTGAAGCCGGGCATCACAGATCTGCTTTCGTACGGCCAAGGAGATCCAGGATCTCTTTCTTGTATTCTGAAAACCGGGGGGCCAGTATCATGTCCCTTACTCTCGGACGTCCAAAGTCTATTTGCACCGAGCCTGTCACTGTTCCGGGCCTGCCGCTCATAACCAAAACCCTGTCCGAAAGAAAGATCGCCTCATCTATGTCATGGGTGACAAAAAGGACAGTCTTCCTGTGCTTTTCCCAGACCGAGATCAGCCAGTCCTGCATCTGCATTCTCGTGATCTCGTCCAGGGCAGCGAAGGGTTCATCCAGGAGCATTACCTCCCCGTCCATGAGATATGTTCGTAATAGTGCCGCTCTCTGCCTCATGCCGCCTGAAAGCTGCCTGGGTTTGTAATTCTCGAAGCCTTGCAGTCCAAACTCCTGGATAAGCGGTTTTATTTCCTCGCAGGCCTTCTCCAGGTCACCCTTCCTTATTTCTATAGGCAGCAGGACGTTCGAGAGCATGGTTCTCCACGGCATAAGGCAATCCTTCTGAAGCATGTAGCAAACGGGGATCCTTTTGTGCCTGGGATTCTCCCCGCACAAAAGGATCTCGCCTTCATAATCCTGTTCAAGTCCTGCAATCAGTCTCAGGAGCGTGCTTTTTCCGCATCCGCTTGGTCCGAGCAGCGAAACGAACTCGTTGTCGTAAACCTCGAAGCTTACACCGGACAAAACTCCCAGGCCGCTGCCGTCATCTTCTTCAGGACCCGTGTATACCATGCTGAGATTGGAGATGATAATTTTCTTTTCCATGTTAGCGCCTTCTATTTTATAAACTCATTTGTATAAGCCCTTGAAACGTCGATCTTATCCTGTATGAAGCCGTTATCATACATCCAGTCGGTATAGCGCTGCCAGACTTCCTGTTTTTGCAGTCCCCATTTTTCCGCGTCATCCCTGTAGCGTTCCGACAGGAATTTCTGGCTCTCTGTTACCAGGTCCCTGTCAAGCTCAGGCGCGGCGGCAAGCAATATTTCCGCAGCCTCTTCAGGGTTGCCGATAGCAAATTCGTATCCTTTTATGGTCGCTTTCATGAATGATTCAACGATATCCCTGCTGTTTTTAATCATATTTTCATTGGTAATGATCACCGGGGTATAGTAGTCGAACACGGGGGCAATGCTTCCCAGGTCGATGTAATTGATATCGATTCCCCTGAGTTTCGCTTCAATGCCGGCCCATCCTTCGAATATCCACGCAAAATCTATCTGGCCTGAAGAGCTTGCCTGGAAGAAATCCGTATCGCCGATGGTCATGATCTTAACCTTCGAGAAATCAGCGCCTGCCTGGTCCATTAGATACCTGATGGTGGCCGCTTCTGTTTCAGAGCCCCAGCCGCCGTATGTCCTGCCTTCGAAATCCTTCGGCGACAGGATATTTTTCTCCTTCAGGGATGCGAATCCCGACGTATTATGCTGAATAACCGCGGCAATGGAAACAATGGGAACACCTGAGGCCCTGGCATAGGTAACGCTTTCCTGGTAGCTGATCCCGAACTGGGCTGTTCCCGAAGCTACCAGTGTGTCACTGGTCCCTTCCTGCGGCTGTATGATTTCCACATCAAGGCCGAGCTCTTTGTAATATCCCTTGTCCCTGGCGACATAAATCCCGGTATGGTTGGTGTTGGGTGTCCAGTCCAGGACAAAAGTGATTTTCTGAAGGTCTCCTGTTTTCTTTCCGGCCGAGCATGCCGTGACCGAGAAGACCGTAATAAAAGCCAAAATAACTGATAATACGATTCTCATTGCATTTTTCCGTTTCATCCTTTATCCCTTTCTTTCATACAAAATCAATATGGTTCAGTATCTTTTTCTCAACCAGCTCTATAAGCTTGTATAGAATAAGGCTTAGGACAACTATAAGAACAACGTCCGCGAAAAGCGCCGCCGTCCTGAAACTGGTCATGGCGCGGGTCATGAAAATGCCCAGCCCTTCTTTCGCTCCTATCCACTCTGAAATGACCGCCCCCATGATGCTGTAGGTAGCGGCGATTTTCAGACCGGAAAACAGCCCCGGCAGCGCCCTCGGTATCCTGGCAAGCACGAAGCTTTTCCATCTTCCTGCTCCCATCACCCTAAGGATAAACTCCATGTCTTCATCGATTTTCAGAAGGTCCTGCGTGAAGGTGACAGCAACGGGGAAAAAACAGACAAGCACTACTATGATGACCTTCGGAAGGAAACCGAATCCGAACCATATGGCGAACAGGGGCGCCAGCACGATAAGCGGTATGGTCTGGGATACCACGAATATCGGGTATAACGCCGCCCTTGCCCATCTGAAGTATCCCATAAGCAGGCCAAAGCAAATTCCGAGGATCACCGCTGTTGCAAATCCGGCTAATGCCTCGCCCAAAGTTACAAGCGAATGGGTAAGCAGCAGCGCCCTTTCAGAATAAAGAGCCCTGATAATATCAACGGGGCCTGGCAGTATGAAGGTTTCGATCTCGAATATTCCAACGGTCAGCTGCCAGAGAAGCACAACGGAAGTCATTATGACGGCCGGAACAATGCCATCCCTGAGCCTTCCGCGCTTATTCTGCTGTCCTGTACTTTCCGACTTTTTCATCGATGGTCACCCCTTCAGGGCTGTAGTCTATCTTGACCACTGAAAGGACTCGCGACGCTCCTTCCCGGACGCATATTTCCTGAGCCTTTTTCACGATCTCAAGCAAAGTGTCGAGGTCTCCTTCCATAGTTGTTTCCATGGGACCCACTTCATACTCGACGCCGCTCCGGGCTATCATTTCAATGACCTTGTCCACGACAGGGTAAACCCGTTCAGGCGATGTCATGGGAATGACCTGGAGACTAAGGTTTATGTTTGCCACTTTCTGACCTTCCTTTCATTATGGGATCGGAAACCGGACTGCGGCTGGACTCAGGAAAAAGCACTGAGCTGATTAGCCTGATGGGATCTTATGTATGGAGTATTTTAGTATTTGCTTTAATAAAACAAACACCGCCCACAGAGGCGGCATATAAACTGTTTTATAATGCGCATTCCCTCCGCTGGTCCTAACCAGATCAGGTTCCTATGGTCGGGATTATGAATCCCCTCTCAGCCGGTCCACCGGCTCCCACATGCTGTTTATTCTTTTGTTATGGATATTTTAATTGATAATTTCCGTTATGTCAAGTTGATCAAGTTGAAGCAGGGGGACGGCTCCTCTGCTTCAAAAAAACTTCCTGCGAAGAGGACAGCAGGAATACTGTGCGTGTGCATTGCGCGCCCATCAAAGCTGAACCATGTCATGATCGGATTTCGAAAGGCGGATACAAGGTTTATCGCTGAGGAAAATTCGGAACGCTTCTCAGGAATTGACCACCGAACGATGAGTATATGAAAGAAAAGAAGCGGTCCGTGAGAAAAAGACCGTTCTAAGCAAAAGGGGCGCGCAATATACAGGTATACAAACAAAAAGCCTGCCCGAAGTGCTGCTTCACAGTACTCGGCAGGCTGCGGATTCTCATATCACAGAATGACCGGGACAGGATCGCCGAGACAAATATAGTCACTGCCGACGTGACAGTCATAACAGAGCACATGTACTCCCGCCCCGGCAGCATTTTTAAGCTCAGCGCCGAATTCGGGGTGGGTCCTGACATTGGGGAAAAAGCATTCCACCCCTTTCATCTGGACAACAAAAACAACGTAGGCTTCATACCCTTTGTCAGCTGCCAGGGCAAGCTCTTTAAGATGCTTAACCCCGCGCTTCGTTGGAGCATCCGGGAAGAGCGCCACGCCGTTTTCTTCAAGGGTGACGCCCTTTACCTCCACAAACGCCTTCTTATTTTCAGTTTCTATATACAAATCAAATCTTGAATCGATAAACCGCTGTTCCGGTCTTGCATGTTTTACCGTGTCAAGGCCGGGCAGTTCCAGCCCGCTTTCGACCGCTTCCCTGAAGACCTTGTTGGGTACAGTGCTGTCAATATTCACCAGCCTGTCTCCTTTTTCGATGGCAATTACGGAAAATCCGGTCTTGCGTTTTCCGCTTTCAGATCTCTCCAGGAAAACAGCAGCTCCGGGAACAAACAGCTCACGAAGCCTTCCGGTATTTCGAACGTGGGCTGTTATAACTTCGCCTTCAAGTTCGCACCTTGCAATAAACCTGTTGGGTCTCTCAATAAACCTGGCCTCAATTATGTTCCGATATCTCATTAACGCTCCTGTTTTACATCAGCCCATGACTACCTGTACTTCGTGCTCCCTGCCGTCGTTGAACACCGGGAGGATATTGCCTTCTATAGCTTTTCCGTCAACAGTTATGGACTTTATTCCCTTCTCCACATGATCAGGGTTGGATATCCTGATCACATACGTGGAGCCCCTGAACTTGCGTCTGACAGTATAGCCGCTCCACTCGGCAGGTATGCACGGATTGACCCTCAGCCCGCTGAAATAGGGCTGGATGCCCAGTATCCACTGAGATATGGTCACGAATGTCCATGCCGCTGTACCAGTAAGCCAGGAGTTCTTGGCCTCGCCGGGTCTTACGGCATCCTTGCCCGCTATCATCTGGGAATAAACATATGGCTCTGTTTTATGTATGTCACTTATGTCCTCGATATATGACGGGGTGAACTTCTTATACAGCTCAAAAGCCCTGGTCCCATGGCCGAGAACTGTTTCCGCGCAGATGATCCATGGGTTGTTGTGGCAGAATATGCCCGCATTTTCCTTGTACCCGGGAGGATAAGAGGTTATCTCGCCGAGGTTCTTGTCGTACTTGGTGTACGCAGGATTGTGCAGCACTATGCCATATTCGCATTCAAGGCGTTCTTTGACCGACTGCAGGGCTTTCCCGGCATAGCCGTTCTCGACTCCTATACCGGCCATTATGCAAATGCCCTGGGGCTCTATGTATATCTGTCCTTCGTTATTTTCCCTGCTTCCTACCTTATTGCCGAAAGCATCGTATGCCCTCAGGAACCATTCGCCGTCATAACCGTATTTATATATCCTCTCCTTCATCTCTTCAACGGCCTTCTCGGCCTGTTCGGCCTCTTCGGTGAAGCCTTTGTGCCTGAGGAGATATGCGTAGTCGGGGCCGACGAATACGAACAGGCCTGCGATGAAAATGCTTTCGGCTACGCGTCCGTCGGGATCGCCATATGTCTGGAAGGACTCGTCGGGCGTGGTTGAGAAGCAGTTGAGATTCAGGCAGTCATTCCAGTCAGCGCGGCCAATCAGGGGAAGTCCGTGGGGACCGAGATTATCGGTCACATGGCGGAAGGAACTTCGCAGGTGTTCCAGCAACGTGTCAGTATCATTGGGATTGGTATCGAAGGGAACCTGCTCGTCCAGGATGGAGAAGTCCCCTGTCTCCTTTATGTAAGCAGATGTGGCCAGGATGAGCCATAGAGGATCGTCGTTGAAACCGCCGCCGATATCATGATTACCCTTCTTGGTAAGTGGCTGGTACTGGTGATAGCAGCCTCCGTCCCTGAACTGGGTCGCTGCAATGTCCAGTATCCTTTCCCTTGCTCTTTCAGGAATCTGGTGGACAAATCCGAGAATATCCTGGTTGGAATCCCTGAATCCCATACCGCGTCCAATACCGGACTCAAAATATGAAGCACTCCTGGACATATTGAAAGTGATCATGCACTGATACGGGTTCCAGATATTGACCATCCTGTTGAGCTTTTCATCGCCACTCTCAAGGTTATATACTGAAAGAAGATCATTCCAGTATTTCTTAAGCTCCGCAAGAGCCTGGTCCACCTGTCCGGTGGTCTTGAAGCAGGCCTGCATCTCTTTGGCTTTAGTCTTGTTTATAATATTATGGGATTCCCATTTTTCCGAGTCGTCATTTTCCACATAGCCGATCATGAATATTATATCCTTCTCTTCGCCCGGTCCGAGGCTCAGACTGAAATAGTGGGACCCAACGGGCTGCCAGCCTGCTGCCACGGAATTGTACGCTTTCCCCTTAAGTACTGCCTTCGGGGCGTCGGTTCCGTTATAAAGACCGATAAAGGATTCCCTGTCGGTGTCAAAACCGTCGACGGGAGTATTTGACCAGAAGAAAGCGTAATGGTTTCGGCGTTCCCTGTACTCGGTCTTATGGTATATGGCGCTGCCTTCTATTTCAACCTCGCCGGTGGAAAAATTCCTCTGGAAATTGGTCATGTCGTCATAAGCGTTCCACAGGCACCATTCAACGAATGAAAACAGCTTTATATCCTTTTTGCCGGCTGTCGTGTTCTTTATTGTCAGTCTTGTGACTTCCCCGCTGAAGCCCAGGGGAACAAAAGTCAGCTGGCTTACGGACACACCGTTCCTCTTCCCTGTGATCCTGGTATATCCAAGGCCATGCCTGCATTCATAGGATTCAAGGTCCCTTTTCACCGGCATCCATCCGGGGGTCCAGACATCTCCGCCGTCATTGATATAGAAATATCTTCCGTTACAATCCACAGGAATGTTGTTGTAACGGTAGCGGGTGATCCTTCTCAGCCTGGCGTCCTTATAAAAGCAGTAGCCGCCCGACGTGTTGGATATGAGGCTGAAGAACTCAGAGTTTCCAAGGTAGTTGATCCATGGATAAGGCGTGTTTGGGGTGGTAATCACATATTCCTTATTCGCATCGTCAAAATAACCGAATCTCATGTTTTTTCTCCTTTCTCTGCCGGTTCAGCGCATGATTTTCTTCTTATGAACTCAACATCGATCACGTATTCGATGTAACAGGTCGATTTTTCCTCCACCATGTCTTTTACGGCCTCCACCGCTTTCTGGGCTATCTTGTAAAAGGGTATCCTGACAGTGGTCAGCTGAGGCTGCACCAGGGATGCTGCCTGGGAATCGTCATAGCCGATTATGGATATATCCTCCGGCACTCTTATGCCATGTCTTCTGAACGTTTCCGCCGCGGCTATGGCCATATCGTCGTTGCAGGCAATCATCGCAGTAGGAAGCTTTCCAAGTTTTATCATCTTTGTGACCGCATTTTCGGTCTTGCTCCTGATAAAATCGCCTTTTAAGCAATACTCTTTCCTTACAGGCAGTCCGTGGGCCGCCATCCTTTTCCTGAACTCATCCTTGCGCAGAAATCCTGAATAAGCGGTGGTACGGCCTTCTATAAGCCCGATCTCCCTGTGACCAAGGGAAACAAGCTCATCAACGCACTCATCCATTCCTTTTCTGTCATCGGAATTGATAACTGTGATCTTGCCGTCAGAGGGCATGATCTGTTTTATCTCGGCCGGATCATAATCGACAATTACAAGAGGATTGCTTATTTTTGATATCACGGACTTGATTGCTTCGTTTTTCTCCGTTCCTATTATTATCCCCGCATCGATACGCCTTTGCATGAAGGTCTGCTGTATTCGCCTGCAGTCGTCGGGATTGTAGATCGTATGAACCAAAACATAATAGCCCTTATAGTTGCCAGTATCCACAACCGCTTCAACAAAGGGCCCGAAATAACTGTTGCCATATATTCTCTGGGGATTTTTCTGATCATATACAGAAAACAGGAATAATCCTATGGTATCGGTCCTTTTTCCTGCCAGAACTCTCGCGGACATGTTCAGCTCAAAGTCGTACTTGTTGATTACTTCCATTACTTTTTTGCGTGTTTCCTCGGGTACATTGGCATAGTTGTTCAATACCCTTGAGACCGTACTCCGGGAAACACCTGCAAGTTTCGCAATTTCTTCACTCTTCATGGTGCACCTCTTGTTATGAACGCGCGTTTATATTCTGATTATAAACCATTTGTTTCCTGTCGACAAGGGAAAAAAAATAACTTATGACACTTTGTCATATTCCCTGAAACAAGCGATACAGACCTATTGACTGCTATCGGCTGACGTTTCGGCGGTTGTTGATTACTCGGCTCGATTCATGTTAGAATTAGCTGTTATCATCAACATCATCGAGGGTTTTGTCGTATTATGGGCAGATATTTTATATTAATAATTTACCTTGCTTTCATCAGTCTTGGGCTTCCTGACTCGCTGCTGGGAGCGGCCTGGCCCGCCATGAAGCTCGACATTGGCGCTTCCCTTGAAGCTGCCGGGATTGTGTCTATGACAATCACGTTTGGCACTATCATTTCCAGTTTGCTGAGCGAAAAACTTATAAAACGTTTCGGAACAGGAAAGATAACTTTCGCAAGTGTTTTATCGACTGCCGTCGCTCTTCTTGGTTTTTCCGTCTCAGGATCCATTATATGGCTTATTGCATTCGCTGTTCCTTTGGGATTAGGCGCAGGTTCCATAGACGTGGGCCTCAACAACTTTGTGGCTCTTCATTACAGGGCGCATCACATGAGCTGGCTGCACTGTTTTTGGGGAGTTGGCGCGACTTTGGGACCGGTCATTATGTCCATGTGCATCAAGTCAAACAACGGCTGGCGGAGCGGTTACCTGATCATCAGTATGATCCAGTTCGTCATGGCCGCCATCCTGCTCCCGTCCATACCCGTCTGGAGCAGGATACCTGAAAATACCGATCCTGAAGAACCTATGGAAAACACGTTCCTTGATGAGTCCAACGGAAACGGTGCGTTCAGGGTAAAGGGACTGATACTGTCGCTGACAGTTTTTCTTTTTTATTGCGGCATCGAGACCACGACCGGCCTGTGGGGGAGCAGTTATCTTGTAAACGTTAAACATATGGATCCGGCAGACGCTGCCCGCTGGATATCGCTCTATTATGCAGGAATTACCCTGGGAAGATTTGTCGTTGGATTTATTACCATGAAGCTAAGCAACCGGGACCTGATCCGCTGGGGTCAGGTCATAATCCTGACAGGCATTGCTTTGCTGCTTCTGCCCCTGCCCTTGCAGGTATCAAACTCCGGATTCGTGCTTATCGGGCTTGGCTGCGCTCCCATATTCCCCTCAATGATCCATGAAACACCGAATCGCTTTGGGAGAAGCAATTCACAAAAAGTCATAGGCCTGCAGATGGCCTTCGCCTATATAGGCAGCGCAGGTCTGCCGCCCCTTACAGGTTTCATAGCGGCCAGAATGACCATAAAAATTTTCCCTTATTTTCTGGCCGCATTTGCCCTGATAATGCTCATATCCACCGAGCTGATCAACTCGATTATGCAAAAACGGCGAATATTAAAGGCATCATGATATCCGACTATACGTAATTGGTAAAAGTGACGTTGTTATTTAAAACGGGGCTGTCTTAAAAATATACTGACAGCATGGTGTTCAGATCTGGACAGCATGCTGATAGCAAATTATAAGACAGCCCCTTACATGCTTCGTTCAGGATGACACATGGTACCAATACCTGCCCCGCCTTAGGCCTGCATGGTCAGGATCGGCTCTATCTGCCTGCCTTCGAGGGCAAGCTCTATGGTCGGCACGATCATCCTGAATTTTGCCACCAGGCTTGCCGGCTTCTTGACAGGGTCATCCTGCCCGAATGGCACAAAATATATGTTCTTGGTGTTTAAAAGGCTTCCTATGTTCCTGGCATTGCCTGACAGGCCGTCGTTTGTCGCAATGGCCAGAACCACGGGCATCTGGTTCCTCAGGTGGGCTTTTACCGCCATGGTCACAGGAGTGTCGGTAATTCCGTTAGCTATCTTCCCCAGTGTATTTCCCGTGCAGGGCGCCACCAGGAGCAGATCGAGCAGTCTTCCGGGGCCGATGGGTTCGGCGCCGGCAATGGAATCGATGCAATTTTTCCCCGAAATCATCTCCAGGCGCCTTCGTATATCCTCCGCCCTTCCAAATCGGGTATCAATAGTCGCCACATTGAACGACACGATCGGAGTGATGTCGGCTCCGAGGAAAGCCAGCCGTTCAAATTCCGTCATGGCTTCACCGATGGTGCAGAACGAACCTGTGACCGCTATACCTATTTTCTTGCCTTTAATATCCATCGGATCATGCCTCCTCTTCCTCAAGGATGTTATAAATAGTCCGTCGAATTATGTTCCCTGCCGTCAGGGGAGCCATTTTGCCCGGCAGGCCAAGGGCCCATTTGACTCTGAATCCCAACTCTTCGGCTGCTTTAAAATCGATACCGCCGGGCGAGGAAGCCAGGTCCAGGAGAAAACAGCCGTTTCTTGCCTTTTTCAGTATCTCTTTTGTCAAGACCAGCGCCGGTACCGTATTAACGATGGCATCCATATCGGACACATATCTTGCCAGCTGGCTTAATGGCACCGGCTTAAGATCCTGGGCTTCAATCCATGCCAGGTCGGAATAATTCCTCGCGGCTACCCATACCTCGGATCCAAGCCCATGAAGCATTTTGGACAGGATCTTCCCAATCCTGCCGTAACCTATAATTAGTATCCTGCTGTCCATAAGAGTTGTGGGCATTTCGCCTATAAGTATGCTGATGGCTCCTTCGGCCGTTGGGACAGCGTTAAGTATAGCCATTTCTTCCCTGTCAAGGATATCGACGCACTTAACTCCTTTTTGAACCAGCCGGTCTCTTATGTCCTGTTTGATTTTCCCGGCTACAAACAGTGAGTTTTGCGGCACTTTTTCAATAATATCCCCGATAGGTGTCCTTGTCTCTGACAACGGAGCCCAAAGATACCCGTCGTCGGTGGTCAGCGGAATCCCTCCGGCGACCACCTGTGCTTCTCCCAGGATTATTTCAAGGGGAGAGTTTTTGATTGCCCAGGGTTTTCCGCTTTTTTCAAAGCCATATATTTCAACATATTGATAATCTTTTTTTAGAAGTTCGGCCAGGTATATGTTGCGCATATCGCCCCCGACAACAGCATATTTTCGCCTCTGCATCCCCAAACCTCCCTTATTATCGTCAATAATACATATTATGAGGTTCACGGTCCTGTTGTGTATCTGTCGATTGTCCGCAGTGAATAAAGGGAGATATGGCTATCCGTGCTCCGCTTAAATCGTATACAGGCACGCCGCTTTACCGCATTGTAAGACAAAAGTGCCAGACCCGGCCTATCTCAGAATTGCAGGCACTCAAGCGCTGTGAGCGATACAGGGCTCTCTCCCAGTATCACAGCGCTGCTTTTGCCCTCGGAAAAGATCAATCGGAGAAGATCTGTGACATTTTTTTTGCTTACATTTTCTATACTCTCCAGCACTTTCTCGGGTGAATTCACAACACCGGTTATTATCTTTGATTTGCCATAAGCGTTCATCCGGCCCGAAGTGCTGTCCAGTCCCAGTATGTAATTGCCTTTAAACTGGTTTTTGCTGATTATAAGTTCATTTTCGGTAATACCGTTTTCAATGAGGTTTTTCAGTTCCAATCCTATTATCCGGACAACTTCCTCAGCCATTTCAGGATTGGCAGCGGCATAAATGGTGAACATTCCGCAGTCCCGGAACATGGTTGGATACGAATAAACAGAATAAACAAGGCCGCGCTCTTCGCGCAACTTCTGGAACAGCCTCGAACTCATCCCTCCCCCTATTATGTTGTTGAGCACCATAAGGGCATATATCCGTTCGTCGCTCATGGGAAGGCCCCTGAATCCAAGGCATATATGGGTCTGTTCGATGTCTTTTTTCCTGTAAACGAAGTTTGCCCTGATATCAGGCCTGGTCTCCGGAAGCCTGCAGTAACCTATCGATTTCCAGCCGCCGAAATACTTGTCTATTATTTCGAGCAGACGGTTCTCTTCGAAATTGCCTACCACCGCTATGACGCAGTTGTCCGGGATATAAAAATGTGACATGTGTTCAAAAAGGTCGTCCCTGGTGATACTGTTAAGTGATTCCGCCGTACCCAGTACGGGATAGCCCAGGGGACCGTCGCTCCACATTTCTTCGGTCAGAAGGTCATGGACATATTCCTCCGGGTCGTCTTCATACATGCTGATCTCTTCAAGGACAACTTTTTTCTCGGTCTCGATATGGACGGGGTTGAACAACGGGTTAAGTATCATGTCGGACAGTATCTCTACTGCAGTCTCCAGGTCGCTGTCCAGGGTCTTGGTATAGAAACATGTGCAGTCCTTGGCCGTAAAAGCGTTTATCTCACCGCCTATTTTGTCTATGGCAAATGCTATATCCCTGGCAGTACGGGTTTTTGTGCCTTTGAACAGCATGTGTTCTATAAAATGTGATATTCCGTTTTTCTGCCTGGTTTCGTTTCTTGATCCGACCCCTATCCATACCCCGAAAGAAACCGATTTCAGGTGATTCATGCATTCGTACACTACGGTCAGGTTGTTATCAAGGATATATTCTTTAAACAATTCAAACCACCTAAAAAAGCCCTCGCCTGATCCGGCTTAAGGGCATTTTTACTTAAAACATCTTAAACCAGCAGCGACGCAGCACGTCGCTGTTTCAGCTTTTAAAAGACTTATATTAGAACGAAATCACCCCTGAATTGAAGGGTTCCTACGCTTTCCATCAACTCACCGGCAATTTTCTTCAGTATACTTCTCTTTTCCGCTTTACCGGTGTAATTGCCTTCTGCGCGGTCTACCTCCCTGTACTGCTGGAGCACATATTTCCTTGCTCCCCTGATAGTCCTGGAGATATCGAGCAGATCGTTGCCATTAAGCTCGGGAGTATAGGTAGTTCTGAACTCATATTCAACTGAAGAATTCCTCAGCAGATTAATGCTTTCCATCAGTTTTCCCGTATCTACGGCCGAACAGCATACCTTGCCGTACTTGCACAGGGGAGCTTTCACATCCATTGCCACATAATCGAGGAGCCCCGCAGCGAGAAGGTTCTTTAGGCATTCCGGATAAGTCCCGTTCGTGTCCAGTTTGGTCCTGAATCCCATGCGCTTCACCCGTTCAAGGAAACGGGGAAGATCCTTCTGAAGTGTGGGCTCTCCCCCGGAGACAACAACTCCGTCCAGAAGACCCCGCCTTTTTTCCAGGAAAGCGAGGACACTTTCCTCGTTATACATGCCGCACTCCCCGGTCTGCCTGATAAGGCGGCGGTTGTGGCAATAACCGCAGTTCATATTGCAGCCCTGCGTAAACACTACGGCAGAAATTTTCCCCGGATAATCGACCATTGAATTCTTCTGAAGCCCGGCAATTTTCATAATCCACCTGTTATCCCACGTTTTCCTTCAGTACAAACTTCTTTCTTGCCAAGTACTCTTCCTTTTTCCCCTTGTTATAGTTGGCGACAGGTCTTAAATAACCCACCACCCTGGACCATACCTCGGTACCGGCTCCGCAGGTCGGGCAGGTGAAATGCTCGCCGCGGATGTATCCATGGGTATTGCAGATAGAGAACGTCGGGGTAATGGAGATATACGGCATCTTGTAGTGCTCGAATATCCTTCTGATGAGATTTTTGCATACCTCGATCTCATTTATGCTCTCCCCGAGGTAAAGGTGCTGTACCGTTCCGCCGGTGTACAGTGACTGGAGCTCGTCCTGCAGATCCATGCATTCGAATATATCGTCGGTAAAGCCGACGGGAAGCTGCGTCGAGTTGGTATAGTACGGTGTTTCCTCCCCGGCGGTGATTATATCGGGATAACGCTCTTTGTCTATTTTCGCGAGCCTGTAAGACGTACCCTCGGCAGGTGTCGCCTCAAGGTTGTAGAAATTGCCTGTTTCCTTCTGGAATTCAACCATTATTTCACGCAGGTAATGCATGATCTCTATGGCAAACTTCTGTCCTTCGGGCGTAGTTATGTCCTTGCCCATGAAGTTCAGCAGGGCTTCGTTCATACCTACTATTCCGATGGTCGAAAAATGGTTGTACCAGTATGAACCCGTTCTCTGCTTGATATTGCGCAGGTAATATGCTGAATAAGGATAAAGCCCCTTTTCCGTTTGTTGCTCAATGATTTTTCTTTTGATCTCCAGGGAGGTTTTTCCTATATTAGCTATCTCATAAAGCCTCTTTTTGAATTCTTCTTTTGTAGAGCTCAAATAACCGATTCTCGGCAGGTTTATTGTGAAGACGCCTATGGAACCCGTCATGGGATTGCTGCCGAACAATCCCCCTCCCCGTTTCCTGAGCTCGCTGGTATCCAGCCGCAGCCTGCAGCACATCGACACGGCATCTTCCGGTGAAAGATCAGAATTGATGTAATTCGCAAAATACGGTATGCCGTATTTGCACGTTATTTTCATGAAACCGTCAACAGCCGGACTGTCCCAATCAAAGTCCTTCGTGATGTTGATCGTGGGGATCGGGAAAGTGAAAACCCTTCCTTTTGCATCGCCCTCAAGCATTACCTCACAGAAGGCCTGATTGAACATATCCATCTCGGCCTGAAAGTCCCCGTATTTATCATTGGTATATTGTCCTCCGCATATTACAGGTTCATCCTTCATAGTATTAGGAACCTTAATATCGAAGGTTAAATTGGAAAAGGGGCATTGAAAACCTACCCTTGTGGGAACATTGATGTTGAAGACAAACTCCTGCAGGCATTGCTTGACCTGATCGTATGTGAGATTGTCGTAACGGATGAAAGGGGCACAGTATGTGTCAAAACTCGACCAGGCCTGTGCCCCGGCAGTTTCGCCCTGTGTGGTGAAGGTGGAATTCACTATCTGCCCGAGGAAGCTGCGTAAATGTTTCGCCGGCTTGCTTTCAACCTTTCCGGGCACCCCGCCGAAACCGTCAAGCAAAAGCTGCCTCAGGTCCCACCCTGCACAATAGGCTCCGAAGAAACCCATGTCGTGGATGTGGCAATCGCCGTTTAAATGGGCTTCCCGCACTTCAGGAGGGTAAATCTCATGAAGCCAGTAATTCTGGGTAAAGATTTCCCTTATATAGTTATTGAGACCGTTTACACTCTTTTGTGTGTTGGCGTTCTCCTGTATCTTCCAATCCTTTCCGCCCAGGTAATTGCTGAACATGCTTATCGTAGCATCTATAAGCGCGTTGAGATCCCTCGCGTTCTTTCTTTTTTCGCGGTAAAGGATATATGCTTTTGCAGTTTTCGCGTGACCGTTTTCTATAAGTACATACTCCACGAGATCCTGGATTTGCTCTACCTCGGGTATTTGTCCTTTGTACCTCTCGTTAGCAAGGGCGACGACCTGGTCACTCAGGCGCTGCGCCAGGCTAAAATCATTTCCTCCGCAGGCAACTGCTGCCTTAAAGATGGCAGATGTGATTTTTTCAGGTATAAAGTTTTCTATAGTACCATTTCTCTTGCGTATCTTTTCAATCATACCTGATTGCCTCCTGCTTATGTGAAATCCAATATCTCGCCGTCAACAATATTATCATACACAATATATAGTGTCAATTGGATGATGCCCTTATTTTTTGTGCAAAATGACGAAAGCCTGTAGTGCCAATACTTTGAACGCAATTGTAATATCGACATTTTTCAATATATTGTTTAATTGTAATGACATAACTACGACATATTGTGCTTTATTGAAAATCGTCAAAATGCCCAAAACATAGATAAACAGGCTGTTTCAAAAGATGATGAGAAAGATGTGCAAAGTTCGACAAAGTATTAACAAAATAAAATAAAGCTGACATGATCGGCTAAAATTAATTTTTAGTAAATTTGAACAATAGGACATTGGTCCTAAAGCATAAGTGAGTCCATCAGACCCTGTTCGGCAAAGCTAAGGTACCGGTCACCGGCCACGATGATATGGTCTGCCACATGGATGGCAATGGGCTTCATTGCCTGGCATATCTTCCTGGTAACGTCAATATCGGCACTGGATGCTCTAAGGCTTCCACCGGGATGGTTATGGGCCAGGATGATACTGTTTGCCTTGTGCCTGAGCGCCGTTTCAACAATTATCCTTGGGTATACCGGGGCTTCGTTTATGGTACCCTCATGTACCAGCGCCGCATGGTTGACACGGTTCTGGGCATCGAGGCAAATAACAAAAAAACATTCGTATACTCTTCCCGCGAATAGAGAAACAGCATAATTACCCGCCAGCGTCGAGGAATTCAAAACAGGCCTGTTCCCCCATTTCTGCCTGAGATACCGCCTTGAAAGAGGGGCAACCATTGATATCAGCGTGGCGGTGTTCAGGCTCACCTTGCAGCGCCTTGCTATATCCCTCGGGTCGGCTTCAAGAAGATCATGAAGCGTTCCGAATTCTTTCACCATCCTGTGGGCCAGTTCATTGGTATCCCGTTTGGGAATGCAGTAAAACAGCAGCAACTCAACTACTTCATGGTCGGAAAAGCTGTCCAGGCCTTCGGTTATATATCTTTCCCTTATCCTGCTCCTGTGACCTTCGTGAATATTGTGTTCCGGCATAAACAATACTCCTGACAGAAAATATTAAAACTTATCATTTATTACATATATTACTTGTTTATTTTATCATGCATTTATGGTTTATTACAATAATATCTTAAAATTCCATATGACTCGAACAGTATTCCAAGGTTTTATTTATACCTGTATACTCAAACATTCATAAAACGGCGTGCCGGAATACGATCAAAAGCGAAGAACAGAGGATAAAAACCGCTCTGTTCTGTATTTTCCAAGCAAGGCTGAAAAGCGCCATTTCCGCAATAAAACTGGCAGACAATTCAAACAACTGTCTGCCAGTTATATGTTCAGGACATCTTTGCTTTATTTTGTCCCAGGCTTTATATTACTTTGCCGGTATCTTGAGGACCTGGTTAATGTAAATGAGGTTCGGATTCTTTATAATGTCCTTGTTGAGCTCGTATATCTCAACATAACGGAATCCGCTGCCAAGGTACTTCTCTGCTATCTTCCAGAGGCAGTCGCCTTTTACGACGGTGTAGAGTATATATGTAACTTCAGGCTCTTTCTCTTCCTCTGCCGCGGCGAGGATTATATTGATACGCCCTGCCGGCTTACCGTATTTTTCTGCGGTAATCGTGCCGCCGAGCACCTCGGCAGTATAGTTAACAAGGGCATCTTCAAGGGCCACATAGGTGTTGTAGCTCTCAAGGTTCTTGAATACGTAGTAAGTGTCGCCGCCTGCTGCAAGGAAGTCATTGGTAGCTATGGTGTATACCTTGTTCAGATCCAGCGGTTCTCCGCCGACTTTCACGTTCTTGATCCTCGAGCCGGGACTGGCGGGAGCGAAATATGTTGAATCAGGATACTGTTCGCCGTTGACATAAGGAACAGTAGTATCGATGGTGAACTCTATTCCTGCAACCTGCGGGAATGCGCCCAGCGCTTCAGGCGCGGCACTGCACGAAGCTTCGAGTACTTCGAGCAGCTGCTTTCCTGTAACTTTAACAGTGGCGATGGTATTTCCGAACGGGAATACTGTTTTCATGTCCTTCATGGTTACGTCGCCGGCCTTGATGGTAGCCCTGATGCCGCCGCCGTTTGTTATGGCGCCGTCAATTTTGGCTCCTGTAGCCTGCTCTGCTGCCCACAGGATCGCATCAGCGGCAAAGTCTCCAAGGTTGGTTTCCTGGGTCCTTACGCCAGGTGCCCTTTCGCCGTCCAGCAATACCTCTGTCCTGGCAAATACCGCAGACAACTGCTGATCTATTTCTTCAGCCACTTTATTGACAGCGTCGCTTACTTCCTGGTCAATTTCAGTATATTCGCTGGCCGGAATGAGTTTTGCCTCGATGCTGTCTTTATCCATAATAATGACCCCGGCATTGGCAAGCTTCGTCCCGGTCTGGGCCAATATGGTATCGCCTATCTTCTTTCCCTCAACGACACTGTGGCTGTGTCCGTCGATGAGGATATCTATTCCATCCACATTTTCTATAACATCATTGGATCTGTTGGGTACGCTGCTGTCATCTATTCCAAGATGGGCAACGCAGACAATATATTCGACCCCGGCTGCCTTCAGTTTGTCTACAACTTCCTGGGCCTTAGCATACAATTCTTCTCCTGCAAGGAAATTAAGCGTGGCAACATTCTTGGGATTTGCCTTGGTATAAGTTTCCGGAGTGGTTAAACCAAAGAACCCTACTTTCCCGATCACGGTATCGAATACTATATATTCTTCAAATACAGGTTCTCCGCTTTCCTTATCCAGAATGTTGGCTGAAACAAGGGGGAAATTTGCCTCTTCTCTAAGCTTCAGAAGATTGTCATAGCCAAAATCAAACTCGTGGTTTCCGGGTACCATAAGATCGTAACCGGCCAGGTTCATAAACTGAATGGCAGTCAAGCCTTTGCTCAGGTTGACCAGCGGATCTCCCTGGATCGCGTCGCCGGCAGATACCAGCAGCACCTGGGCTCCTGCCGCTTCATAATCCTTGACAAGCTGTGCAATACCTGCCGTTCCCAACGAAGTTCCTTCAACCGCTACATCCCCGCCATGGGTATCATTGGTATGTATGATGACCAGTTTGCCTGTCAGGTCACCGATACCCGCAGCAGTGTCCTCAGCCATTGCCGGCGCACATGTCAGTGAGATCAGCAATGCGCACACCAGTAATAAGGATGCCAGTTTCTTCAGTCCTTTTTCATAACTTGATTTTCGCATGGATATGATGCCTCCTTTTTTAATCTTCTGAATTTTTATAGTAATCTTATCCAATGCACGATTTTGTTAAAAACTACGGCAAATTTCAAATCTATTCTATCAAATATATGCAATATAAACAATAAATTTGGCATAATGATCCTGCAAATAATATTAAAGACCTGTGAAAGCAAAAAGACAAGGGAAATACTGTCAATTCCCTTGTCTTTTTTTATTGGCGTTTCAATTATTTCCTTGGATAATTGACCTGGGCCTGTGCTGCCGCAAGACGGGCTATAGGCACACGGTACGGCGAACAGGACACGTAATCCAGGCCGACCCTGTGGCAGAACTCGACAGAAGAAGGTTCTCCGCCGTGCTCTCCGCAGATGCCGAGCTTGATGTCGGGCCGTGTCTTTCTGCCTAACCGGACAGCCATCTCAACAAGCTTGCCTACGCCGGTCTGGTCAAGCTTCGCAAACGGATCTGATTCGTAGATCTTCTTTGCATAGTAGTCTTCAAGGAACTTTCCGGCATCGTCGCGGGAGAATCCAAAGGTCATCTGCGTAAGGTCGTTGGTACCAAATGAGAAGAACTCTGCCTCTTTTGCGATCTCATCGGCTGTCAGGGCAGCCCTCGGAATCTCAATCATGGTTCCGACCTTGTACTTAAGATCGACTCCGGCATTCCTGATAATCTCGTCTGCGGTTTTGACCACGACGTCCTTAACAAACTTCAGTTCCTTAACGTCGCCCACCAGCGGGATCATGATTTCAGGCACAATATTCAGACCTTCCCTATTAACGTTGATCGCTGCCTCAATAACAGCCCTTGTCTGCATTTCAGCGATCTCGGGATATGATACTGCAAGGCGGCATCCGCGATGGCCCATCATGGGGTTGAATTCGTGTAGGCTTGCAACTATTGATTTCAGTTCCTCGTAGCTGATACCCATCTCTTTCGCAAGGGCCTGAATATCGTCGTCTTCCTGGGGCAGGAATTCATGGAGCGGAGGATCGAGATAGCGGATGGTTACAGGATAGCCCTTCATTTCACGGAAGAGACCTTCGAAATCCGCTCTCTGCATCGGGAGCAGCTTATCAAGAGCCTTTCTTCTCTGCTCCTCGGTGCGGGCGACGATCATCTCGCGCATGGCCTTGATCCTTTCGCCTTCGAAGAACATGTGCTCGGTACGGCAGAGGCCGATTCCTTCTGCGCCGAACTTGTAAGCCTGAGCAGCATCAGCAGGCGTATCGGCATTGGTCCTTACCTTGAGGACGCGGATCTCGTCCACCCACTGCATGAATGTTCCGAAATATCCTGTAAGCTCGGGCTCAACTGTCGGAAGTTTACCGGCATATACATTTCCGGTGGACCCGTCGAGGGAGATCCAGTCGCCTTCTCTGTAGATATTTCCTTCTTTATCTTTGAAATACTTCTCTTCTTCGTTTATTCTTATTTCACCGCAGCCGGCTACACAGCATCTTCCCATACCGCGTGCAACTACTGCAGCATGGGATGTCATGCCTCCGCGGGCAGTCAGGATACCCTGGGATACGTTCATACCCTCGATATCTTCGGGAGATGTCTCCAAACGAACCAGGATAACCTGCTTTTCACCGTTGTCATAAGCAGCTTTTGCCTCGTCGGCAGTAAAGTAAATCTTTCCTGTAGCGGCACCGGGAGAAGCGGGAAGTCCCTTGGCTATCGGTTTCGCAGCCTTCAGGGCTTTTGCTTCGAAGTTCGGGTGCAGCAGCGAATCAAGCTGCCTGGGATCTACCTTCATTATTGCTTCTTCCTTGGTGATCATACCCTCGTTGACCAGGTCGACCGCTATTTTCAGGGCAGCCTGGGCGGTGCGTTTGCCGTTCCTGGTCTGGAGCATGAACAGCTTGCCGCGTTCAATGGTAAACTCCATGTCCTGCATGTCACGATAGTGCTTCTCAAGGGTTTCGGCTATTTTAACAAACTGTTCATATGCTGCGGGATTGGTCTCTTTAAGCTGATCGATGGACTGGGGTGTGCGGATACCTGCAACGACGTCCTCGCCCTGGGCATTCATGAGGAATTCACCGTAGAGCTTTTTCTCACCAGTCGAAGGATTCCGGGTAAATGCAACTCCCGTGCCGGAATCATCGCCCATGTTTCCGTATACCATTTCCTGTACGTTGACAGCGGTGCCCCAATCTCCCGGAATGTCATTCAGGCGCCTGTAAACGATAGCCCTCGGGTTGTTCCATGAACGGAATACCGCTTTTACCGCCTCCATGAGCTGTTCCCTCGGATCCTGCGGGAAGTCTTTTCCTATCTCATTCCTGTACAGTTCCTGGTATTTTTTGACCAGTTCCTTCAGGTCATTGGCATCCAGTTCGGTATCAAGTTCGACGCCCTTCTTTTCCTTCATCTCTTCAAGGATACGCTCAAACTTGTTCTTGTCTATCCCCATAACAACGTCGCTGAACATATGGATAAACCTTCTGTAGCTGTCATAGGCGAACCTGGGGTTGTTCGTCAGTTTTGCCAGTCCTTCTACAACTACATCATTGAGCCCGAGGTTCAGAATCGTATCCATCATGCCGGGCATGGATGCCCTTGCGCCGGAGCGGACTGAAACCAGGAGCGGATTATCCGGGTTGCCAAACTGTTTCTCGACGATCTGCTCCATTTTTGACAGATACTCATAGATCTGGTCCTCGATATCTTTTGCTATCATCTGACCATCCTGGTAATATCTTGTGCAGGCTTCGGTTGTTATCGTGAATCCCCTGGGAACAGGCAGCCCCAAACCTGTCATCTCGGCAAGATTCGCGCCTTTTCCGCCGAGCAGGTTCCTCATCGATGCATTGCCTTCACTGAAGAGATAAACATATTTTGCCATGTATCTTATTACCTCCTGTATTTTAAATAGAAGCGTGTGCTCCTGTTATTGATTGAACTATACCTGCTAAAAATTAATTCTGTCCTTGAAATAGTCGTTTAATTCCTTTATGGGAATCCTAACCTGTTGCATTGTATCACGTTCCCTTATGGTTACGCAACTGTCACTTTGCGAATCAAAGTCATAAGTTACGCAGAAAGGCGTGCCTATTTCATCCTGTCTTCTGTATCTCTTGCCTATGGAGCCTGTCTCGTCAAACTCGCAGACATAATTTCTGCTCAGTTCTTCGTATATTTTGTAAGCTTCGTCCGAAAGCTTCTTTGAAAGAGGAAGGACAGCCACCTTTACAGGAGCGAGGAAAGGATGGAATCTCAGTACCGTCCTTACGTCTCCGTCATCAAGTTCCTCCTCTTCGTATGCGTCGCAAAGGAAAGCCAGAGCCACGCGGTCTGCCCCGAGAGACGGCTCGATGCAATAAGGGATATATTTCTCATTTTTAATGGGATCAAAATACGATAAATCTTCTTTCGAATACTCCATGTGCTGCTTCAGGTCGAAGTCGGTCCTGTCTGCGATCCCCCAGAGTTCACCCCAGCCGAAGGGGAATTTGTATTCGATGTCAGTGGTGGCGTTGCTGTAATGGGAGAGCTCTTCCTTAGAATGGTCACGCATCCTGATATTCTCTTCCTTCATGCCAAGATCCAGCAGCCACTTTCTGCAGAAATCCTTCCAATAGCGGAACCATTCCAGGTCGGTCCCCGGCTCGCAGAAAAACTCCAGTTCCATCTGCTCGAATTCTCTTGTCCTGAATGTGAAGTTGCCCGGAGTGATCTCGTTCCTGAAAGACTTGCCGATCTGCCCGACACCAAATGGTATTTTCCTGCGGGTTGATCTCTGGACATTCTTGAAGTTGACAAAAATGCCCTGGGCAGTTTCAGGACGCAGGAATATCTCATTCTGGGAGTCCTCGGTAACGCCCTGGTAAGTCTTGAACATGAGGTTGAACTTCCTTATGTCGGTGAACTCATGCCCGCCGCAGATGGGGCATGGGATCTTCTTTTCTATCATATACTCCTTCATTTCTTCATGGGACATTCCGTCGACTACCATGCTGATACCGTTGGCCTTGTTGAATTCATCTATCAGTTTGTCGGCCCTGTGTCTCGCCTTGCACTGCTTGCAGTCGATCAGGGGATCAGAGAAATTAACCACATGGCCCGAAGCGACCCATACTTTCGGATTCATGAGTATGGCGCAGTCGACACCCACGTTGTACGGGCTTTCCTGGATGAACTTCTTCCACCATGCCCTTTTTACATTGTTCTTGAACTCAACGCCCAGGGGTCCGTAATCCCATGTGTTGGCAAGGCCGTCATAGATTTCCGATCCCTGAAATATGAACCCGCGGTTTTTGCATAAAGCTACGATTTTCTCCATGGTTTTTTCAAACTGCATTTAAGTACTCCTCCTAATGTTTTCGTCCGACCGGTCAGGATTGCTCGTCTTCGCTGTCGATAGAGGCTTCCACCATGTTCTCATGGGCCGGCTGCTGCTTCTTTATCCTGCGGTAAGTGATCTTGTTCTCTGCTATTTCGTTGATTGCCACTGTGACGTCTTTCTGGGAATCGACGTCCGTAAGCTTCTGGGCTCCGTTGGTAAGCATACGGGCCCGTTTTGCAATCATGATTACCAGGGTATAACGACTGTCAACCTTGTCTAATAACTGTGCCATTGGTGGATGTATCATAATCCGCTCACTCCTGTCAGATTCTTGTATTTATCTATCAGAGCCTTGTTTCTCGACGCTCTCATGCGCTCGGACTTAATGATGCTGAAAAAAGCGTCGGCGGCTTTATCTGCGTCATCGTTAACAATAAGGTAGTCATACCTGTCAATAAGTTTCAGTTCTTCCCTGGCCCTTGCGAGCCTTGCCATGACGGATTCGTCCGATTCTGTGCCTCTGCCCCTGAGTCTATTTTCCAGTTCCTCAAAATCCGGCGGAAGTATGAAGCAGAGGATGCAGTCAGGGAACAACCGTTTGACATTGCATGCTCCGTCGACCTCTATTTCAAGGATCACGACTTTGCCCTTTTCCACCTGGCTGCATACCCACTTTCTCGGTGTACCGTAATAATTACCGCAATACTCCACCCACTCAAGAAGTTCATTATTTCTTATCATCTCCTCAAATTGCTCCCGGGTCCTGAAGAAATAACTGACTCCTTCCGTCTCGTTTGCACGTGGGGGCCTTGATGTTGCAGACACCGACAATACCACACTATTATCGTACTCCATCATTTTCCTGACGACTGTGCCTTTTCCAACACCGGCAGGACCGGATACGACCACAAGCAGTCCAGGAGTCATAGAATTTCCTCCTGCTCAGGTCTCAGTTTAAGAGGAGAATCCGGACATAACGCTCCTTCGGGCTCTTCAAGCCGATGCGCTACCGTTTCAGGCTGCAATGCTGATAATATTACATGATCGCTGTCGGTTATTATAACAGCACGGGTACGTCTTCCATATGTGGCGTCGATCAGAACCCCCCGCTCCCGTCCTTCCTGGATGATCCGCTTTATAGGGGCGGATTCGGGACTGACAATAGCCACTATCTTATTTGCTGAAACCATGTTTCCAAAGCCAACATTGATCAGCTTCATCAATTCCAACCTCCGGGGCTGTTTTTCCGTAAAGCACAGCCTGAAATTCATTCTATGTTCTGGATCTGCTCTCTGAGTTTTTCGACTTCGCTTTTTAATTCCACTACATTTCTTGTGATTTCCAGGTCACTTGCTTTGGCGCCTATCGTGTTTACTTCCCTGTTCATTTCCTGTATAAGGAAATCTGCTTTCTTGCCCACCGGGCTTCCCTTGTGGAGCATATCCCTCATCTGCGCTATATGGCTGTTCAGCCTGACAAGCTCTTCGTCAATACTGCATTTATCGGCAAACAGGGCGACTTCTGCAGCTATCCTTGCCGGATCGATTTTCTGCAGGTCAATCAGTTCCGACAGCCTGTTTTCCAGTTTCTCTTTATATTCTTTTACTACAAAAGGAGCGCGCTCCCTTATCTTTCCGGTATAGTCCTCGATTACCGAGAGATTGGTCATAAGACTGTCTTTCAGTTTCTCCCCTTCTCTCGAGCGCATTTCTATAAGTCCGTCGATTGCCATGTTTACAGCCTTTTCAAGGATCCTGCCTGTCTGCTCGTCATTTTCCTGCTTCTCGACTTTTAAAATATCCGGAAACCTGGCGAGTGACGATGCCGTTATGTCATCTCTCAGGCCAAGTTCTTCGGTTATTTTTTTCAACGCGTTGAAATATGCTTTTGCAAGGTTTTCGTCAAGAAGTACTTCCTGGGCCTGGGGAGACTTGTTGTCATAGTTTATGTAAATGTCAATTTTCCCTCGTTGTATCCTTGAGTTCACCAGAGATCGTATCATTTCCTCGTAAGCTGACAATTGCTTGGGCATCTTCAGAAAAATATCGATGTAGCGATGATTAACAGTTTTTATCTCCACTGTGACTGTGATATCGTTCTCTGTATACTCACTGTATCCAAACCCGGTCATGCTTCTCAACATCGAAATATGGCTCCTTGTTCAATATAGGTTTTAATTGTCCATTGAGAGGACATTTCTTATGGACTGGTAGACTCTTGACTTATCGAACGGCTTTACCACGAAGTCCTTTGCGCCCTGCTTGATAGCTTCTATGACCATCGACTGCTGACCCATGGCAGAAACCATGATGATGCGGGTTTTGGGGCTGACCTTCAGTATTTCGTTCACAGCCTGGATGCCATCCATTTCCGGCATGGTTATATCCAGAGTCAGAATATCCGGCTGGTATTTTTTTGCTGCCTCAATCGCCTCACGGCCGTTGGATGCTTCCCCGACTACTTCATACTCTTCATGCTGTTCTATTATTTTCCGTAGAAGAGTACGCATGAAAATCGCATCATCAGTAATAACAAAAGTAACTTTATTCATCCGTCAAGTTCACCCATCTCGTACATAATTATAGAGATCACTGAAATCGCAGCCGTTTCGGTCCTTAATATCCTCTTTCCCAAACCTGCCACATCAAATCCTGATTCTATACATCTGTCGGCTTCGCAGGGAGAAAAACCGCCTTCCGGTCCTATTAGCAAAGCGATATCTTTAATCTTTTTTATAGTATAACATTTCAGAATTTCTTTCAAACATTTTTTTGATTCGTTCTCGTACAACATAAGGGCCGCGCCGAACTTCGACGATTCCTTCAATACTTCGTCAAAGCCCAACGGTTCCGAAACCTGCGGCACAATCGCTCTCCTGCACTGTTTTGCGGCTTCCCTCGCTATTTTGTTCCATCGCGCAGCCTTTTTCACGCCGCTTTCCCTGTCCAGCTGAACGACCGTTCTTTCGGTGATGACGGGAACTATCTTGTGGACCCCCAGTTCGACTCCCTTTTGGATGATTAGGTCCATCTTCTCGCCTTTCGGAAGACCCTGGAACAGGGTCAGGCGGACTTCGGCCTCGGCCTGGGTCTGGTATGACGCTGTTATTTCAGCCAGAGCGCCGGTCTTGTCCGTTGAAATCAGCCTGGCCTCGTACTCCCTGCCGCTGCCGTCAAAAACATATATCGTTTCGCCCGGACCTAATCTCAATACTTTATTAAGATGCCTGAAATCTTCCCCTTCAATCCTTATATGGCCGTCTTTAATATTATCCGGGTCTGCAATGAACCTATGCACGAAAAACCAGAGCCTCCCATTCACCCATGGTCAGTTCATCAGCAAGCACAAAGCCTTCTTTCCTGTACGCTTCGAGAACCTCAGCCTTGCGTTCCTTTATGATCCCTGAAAGGATTATCCTTGTCCCGTTCTTCACGTAGTCCTTTATATCCTTTGACAATGAAATTATTACATCAGCGATTATATTAATGAAGATAAGGTCATAAGGCTCTTTAACCACGTTTTTAAGCTCGCCGTGCCTTACTTCCGCTTTATGCGATACACCGTTGATCTCAGTATTGAGCCGGGCGGTTTTGACAGCGGCGTCATCGATGTCCACGGCAAGGGCAGATCCTGCGCCCAGCTTGACTGCCATGATTGCCAGGATTGCGGTACCGCATCCGAGGTCAAGGACCTTGTCCCCGCTCCTGATATATTTTTCGCCAAGCATAGCGCACATACGCGTGGTTTCATGGGTCCCTGTCCCGAAAGCCATACCCGGATCAATTTCAATGACTATTTCGTCCGCTATCCTGTCATAATGCTCCCAGCCTGGCTTGACGACTACTCTGTCAGTCAGTCTGAATGGCTTGAAATATTGCTTCCAGGTTTCCTTCCACTCCGAATCGTCACGTCTTGCAAATTTGACATCACCCGGTCCAATTTCCATATATCCGGCCAATTCCGAAAGCGTTGCCTTCAGTTCCCCGCAAACATCAGCAGGATTGCGGTCTGTCGTGAAATATGCCCTAATAACGACATCCGGTCCATATCTTTCTATAAACCCGTCATCGGCATAATCCAGGTACCTGTTGTTTTCCAGTACCTGTTTGAACTCATCACGGTCGACGATCTCGACCCCGTTGGCGCCCAGGTCCATCAGTTTGCCGGAAATGGCCTCGGAAGCCTCTTTTGTTGTTGTTACGCTGATTTCGATCCATTCCATCTTATACTCCCTGTGTTTTCCCATAATTGGGCTGTCTTAATATAATACTTCCGGCATGCTGTTCAGATCTTCTTGCTGTCCTCGTCGCAGGAAGATGTCAATGCTCAAGTTTGCTCTCGCGAGGTCGCTGGCAATCACGCCATCCGGGCGTGTGCCGTCTAGGAATCTGCATCCGGCAGATTTTACCTCACTCGAGCTGCTACTTATCGCATTACAACATTCAACTGCTCCTGCGGAGGCAATTCATCTCTGAACAGCATGCCCATCATTGTTCTAAGATATTCCCATGTACGTACTTAAAAGCGGTATGCCTGAATATTCAGCCCCTATCGTTAAACAGGTCCTTCACTTTATCAAAAAAGCCCTTCTTTTTCTCGAATACTTCATCGCCGCTGATCTCGGCAAACTGCCTCAGCAGGTCTTTCTGCTTCTGGGACAGCTTAACGGGCACTTCCACTATGACCCTTATATACTGGTCCCCGCGGGTGTTGCTGCGAAGTCTTTTTATCCCCTTGCCTTTTATCTTGAATACCGTTGATGTCTGCGTGCCCTCGGGAATGGTGAACTTCATGAGTCCGTCAATGGTGGGGATATCGATTTCAGCGCCGAGAGCGGCCTGGGTAAATGAAATGGGCACATCGCAGACCACGTCGTAACCTTCGCGCTTAAATATCTCATGGGGCCTGATATGTATTTTTACATACAAGTCTCCCGGGGGACCTCCGCGCAGTCCGGACTCGCCTTCGCCTCTCAGGGAGATAGTCTGTCCCTCGTCAATTCCTGCCGGTATATTTATGCTTATCCTTTGATTTTTCGAAACTCTGCCTTTCCCGTGGCATGTCTCGCATGGATGGGTCACTACTTTTCCTTCGCCCTGACATACATCACAGGTTCTTACATTAACAAACTGGCCGAACGGCGTTGCCTGCGAATAACGTATCTGGCCTGTTCCACTGCAGCGCTTGCAGTTCTCCACGGATGTTCCCGGTCTGGCGCCTGTTCCTCCGCAGGTATTGCATGTCTGAAGCCTTGTAACCGGTATCTCCTTAGTTACACCGAATGCGGCTTCTTCAAATGTTATCTCGAGAGAGTATTGCAGATCCCTCCCTCGTATGGGTTCATTCCTTCTGCTCCTTGTACGCCCGAAACCTCCCATGAAGCTTTCAAAAAGATCGTCCAGACCTCCGAAACCGAATCCTTCGAACCCGCTGAAGCCGCCACCGCCGCCTGTCCCGTCAAAGGCTGCATGCCCGTAACGGTCATAAGCCGCTCTTTTCTGGTCATCGCTCAATACCTCGTAAGCCTCGTTTATTTCCTTGAACCTGGCCTCTGCTTCCTTGTCACCCGGGTTCATATCCGGATGATACTTCTTCGCAAGCTTCCTGTATGCCTTCTTTATCTCATCTGAGGATGCCTGTCTCGAGACGCCAAGCACCTCATAGTAATCTTTTTTCGACGCCAAGATAAACCCTCCGAACAAGCATATATAATACAAGCGCAAAACGGTAAATGCCCTTTTTTATAACGGGCATATACCGTTTTTGCGCAGTAACGACAGAAACGTGAACCTTAACTTACTTCTTGTCGTCTTCGTCCACTACTTTATAATCGGCATTATAAACATTATCCTGGGGGCCTCCGCCGGCAGCTCCTTCGGAACCAAAACCGGCTCCCGGATTGGGACCTCCCTGGGGATTATGCTGGTACAGCTTCTGGGAGATGCTGTAGAACTTCTGGGTAAGCTCTTCCGTTGCACGCTTGATAGCAGCGATATCAGTGCCTTTCAAGGCATCTTTCACTTTATTAATTTCCGCTTCGACGGCTGACTTGTCATCGGGACTCAGCTTGTCACCCATATCCTTCAGCGCTTTCTCCGCCTGGTATACCATTGAGTCAGCCTGGTTGCGGGTCTCAACCTCTTCTTTGCGCCTCTTGTCCTCGGCTGCGTATTTTTCAGCTTCCTTGACGGCTCTTTCGATCTCGGCCTCGCTTAAGTTGCTGCTTGCCGTGATGGTAATCTGCTGCTCGTTACCGGTACCCAGGTCCTTGGCGGACACATGGACTATACCGTTGGCATCGATATCGAAAGTAACCTCGATCTGCGGAACACCCCTGGGAGCAGGAGGAATGCCTGTAAGCTGGAAGTTTCCAAGGAGCTTGTTATATGCCGCTATTTCACGCTCGCCCTGGTAAACCTTTATATCAACGCTGGTCTGACCGTCCGCAGCGGTGGAGAATATCTGGCTTTTCTTTGTCGGTATGGTGGTATTCCTTTCAATGAGCTTCGTGAACACACCACCGAGTGTCTCGATACCAAGGGACAGCGGGGTAACGTCAAGGAGCAGCAGATCCTTGACTTCGCCTGAAAGCACCCCTGCCTGGATGGCAGCGCCTATGGCGACGCATTCATCGGGATTTATCCCCTTGAACGGTTCTTTGCCAAGGTATTTCTTAACTGCTTCCTGTACCGCCGGGATACGTGTGGATCCTCCGACGAGCAGGACCTTGTCTATGTCGTTCGGGGATAGTCCCGCGTCAGCCAAAGCCTGGCGGGTCGGTACCATGGTTTTTTCCACGAGATCGGCAGTAAGCTCGTCGAATTTAGCCCTTGTCAATGTCATGTCAAGATGCTTCGGTCCGGTAGCGTCAGCGGTAATGAACGGAAGGTTTATATTTGTCTGCGTAACGCTTGAAAGCTCTATCTTTGCCTTCTCCGCAGCCTCCTTGAGACGCTGCATGGCCATCTTGTCGTTTCTGAGATCTATGCCGTTTTCACGCCTGAAGTTTTCAGCCAGCCAGTCGATGATTCTCTGGTCAAAATCATCTCCGCCGAGCCTGTTGTTTCCGTTTGTAGCCAGAACTTCGAATACGCCGTCGCCTATTTCAAGGATGGATACGTCAAATGTGCCTCCGCCAAGGTCAAAAACGAGTATCTTCTGGTCAGTCTCCTTGTCAAGACCATAAGCCAGCGCAGCAGCGGTAGGCTCGTTAATTATTCTCAATACTTCAAGGCCTGCAATCCTGCCTGCATCTTTTGTAGCCTGGCGCTGGGAGTCGGAAAAGTATGCAGGAACGGTGATAACAGCCTGGGTCACCTTTTCGCCCAGGTAAGCTTCGGCATCCGCCTTCAGCTTCTGGAGAATCATGGCTGAAATCTCCTGAGGGGTAAAGCTCTTATCGTCGATCCTGACTCTTCTGTCGGTTCCCATGTCTCTCTTGATTGAGACTATTGTACGTTCCGGGTTCGTAATGGCCTGGCGCTTTGCCACCTGGCCCACAAGCCTTTCACCGGTTTTTGAAAACGCAACGACCGACGGAGTCGTACGGTTGCCTTCAGCATTGGGGATTACTACGGGCTCGCCGCCTTCCATCACGGCGACACATGAGTTGGTTGTTCCAAGGTCTATGCCTATAACTTTAGCCATTCTAAACACACTCCTGTTTTAAGATTTAAGGTCAAAGAAGTCAAATAAGCATAATTTATCAATTGGCCACTTTTACCATCGAGTGGCGTATCACGATCTCATCCTTATAAATGTAGCCTTTCTGGAATTCCTCGACAACTATATTGCTTCCCTGTGTCTCATCCTGGACATGCATAACCGCATGATGAAGCTCGGGATCGAAAGTTTTTCCCACAGCTTCGATCGGTTTAATGTCCAGTCTATCCAATATATCCATCAGTTGCTTGTATACCAGTATGATTCCTTCTTTCAGGCCTTGTCCCTCGTCGTTTTCAGCGGCTTTTATAGCTCTTTCCAGGTTATCGGCAATCGGAAGGAATTTTGCTGCCACATCGCACAAGGAATCAGTATATATCTTTTCTTTCTCTTTGATCGTCCGTTTCCTGAAGTTGTCGTACTCGGCAGCGACACGCTGTAATCGTTCAAACAGATCTTTTAGTTCTGCATCTTTCTTTTTAAGGAGTTCTTCCGGGTTTTCTCCCTCCGGACGGCTCCCCTCCTCTTGGTTGTTTACTGTTTCGGAAGCATGTTCCTCAGTTTTTGCTTCTTCGCTGCATGGGTTTGTGTCCGGACATTCCGCATTTACTTTCGGATCAGCTTCGTTGTTTGTTTTCATGTCATTTACTTCCTTTCATTATGTCATGGATCGTCTCCGAACAATCGAATCATTTCTTTATTCAGCAGTTCCCTGATATATTTTATCGACGATACGACCTTGCTGTATGCCATCCTGGTCGGCCCTATGACCCCGATAGCCCCCGCATCCTTGCCTTCACGGCCGTATGCGGTAGTTATTATGCTGAGGTCTTTCATTTCATCAATCTGGTTTTCACTGCCGATCCTGAAATCGAACTGGTGTCTCCTGGCGCTGCTTTTTACAAGGTCGGTGATTATTTCTTCTTCATTCAGTATTTCGAGGACCTCCCTGGCCTTGAGCAGGTCCCTGAACTCGGGATAGTTCAGTATGTTGGTTATGCCCTCGAGGTAAACGTCAGTGGTTTCTATTTTGCCAATGCACTCATCCACCGACTCAAGGATCTCCAGGATGATCTCGGCAGGCATATTTATCTCCCTCTGGAGTTCAACAGCCAGTGGTACTGTAAGGCGATCAGTCGTCTGTCCCTCAAGGATCATGCTGGCAGCCCGGTTCAGTTTGGCCAGCTGAGCATCATCTATCACATGGTTATGATGGATCAATTTATTTCTGACTATTCCGCCCGCAGCCGCCACTACCACCAGTATGCTGCGGTCGTCTATCTTTATCAGCTGTACAGCTTTGATCCTTTTCCTTGAAAGCTGCGGCGACAGAACCACAGATGTATACCCGGTGATCCTTGAAATAATAACGCTGGCTTTGCGGAACAGTTTGTTTATTTCCTCGATGCGTTCATCCATTGCTTCCCTGATCCTGTTTATCTCTTCCTGGGCCAGCTTGTGTTCCTGCATCAGGTTTTCTACATAAAAACGATATCCTTTGTCAGATGGGATACGCCCGGCCGATGTATGGGGTTGCGTAATGTATCCTAATTCTTCCAAATCGGCCATCTCATTGCGTATGGTTGCCGAACCGAGGCCAAGCTCATGTTTTCTGGCTATCGTTCTCGAGCCAACAGGTTGAGCCGATTCGATATAGTCATCTATGATCGATTTCAGAATAGCTCTTTTTCTTTCGTTAAGCTCGTGATCCCAGACCATGATCTTCACCTCCTTTGATTGTTAGCACTCTATCCCATTGAGTGCTAATATAAAAATAGCATTGCAGTTTATCTTTGTCAAGAGATTCCCGGGTTTATACACGCCATTTCCGGCGGCCTCAAAACATTAAAAAATGAGCGGTTACAGATTTACTGCCGCTCATTTTAGCACATAATTATAAATCAGTCATTAAATATCTATAAGTATTACATTAATATATCAATATAATATAAAACTGGTCGGTCACCTTTGCATAATTATCGCTATCCTTACTCCCTCGCCGCCCATGTCATCAATATCGGTACGGCACCTGAGCCCCGACAGTATCTGCACGTTTTCCTGGTACCTGCTGTCGGCCTTCAGTTCTTCCGGGTCTACAACAGCATCGCCTGTTATATCGATATGTATGGTATTCGCCTCTTCATAGGCTACTACCTCAATACTGCCTATCTGCTTCTCTTTTCCTCTTCCATCAGTATTGATCCTGTCCGAATATGCTTTTTCCAACAGCAGACGGATCATGTCCCCAAGAGGAAGCGCTATCTTGTCGGCAATGTCTTTGTCGATCTCAATATTCTCTCCCATCGTGGAAAACATTACTTCCATATGGTTCTCTTCAATGATCGAGCATACCGACCTGGTAAGGTTCTGGAATGCCTGCTGCAGGGTTACCATCCTCAGTTCTTTAAGAATATTCCGAACATCGGTTATCAGGTGGTATGCCTTGGTCGATTCGATAGTAAGGGAATCGTTGCTGCCAAACCTCAATATGGCTTCATTCTTCACCGAGTCGTAAATCGTGCTTACATTCTGGATTATCCCAATGATCTGGTCAAGCCTTTCCAGCGGTATTTTGACATACTGTTCGGCAACTCCCATGTTGCGTATCTTTTGCATACGTATTGCCTTGATGATATCCGAAGCATTGACCTTCTTCTCCCTGAGGACGATCTCACCGAATTTCATCTTTGTCTGTGACTGCTTCTTTAGTATGTCTTCGACTTCGGACTGGGCTATCGCCCCTTCGCGAACCAGTATCTCGCCTATGCGGGACTGTTTTTCCAGTGGCTGGCGCACTTCAAGGAGGATATCCTCTTTAAAAGTCTGAAGGCTTTTTATATGTCTTCCGATCTCGCCTGAAACCTTGCTGTCTTCTACAATCTGAGGATTGCCGGTGATTCTTTTTATAAAGTTCACTGAATCAAGAATGACATTTATTATGCTTTTTGATACGGTAGGACTGTATTTCTTGATGGTTTCAAGGAGTTCTTCGGTCACTGCGACTATCTTTGTGCTTACGGAATCATTGAGAAGTCCCACCAGTCCTCTCAGAGTATGAAAACTGCAGTAAATCGAGTTTATGCTTTCCCTGCTTCCGGGATCCATTTCAAGATTGACGAGTTCGAGCTCGATATCTTCAAGTATTTCTCTTATCTCGCCAAGAAAGTCATCCATGTAGCTATTGCTTATATCTGACAGACCGGGTACCGCAAGCGCTATATCCTTGTTATTTTCCTTATCCATCCTGAAACCTCCCCCGTTTTATACAAGACTAAGCTTTATATAAATTCAACGAACACCCTGTTAGCCAGATCCATCCCTAACACTGTCAGTCTCATTACCGTGCCGTCAAGTTCAATGAGTCTCAATGACAGCAGCCTGTCCAATTGTTCCCGGAACCTGCCTGTCAGATCCGTGCCGAACTCTTCTGACAGTTTGGCAAGATCGACCCCTTCATTCATCCTGAGACCGAGGATGATGCTTTCTTTTATCCCTTCATCCTCCGATATGCTGTAATACTCGGAAAGCACAGGTTTCTTCTCCTTAATGCCTTCAATGTATGCGGGAACGTCTGCCGTGTTGGCAAACCTTCCGGCACCCATGAAAGAGTGGGCTCCAGCGCCTGCCCCCAGGTACTCTCCCCTTTTCCAGTAATTTATATTATGCCTGCATCTGAAGTTCGGTTTCGAAAAATTAGAAATTTCGTACTGGTATAAACCCGCCTTGCCGAAAGCGTCAACAGCGTAATGATACATTTCCCTGTCGAGTTCGTCGTCTGTCTCTTCAAGCAGGCCTGCGCTCTTAGCTTTCCCGAACGCAGTATCGTCTTCGATCTTCATGCTGTAGCATGAAATATGGGCGAGATCGAAGGACAGTACTTCTGCGATTGTTTCTCTCCACTGGTCAAGGTCCTGATTTGGAATACCAAATATAATATCGGCATTTATGTTAATAAATCCATGCTTTTGTGCCAGTTTTAAAGCGATTTTGAAATCATCGAAGGTATGGATCCTGCCGATTCGTTTCAAGATATCGTCCTGGCATGCCTGAAGGCCGATACTTAAACGGTTGATACCCGATTCACGGTAATCTTTCAGCTTTTCATCGGTCAGTGTGCCGGGATTGGATTCAATAGTGATCTCGCAGTCCTTTGAAATATTATAATAGCGATACGCCGCTTCCAATATATCAGAAATGTATCGGGACGGGATGAGGGAAGGCGTTCCCCCTCCTATGAAAATGGTGCCTACATAAGGATGATTATATTCCTCAGCCTTCATGGCAAGCTCGGATACAAGCGCGTCGGTATAGGGACCCCAGTATTCCTCCATGCCGGGATATGACGGAAAGTCGCAATAATAACATTTCTGCCTGCAGAAAGGGATATGGATGTACAAGCCTATCTGTTTTTTATCCATTTTTTGCTTCCAGCTTCAAAACTTTTATAGCGAGCCCCTTCGCAGGAAGCAGGGGAAACGGTTCCTCTGCTTCCGCTTACGTATCCAGCTTAAGGACGCTCATAAAAGCTTCCTGGGGCACTTCGACGCTGCCCACCTGGCGCATGCGCTTCTTGCCCTCTTTCTGTTTCTCAAGGAGCTTCTTCTTCCTGGTTATATCTCCGCCGTAGCACTTGGCCAGGACGTCTTTTCTGTAAGCTTTGACCGTTTCTCTCGCAATTATCTTGTTGCCTATGCAGGCCTGGATGGGTATCTCGAACATCTGTCTCGGGATGTTCTCCTTCAGTTTCTCTGCCATACGGCGGCCCCTGGCATATGCCTTGTCGGCATGGACAATGAACGAAAGGGCGTCCACCACCTCGTTATTGAGCCTGATATCAAGCTTCACCAGGTTGGATTCCTTGTAGCCCTTAAGCTCATAATCCAGGGAAGCGTAGCCCTTGGATCTTGATTTCAGCGCGTCGAAGAAATCGTATATTATCTCGTTGAGAGGCATTTCATACTTCAGGATCACTCTTGTCGACTCAATATACTCCATCCCGAGATAAACGCCCCTTCTCTCCTGGCAAAGCTCCATTATATTGCCTACATATTCGGTCGGAGTCATTATCGACGCTTCGACTATCGGCTCCTCCATGCTTTCTATCTGCGACGGATCGGGCATATTGGTCGGGTTGTCGAGTTCGATGACCTCGCCGTTGGTTTTCCTGATCCTGTATACGACGCTTGGGGCAGTCATCACCAGGTCCAGGTTATATTCACGCTCCAGCCTCTCCTGTATGATCTCCATGTGGAGCAGTCCGAGAAAACCGCATCGGAAACCGAAGCCCAACGCTTTTGAGGTCTCGGGTTCGAACATCAATGACGCGTCATTCAGCTGAAGCTTCTCGAGCGAATCTCTGAGATCACCGTACTTGGAACCGTCAGCGGGGTATATCCCGCAGAACACCATGGGAACAGCTTTTTTGTAACCGGGAAGGGGCTCGTTTGCAGGGTTGTCCGCCAGTGTTATGGTATCGCCGACACGGCAGTCCTTTACGTTTTTAATGCTTGCGCACAGATAACCCACTTCCCCGGCAAGAAGCGAGTCGCTCTGGATGAATCCGCCCGGCCTCAGGTAGCCAATCTCGGTTACGATGAACTCCCTGTTGGTATGCATCATACGGATGGTGTCTCCAAGGCCGACCCTTCCCTCCATGATGCGGATATATGCTACAACGCCTTTATATGAATCATAATGCGAATCAAAAATAAGAGCCCTGAGAGGCGAATCCTCATCGCCCTTCGGAGGTGGAATGACTCCAATTATCTTTTTAAGTACGCTGTCGATGTTTATGCCTGCTTTAGCCGATATTTTCGGCGCGTTATGGGCCTCAATCCCTATGACGTCCTCTATCTCCCTGATGACCTCGTCTGGTCTTGCGCTTGGCAGGTCGATCTTGTTAATGACCGGCATGATCTCGAGGTTATGCTCCAGGGCCAGGTAAACATTTGCCAAAGTCTGGGCTTCAATGCCCTGAGACGCATCAACTACCAGGATAGCTCCTTCGCAGGCAGCTATACTTCTTGAAACTTCGTAGTTGAAGTCCACATGTCCAGGGGTATCTATAAGGTTGAGGATGTACTCTTCGCCGTCAGATGCCTTATATATCATCCTGACGGCCCTTGCCTTGATGGTGATGCCTCTTTCCCTTTCTATTTCCATATCATCAAGGACCTGTTCAGCCATTTCCCTTTCGGTCAGCACGCCGGTTTTCTCAAGCAGCCTGTCGGCCAGTGTGGATTTTCCGTGATCTATATGCGCTATGATACAGAAGTTCCTTATCTTTTTCTGTCTTTCGTTCGCCATATTCAAACCTCAATAAGCAAGAATAAAACCTATCGATATTGATACCTGATTATTAATTTAATATACCATAAAACGCCGCTGTCACACAATATAACCGGTTTGATCAGATTTTCGCCGCGAGCTTTCCTGTATGAGGACACATGCTGAAGAAAAAAAAGACATACATATAGGGCAGGACACTTTTTAAACCTTCAGGCTGTGTTTTGCAAGCTATATGGCAGACTGTGAAAGAAAATCAGGCGGTGTGCATAAGATTTAAGCTCAGAATGACAAATGCCGGCTGCAGCCGCTGAACATCAACGTGGCGAAACACATGCACCAATGAGGGTATGGATCACGCAATGATAGGAAACCATGTTCTACTTGCCATCGCCCTGTCGATGCTTGCCGGGCTGTCAACCGGCATAGGCGGGTTAGCGGTCCTGTTCCTGAAAAAGACAAACCCGGCGGTATTATCGGTAATGCTTGGTTTTTCAGCCGGGATTATGGTATATGTTTCATTCACCGAGCTATACCAGGAAGCGCTGTCAAACCTTTGCGCCGTACACGGACCGACCGCGGGCAGGATATTAACCGTTCTTGCCTTTTTCTTCGGCATAACATTGATGGCCTTTATCAACGAGTTTATCCCTGAACCGAACCGTCCGCACAGTGTTCAAAAGACGGGAACTGTCTTCAGGCATGGCGCAGGGAATTTTGTCCGGGGAAAGAGCCGGTTGCTGAGGACAGGAATCTTCACAGCCCTTGCCGTCACCATTCACAACTTCCCTGAAGGTATCGCCTCTTACGCTTCGGCAATGAAAAGTCCCCTGTTTGGCATTTCGGTAGCCCTGGCCATAGCCATACATAATATCCCCGAGGGAATAGCCATATCAATGCCCGTTTATTATGCTACGGGAAGCAAAGCGAAAGCTTTTATCTGGTCGCTGCTTTCGGGCCTTTCAGAGCCGTTGGGAGCGATAGCGGCTCTTCTTGTTTTAGGGCGCTTTATTTCAGATAACGTGTTCGGGATTATCTTCGGGGCAGTCGCGGGCATCATGGTTTACATTTCGATAGACGAACTGTTGCCCGCTTCGAGGGAATATGGAAAGCCTCGTCTCTCGATACTCGGACTGATGCTTGGCATGGCAGTTATGGCTATAAGCGCTATTATTATATTTTACAAAGCATAGTGAACGGTTATAGATCCATTCTACCCTCCCGTTTCACTATGCGTACCAGTCAGGTATACGGCGCTACCTAGTCGTTAGAAATTTATTTACAAGCTACCCAGGTAGTATTACACAGGGTCGACCAGTCTGAGTCGACCCTTGTAGATTTTTAAAATTTGCTTTATCAGATTAAGTAAATAATATTCCATTCATTTATTTGGCGCCCTGTGCATTCTAATCCGGAAACACCATATGGATACGACTGTCCCAACAAATACGCAGGGGCAAAGTCCACTGTGGCTTTTATGTCTCTCGTATACCCAGATATGCCTTTCGAATACGATTATCATTTATTAACTGCTGGCTCTCCCCACTCATTGTCATTACCCCATTTTCCAGTACATAAGCACGGTTTGAAATGCTCAAAGCCATATAAGCATTCTGTTCCACCAACACTATGGAAATATGCATCTTTTTGTTAATAGCCAAGATTCGGTCAAACACCTCATCAACAATCACCGGTGCCAGTCCCAGTGACGGTTCATCGAACATGATGATCTCAGGACGGCTCATCAACCCCCGGGCAATTGCAAGCATCTGCTGTTCACCACCAGATAATGTGCCGGCAAGTTGCTTTCGCCGTTCCTTGAGACGGGGAAACATTTCATACATCTCATCAAAACGTTCCTCAATTTCCCGGGATGATAGTTTCTTGCTGAAGGCTCCCATCCTGAGATTGTCCTGTACAGAAAGCGCAGTAAATACATCCCTGCCTTCCGGCACATAGACAACCCCATTTTTCACAATTGCATGAGTGGGCATTCGCATAAGGTTTTTTCCCTTGTATTGGATATATCCGCTGCTGGGTTTTACAACTCCCATAATGGACTTCATCAGCGTAGATTTACCCGCGCCGTTTGCACCAATGATTGAGACAATCTCTTCTTTCTCTACACGAAATGATACATTGTGTAGTGCGCAAGCATTCCCATAATAGGTTGAGATATTCTGTACGTCCAGCATCTCTATTCTCCTGTTCCTTTCTTATCGATGTTTTTATACCTGGCACCCAGATAAGCCCTGATCACTTCTGGATCGGACTGGATTTGAGAAGGAGAACCTTCGGCTATCTTCTGACCAAAATTAAGTACAGTAATCATATGGCTGATATTCATCACTACATCCATGTTGTGTTCAATCAAAAACATATCAATGCCCTGATCATAAATCTTTTGAAGAATCTCAACAAAGTGTGCCCGCTCAGAAGGATTCAGCCCAGCAGCCGGCTCGTCCAGCAGGATGAGTTTGGGACTGCCCATTAAAGCACGACCCAATTCCAGTACCTTTTGCAGACCATACGGCAGATTCCTGGCAAGCTCATCCTTCATTTTGTAAATTCCGAATTCTTCGGCAATATAAAGCGCCTTTTCTTTCATCTCCCGTTCCATACGATTGCTTTCCTTCACATGGAACAGAAAATGGACAACACCACCTTTATTGTATTTCTGCATAGCACCAACCATCAAATTATCCAGTACTGAAAGAGAACCGAATAGTTTAATATTCTGGTAGGTACGGCCCATACCTTTTGGAGCCACTTCGTGGGCTGGAAGCCCGGTGATATCCTGGCCAAACAACAATATCTTTCCCTCGGTAGGGGTCTCGGTGCCGTTTATCATGCTCAATGTAGTTGTTTTCCCTGCTCCATTGGGTCCTATTAAAGCGTGAATTCTGCGTTCTTTCACCTGAAAACCTCTCCCGCCGTCGGACTCAGGCCATCCACACAACAAACAGTTACTGACAACACTCAAAATACTAATGGAGATATAAGCTAAAAAGACAAAAGACACAGCAGGTATCGCATACCTGCTGTGCCTTTTGTCTTCCGATCTTTTTCTGTCAACCTTTCAAAGCGCCTGCAGAAACGCCCTTGACTATGAGTTTCGAAAGGAATACATAAACGATGATAACTGGCAGTATTGCCAACAGTATGAACATGTAAACCTTGCCCATGTCAAACTTTGAATAGTCGGCGCTTCGAAGCTGAGCTATCATAATAGGAACCGTTTTCTTCTCGGCCTTGTCAAGGAGCAGTGCCGGAATGAAGTAGTTGTTCCATGAAGCCACAAAGGAAAAGATCATCTGTACGGCTATTGCCGGTCTCATTATCGGCAGAACGATCTTGTTGAACGTATAGAATTCACCGGAACCGTCACACCTGGCGGCTTCAACTATATCCAGCGTGAGGACTGACTCCATGTATTGTTTCATATAGAAGAACACCACAGGCGCAGATATGCTGGGCAGTATAAGCGGCAGGAAGTTGTTGGTAAGCTTGAGCTGATAGCATATCTGTACGAAACCCACAGCGCCAACCTGGGGAGGAATCATCATAACAGCCAGGATAAACACGAATGCAAATCTCCTGCCCCTGAAGTCATAAACATGGATACCATAAGCCGTCAAAGCGGAAAAATATGCAGTAAGGATAGATGTCAGGGCAGCTATGATAAAGCTGTTCTTCAACCCTACAGGTATATTGATGGAAACGTCGTTCCATGCATTACGGAAGTTATTGAAGAAGTTATCCTGGGGCAGCAGACGAAAGCCTGCCTGTAACTGCGCATTTGAGCGCGTAGCGTTAATAAACAGCATATAGAATGAAAACAGGCAGAGGATAGTCAGGAAAATCAATATAACATAAACAACCGTTCGACTGATATAAAGCATCAGGCGAGCTTTTCTGTTTTCGGCATCAGTATAGCTTTTCACAGAAGTCCCCCCTTTCAGCGGATACGGCTTCTGTATTGCCTGATCATGCCCCTGTAAACGAATATGCTGAGAAGAGACGTAAGCACGAACAGGTATACGGAAATCGCACCGGACATGCCGTAGTTTTTACTTGGTGTCAGATAACTGTTAAGGAACATTACAATAGTCATGGTTGTACGGTCTGGCGCACCCATCCTGTTGGTCAAAACCTGAGGTACATCGAACATCTGGAGGCCGCCTATCATCGCTGTGATGACCACGTAAACCACAATGGGCATCAAAAGCGGTAAGGTAATTTTAAAGAACACTTTCGATGAACTTGCTCCATCAATTTTTGCTGATTCAAACAACTCCTGATCGATACCCATTATACCCGACATAAAGAGGATCGTAGTGTTTCCGAACCACATGAGGAAGTTCATCAGAGCTATAAGGGACCGAACGTAAATTGTTATACCGAAAAAGTCAATCGTCTTGTCGGTTATTCCCATCTGCTGCAGCATCTGGTTCACTGGACCGACATTGGAGAACAGGGTAAAAAACAACATGGAAAAGGCTGATGCCATTATCAGGTTTGGCATGTATATTACTGCCTTGAAGAATGATTGACCTCTTATATTCAAACGACCGCTTGTGAAAAACAGCGCCAGCAGCATGGCGATAACAAATTGGGGTATTGCGCCCATGATCCAAATGATCAGGGTATTCGCAGAATATTTAAGAATGCCAATTACACCGTTGCTGTCAGGTGTAAAAAGCCTGACATAGTTATTAAAGCCAACGAAATTCGGGCCGACATGTCTCAGGCCATCCATGTAATTCTCAAAGAAACTGTTATAAATTGTCAAAAACTGCGGAATCAGGGTACATATGATGTATACAATAAAAAATGGTGCTATGAACAGATAGCCCCACTTGGCATAGCTTATGGACTTATGGCGGACGGCGATTTTCTGTTCTCTGTATTCGGACATACGTGAGTATCCCTCCTCTTGATTGCGCATCGATAGTACTTCCGGCTGCGGAAAGACCGGAATCTTTCCACAGCCGGAAGATGCTTGCCTTAGATTTACATTACGGGGTTATAATAGCGGGATACTTCTCGTTAACGAACTTGTAGAAGTTCTGGTATGCCTGTTCCTCGGTAATGTTACCCTTGAAGTAATCAAGGAACACGCCGGTAATGTTTTCATTCAGCAGCTGGTCATACGGGGTCTTGTGCTCGAACCTGATGTTCTTGGCGAGCTCTACGAATACGGCAGTATCGTTCTGTCCGCCAAGGAATGCATTACCATAGTTCGGATCGTTAGCGAATTTCTCGTTAACAGCACTGTTGTTGGAGAACTGCATTTCGTTCTTAACCAGGTTGGAGCAGATTTCTTCGTTGATTGTGAAGGCATCCATTACATCCTTCAGCATTGTCGGGTTGTCGGTACCCTTGGGAGCAAGGAGCCATGTGCCGCCCCAGAAGTAAGCCTGAGGTCCCTGGCAGATAGCCCAGTCGCCGTAGCATCCTTTTTCAGGATCCATAGCGTTGCCCATGCAGAAGTTGTAGTACCATGCGGGTCCGAAGAAGCACATGGTCTTACCGGTCTTGAACATCTGCTGGTTCTTCTCGTCATCCCAGATACCTGCAGGCAGGGTGTATCCTTTTTCGAGGTATTCCTTTGCCTGCTTGATCCATGCCAGGATCATAGGATCGAACTGCAGCTTGTTGTTGGAATCTACCCAAGGCATTGAGCAGTTGTTGGAGAATGTACGATAGGTCTCAACATAGGAAGCGGTCATGTAATATCCTTTAGCTTTTGCCTGAGCGGCAACAGCGTCAAATTTGCTCCAGTCGGAGAGAGCTTCCTGTACCTTTACAGGATCATCGGTTCCGATAACGTCTTTAGCTATTGAACGACGATAGATCAAAGCAGCAGGGCAGCACTGGAAGGAAACGCCCTTCATGGCGCCGTTGGCGTCGGAAGCTGCCTGAACGGTGTATTTATACATTGTGGGTGCTTCTTTAACTCCGATGGTGGAAACATCCAGTGTAAAGTCGGAGTTAACATACTTCAGTATGTAGTCAGCCTCTGCCAGGAACATGTCGACTTTCTCATCGGGAGCAGCGCTTTCCTGAGCGAGCAGGGCAGCATCCAGCTTATCCTGGTAAACACCGCCGTCACTGGGGTTGATTATCCAGTTAACGGTTATTCCTTCGGGAACTTTGTAGTACTTCTCAAAGAATCCCTTGAACTCTTCATTCCATGCGTAGATGTTGAATACTTTTCCTTCTTCAGCAGCCGGCTGTGGTGCGGGTGCTTCGCTGGAAGTCGTAGGAGCTTGCGACGTTGTCCCTGGAGATGCCGGTGTTGTTGTGTCGGTCGTCTTACCGCAGGCTGCGAACAAACCGATCACCATGATCAGGGCCAACATGATTGACAGTGCTTTTTTCATTGTGCTTTCCTCCTTATTTTATTTGATATTATATTAACTGCCGCAAAAATTGCGGACGGTTAAACCGTTTTACCGGCATACGCCGCTTCTTGCCCACATATTAATTAACATTACATTATAAATCTTAAAATCTTATATATTTATTTAAAATGGATAGGTTTGCGTTATTGGTGTAAGTATTGCTGATTTTTTGTGAACGCGCGTGCAAAAAAATACAACAAAATTATACACTACAATCCTCGACCGTTTGATGCATCTTATCCGGTTTTCTGCCTGTCCTTGTATTCTGTAGGTGTAATTCCCTCGTATTTTTTAAACAGTTTTGAAAAGTAATGCGGGTCAGAGATTCCTACCGCCTCGGCGACTTCATATGCCTTGTACCTGGCGTCTGTCAGCAGTTCTTTGGCTTTTCTTATCCGTATCTCGTTAAGATAATCGACAAAATTCTTGTTGAGCTCCTTCTTGAACATCCTGCTCAGGTAGAAAGGGCTTACGTAGAGCGCTTCGGATACGTCATTGAGAGTTATGGGTTCGTTATAGTGAGCTTCAAGGTATTCAACCGCGTTCTTCAACAGGTGCTTCATGCTTTTGTTGTTGTAACTGTTGATCTTTTCAGCGGCGCTTTTTACAGCTTCATTCAGGATATCATGCAGGTCGGTTATGTTATCGCAGGCTTCTATCAGGGGATACAGACCTGTCAGGTTAAGGTTGCTGTTATCTTCGCTGTTTCCTGTAAACGAATTTCTCAGTATGTTTATGGAAGACAGGACGCTCAGGTAAAAGCTCTTTATGTACGCCTTGTCTTCCGCCTTCAGTTCATATACATACGACCTGATAGACTCGGCTATGTCGAGGGCGTTCTTCTGGTTGCCGGCCCTTATCTGTTCCATGAGCCGTCTCTGCAGCTGCTCGAGAACAGTATGGTCCTTGGCTTTGAAGAACGTGTTCATGTCGCTGTAGGATATCAGCGAGTTGTTGCCCAGGTAGAAACGGTATTCGAGGGCATTGGTGCATTCCCTGAACTTAACCGGCAGATCGCGGTAACCGGAACCGGGGGAACTGATGGCTATCGAAACGGTAAAATCACAGCAGTTCTCTATCATCTGCTGCAGATAGTTCAGCTTGTCCTGCAGCTCGTCAAGATCCAGCTCTTCATCCCCCATCGGTCTCGCGATAAAAAGCAGACTCCTGTTGTTCAGCGGAAGTGTGAGAAATGAAAAATCTTCGGATGTGATCTCTTCAAGCGAGCTTATCAGGGCGAACTGGTAAAGCTGCATGGAATAGCCGTCCTTATCCTGTTCGTTTTCGATGTCTATGAGCCCCATGACGAATTTTTCTACGGACAGGTCAAGCTTCTGCATTTCAGCGCTGATATCGGTATCATTCGTGTACAATCCATGGATCAGGTTGTACAGGAGCCTTTCCCTGAGAATTGGAATGTTTTTTTCGAACTGTTCCCTGTACCTGTCGATTTCCGCAAACATTACTTTTCTTTTCTCTATTTCTTTCACGGCGCGGACTATCACTTCGGTCAGCTCTTCTATCTTGGTAGGCTTCAGTATGAAATCGAATGCTCCGAGCCTTATGGCTTCCTGGGCATAATTGAAATCCCTGTATCCCGTCAGTATGATTATTATGCAATCAGGAACTATCTCTTTTGCCTGTCGTATCATGGTAAGCCCGTCGACTTTCGGCATCCTTATATCGGTGAGCAGTATGTCAGGCTTCACCTGCTTTATGAGTTCCAGTCCTGAGGCTCCGTCAGAGGCCTCTCCGCTGATCTCGCAGGAAAACTGGCTCCAGTTGATTATTTTGCTCAGACCTTTCCTGATTATGGGTTCGTCATCGATAATAACAACTTTAAACAGCTTGGTCTCCCCCTTCCGACGGGTTGGTGACAGGCGTGAGAGGTATGCTGAAATATACTTTCGTATACATATTCTTTTTGCTTTCTATGGTCAGGCCATACTCATCGCCGTAGAAAAGCTTTATCCGGCGATTTACGTTATCAAGCCCGATGCCCTTTCTTTTACCAGTGTTAAGCGATTTGTAATATGTCTCGTTATCAAGCGAAAGACTCTCGTTTATCAACTTCAGCTCTTTTTCGCCTATCCCTTCCCCGTTGTCCATAACTGAGATCATTACTTTATCATCAATGATTTTTGCTGTTATTATAATAATACCCACTTCTTTGTCTTTCTCCAAACCATGATATATGGCGTTTTCTATCAAAGGCTGGATGAGAAGGCGGGGTATCTTGATATCAAGCACCTCCGGCTCGATCTCCTTGATCAGCTGGATCCTGTTGGCGTAACGTTTGTTCAGTATTTTTGCGTAGTTGTCTATGTAATTCAGTTCTTCGCTGAAAGATATGAGTTTGTCATCCCTTCCTATGGAAGCCTCCATTATGGCAGACAGGGACGTCACCATTTCGCTGATCTCAGGAACGTTGTTGAGATGCGCCATCCAGTTGATAGAATCCAGTGTATTGAACAGGAAGTGAGGGTTTATCTGTGACTGCAATGCCTTGATTTCAGCGTCCTTCCTTGTAAGCTGCTCCTGGTACACCCAGTTTGTCAGGTTTTTCATCTCTTTGACCATCCGGTTGAACGCTTCTCCAAGGTATCCTATTTCATCTTTTCTGTTCAGGACTATCTGGACATTGTGATCACCGTTCTGTACCTTTTCCATTCCCCTGATAAGTTTTTTGAACGGCCTTGTAAAGTCGGTCGTCATCAGCGAGCTGAGCGTTGACAGTAAAACCACGATCGCGAGCGAGGAAAGCACCATTTTCTTTCTCAGGCTGTCTATGTCCTTGTACAGGCTGTCGAGGGACACTGTGGAAATTATCTTCCAGTTGGGCTTGTCATTCATAATAAGGTAGGATACGATGCAATGTCTTCCTTCGTCAATGAACCAGCCGCTGTTATCATCTATCCGGGCCAGCTTCTCAGTCAGTTCCGCGTCTGTTACCTCGTTTTTATCCACTATGATATCATTGTCCGGGGAAAAGATTATTATGTTTTCCGTATCCTCGTTCACCATGTCCTCCAGAGCAGTCTTAAGGTAGTCCTTCCCAAGAAGCATAGCGATGAGTCCGATTTCCCTGTAATCGTGGATGTTGTACACCATTCTTGCCAGGAACAGGTTTTCTGCCCTGCCATTCATTGTATCCAGGTAGAATACCGGCGAACCCTTGCTTTCTCTCGCTTTCGCCAACACTTTCTTATAGATTTCCCCGTTATACGGCATAAGCTGCTTGATGCTGATGGTCTTGTTGCTTTTGTCTACGGCAAAGTAGCTGCCGTTGGTGGTGATGAACGCAGCCGACTGTATCTCGTCCCTCGGGAATATCTCCTTCTTCATGTGGTTCTCAATCAGGTATGCATCCTCGTATATCTTAAGGGAATCCGAAAGTTCGCTCACATCGAGCAGGACATCGTTATCGGGAAGCAGTCCGAGGGTTATGAGGTCAAGATTCACCACGTAGTCTTTGAGCCTGTACTCCATCATTTTCAGCAGGTCCTGGGTATACTGGGTGGATTTCTTGGTCAGGCTTGACTCAGAATTTTTATAGTTCAGGAAAGTCAGGACTGCCAGCGAACTAATCATGAGCAGGTTCAGGACAAGCATCAGCTTGTATCGAATGGGCAGATTCTGGTAGATTCTTATGGGGTTCAGGTTTATTCTTTTTTTTACAGCCGGGACAGACCGGTCAACCGTCTTGCTCATAAACCACCCTTAGTAATTCTCCTCATTGAGCGCTTTCTCCCAAATCTCCTCGGGAGTCATCTTCCCCTCGAGCACATACGGGAAATCCTTGACGATAACATTTTCCCATACGTTACGAGGCAGGTAGCTGTCAGGAGGACCAATAAGCTCGCTTGAAGAATATGTGAGTTTTATCCCTTTTCTTGCAAGTTTATTGTAATTTATCTTGTAATCGTATATGAATACATTGCTCAGCATGCCGGTTTGCTCTGCAAGAAGCGTTGCGGCCTGGCGGGATGTGAGATACTTCATAAGCTTCAGCGAAGCTTCCCTTTTCTCCGGGTCGTTCCACGCTTTCTGGCTCATGTAGAATGTTCCGCATCCAAGCCCGAAGATCATGCGGGACTCGTTTTTGCTTTCTGTCGTCATCGCGGGGAAATGGATAAAGTCGAAGCATTCTTCGTCGCCCAGCGCTGAAACGAACCATGACCCCTGTGCTATCATGGCAGCTTTCTTGTTGATGAAAAGCTCATTCCTTTCAACGCTTGTCATGGTGAAGAGATTTTCCGGAAAGGCACCGAGTTCATACAGTTCCCGCATTATTTCCATTGCCTCTATGTAGCACGGATCGATCTTCCCGTTTTTTATGGGGTTTTCTATTGCTTCCTTGCCCCCGATCATCATGGCGATATTCTGGTAGAGATATGTACCTTCGGCCTTGCAGTTGAAGGCTATCGGGATGACATTGTTTTCCCTGAATGTTATGACAGCCTGTTTCAGCTCGGTGTAATTGTCGGGAACCTTGACGTTAAATTTTGAAAAAAGTTCGGTATTTACAAAAAGACCTTCGAAAATCAATTCCACGGGAAGCCCGTAGATCCTGCCGTCAAAAGTGGTATGGTACCACATTTTATAGTCAAAGCTGTTCTTCCATTGAGGGTCAGCTTCAAGCACTTCGGTAAGATCCGCGACCTTTCCCGACGCCACCAGGACCTTTATGTCGGATCCCGGCCAGAGACCGAAAACATCGGGATCATTGCCCCAGGCAAAATCGGTTTTGAGTTTAATCAGGAAATCGTCTCCGAACAGGGACTCATTTATAATCTCTATATTTTCATTTTCTTTCATGAAATTATCGAATAACTGCTGCAGCGTCTCCGCTTTCGGGTCACTTCCTCCCCAGCTGTTGATAAATTTCAGCGTTATTTTTTCCTCGGGCGGATGTTCTTCAGCGGGCAGATCATGGTCAGCATTCGTGCAGCCGGTTACAGCAAACACCGTAAAGGATATCAAGGCTATAGCGATAAGATTATTTATCTTCATACTGATAACCTCTTCTTAGGCGTCTTGTAATTTTATTATATTTAATATAAATGTAAATTACAAATCATTTATTTATACTGCATGCCATACAGCAAAAAAGGCCGGTGGTAAAACCGGCCTGCAGCACTATTCTTTTTCAAAGCTCGCGCACTCGGTATCGCTTTCTTTCTGGGCGGTAGTATTTACGTTTTTTGAAACCTTGATGCTCTCAAGACTGCACATCGGCTCGGTCTTAGCATGGAACCTGCATTCTGTGACGTTGCAGCCTATCGATCTGTTAGCTTTCATGCTGGTTCTCACCTCCAATAATACGCTGAAATTTTGCTGCAATCATATTATTGGTTAGGTGAATGAATCTTATCCGGCCATGAAAAGATAAAAAGATTACTTGATTCCAATATCCTTCCGGTAATGGGCATCCCTGAAACAGATGCGCGATACCGCCCTGTATGCCTTTTCCCGGGCTTTTTCCATGTTGCCGGCCAGGGCAGTCACACCAAGGACCCTGCCTCCGTTGGTGAAATATTTATTGTTTTCCTTTTTCGTTCCTGCATGGAATACTATTATGTCCTCATCCACCGAATCAAGACCGCTGATTTCATAACCTTTTTCGTAGTTCCCGGGATAACCGCCCGAAGCCATTACGACACAGACAGCAGTTTCGTTTTTCCACGACAGTTTTATTGTGTCCAGTTTTTCATCGATTACAGCTTCAAAAACTTCCAGCAGGTCATTTTCAAGACGCGGCAGGACAACCTGGGTCTCAGGATCACCGAACCGCGCATTGTACTCCAGAACTTTAGGCCCGTCTTCAGTCAGTATGAGCCCGAAGAATATGACCCCCTTAAAAGGCCTTCCTTCATTGTTCATAGCGTTAATCGTGGGAACGAATATTTTTTCCATGCAGATATCATGTATCTCCCCGGTGTAGTGCCGGCTGGGCGAAAACGTTCCCATGCCTCCCGTGTTGGGACCCTCATCGTTGTCGCATGCCCTTTTGTGATCCTGGGAACTTTCCATCGGTATTATGGTCTTTCCGTCGGTAAAAGCAAGGACTGAAACTTCAGGACCTTCAAGGAATTCCTCGACGACTATCCTTTTACCCGCATCCCCGAATCTTCTGTCTTCCATGATCGATATAACAGCGTCCGCCGCTTCATTTTCGGTATTGCAGATAAGCACGCCCTTGCCCAGCGCCAGGCCGTCAGCTTTTACCACCAGCGGCAGCTTTGCCGTCCTTACATAATCCAGGGCCGTTCCGCTGTCTTCAAAGACTTCGTATGAAGCCGTCGGTATATTGTACTTTTTCATCAGTTTCTTGGCGAAAACCTTGCTGGATTCCAGTTCGGCTGCATTTTTCCGTGGACCGAAAGCACGGACGCCTGCTTCTTCAAGGGCGTCCACCATGCCGGCCGCCAGCGGGTCGTCAGGCGCGACGACCACCATATCAATTTTCTCTTTAAGAGAAAAGCCGACTATTCCTTCAATATCCAACGCACTTAGGGATACGCATTCGGCAATATCGGAAATACCGCCGTTCCCGGGCGCGCAGTAAAGTTTTGAAACTCTCGGGCTTTGCTTCAGCTTCCACAGGATGGCGTGCTCTCTGCCTCCGCCGCCCACAACCAAGACCTTCATATTTCACCTCTGGATTATTTCTACCTGCCTTCCGCTGACCTTAAGCCTGCCCTCGCTGAACAGCCTTATGGCCTCGGGAAGTATGATCCACTCGGCCTGTTCCATTACCCTTCTCTGCAGGGTTTCCGGGGTGTCCCCCGGCATTACCTCCACAGCCTTCTGGATTATTATCGGTCCGGAATCATAATCGGGCTCTACGAAGTGAACGGTGGCCCCGGTGATCTTTACTCCATATTCCAGCGCTTTCTGATGGGGTATTATCCCATAATATCCCTTGCCGCAGAAGGCCGGAATGAGAGAAGGATGAACATTTATGACCGAGTTTTTGAACTCCCTGCAGAATTTTTCCCCAAGAAGGCTAAGAAAGCCGGCAAGAACGACTAGACCGACATTATGGCTCTTCATATGGGCTATCAGTGCGTCATCATAGGCCTCCTGAGAATCAAAGCTTTTCCTTGGTATCACTGCTGCAGGAATATTATATGCCCTGGCCCGTTCAAGGGCAAACGTACCCGGCCTGCTTGAGACGACCGTGACAACCCTGCATCCCGGTAGCCGTCCGTCAGCGATATTATCCAGTATAGCCTGAAGGTTCGTTCCCCCGCCGGAGACCATGACACCGATGTTCAGCATATTTCTATTTTCTCCTCATCCTTGTGCCCTTTCGCGACTTCACCGACAATATAGGCCTTTTCGCCAAGATTGTTGGCTTCGGCCACCACAAACGGGGCTATTTCGGCTGAAACGGCCAGGACCATTCCCAGCCCCATGTTGAAGGTATTGAACATATCGCGCTCCTCGATATTTCCGACCTTCTGTATCAGTTCAAATACCGGGAGAACCGGCCATGTACCTTTGTGAATAACGGCTTTCACCCCGTCGGGAAGCATCCTCGGTATGTTCTCGATGAATCCTCCGCCGGTAATGTTCGCAATTCCCTTGATGGCGTATTTCTTAAGCAATGACAATATGGTTTTGACATATATTCTTGTCGGGACAAGAAGTTCCTCCCCGAGCGTCCTTCCGAGATCCGTCCTGAACTCGTTCAGGCTGCCGCTGTTTACGTCGAATATTTTCCTTACCAGGGAATACCCGTTGCTGTGTATGCCCGATGACGCGAAACCTACCAGTATATCGCCGGGCTTAATTTTTTTTCCGTCTATAAGCTTGTCCCTTTCAACTATCCCCACCGCGAACCCGGCCAGGTCATATTCATCTTCCGGATAAAACCCGGGCATTTCGGCGGTCTCCCCTCCTATAATGGAACATCCGGCCAATATGCATCCATCCGCGACACCCTTCACTATCTGTTCCACCTTTTCGGGAACCAGTTTCCCGAGGGCTATATAATCAAGGAAAAATAAAGGCTGCGCGCCGCTGCATACAATATCGTTCACACACATGGCAACGCAGTCTATCCCCACTGTGTCATGCTTGTCCATCGCAAAAGCTATCTTGAGCTTGGTGCCTACTCCGTCGGTCCCCGAAACCAGGACAGGTTTTTCATATTTCATATCCTCAAGGCTGAATAAACCTCCGAAACCGCCTATTTCCGCAAGCACCTCAGGACGCATCGTTTTTTTTACATGCGATTTCATCAGGCTTACAGCCTTATATCCCGCTTCAACGTCAACGCCCGCTTCCTTGTAGTTAGCCATCCTGGATCAATCCTTTCATAAACAAATTACTGCTTCAGCATCCCTTTTCCAATATGGATTTCTCGATGTGCGCCGGGACCTTCATGGGATAATCCCCGGTAAAGCATCCGGTGCAGAAGCCGTTTTCCGGAGCCCCCATCGGTGTTTTCAGAAGGCTTTCGACACTCAAAAATGCCAATGAATCAGCATTGATGCTTTCCCTTATTTCTTCTATAGAATAATTGGCTGCAATGAGATGTTCCTTTGAAGATATATCAATGCCAAAATAACATGGATTCAACACCGGGGGCGAGCATATCCGCATATGTACCTCCCTGGCTCCGGCGTTTTTCAGCATTTGTATTATCTTGTATGAAGTGGTTCCGCGAACTATGGAGTCGTCTATGATTATAATCCTTTTGCCCTCTATTTCCTCCCGGAGGGCATTGAGTTTGATAAGTACGCTCCGTTCCCTGATCTCCTGGGTTGGCTGGATGAAAGTCCTTCCCACATACCGGTTTTTTATAAGCGCTTCTCCGTACGGAATACCGGATTGTCTTGAATATCCGATGGCGGCTGTAATGCCCGAATCCGGGACTCCCACCACCAGGTCTGCATCTACGGGAGACTCGATGGCGAGCAGCCTTCCCGCCTCAAGGCGGGATTTGTAAATGGACGCCCCGTCAATATAGCTGTCAGGCCGGGCAAAGTAGATATGCTCAAAGATACAGAAGCGGCGGGGTTTATTGTAATTGGTCCTTATGGACCTCATCGTATCTCCTTCGATAATTATCATTTCCCCGGGTTCCACATCCCTGATGAATTCAGCGCCTATAGCGTCAAAAGCGCAGTTTTCGGATGCCAGCACATATGATTTCCCGATTTTTCCTATGCATAACGGGCGCATACCCCATGGATCGCGTATTCCCACAAGGGTTTTCCTTGTCAGTATAACAAGGGCATAGGATCCTTCTATGACATCCATGGTCCTGGTGAGAACTTCGACAAGATCACCGCATTTTAGTCCGTTCCTTGAAATCAGGTTTGCTATTACTTCCGAATCGGTGGATGTCTGGAAAATAGCTCCCTTGTTCTCAAGCTCAAAGCGTATTTTCGATGCGTTAACAAGGTTGCCGTTATGGGCAAGAGCCATTTTCCCTCCTTTATAGGTAAATATGAGCGGCTGGCAGTTTTCAACGGAACTGCCGCCGGTAGTTGAATAGCGGGTATGGCCTATGGCCATATCGCCTACGAGACGGTCGAGTATTTTTTCGGTAAAGGCCTCCGGGACGAGCCCTATCCCTTTGTATCCGGTTATTTCGCCGTTATTGCTTATCGCTATGCCGCAGCTTTCCTGGCCGCGATGCTGAAGGGCATAAAGTCCGAAATATACTGTACGTGCCGTATCCAGGCCATCCTGGTTAGATATCCCGAATACGCCGCATGCCTCACGGATTTCATCTTCATAGTCGTTAGATGAACCGAAATCAATTAATCTCTTCATTTACGGGATACCTCTCAATTTCTCGTTAAGCTGCCGGTTTTTATTTTCAACCTGCTGCGCAAGTTTTAATCTATAATCACGGATTTTTTCCCTGAGATCAGGATAAGTCACGGCAAGGATCTGGACAGCAAGAAGGGCTGCGTTTTCTCCGCCGTTGATGGCGACTGTTGCCACAGGTATCCCCGATGGCATCTGTACTATGGAAAGAAGTGAATCAAGACCGTCAAGAGTCGATGATTTTACCGGAAGACCAATAACGGGAAGAACCGTGTAAGCCGCTATAACGCCAGGCAGATGCGCCGCTTTTCCCGCTGCCGCTATGATCACGTCATATCCGTCCTTCTCGGCGTTCTTTGCCAGTTCCGCGGCTTTTTCGGGTGTTCTGTGGGCCGAACAGACATTTACGTCAAAGTCCACCCCAAATTCTTTGAGGATTTTTAGACCTCCCTCGATTACAGGGAAATCAGAGTCGCTCCCCATGATAACAGCGACTTTCGGCTTTTTCAGCATCGTCGTTACCCTCCGGCTTAATCAAAACACAAAACGGGCTGGAATCGCCAACCCATGACATTATTTAAGTTATACATATTTATACTAAAGAATCAAAAAATCAAAGTCAATGTTAAACCTTCACTAAAAACTTGTTTACCATGAACGCCGGATTGTATGATAATTTAGATTTTCTTAAGCCCTCAATCCCCAGGTCCTCTTCCCTGTTGACATACTTGACATGGCTCCATTCGTTGGCGCAGAAATCCCTGTTGATCAGCGTGTACAACCCGTGTATTTCCGCGTTGGCCTTTTCTATACGTACAACAGCAGTTTCCGGGTTCAGAAGCTCGCCGATGGTAAAGGCTTCGAATCTGCCGTTCACTTTTATAAGGGCACCTTTTACCTGGAACTTGCCCCAGTTGTCCAGCAGTTCATAGCATGCATACCTTTCGCTGTGATCCGGGTCGGTGTTTGTTTCATGAAGGTCAGCCCAGGTGTCTATTATCCTTTTGCATTCCTGGATATTATTTTCAGATACCGGCACATATTCATATTCACCGTATTTTCGCATGAACTGGTGGATATGGTTCCTTTTGCTGCTGTATTTCTTTCCGGGAAGGTTTATCAGGTCCGAAGCATTATATACGTAATCGAAGGTATTTTCAAGAGGAGTGATTTCGGCCCTGTCACCAAAAACGTCGATAAGTCTGCCAAGACACCCCTCGCTCACCCTTGCAAACATGGGCTGAAATCCCATATCGCGAAAATACTCCTCTATCCATCTGCAGGCCCTGTAAAATTTCGGGGGATCATACTCCCCGCCTACAGGTATGGGACAGAAGGAATAAGGTTTATATGCCTTTGACTGCGAAACCAGGCAAAGATGATCTTCAATGATCGCGTAGCTGAGATTGTAATCCCTTCTCCACATGAAAAGGTATGCAAAAGTAAATTCAGAAGCCACAGGTTTCGTCCTGCCGAATATTTCGTTGAATAAGTCCTGTTCCTCAAAAGATATTGATTTAAATGTATCCATATATGGGTAATTTCCCCCGTTTCATTCAGTCGCCGAAGCTGACGCCCATGTTCCTTGCTATACGGACAAGCTCCCCATCGACGGGAACATATTTGCACTTTCCCGCAACTTCGGCCAGGTCTATGGGAGAGATCTGGTTGTTCACAATTCCTGCCATCATGTTGTACTTGCCCTGGGCAATCATGTTGACAGCCTCAACTCCCATTCTCGTGGTCAGTATCCTGTCGGAAGGAGAAGGTTCTCCTCCCCGCTGGAGATACCCGAGAACCGTGACCCGTGTTTCAAGACCTGTCAGTTTCTCAAGATCGGCAGCGATCCTGGAACCTATCCCGGGAGCGAATCTGCAGTATCTGGTCTCTTCGCCGTTATCAGCCTGGCCTGCAGGCTTACAGCCCTCTGAAACACATATGATGCTGAAGCTTTTTCCCGAGTTTTTACGTTCAAGGATCTTGCGGGCGACATGCCTTATGTCATATGGTATTTCGGGTATCAGGATAATATCCGCTCCGCCCGCAATTCCCGATTCCAGCGCCACCCATCCGGCGCGCCTTCCCATGACCTCCAGGATCATAACCCGGTGATGGGACTCCGCTGTTGAATGCAGCTTGTCAAGTGCCTGGGTCGCGGTGTTTACAGCCGTGATAAATCCAAAAGTCACGTCTGTGCCCGGAATGTCGTTGTCTATATTCTTCGGGATTGCGACTATTCTTATTCCTTTCTGCGAGAGCCTGTAGGCAACTGTTATGGTGTTTATCCCGCCTATGGTTATCAGGGCGTCTATTTCGTGCATACGGAGATTGTCGGCTATCCTGTCGCTCATGTCTTTTTCCTGTTTTTCTCCGTCTACATCCACCTTCATTGAAAATGGATCAAAGCTGTCTGTCGTTCCAAGAATGGTCCCGCCCTTGTCAAGCAGGCCCGATACATCATCCAGACCAAGTTTCCTGAACCGGTTGTACACCAGTCCCATGTAACCGTCCTTAAAACCGATGACCTCGTAACCGTATATATTTATCGCCGTTTTGACAATAGCCCTGATGACCGCGTTTAGTCCGGGGCAATCACCTCCGCCGGTCATTATGCCTATTCTTTTGCGCTGTATGCTCATATTAAACACCTCTTAATTTTATAAGAAAAATCATTCCTGTTTTGTCCCAAGATGGCCTTTCATCATCATGCCGCTGAAGCCATCCTGTCTTAATGCCTCATAAAGGACAATCGCAACCGAGTTGGATAGGTTCAGCGAGCGTATATTTTCCAGCATCGGGATGCGTATGCAGTCTTCATAGTTCTCCCTGAGAAGATCCTCAGGCAGACCTTTTGTCTCCTTTCCAAACATAATGAAACAGTTGTCCGGATATGATACTTCATGATAGGACCTGGCAGCCTTTGTCGTGCAATAAAAGAACCTGGCGCCTTTATTGGCGCTGTAAAACTCTTCAAGACTGTCGTAATAGTATAGTTTTACAAGGTGCCAATAATCAAGCCCGGCTCTCTTTAAGTATCGATCTTCTATAGAAAAACCCAAGGGGCCCACTAAATGCAGTGCGGCCCCTGCAGCGGCACAGGTTCTTGCAATGTTACCGGTATTTTGAGGAATCTCCGGTTCAACCAGGACAATATTAATATCCACACTGTCACTCCCTGATGATATCCTGTTGTTCAATTCTGCTCATCAGCCAATGATACATCTATATCTACCAATTTATTGCCGCTTACGTTCAAAGGAATGCAAATGGTCTTCATGTTGGTAGGAGTTATCAAAAGGTGCTCGCCCATCACAAGGGAAGGAGGTGTTATCTCGATTCCGATTCCCCTGTTGGCCAGCAAAGTTGCCGTATTTCCCATTATCATGTTTGCCAGTTCTGATATAGCGCTTTTTGAAATCTCGTCCAGTGCAGTCAGAGTAATGCCTCCCATCATTGCCGAGGCGACATCCAGGGCTGCCTTTTGCGTAAAGGAAAGTACAACCTGTCCCCTTATTTTTCCGGTCAATCCTACTATTACAGCAATATTGTCACCACTGAACGGTGATTTCCTGATATGTACCTTGCCCAGCTCAGGCTTATTGCCCGTCATCATCATGATAACAGACTGGCTTGCTTCAATAAATGGATTGATATATTCTACATTCATTAGCCTTCTCCCCAGGAGTATTGTATTAGTGCTGTTTTTCTATATATTAACATAAAAACAAGCAAAATCACAGTTTATTCTTTATTCTTATCTAATATACCCATTATTTTTACAGTCTAATACATATTTTTATATACTTTTGTCAAGAAAGGCGTTTGTATTCCAGAAATCTTCGCAAGGCGTTCTTTTTAATCCTGATTGCCTTTTCGGGACAGAATTCATGGCAGCAGAAGCAGCTGATACACCTGTTATAATCTATAAACACTTTTTTATCGGCGCCTCTTAAAGCAGCCTTCGGCGGGCATACTTCCACGCACCTGCCGCAGTTTATGCACTTGTCCTTAAGGATCAGTGGCTGCGGCCTGAAAAATTTTTTCATGAACCTGCCGAGAGCTAACCTGGACTTGGCATGTTTAAGGGCAGGCACGTCAAAACTGTCCGGTTTTACGCTTTCGATATCGACGCCAAGGATATTGACCTGATCCTTATTGAATAGCCCTCTTTCCTCCGCGGCCTTCATAACGGGGACTTTCCTGTAGTCGACGCCAATAAGCTTCAGCGCGGCGTAATCGCACGCAAAAGCATCGGCTGATGCAAGTATCACGCCGATATGCTTCGGTATGCCTGCGCTGGGACCATCGCCTTCCATTGCCATTATCGAGTCGATTATATTGATTTTAGGCTTCAGGGCAAGATAAATATCTATCAGGCAGTTGGCAAACTGTTCGTTTTCGTTCATTCGCAGGTGATACTCGGTTTTTTCCAGTCCCGGTATAGCTCCGAACATATTTTTGACTGCCCCGGAATATACCATGAAGCCGTGGGTCTTAAGTTTGGCCAGGTTTATGATCAGGTCTGCGTCATGCAGGGGCTTCAGTACTTTCAGGGTCTTCAGGTAAACAGCTTCAGGGTTTTCGATCTTTTCCACCCTGAGATCAAAATTGAGTTCAGCCCCGGTAATATCGGCAACTTCTTCAATCCCCGTCTTGGAATATACCATCTTAAGAAGAGGAATATTATACGGACCACCCGGGCTTTCCACAACAGTGGCTATCCCTCCCGCTCTCTGGACAAGCCTGATGACGGCCTGGACCACTGAAGGATGGGTCGTGGCGGCGTCATCGGGTTTCTTTGCCATAAGCAGGTTCGGCTTTATTGCTACCCGCATGCCGGGTTTTATTATATTGTGCAGGCCGCCCATGTCTTCGAAGATCTTTTCAAGGCATTCCACGACCCTGTCAAGCCTGTAATTGTCGGAGGCATTAATAAAGACATCCATAATTCATCCTCTTCCGGCTAAGATTTTATTCTTCGGGCAGAAGAGCATCTTCCGAGTATGTATTGCTTCCGTCCCACAGAATCCATTCTTCATACCCGGCGTCATAAACAGCCTGGATCTGCTCTCTGACCTGTTTTGCGCCATATACCTGGTAGTAGCCTTCAGTCATTTTTATTGTAAAGTCCTGCAGATACGGCCTTACTTTTGCTTTATACCCGGGGACCTTGCTGATCCTGTCCTTCGTCTTGAGAAGGGCATTGTATATGACCTTATAAGGTTCCAGGTCGGGGGCGGTGAACAGGATCCCGTTTATGGTCTGTCCTACCCCGTTGCCGAATACCCCTTTGGAGGCATTGGCATAATGCGACGGATAAATCATAGGAGAAATATAATCTATATGCAGTCCGATCTCATCGAACATCTGGCCTATGGCCTTTCCGTCCCTGTCGCTTTCTATGACTATTCCGAAAATATCGGCCGATACTGGTATATCCCTGACCTTTTTTATTTCTTCTGCAGCTTTTTTCAAAAATCCGTTTATGGCTTCCGATTTCGGAGGAGCATCGTCGCCATAGGCAACTTCTTTCGCGCTTGTGGTCGGAAATCTCACATAGTCGAACTGTATCTCGTCAAAGCCCAGTTCCGCCGCTTCCTTCGCGATTTCGATATTGTAATCGCAGACCTCCTGGATATATGGATTGGTCCACGAACCATGCTTTCCTTCCTTCCACAGACTGCCGTTCGGTTTCTTTATGCCATACTCAGGTTTTTGGGTCGATAGACCGTTGTCCCTGAAAACCACTATGCGGCCTATAACATATATATTATTGTCATGGCATTTTTTCAATACTTCATTTACATCATAGACTTTTTTCCATAATGACAGTTCCCTGGCCAGCGGTATATTGGATTCATAGTTGATATAACCGTTTTCCTTAATATCTATGACCAGCGAGTTCAACTCGGTTTTATTCACCAGGTCTATATAGTGATCAATGCTCTTGGCAACCGTACTGCCCGTAAGATATACTGCTTTTACTTTTACCGGCTCCTTTGCCTCTGGGGTAGGTTCGGGCGTAGGGGTCGGTGTAGGAGCAGGAGTCGGGGTTGGAGCAGGAGTGGTCGTTTCCGCGGGAGTCTGTCCCGGTGACTGGGACGGCGTCGCTGTACCCGTGTTGGCTTGTCCCGGAGTACCGGTTTTGCTTGGCACGTTTGCCGAGCAAGATGTTAAAAAGATCGCTGCAATGATTACAAAAGCTGTTTTGCCTATTATCCTTTTTAGCATGTCATTTCCTTCCTTAGCGGTATTGTTTCGTATGGGCATAGTATCAATTTATCAAATATTTTTCTGCTTTACAACAATCTTTTATATTGATACGTCAACGCCGGATTGTTCTTGACCTGAATCGCAGGTTAAAATTAACCCAAGCGCCGGGTTTTAAATGCAGGATCGCTGACCCATTCTTTATTTTTATATTCGTAGTATGCCCAATAGCCGGCGGCACCAAAATCCGCACCTGATTTGACAGCGCTTACTTTTACATATGTTGATTTGATTTCTGTTACGTAAATTTATAAGTATGGTACTTTATGGTGATTTGAATTTTTCATGCAATATTTGATTACAGGGTCGATTCCAGGTATTAACCGAAAGGTAAAGCAAAAGACCACCTGTTCGGGTGGTCTTTTGCTCTGGCTCCCCAAGTTGGACTCGAACCAACGACCCTGCGGTTAACAGCCGCATGCTCTACCAACTGAGCTATTGAGGAATAAAAATCCGGCGACGACCTATTTTCCCGGGCCGTGTCCAGCCAAGTATCTTCGGCACTGGAGAGCTTAACTTCTGTGTTCGGAATGGGAACAGGTGGTTCCTCTCCGTTATAGTCACCGGACAAATATATTATCTTTTTTCCCTTCGGGCACCATTCGCACCCTCAAAACTGTATAATGTCAAACTCCGCTTCAAATATATCCCTCTCTCTCAGAGAACTTCATTTTCCCGGCTTTTTCTGGTCAAGCCCTCGACCTATTAGTATCGGTCAGCTCAACGTGTTACCACGCTTACACCTCCGACCTATCAACCATGTAGTCTACATGGGGTCTTACCCTCTATAGGTGGGATATCTCATCTTAGGGTGAGTTTCACGCTTAGATGCCTTCAGCGTTTATCTCATCCGCACTTAGCTACCCAGCTGTGCCACTGGCGTGACAACTGGTGCACCAGAGGTGCGTCCATCCCGGTCCTCTCGTACTAAGGAAAGCTCCCTTCAAATATCCTGCGCCCACGACAGATAGGGACCGAACTGTCTCACGACGTTCTGAACCCAGCTCGCGTACCACTTTAATCGGCGAACAGCCGAACCCTTGGAACCTGCTACAGCTCCAGGATGTGATGAGCCGACATCGAGGTGCCAAACCTCCCCGTCGATGTGAACTCTTGGGGGAGATCAGCCTGTTAT